>Ga0075471_10002789_pt1 | contig 11405 bp, 10 predicted proteins | sample DEB19_08_DNA_2_FD_74787 | JGI IMG/M metagenome (GOLD analysis project Ga0075471, IMG submission 74787) | Aqueous microbial communities from the Delaware River and Bay under freshwater to marine salinity gradient to study organic matter... | ecosystem: Environmental > Aquatic > Marine > Coastal ... | reverse complement strand
GCGTGGAGGTGAAGGCGTTGCTGCGCTGGAGCCTCGCCTGGCGGGCCTGTTTCAGCGTCACGTCGTAGTAATCCGTCATGGCGTCGAAGCCATGCACCAGAAAGCCTTCGGCGAGCAGCAGTTCGGCGAGGTGATAGCCGATGAAGCCCGCCGTGCCGGTGATGAGGACCTTGCGCATCGGGCTCACATGAAGAAGGCGCGGATGACCGTCACCGCGTTGCGTGGATCGAAGCGGAAGGTCCGGATGGTGCGCCACAGGCGCCAGCCCGCGGAGTCGGTCGACTTGTACCAGGGAAGGTGAAGAAGGCGCGGCACCGACTCGTTGGCCGAGCGGAACATGATGCCGCGCAGGTTGCGCATGTTGTATTCCGGCGGGATGGCGATGGCCTTCACCTCCGGCATGCTCCACAGCAGGCGGCGCATGATGGGCTGGTCGAACTTGGCGTTCTCGGTCTTGTAGGCCTCGGCCCAGCGCTCGAAGAAGCGGCGCATGTCGTCGTTCATGCGGTAGTAGAAGACGCCGCCGTTGAAGCCGGTGAAGCCAGGATCGACGCTCTCGCCCGTGAGGCGCGCCGTGGCGGAAGAGACGGGGTGGCGGTTCTCGACATGGCAGGCCGCGATGTCATAGCGCGAGAGCAGGCCGAAGGGCTCGGTGATGGAGCCGACAACCCGGGTGTCGGAATCGAGGTAGAGCGTTTCCGCAAAGGGCGTGGCGATGATGCAGTCGAGCTTGGAGCGGCGGTGCGGGTTGGTGATGGCATGGCAGATGTCGAAGACCGGGTCGTCCGACGGCACGTCGCTGAACAGGCAGATCGGCAGGTCCGGGTGCATGCTGCGGGCCGAGCGGGCCGAACGCTCGGCGTCACGCACATAGCCGGCACCGACCGCGATGTAGACGATGCCCCGTTGCCAATCCAAATTCCGCTCCTTCGTCGCCCGCCACGGCGAAGCCCGCGACCCGGCTCTCCGGCCCTACGCGAAGCCAGTTAGGGCTTTGCATTCCCCGGAAACTCGTCTAACCAACCCTGGGCTTTTCGCAGTTGCGCAAACCCTCCAGAGCCGGCGCCGTTTTAGGCGTCCGTTCAAGCTATTGCAAGCGCGGGAACGGCGGTAAAACCCCCGCGGCGACGTTCGATTCAGGGCCTCCGGAATGCGCAAGATCTTCAGGTTGTTCTTCGGGGCGGAAGGCACGAGGCCCTATCTCGTGCTGTTCGCGCTGCTGCTGGCGACCCTGTCGGAAGCCGTGGGGATTTCGGCGCTGCTGCCCGCGATCTCCATCATCTCCGGCGGACCGGGCAGCAATTCGGCGGCCAGCCGCGGCGTCGATTCCGTGCTCTCCGCCTTCGGGCTGCAACCGACGCTGGAGACCATCCTGCCACTGATCTGCCTGGCGCTGGTCATCAAGGCGGTAATCAGCTTCCTGACGCTCACCTATGCAGGCGTGGCCGCGGCGAAGGTGTCGATCGGGCTGCGCCAGCGGCTGATCAGCGCGCTGTTCAACGCCGACTGGCGATTCTATTCGAGCCAGGCGAGCGGCAAGTATGCCACCGCCATGAGCGGCGAGGCCAACCGCGCGGGCGACGCCTACCTGCTGGCCGCACAGTTCTGCGCCATGCTCATCCAGTCGGCCATCTATGTGGGCGTGACGCTGCTCGTCGACTGGCGGCTGGCGCTGCTCGGCCTCGCCGTCGGCCTCGTCATGACATGGGGCATGAACTTCCTCGTCATCATGTCGAAGCGCGCCGGATTCAAGCAGACGGATGCCACCAAGGACCTGACCGTGAAGGCCGTGGAACTGCTCGCGAACATCAAGCCGCTGAAGACCATGCAACGCTACGAGTCCTTCCAGTCGGCGATCCGGCAGGCGATGAAGCGGCTGAAGCGGGCACTGGTGCGCCGCGAGGTATCCAAGCAGCTCATGGCACAGATCGGCGACGTGGTGACGGCGCTGGCGCTGGTGGCCGTCGTCTATGTCTCGTTCACGTATTTCCACGTCACCTTCGCCTCGCTGGTGGTGAGCGGGCTGTTGTTCATGAAGGTGATCGACAATGTCAGCAAGCTGCAGAAGCTGCGCCAGCAATTCGCCCAGTCGGAAGGTGCGTATGACCGCGTGACGCAGCTGATCGGCCTGACCGAGACCAACCACGAGCCACCCTTCGGCACGGCCATGCCCGACACGGCAGGGGACTTCCGCTTCGAGCAGGTGAGCTTCACCTATGACGCCGCACCGGTGCTGCATGACGTGAACCTGACCATCGGGTCGAAGGAGATCACGGTGCTGAAAGGGCTTTCCGGCAGCGGCAAGACGACGCTTGTCGACATCCTCATCGGCCTGCACCGGCCGCAGACGGGCCGCGTGCTGCTGGGCAACGTGCCGCTCCACGAGGTGGACGTGGGCGCACTGCGGCGGCGCATCGGCTACGTGACGCAGGACCTGTCGCTGCTGCATGCCACGATCCGCGAGAATATCTGCCTCGGCGACGAGTCCCTGACGGAGAGCGACGTGGCGGCGGCCATCCGGCTTGCGGGGCTGGAGGACTTCATCGCCGCCCTGCCGCAGGGGCTGGACACCAGCGCGGGCGAGATGGGCGCCAGACTTTCGGGCGGGCAGCGCCAGCGCATCGCACTGGCGCGCGCTCTCGTGACCCGGCCCGACATCCTGATCCTCGACGAGGTGACGAGCGCGCTCGACCCAGCGACCGAGGCCGAGATCGTCAACAACATCCGCAGCCTAGCGCATGAATTCACCATCATCGTCATCACCCACCGCGATGCCTGGGTGGAGGTGGCAGACCGGCTCTATGAAGTGCGGGCCGGCCGGGTGCAGGCCATCGGCCGCGCGGCGGCATAGGCGGCGATGCAGACGGGCCTGAACCGAGCACTGTTTCCGCCCCGGCTGTTTATGCGCCACCTGGCGCAAAAGGCGGGCCTGCGCAACGGCCAGCCCAAGCTGTTCTTCATCGGCTTCAACAAGACCGGCACCAAGACGCTGCACAGCTTCTTCCGCGACAACGGTTACCTGAGCGTCCACAGCTCGTCCTACATGGCGCAGCGGCTGGGCCTGCCGCCGATCGCCAAGCTGATGCGGCATAACCAGAAGAACGGCCTGCCGCTGCTGACAGGCCTCGACCACTACGACGTCTATTCCGACATGATTTCCCTGACGGAGTCCGAACTGATCGAGGCCAACGGGCTGTTCCGCGAACTCGCCGCGGAAAACCCAGGTGCCTATTTCGTGTTCAACGACCGGCCAGTGGAGAAGTGGATCCGCTCGCGCCTGTCGCACGAGGGCGGCCCGCGCGGCAGCTTCGTGGGCCGCTATGCAAGGGCCTTCGGCATTTCAGAGGCGGAGGCGCCGGCGCGCTGGCGCGCGCATTACGAGCGCCACAAGGCCGAGGTGCTGGACTATTTCGCCGGAGACCGACACTTCCTGCTATTCGACATCGAGGCAGGCAAGCCGGAAGACCTCGTGCGCTTCCTGGCGCCCGTCTTCAGGCTCGACGCAGGCAAATGGGCGCACCATGGCAGCGCTGCGACGCGTCACCGCAACATGGGGCAGGGCTAGCCCGAATAGCCGTAGACAGGATCGAGCGTGTCGCGCACCAGTCGATCCAACGCCTCGGCTTCGTCCTCGGTCACGTAATCGCGCCAGCCGCCCACCTTGCCGCGGCGCACCTTGAAGCTCGACGGGTCATCGGCATTGCCGGGCTTCATGCTGCGCTGGGCGCCAGCCTTTTTTGCGTTCTCGATCTCCATGCGGCGCATGTTGTCGATCGAGGCGAATGTCACTGCGTCGTCGAGTTCCGCATCCGACGGTTGCTGGCCGAGAAATTCCAGTATGCGGCGCAGCTGGCCCTTGGTGTCGGCGCGCAGGTCCTCGTACTTCACCACCATCAGCTTGTTCATGCGCGGCGCGGCCAGGGCCCAGTCGTTCATGAAGCCGATGATCTTGGGGATGCCGGCCTGCGGGCTGGCGATGAAGTCATGCACGCTCACGTCATCGGCCAGCGGATAATCGTTGATCACTTTCTTGCGGCGGACCATGCGGTGCTTCCACTGGAAGAACTGCGAGACGGCGGTGTCGCGCGGGTCGCGCACCAGAAGCACCACGGGCAGTCCTTCGTAGACATCGGCCTTGCGGTCATGGCCGAGATAATCCTTCAGGTAATTGTCATGGGTGAAGAACAGCACCGGCACGTTCGCGCGGCGGTCGCGGAACTCGTCGAAGCCCGAGATCGAGTCGCCGGCATAGCCGTTCTTGACTGCGAGGTAGCGCCACAACAGCACGCGCACCCAGGTACGGCCACTCTTGCCGAACGAAACGACGGCGGCATCCGAGGCCTCACGCTTCTTCTGCTCCTCGTAGCCGCGGAACCAGCGCTCGAAGCGGATGCCCGTTTCCTGCGGCAGTGCGACCGCGCCGCAGGCGATGAGCTGGCGCAGGCCGACGCGGAGGTCGAAGGCGTTGGGAAGCGGCATCAGGAAAGGGCTTTCAAGGCTGCAGGCATCGCGGGGGGATAGCAAATCGCTGGCGCGTCAGCAACGTTGCCCTTCTAGATGCGCTTGCCGATGTTGTGGGCGAGAAGATGCGCAATGCGACTTTCACCCGCTGGCCCACGCTCGGCGCGCTGGTGGATGTCGAGATCGGGCTTGCCGTTGCCCTCGATGATCATGGCGCCATCGGCCAGCATGGCCACGTCCCAGCCCACCACCACGCGTTGCGGGAAAGCCTCGTGCGCCTTGACCGCCAGTGCCAGCACCTGTTGCCAGTGCGGCAGCGTGCGGCCGGCGAAGCGCGCGCCGCTGACGGGATGCGATTCACGCCAGCCGACGTCCGGACGGATGCCAATGTCGGAGGCAATGCCGATGACGCCCGTTTCGAGATTCACCGCCGTGGCCAGACCGCCCTGGTGGAAGTTGTCAACGACCGAGTTGCCGATGGCCATGCGGAAGGCAGCGTTGGTGGCCTCGGCCCGGCCCCGCTCGTTGCGGCAGGTGAGCACGCGCACCGTGGCCAGCGCGCCGTTGGAGATGTCGTCAAGCGCCGGGTGATTGGCAAGGCGCGGCTGGACGAGGAAATCATCCTTGAGCGATTGGCGGGACAGCTTCTCCATCAAGTCCGCACGCGTCATGACCTCACCACGGGCGTTGCGGTAGCGGCCATTGCCGATAAAGTCCCAGCGTTCCATGCGGTGGCCGCCCGAGCCTGAGCGCGGCTTCACGAAGAGATCGCCGTCGGGCAGCACGTCGCTGCCGCCTTTCAGCGGCTGACGCTCGCCTTTCGAGAAATGCATGAGCACGGGCACGGCGCGCACGCCCTGCTCGTGGCAGTGCTCGGCGAACCAGATCTTGTCGTCCATGTCATCCGCGCCCGGCGGCGGCTGCAGCAACGCATAGGCAGGGCCGATGGTTTCATGCGCGGTGAGATAGAGATGCGCCAGCTTGCGGCGTTCGGCGAGGTGCAACTCGAACATGTAGAACCAGAAGGGCGCGATGGCGAAGCGCGCGGCCATGTCGACCTGGGCCAGCGCCTGCGCTGACGGGCTGACGCCGGAGCGTTCCGCGATCACCTTCGCGTTGCGCCGGGCGAAGATGAAGACGGCGATGAGCAGTGCCACAGGCCACGCAATGGCGGCAGCGAGAGCCTTGAGCGGGCCCCAGGGCAGGCGCCAGTAGGACCTGGCATAGTAGCGGTGCAGATATTCGGCAGGCGGCAGGCTGGCTGCAGGTTTGCCGCGAAACATGCGGCGCAACGCCATGGGCAGGCCCGCCACCAGGTAGGCGAAGCCTTCGGCCGCCCGCAGAAGGGCCTTCCACGCAGCACCCTTCAGCGCCGTAAGGCGGTCGCCGGGGCTGAGGCTGGACTGTTGCGGAGCGGGCATCGAATCAGAGGTTCCGGACAGACGACAAGCGGATGCTCATAGGCCGAAAAGCCCATGGATGCGAGCCACCGCACGGGAAAGACCATCCTCCACCGGTGGTGGCGCAGCGGCGGACGGCGGATCACCCAGCCACTGCGCGTGGCCGGACGCGAGAAGCTGGCGGTGCACCACACGCAGGTCACGCGAGAAGCGCGGCGGTGCGTGATTGATCAGTAAACGGAACATCGTGGCATCAAGGCCGCGGCCGCGCCAGCCGATGCGCGGCGCATCGAGATCGGCGCGCATGGCATGGGGCCCCTGCTCGATATCGAAGAGCTGCACCGGTTTTCCGCTGCTGATAGCCTCCGCCATCATGGAAATCGAATCCGCGGTGACGACGATGCGGCTCGCAAGCCCGAGGAAGGCATGGAAAGGGTTGTCCGCCACATCCGGCTGCCAGCGATGGAAGAAGAACGGTGCGGTGATCGCCTTCTGCAAGGCTTCCGTCGCGGCCTCGCCGGTGCGGGCGCTGGTGGTGACGAGCAGCGCGCCGCCGTCGGCCTTGGCGAGCGCAGAGGCCTCATGGCCCAGGCGGCGCGCCGCTTCGGGTGTGAATCGGTAGGGGCCGCTGGAGCCGCCGGCAAGGATGGCGGTGAAGGGGCGCGGCAGGTGGGCAACATTCGGCGCGAAGCGGGTCGCCTCTGCCGCCATGCGCTGCGGTGTCACATCATGCATCGGCAGCATGTTGTGGAGCACGTTGGGAGCCTGCGGCAGGCGGTACTGCGGCGTGGTGATGACGAGGTCGAAGCGGGACAGCGCCGACCACGGCGTGCCGACGAAGACGATGCGGAGCCGCGGGTTCCGGCGCTTCAGCCAGAAGGCCACTGCCTCCGCGCCGCGGCCCGAGCCGATGACGAGGTCCGGCCAGGGGGCGGTGAGCGGGCTCGACGCGGCCAGGTCGACGCCGGCAAGCGTGGGCAGGCCCATGAGGCGCAGCAGCCCCTCATGGCTGCGGTAGGCCAGCCGCTTCGACTCAGCCGGCCAGCCCAGCGCCTGCGCCAGCGCACGCAGTTGCGTATTGTCGCCGGAGTGCGGACTGCGCAGGATCCAGCTTCTCGGGTGGGCGATGGTCAGACGAAATTTCCCTGCTTCTGCAAAGACTTGAACCTTGTGACAGAGGGCCGCGCGAGGGCGGCCTTGGACGCATGGGTCAGTACATGATACAGGGAGCCGTTGTAAGCAATAGTTTCGGGGATTGTCATGGCTACGTCCGGCAATGCTGGGGCCACCCGGCCTCACATCTTCATCCAGACGAACAACAAGCAGTCGATCGGCGCCATCGTGTCCGCCTATTCGATGACGCGTTCGCCGCACGCCGACAAGTTCGACGTGACCATCATGAACAAGGACAACTACCCCTTCTTCGCCCAACGTGACGGACAGACCTACAAGCGCCATGGCGTGGACCGCGTGTGGCTGGAGAACGACCTGCAGTCCTTCACCCTCACCCGCTTCCTGCCGCCGCAGCTGATGGGCTACCAGGGCCGCGCGCTCGTCGTCGACCCGGACGTCTTTGCCGTGCAAGACGTGTGGGAACTGCTGACACGCGACATGCAGGGCAAGGCCATCATGTGCCGGGGCTCCAAGTTCAAGAATGGGGCCTTCGCCTCCTCCGTGATGCTGCTCGACTGCGCCAAGCTGAAGCACTGGGACGTGGAAAAGAGCTTCAACGAGCTGTTCGAGGGAAAACGCGACTACCACAACTGGATCTCGCTGCTGATGGAAGACCTCAACACCATCGGCGTGTTCGAAAACGAGTGGAACGACTTCGACAAGCTCACCCCGAAGACCAAGATGATCCACAACACGCGGCGCCGCACCCAGCCATGGAAGACCGGCCTCAAGGTGGACTACACGCCGACGGAGTTCGTGCCCGTCATCGGCTGGATCATGCGCATGCGCCGCCAGCTGTTCGGCGAGCATGCCCTGCTCGGCCGCTATGCCAAGCACCCGGATCCGAAGCAGGAGCAGTTGTTCTATGGCCTGCTGAAGGGCGCCTACGAGGCCGGCATGGTGACGGACGCGCAGATCAAGGACGCGATGGACAAGAACTACATCCGCCACGACTCCGTCGAGGTGATGAAGGCCGCGCCCACGCTGCCACCGATGGTCGCCATGAAGGCCGCGGCCTGAGTGACCACCACGTGACGCATCATTCGGGGCCGCCCACGGACGAATTGCGGGTGGCCCTGTTCACTGGCAACTACAACTACATCAAGGACGGCGTCGCGCTCACCCTGAACCGCCTGGTGGCGTTTCTCGAAAAGCGCGGCGTACCGGTGCTGGTGTTCGCACCCGTGGCCGAAACGCCGGCTTTCGAGGCGGCAGGCGAACTCGTGCCGGTGCCCTCCTTCGCCATTCCCACGCGCAAGGAATACCGCATCGCCACGGGGTTGCCGGCGGCGCAGCGCAAGCGGCTGGAGGCGTTCCGGCCCACCCTGTTCCACATCGCGGTGCCCGACATTCTCGGCTACCAGGCGCTGAAGCTGGCGGAACGCTGGAACGTGCCCGTCGTCGCCTCCTATCACACGCGCTATGACACCTATCTGCGCTTCTATGGCCTCGGGATCTTCGAGAAGCTGGGCCAGCGCTACATGCGAAATTTCTACAACCGGGTGAGGCGCGTCTATCCTCCGTCGGACTCGATGGCTGAGATCATCCGCAGCGAAGGCCAGTCGCAGCATGTGGAGGTGTGGGCGCGCGGTGTGGACAGCGACTTGTTCTCGCCAGTCAAGCGCGACACTGCATGGCGGCGCGCACGCGGCATTGCCGATGACGAAATTGCGATCAGCTTTGCCGGACGCCTGGTGAAGGAGAAGAACACGTCGATCTACATGCGCGTGATGAACCTTCTCGCCGCGCGCGGCCTGAAGGTGAAGCCCCTGGTGATCGGCGATGGACCAGAAATGACGGTGATGAAGTCTGGCCTGAAGAACGGCGTGTTCGCCGGTTTCCTGCACGGGGAAGACCTCGCCCGGGCCTATGCCTCATCCGACATCTTCTTCTTCCCGTCGGAGAGCGAGACCTTCGGCAACGTGACGTTGGAAGCAATGGCGTGCGGGCTTCCCGCCGTCAATGCCATCGCCAGCGGCAGCAATTCGCTGGTGGTGGAAGGCGAGACCGGACATCTCGTCAGCGCCCGCGACGAACAGGGCCTTGCGGCGAAGCTCGAGGCGCTGGTGATGGACGACGCCTTGCGCCGGCGCATGGGCGAAGCGGCACGGGCGCGCGCCCTCACCTTCAGTTGGGAGGCCATCCTCTCTGGCCTGCTGGACAGCTATCGAACGGTGCTACGCGAAGCCCATGGCCGGTGAACCCTCCACCTGGATCCTGTCGCGCGGGCGCAAGGGCGACCTTGACCAGATGCTGGTGCTGGCGAAAGCGACGGGCTGGCCATTCGAAGTGAAGACCTTGCGCTTCGCGGGGCCGGAAATTCCGGTGCTGTCGAAACTGTTGCTCAGGGACAGGCTATCGCCGCCGTGGCCGGACCTCGTGCTCTGCGCCGAGGCCTCGCCGAGCGTGATCGCACGCGAAATCAAGCGGCTGTCACCCGCCACGCGGATCGCCTGCCTCGGGCGGCCTGCGGGTGCGCCGGAGAATTTCGACCTCGTCATCACCACGGCGCAGTACCGCATTCCGCCCGCGGGAAATGTGGTGGAACTCGCCATGCCGCTGGCGGAAGTGCCCGAGGCGCCGGTGGCGGCAAAAGACGGGCCCATTGCACTCGTCGTTGGTGGCCCGGCCTTTCCCGACCTGCTCAATGCGGCGGCGGCGGAAATACTCGTCACCAGGGCGCTGGCACATGCGGCTGAGAGCGGGCGAACACTCGACGTCATCACCAGCCCGCGCACACCGCAGGAGGCCATCGACGTGATGGAACGCCGCATCACGGCGCCGCACGCATTGAGCGTTTTCGGGCGTGGTGACAACCGTTACAGGGAAGCGTTGGCACAGGCTTTGGAGATCGTCGTCACCAGTGATTCCGTGTCGATGGTGGCGGATGCGCTGTCCAGCGGAAAGCCCGTCAGCGTCTACCCCCTGCCCCAGGCCCTGAATGCCAAGTGGAAGCTGGGAAGCTGGCTCTACCGGAACTCCATTGAAAGCCCGCAACCCCTCACACGGGCGGTGCGCTGGCTGTTCGATTCCGGCATCATCGAAGTGGCCCCCGACCGGCGCAAGCTGTTCGCGCGGCTGGTCAGCGAGAAGCGGCTCGGCTGGTTCGGCGAAGCCCCGCCAGCACCGCAACCCGGTGCCGCGCGGCAAGACCTTGCCAGGGCGGTGGCATCGCTGCGACAATTGATGTCCTGACACTGAAGGAACTCACCATGCACCAGCGCAATCTCGGACAGCTTGCCGTTTCCGCCATGGGCCTTGGCTGCATGGGTATGTCGGACTTCTATGCCGGGCAGGATGACGACGAGTCGATCGCCACCATCCACCGCGCGCTGGAGCTTGGCATCACCTTCCTCGATACCGCCGACATGTACGGTGTGGGCCACAACGAGGAGTTGGTGGGCCGTGCCATCAAGGGCAAGCGCGATAAGTTCGTGATCGCCACCAAGTTCGGCAACGTGCGTGCGCCCGATGGCGCCTTCCTCGGCGTGAACGGCAAGCCCGACTACGTTAAGGCTTGCTGCGAGCAGAGCCTGAAGCGGTTGGGCATCGAGGTGATCGACCTCTATTACCAGCACCGCGTGGACCCGGACACGCCGATCGAGGAGACGGTGGGCGCGATGGCGGAACTCGTGAAGGAGGGCAAGGTGCGGTTCCTCGGCCTGTCCGAAGCCTCGCCCCGCACCACCGAGCGGGCCCACAAGGTGCACCCGATCACAGCACTGCAGACGGAGTATTCGCTGTGGACGCGTGACGTGGAGGACGAGATCCTACCCACGGTGCGCCGCTTGGGCATCGGCTTCGTGCCCTACAGCCCGCTCGGCCGCGGCTTCCTGACCGGGCGCTTCAAGGACCAGCAGAGCCTCGACCCCACCGACTACCGCGCCCGCACGCCGCGCTTCCAGGGCGAGAACTTCGCGCGCAACCTGTCGCTTCTCAAGGAGGTTGAGGCGCTCGCCGCCGAAAAGGGCGCGACCTCCGGGCAGATCGCGCTGGCCTGGGTGATGGCGCAGGGCGACGACATCGTGCCGATCCCCGGCACCAAGCGCCGCCGCTATCTCGAAGAAAATGCCAAGGCCGAACCCATTATTCTCACCGTGGGCGATCTTCGGCGGCTGGCGGCTGCATTCCCAAAAGGCGCGGCGGCGGGTGAGCGCTACATTCCCGCCTCGATGAAGGCTATCGACCAGTGACCACGGCCAGCCTTCGACATTCGGATAAGGTGGACATTCAAAATTCTGATTTCTTCATTCAAGACCAATCCTGAGCGGCCGCATCTTGTCAGGATGCCGACAACCAACGGCCATGATTGACTTCTAGCGGATGATGGCATCGGATGACGGCGGAGCCAGCGCGCCCTTGAACATTCTC
>Ga0075471_10002788_pt1 | contig 11406 bp, 8 predicted proteins | sample DEB19_08_DNA_2_FD_74787 | JGI IMG/M metagenome (GOLD analysis project Ga0075471, IMG submission 74787) | Aqueous microbial communities from the Delaware River and Bay under freshwater to marine salinity gradient to study organic matter... | ecosystem: Environmental > Aquatic > Marine > Coastal ... | reverse complement strand
AATGACGCAAGTCAGTACGCTGTCGGCAGAGGGATCGTTGACAATGCGATAAGGAGTTCGCTGCTGGATGGCGCGAAGCAGCGGTTCGGTCAATTGGACACCCAAGCCATGTCGCACGGAATCATTGCGGGCGATGGGTACGTAGATGGTTTGGATATTGCGGTTGTAAAGTGTATACGCGCCGTACTGATAGCCAGCGCAGCCGCTAGAGAGGAGGCAGGCAGTGGTAACCGTCAGCCAGGCCACGATCAGCCAGTAGCTAACCGGCTCTTGGCGGAAGCGGATTGCCATTATTTGGAATCGCCGGTGTTTTGCAGCCATGGACGTTCCGCACCGCGTTCCGGAAATAGTTTTACCAATGGTGCCAAGTATTGAGGGGGATCGTCTGGTTTGTCAGCCAGTTTTTCCAGATTGGCTTTGGCCAAATCGCCAAAAGGTGTGTCGGCGTATTCGCTGACGATCTTCTCAAGATAGTACTTGGAAGCCAAATTCTCCTGACGCTTGCGACGGAATTCGGCTTGCGTCCAGTAACGCTCGGCTTTGAGATAGTGGATCTTGGCAAGTGCCAGATTGAGTTCCTGCTGGTTCTCGTTCGACTCGGTCGGAAATTGCCGGATGATTTGTTTGGCGCGCGTTTCTGCATCAGTCAAAGGCACACTGCTGTAGAAGGGGCCTTGATACGAAGCCATCAGGCTCTGGAGTTCCAGGAATTGCGCTTGGAATTGATGCTCGCTATCGGGATAGGTTACCCGTAAATCAGAAAACGTATCCGCTGCCGATTCGTACTCTCCCTTTTGGAAACTGGCAACTGCCAGACGCATGGTGGCATCATCGGTATGTTTACCGGTTGGATCGTCCAGCCGCATCTTTTCCAGAACGCGTTTACCGTGTCCACCGGTGTCGTTTAGTGGCAAGCGGCGGTTGGTGAAATTCACGATATAGAAAGGCTGATGGTCATTACCATCTTCCTTGAGCCAGTAATCGGCGATTTCAAAGCGTCGCGCACCGATGTGGTCCAGGTATCGATTGCGTGGATACTCTTTGGACAGCTTGGCGTAGGCTTGTTCTGATTTGTAATAATCTTCGGCAAAGAAGTACGACTCGCCCATCATCAGCAGAGCGTCTTGTTCGAGTGCCGAGCTGCGCCAGTTGGCGGCGGCTGATTTGTATTTGGCGGCCGCGGCGCGGAACGCGTCGATGCGCTCGTCACCAGTTAACTCTTTTGCCTTGTTAAAGAGTTCATCTGCCACGGCATATTCCGCGCGGGCTTTAGCGATATCGCGACGATTCTTGCCCGTTATGCGATCGAGGAAAGCCTGAGGTTTGCTGCGCTTTTCAGCCAAACGACCCTCGGCCAGGTATTCCTCGGATTGACCCTCGATGGCTTTGCGGGCTTTCTCATGTTCGGAAAGAGAACCAGCCTTGGGAGAAAAGGTGCTGCACCCCGCGATGCATGCGAGAAGTCCCAAGGTTCCCAACAGGGAAGCCATCGCGGGCCATCTGGTGGGATGGGGCTGCATGATTCGAAGCACGGGTGACATCCGAGTCAATGTGCGAGTTCCTCTAGGAAGTCGGTTAACTGAAGTTTGCGGTCCAGGAGTGCAGTCAGGTAACGTTCGATCGTGCCGCGGAAGGTGGCACGGTGTTGTGTATTAAAGTTGGTCGTATCAATGGCTTGCCACTCCGGCGTTCCAAATCTCAATAACTCATCGCGGACGACGGAGGGAAGACGAATCAAAGGGCGTAAACCTACAGCACATGCTGGACAGACGATACCGCCGGCTACAGGAGCGAACACCAGCGTAGCGCTCTGTTCCGGTGGGTTGCCACACTGGGCGCATTGTTCGAGAGTTGGTTGATGGCCTAACAATCGAAGTAATTGCAATTCCCAGCGTAGAACGCACGCGCGTGGTTCTTGCCGAACGTCGCACAGACCGGTCAACGTGGCAACTCCCAGTTCGTAGAGTTCCGGTTGAACCAGCCCTTTTTCAGTAAAGCGATCTAAGGTTTCGGCTACATAAAAGCCGCAGTACAACCGCAGCAGATCGTGTCTGCCCGCACCGAATCGCTCGACTAATTTGGCTTCAGCTAAAATCCCAAGCGCATCACCTGCCTTGGGAAGGAACACTACGCGACAGATCGATAACAGGTCAAGAGCACCTTCAAATGGGCTGCGGGATCGCCAAGCTCCTTTGGCGAGCACTGCTTGCTTGCCGAAGTCTCGCGTGTAGAGAACCGCCACACAGCTTGATTCGCTCCAGGGATAAATCCGCAGAATAATGGCATGCGTTTGTTCGGCGGACATAAGTCAAGTCGCTTTTGCTGGCATTGGCGGGCAGGGAGGGCTGGCTGCAGATCGATTATTGTGGGTTAGAATACCGGCTTACGAAACTCGCCTTTTAACCTACACCACGCTTACTTGTCTCTACAGGAATGCGACCATGAAGATGACCATTGTAGCCTTGACCACTACCCTGAATCGATGCACGCTTGCCTGGATTTTCTTTCTCAGCGGCAATTTGCTAGCGTGGGCGGCGGACGATCCGCCGTTGCCGGCTGGCTACAAGTTGGTCTGGTCAGAATCGTTTGATGCTCCAGCCGCTTTGGAGAATTTCGAGTTCTCCGATCCCAAGGCTTGGAGGTGGTCGGCTGAGGGTAAGTCAGGTGGTGCGCTCGAATTGTTCCAGCAGAGTAAATACGAAACGAAATACCGTTCGCCTTTCAATATGGCCATGCTAGCGGCTAAGCGGTGTGGGGATTTCGTGTTGGAGCTGGATATGAAGCAAACTGGTAAAGAGTATGGGCACCGCGATATGTGTGTTTACTTCCATTTTCAATCGCCCACGCGTTACTACTATACGCATTTGGCAACGACACCGGACCCCAATGCGCACAATATTTTCATCGTCAACGAGGCTCCGCGCAAGTCATTTGCGCCGATTTCTTCCAAGGGCATTGATTGGGGCAGCGATTGGAAGCACGTGCGTGTGGCACGGCAGGGAGATGATATTCGCGTGTATTATCAGGACATGAGCCAACCGGTGTTACAAGCCAAGCATAGTGATTTGCATGAGGGCTACATCGGGTTTGGATCCTTTGACGACACCGGTATGATCGACAATGTTCGTTTGTGGTCAGTCCAGGCGACAGAGGGTAAAAAGCCTCTTTTTCCGAGGTAGCGGAAGCGGGGCGGTTATTCGCCGTCCTCCGTGCGTTGTTTCAATTTCGCACGTAGTGTCATTCGCGAGATGCCCAGTCTCTCGGCGGCTAATTGCTGATTGCCATGAGTATGTTGCAGCACTGCTTCCAGGAGAGTTCGTTCAACATCGTGAATGACCGAGCGGTAGATATCGTTGGATCCGGCATCGATGAAATGTTGGGTTAGTTGCCGGATCTCTTCCAAGCCGCCGGGGCTGTGGGGTGTCTGCGGTGGCTGTTGAGCCGTGGTGAGTGTTGCCTTGATATTGGGCGGCAGGCAGTCGGGAGTTATGACTTCGGTGGTGGCGTTAACCAGCGCGTAACGAATCGCGCTATGCAATTCACGCACATTGCCAGGCCAGGAGTGGGCTTCCAGCAACTGATAGACTTCGCTGGTAACAGTGGAAATACGCTTGTCGAATTCGCGCGACAAAGTGTTGACAAAGTAGTCGGTCAGCAAGCGAATATCGCTCTTGCGTTCACGCAACGGTGGTAGTGTGATGGCAAAGCCATTCAAACGGTAGTACAAATCCTGACGAAATGTGCCGGCAGCCACCATAGCCGCTAGATCTTTATTGGTCGCGGCGACAATCCGCACGTCAGTTTGGATGGTCTCGCTACCGCCGACGCGTTCAAATTGCTGTTGCTGGAGCAGTCGCAGGGCTTTGGCTTGAGTCGAAGGTGACATGTCTCCGATTTCATCCAAGAAGATCGTACCTCCGTTGACTTGTTCGAATTTGCCGATGCGTCTCTGGTCAGCTCCGGTGAAAGCCCCCTTCTCATGACCAAAGAGTTCACTTTCCAGTAGCGATTCTGGCAACGCCGCACAGTTGATGGCTAAGAATGGTTTCTTGTTGCGTTTGCTATAGTGGTAGATAGCCCGAGCCACTAGTTCCTTGCCGGTGCCACTTTCCCCGAGGACGAGTACTGTGACATCCTGTGGCGCGACTCGACCGATGGTCTTGTAGATATCCTGCATGGCCGGTGCGTTACCGATGATCACGTCAGCATCGGGGGACAGCGTTGCTTCTGTAGCATCCACCACCGCAGGTTTTTGGCTCAAACGACTGATCAGCACGGCTCGCTGAACCAGTTCGCGGAGCGCCATGAAATCGACTGGTTTCAGGAGGTATTCGAACGCCCCGCGACTCATAGCTTCGATGGCGGTATCCGTCCTCGAAAACGCCGTCATGATGATGACGGGAATTCGTGGATCGATAGCGTGGATTTTGGCAAACACGTCCAAGCCCGACATGTCGGGTAAGCGAACATCCAGTAGTACAACATCTGGCAATTGACTGCGAAACAGTTCGATACCTTCTTTGCCACTGCTGGCCACGACGACACTTAGTTGTGTCGAAGAGAGGGTCTCCGTTACGGTGAAAAGAATATTGGGTTCGTCATCAATAACAAGCAGTTTTTGCATACAGATGGTCGTCTAACGGACTGGGCAGTTTTTTGTTTGGTTAACCAACACAATTCACAAGGCGCGACGAAGCGTCAAGGGTCGATGGGTAAAAACAGGGTAAACTCGGAACCTCCCGCGGTACGATTGACCGCGCGGATCTTGCCGCTGTGCATTTCTGCGATTCTTTGGCAAGTGGACAAGCCCAAGCCTGTGCCCGTTTCCTTGCTGGTGATAAAGGGCTCGAAAATACGATCCAGAATATCCGCCGGGATTCCTGGGCCGGTATCGGCTATGGATATCGAGACCCAATCCTGCCGTCGCTTCAGCGAACTAGTCGAAACGACGCGCATGGCATCATGTTCCGACATCGTGTTAGCGCTCAGAGTTGGCGTATCGCGCTGGGGGGTGAAGGTCGGTTGTTCGAGTAGTTTTCTAACCTCTACGGTTAATTCGCCGCCATCGGGCATGGCATCGAGTGAGTTCAGGATCAAATTGAGCAGCAATTGACGCAGTTGATTGCGATCGACGCAGGTGGTCACACCGCCTGCTGGCAGATTGAGATTCACACGGACATCTTGTTGTTCGCAGCGGCCTCGCGCGAGATAAGCGGTTTGCCGCACGATCTCACAGATATCCTCGGGTTTCTTCTCGGGCTTGGGTGGGCGGGCAAAGTCCAAGAAAGCTTGAATAGAGTTTTCCAGCCGTGAGATTTCCTCGTTGAGCACTTGTAAAGACTTGCCGCGCAAACCAGCATCATCGCCGCGCGCCATGGCGGCTTGTACCAACATCTTCATTGGCATCAACGGATTGCGGAACTCGTGGGCCAAACCAGCAGCTAATTGCCCCACGTGGGCCAACTGTTCGGAACGCATCAATTCGCGCTCGCGCTGTTGGAGCCTCTCGACCACTTGGCCGATATCAGCCTCTAATTGCTTGATTCCCAGTCCCAGTCCGGTCAAATCGCCGCTGTGGGTTAGCAGAACTGGGCCTCGCACATCCGAGAGACGATCGGCGACACCGCGCACCGAGACATTCAACTGGACAATCGAACGGCCAAGTGTTCTTCCAAAAACGACTCCCAAGAGGATGCCAGCGGCACCGCCACACAATCCCAGCAGTAAAAAGCCGATCGTCAGATGTCGAGCCGCGTCCTCACTGGCTCGGTTGGTGAGCGTTAGTACTTCATTGTTGACTTCGATACATTCACGAAGCGGATTGAGCACTTGCTCGGTCATCAGCACGTCGGACAACTGTGAGAGTTGCTCGATGTTGGCTTTGTCAGCGGCATCCAGACTGATCGGGATGTCTCCTGTGGCTTGCGGCGGCTTTTCTCGTGGATTAACCAGTTTGACGAAGGCACTGAAGAAATCATTGTAGCCGGCGATTACCTCCTGGATCAGTTCTTTTTCCTCTGGCGTGCGGGCCGCTTGTTGAGCCGCAGGTAACAGTTTGTCGGCCTCCGCGTGAATGGAGGCGACATTCCGCAGATGGACAGGGTCGAAGGTTCGTAAGTACAAATTGACTTGATAGCGGATCTCTCGCATGTGCATATGGAGCATTTCGACGGTCAGCATGCCATGCACTTCGCTCGCGATCAAATCGGAGCTTAACTGCTGTTGTTGCCGTACATTCCAGGCAGCGAAGACTCCCACGGCCAGCAAGGCCGTGCCCAAAATGATCATGGGCCATACGATTTTCCACGCATAGCGGTGTGGCATCTTAAATCCCTTCAACGCAGGCGGGGGCGGTGAAAACTCTGCCCTGCCGTGCTCGACGACAACGTTCGTCTCTCGCGTAGGCTACGGAAGCAGTGCGTACCCGCAGCGTGGCCAACCTCTGGCCATATTCTATACCAGCGTGGAAAAAAACTTGCCTCAGACGGAATCCGTTAAACGCTTCCCAGCCAACTGTCGGAATTGTCATGTCGAATCGTTGTGTATGCATATTGCCAATTTTTTCTATGGAATTGGTCGGTTTCTGAGTAGGTGTGGCGTGCAGGCAGCCTCGTGATAACCATCACACCCAGCGATTGCGGCACACCTATTGCGAATAGGAGACCATGTCGACCCGATTTTGGTCCCTATCCGTATTTTCAAAGGCTCGCATATCATGAGCGCATCGGCCACGCTGCCGTTAGACAAGCCCAGCAATGGATTAGCTGGCCTCAAGCATTTGCGACACGACATTCTCTCAGGAATTGTGGTTTCGCTGGTTTCCTTACCTCTATCGTCAGGTATCGCGATCGCCTCGGGCGTTCCTCCGATCTACGGATTGCTCTCTGCCATCATTGCTGGTTTGATTTTTCCTTTTATTGGAGGAGCTTATCTCACCATTAGTGGTCCGGCGGCTGGTCTGGCTCCCGCGTTGATGGCGGTGATGGTCACGCTCGGTGGCGCGGGGGATGCGGAGCATGTGGGAGTTGGCTATCAGTTCTTGCTGGTGGTGATCTTCATGGTTGGCTGCGTGCAGATCGTCATGGCCGCTTTTAAGCTGGCCAGGTTTGCCTCCATTATTCCCGTCAGCGTTGTCGAGGGAATGCTCGCCTCGATCGGTTTACTGATCATCGTCAAGCAATTGCCGATGTTTTTCGGCTATACAGGCAAAGTGCACGCCCATGAGTTCTTTGAGTTTGTAAGCGGCACGCCGGAATACGCCATGGGGCTGACACCGGCTGTGGCAGTGGTCTCTATGTCGTCGCTCGTGCTGTTGTTCGTCTTGGGCGCGATGCAAAAGAAAGTCGTATTTCTCCGCGCTATTCCACCACAATTGTTGGCTGTCATTTTCGGTTTGATCCTCGGGCAGGTGATGAGCCTGGGGCAGTTGAATCCCAGTTTCTTGATCGCTTTGCCAAAAGATCCATTTCACGCAGCGCATTTGCCGCATTTCTCCGAACTTTTGATGCGTCAGGATCTCTGGTATGCGGCTTTGCTGGGGGTGGTTACTCTAACCATGATCGATGGCGTCGAGTCACTGGCAACCGCGATGGCTATCGACCGTATCGACCCATTCAAACGCAAGAGCCAACCCAATCGAGTTCTGCTGGCGATGGGCATATCGAATATTGCGTCGAGCCTGATCGGTGGACTGACGATCATTCCTGGCGGCGTGAAAAGCAAAGCCAATATCGCGTCGGGTGGCAGGACACTTTGGGCGAACTTCACTAATGCCATTTGTCTGATTATCTATCTGGTGTTTGCCCGAGATTTGATCAATTTGATTCCCAAGGGAGTTCTAGCTGCGGTATTGATCTACACCGGTTGGAAAATGTGCGAGCCACTCGTCTGGGCTCACATGGCTAAGATTGGACGCGAGCAATTGGCGGTTTTCTCGATCACGATTCTGTCGACCTTGATGACAGACCTCTTGTGGGGCATCGTCGTGGGCATCCTCGCGACTTGGTTGCTCGACATTTTCTTGGTGTACCGCGCCATCGGAGCATCTCGGCATCACGCAAGCAAATGTCCGACGCTGTGGGAGGGCGCGTTGGCCATGTTCCGTAACCCGATTACACGTACCGAAGCCCGAGATGGCGAGTTTCATCTCTACGTTGAAAGACCTCTGGTGTGTTTCAACTCGATGAAGGTCAGCGAGGCCCTCGATAGGCTGCCGGCAAGCACTGGCAAGGTGGTGTTGCATCTCGGACCCAATGTGATGTTGGTCGATCATACGGCTTGCGAAAACTTGATGTATTTCGTCGAGCAGGAAACGAATGGTACATCGATCATCGAACTGAAAGGGCTGGAGAACATGCGTCGCTTGTCCAAGCATCATGCATGCGTCCATGTCTATAGTCCAGTTGTTCCCGCGGTGTCCTAACAGCCGGCCCGAAAAAAGGGGCAGACCCTTTTAGGAAAGCATGTTGTTTTGGAGCGATTATCGATAAAGCCGAAAGGGAGGGCTTACTCCTTTTTCGGGCAGACCGCTTAGCTCTTCGAGCTAAGTACAGAATTGATTTTGCAAGCACATTCGCAAGAAAAGGCGTCATCGATTATGTCAGAGTCGAGTTCCGTCGTAAGAGCAGGAAGTGTTGCATTGCCGCTGCAGTCGCCCGAAGGGATCCGGCATGTCCGACGAGCAGGCAGCGAACAGGCTACATCGGCCACGTTTTATTATGCTGCGCAGTGCTGGCAGTCTGGCGCATTTTGGCTGGTACAAGGATTGGTGCTCTTGGCCATTGGCTTCTTTTTGTACGTGCAGATTCCCGCGGCACCCAAGCTGACAACGCAACTAATGATATGTAGCGTGCTGTCGGTGATTGGGGCCATGTTCACGCTGCACATGGCCGCGTGGAATCTGCTTAGCTTCCTACGCTTGGACAGGCATGGGGTGCGGATGCGGCAGGGCTTGTTCAATACGCACAGCCTGGTTTGGGAGGAACTCGACTGCTGGCGAATCGTGGAAAACGACAGCGCCATGCCAGCTGTTTTCCTCTGGAAACGCGGTCAGGTCGTGCCTTGGACAGTACCTGGCAATTCGTTAAGCAGCGAAGATTACGCGGCTGTGCGAGCTTGGCTTAATGAGCACGTGCCCCTTAAAGGACGGCTGTAAGACCGCAGGCAATCCACAATCTCTGTCAGGTTAAGCTGCCTGACCGACAGTGTGCGGCAGTGCCTTTCTCCCGGCTGCGCCTCGCGCACGCCGGCTGGGCCGTAGTGATGCGTCTCAATGTCTGCACAGGCAAGAGTGATGGCAGCTTACTAAGAGCCCTCTCTGTCAGGCAGTCTGCTAAAGCGGTTGCCACTCGAACCCCAAGCCGATGCCGTCGAGCAACTGCGTAGGAATAGTGCCGTAACGCACGCGGAACATGGGCCCATAGCTGGGTAGGTAGGCTTCATTGCCCGCGGGGCAGTACTGCCGCCCATTGCCCTCGATGGCACTTACTTGGGGAATACGGCTGGCCAAGCTGGCCGAGTGCAAGAAGGAACCGCCGATACAGGTGAGGTCTTGCACACAGAGAAACATCTGATGATGGACAGCGGCAGCAGCCATCAAAAGACACTCCGATTGCCCCTTGCAGGCTTTGAGAGCCACGCCGGTGTAGCCACGTTGCCGTGCCAGTTTCAGACTTTCGAGATCTGTCAGCGATTCGTCGATAACGATAGGCCGTAATCTGGCAATACGATGGACGGTCATCTCGGTGCGTTGCGTCAAATCACGCGGGGTGGGTTGTTCGATGTACTGCACTCGCTCGAGCGCCGCGCGACTCAATCGCTCGATCCGCTCAATCAAATCCAGGACGTAATCTTCGTTAGGGCACTGCTCGTTGAAGTCCAGCGAAACTCGCCATTTGCGTTCGGGAGCTACCAAGTCCGCCACGCGATTGACTTCGATGATGCGGCCAACGTCCCAATCCAAATCATTGCCCGCTAACTTGATCTTCAAATGCGATAGACCGTCAGTTTGCAACCATTGTTCCAACGTTTCAGGCAAACCGTCATCAACACGCTGGCGTATGTCATCGACCGTCAGCGGATCCAGCGCGCCGACCAAGTGATACAGCGGCATGGTGGCCTTGGGCTTGGCCGATAAAAAACGATCGGGATACATGCCCGTAAATTCCTCACCCAAGTACGCCCCCAAATCTTGGTTGAGGAAATCGGCATTCATACATTCGAATGCATTGCGACCGTGAGCGCGACCAAAGGCGTCGTGAATGGCGGCTTCCAATGGGCTAGCGGCTAACATGACCGCTAATTTGGGAATCGGTTCCTGTAAGTTGCGTTCCTTAGCAAAGTCCGCGACGATAACGTCCCGCTGGGCTGCTAACTGATGAGTGATCTGTAGTGGATCGCCACTGGGAGCGAGCGTTCGCGCGTTTTCGACCAATCTTTCTGCTAAGTCCAGTAGCAATTTCAAGGTCATCGGGGCAGGGATTTTACTGGGCCAAGCCCAAGCATTGCCCATTGTCATTTCACCCGTGCCCACGATTTTCTTGCGACTGGAGCCAGTTGTCACCGCGACGGTGCAACGCAACAACGTGCAGTCCTCCACCACGCGACCGCCAAACTTCATCGGCTGACGATAGAGATAGCTGCGTGATTGAGTCGAGATTTCCTTGAGGGAAATGTCGGTGGCCTTGCCCATCCGAGTCCCACTTTCTGCTAGTAACTGTTTTCCAAGAAGATCGATACCGACCGACGCGCCGTCGTACCGTATCCTAAAACTGCCGCGCGACGCTACTAAAGTAACAGAAACACTCGGCCAGCGGCAGGTGATGCGATGAAATGCACTCCTGGGGCGATGCTGGTGCCAGTGCGCCCTGAAGACTCACGAGTGCCACACGTTTACCCGCGCTGTGCCCCAGAAAAGAGGTGGTGACTACGACAAAACGTAGCCCACAGTCGCCGTGTGCCGGACGGATAACCACCAGGCGAGAACTAGACTAAGCCCTTGCGCACAGCCCAGACGGCAGCTTGCGTGCGATCCGAAACTCCGATCTTTCGCAAGATATGCTGCACATGCTCTTTGACCGTCTCATAACTGATGTTTAGAGCCAGCGCGATCTCCTTGTTGGTCAAGCCATTGGCTAGCTGCTTGAGCACTTCACTTTCGCGCTGAGTCAAAGGTACTTCAACATCGGTTTGAAGGCGTGGGGTAGCCAATGCACCCGTGACGCGTCGCAATTCATCACGAGTCCATGCCGAATCGCCACGCATGGCAGTTTCAAGGGATTCCAACATGCGATCTCTCGGGTCGCTCTTGAGCACATAACCAGAGGCGCCCAAGGCGACTGCACGAGCCACATAAGTAGGATTGTCATAGGTCGATAGCAAGACGACCGGCAGTTCGGGATGGTCCAG
>Ga0075471_10002787_pt1 | contig 11407 bp, 9 predicted proteins | sample DEB19_08_DNA_2_FD_74787 | JGI IMG/M metagenome (GOLD analysis project Ga0075471, IMG submission 74787) | Aqueous microbial communities from the Delaware River and Bay under freshwater to marine salinity gradient to study organic matter... | ecosystem: Environmental > Aquatic > Marine > Coastal ... | reverse complement strand
GCGCGTTCGAGGCGAGGACACCGAGACGCCGCGATCGCGGCGTCTCTCAGGCCAGGGCCGCCAGGTCCGGCCGGTGCTCGGGATCGATCGCGGGCACTCCCGCCGCGGCCGCGGCCTCGACCGTCGCCGCGCGCAGGGCCGACGCGATGGCGTCGGGGTCGGGCACGAGCCGGGCATCGGCCGCGAGGCCGATCACGATCTCCCGCCCCGCGTCGTGCCAGGCGATCGAGAGCCCGACGTTCCACGGCAGCGGCGCCAGCGGGATCGCGAGGCGCGGCCGCAATCCGCCGACGTCCCGCACGGCCGCGCGACGAGCCTCGAAGCACACGACGTTGACCGACTGCCACGCGAGGTTGGCCGCCGCCGAGCGCGCGGGCGCGGGCAGTGACAGCGCCGCGTCGAGCACCCGGTCGAGCCGCTCGCGGCGTTCGCGCGAGGACGGATCGCGCCGCGCGCGCCGGATCGCGGCGGCACGCTCGCGCAGCGGGCGACTGCCGACGGGCAGCGGCACGACCGTGCCGCGCGCGCGGTCCGAGGCGGTGCGGACCAGCACCTCGAGGTCGAGGTTCGACGTCGATCGTCCGCGGCGCGCCAGGTAGCGGCCGAGCGCGTCCGCGACGATCGAGAGCACGACCTCGTCCACGCCCGCGCCGATCGACTCCTCGATGCCGCGCACCACGTCGCGGCAGAGCCGGGCCCAGGCGACACGCCGTCCGCGCCCGACCGAGCCGTTGAGCGGAGTCTCGGGCGCCGGCGAGGCGACCACGCGCATCGCCGACTCGAACCACAGGGCCGCATCCATCGCGCGCTCCCGCGCGACTTCGGGGGCGAGCAGGTCGAGCGCGCCGCGCGCGGCGGCCACGATCCCCCCGAGTCGCGAGGGGGCTCCTTCGGCGGGCACGACCTCCGGGGTCAGGGGAGGGGGTCCGGCGACGACGGGCTCCAGCAGGAGGTCGAGCGCGGCGAGCCCGCCGGCCTCGTCGACCAGTCGCAGGTGCGCCTTCACGACCAGCGCGGCGCCGCCGTGCGGCAGCCCGTCGACCAGCACGACCTGCCAGTTTCGGTCGAAGGGTAGCGGTCGTGACCAGGCCTCCGCGAGCGCCTGCGCGAACGCCCCCTGGTCGGAGTGCCCGGGCAGGGTCACGCGCTCGACGCGGGTCGAGCGTCCGCCCGTCGGCGTCGTGTCCAGCCGCAGCGCGGCCGCGAGCGGGCTCCGCGCCGGCGGCTCCGACAGGAGCGGGTGGGCTGCCACGCACGCGGCGATGCGGCGCTCGAGAGCGGCGATCGACGGGATCGAGTCGAAGACCCAGACCGAGCCGACGTGGAGCGGGTGCTCCTCGTCGCCGACCGCCTTCCAGCGCAGCCGCTCGTCCTCGGGCGAGCGGGTCGAGCTCACTTCGGCGTCTCGAACAGCTCGAGCACGCGCTCCGAGGGGCGCGCGATCACGGCCCGGCCGGCGCGGATCACGACCGGGCGCTCCATGAGCTCGGGATGTGCGAGCAGCACGTCGACCACCTGCGCGCGCGAGACGTAGTCCTTCTCGTCGAGCCCGAGTTCCCTGAAGCGCTTGTCCTTGCGCACGAGCGCCGCCGGCTCGCCGCCGAGCAGGTCGAGGAACCCCTCGAGCGTCTTCCGGTCGAGAGGCGCCTTCAGGTACTCGATCACCTCGGGATCGAGCCCGCGCTGCTGGAGGATCTCGAGCGCCCCGCGCGACTTGCCGCACACCGGGTTGTGGTAGATCCGCACCTCGTCGCTCATCGGCCGCGCTTAGCCCTGCCCTTCTTGCGGCGCAACGCGGCCGGGCGCTGCCCCGGGCTCGTCGCGCCCTCGTCCGGCCCCGCGCCCTCGCGCCCGTCGCCGCCTCCCGGCGCGGCGACCGGATCGACCTCGACCGCGTCGTCCCTCGTCCGCTTCGCGCGCGAGGTCGACGCGGCGGACCCGGGTGGCCCGGCCTCGATGCGCCGGGAGCCGCGGGAGGCCGCGAACAGGTAGCGCCAGAGCACGAAGCCGATGCCCGCCGCGACCGCCAGCGCCGCGAGCCGCGCCCACGGCAGGCCGCCCGACGGGCTCTCGTCGCTCGCGCCGCCGTAGACCTGCTTCGAGCCCCGCGGCGGCCTGCCCGCGGGCTCGACCGAGACCATCGTGAACTGCGCGGTGCCGGTGTTGAGCGAGCTGTATCCGCCGAGCCGCAGCGCGACCTTGATCGAGGTGTCGAGGTTGCCGGTCTTCACCCACAGGACGACCGGCGTCCACGGGCGCGTCCCGCGAAGCTCCTCCGAGTAGAAGAAGGTGTCCATGACCGAGACGTAGGCGCCCATCCGCTCGGTGCCGACGTTCTCGGTCCGGATCCAGGCCGAGACGCGGTACCAGGTCGATGGCGACACGCCGACCGACTGGATCCAGCTCGCGTCGTTGGGCTCGCGGCTGCGGATCGTCGCCGCGCCGATCCCGTTCTCGCTCTGCGCCCAGGTGAACTCGGTGGCGGTGGTCGACTTGAGCCACGACTCGTTCGACCAGCCCTCGGGCAGGCCGGAGGACGCGGCGGTGGCGAAGTCCCCGTTGCGCACGAGTTCCTGCACGGCCTGCGCGGTCCCGGCCGCGAGGGCGAGCACCATCGCGATCGCGGCCGGGACCACGGCGAGTCCGGACCGGCCGGCACGTGTTCGGAGTCGGCGGCTCATATCCAGTTCATGAAGCCGGAGCCCGAGATCCACATGCGCGACTGCCAGTCGGCCTTGGAGATCGGCGAGCCCACCCAGATGGGGAAGAGATAGGCCGTCACCGCGATCGCGGCGAGGCACCAGGTCGCGACGGCGATCGGGCCGACCGGGATCTTCGAGCCGCGCTTCGAGAAGACCGCGCCCTCGTACCCGACCAGCGCTGCGAGGAAGAGCAGCGGCGCCCAGGCCGGCGCGACGTTCACGCAGGCCGGCAGGACGCTCGCGAGCAGCGCGCCGCCTGCGAGCCCGCGCTCGATCGTCGAGCCCTCGCCTCGCCACAGACGGTCGAGCATCCAGGCGAGCGCCAGCAGCGCGAACAGCAGCGACGGCAGGTAGTGGTAGAGGAAGAGCGTTCGCGGGATCCAGACCCACGGCGCGACGTGGATCAGCCAGCCCGCCACGACGAACGCGGCCGCGGGCTGGCGCTCGCGCACCGCGACCCAGGCCGCGAGCAGCAGGGCCGGCACCGACGCCCACCAGATCGTCGGGTTGCCCGCGCCCCAGATGCCGGCGACGGTGCCGGGCACGTCGGCCGGGTCCTTCCAGAAGTACCAGACCGGCCGCAGCATGAGGGGCCACGTCCACCACTTGGAACTGTAGGGGTGGGTCATGGTCTTCACGGCTTCCTGGTACTCGGGGACCTTGATCGTGACGTACTTGAACAGGTCGAGCGGCGAGTGCCACCAGCCCCACAGGAAGTGCGGCAGGAACGTGAGCACGTAGACGGCGCTCGCCACCGCTCCCACGACGAAGACCGGGCGTGCGACGAACGGGATCCAGGGCACCTTCGACGCGAGCGCCGCCTGCCGCCCGCAGATCGCGATCGTGCCCAGCACGAGCAGGAAGCTGAAGAACGGGATGTAGAGCTTCGCCCCGACCGAGAGCCCGATCAGGATGCCGAGCGCGACCAGCCGCGGCACGTCCTGCAGCCGCCCGCCGCGGATCATGCGGATCAGCAGAAGGTAGGCGGCGACCGCCCAGGTGACGTAGTGGATGTCGATCACGGCGATCCGCGAGTCGACGATCAGCAGCCCGTCGATCGTCGCCAGCAGCCCGGCCGCGCCCGCCGCGACCGGCGAGAGGAACAGCGCGCGCGCGAGCCCGTACATGAGCGGCACGAGCATCGTGCCGACGACGGCGTTCACGATCCGCCAGCCCGTCGGCTGGTCGCCCAGCATCTCGATCCCGGCCGCGATCCCGAGCTTCGCGAGCGGCGGGTGCGGGTCCATGAAGTCCTTGCCGGCGATGTAGTTGCGTCCCTGCTCGACGAAGTAGACCTCGTCGAACACGATCTCGGGCGGACGGCCGAGATCGTGGAAGCGGATCACCGCGGCGGCGATCACGAGGGCGGCGAGGAGCGCCGCCTCGCGCGACGTCCACGCCGGCTCGCGCGCCGGTGCGGCCCCCGCCGCGGTGCGGCCCGCGGTCGCGCGCAGCGCCGCCGCGGCGGCCGCCGTCTCGACCCGCTCACGCTCCCAGCCCTCGTCGTCCGGAGCGAACGCGGCCTCCGTCGTCTCGCCGAGCGTGCCGTTCGCGCCCCGCCACATCGCCCAGAGCCAGGCGAGCATGCCGAGCACGCCGGCAGCGGACACCGTCATCCACAGCCATTCGGGCCCGGCCGTCGCGTCCTTCTGGAAGAGGTAGACGATCAGCTCGTTCGCGAAGAAGACCGCCGAGAGCCAGAGGTAGAGCCCGCCCAGCCATCCCCCGAGCCCGAGCAGCGCCGCGAACGGGAAGAAGGGATAGAGGTAGCGCTCGTGCATCCTCGTCAGGCACATGAACGCGACGAGGGTGGCCGAGGCGAGGATCGACGCGTGCGCCCAGCGCGTCGGACGCCGCAGGTAGGCGACGAAGAAGGCGAGCCCCAGCACCCCGCCGACCAGGTATCCCCAGATCTGCGTCGTGAGCCCCGCGACGACCGTCGCGTCGGGACGCCGCATGCCGAACAGCAGCGCCGGCAGGTTCATCGCGTTGACCGCGGTCTCGGCGTAGTAGCCGGTCGTCCCGGCGTAGAGGTCCCACAGCCAGCTCCACGGGCGGTCGCCCCGGAACGGGTCGGCGATCACGAACACCGTCGCGAACGCGGCGAGCGCCGCGAGCAGCGGCCGGCCGCTCTTCCACCAGCCGACCGGCCATAGGACGAGCAGCGGCACGATCAGCATCGCCTGCGGCTTGGTCAGGACCGCGACCGCGGCGAAGATCCACGCGAGCTCGTAGCGGCGCTCGCCCTGCGCGAAGAAGGCGAACAGGCAGAGCAGCGCCAGCACCGAGTCGGTCTGTCCCCAGGCGGTCGAGTCGAGCAGCAGCGCGGGATTCAGCGCGAAGGCCATCGCGCCGAGCCACGCCGCCTTCTTCCCGGCGCCCCGCAGCCGGGCGAAGATCAGGCGCGCGACGGCGAGGTCGGCGAGCAGCGCGGGGAGCTTGATCAGGGTGACGAAGCCGGCGGCGCCGACCGAGAGGGCGCGCGCCGCGAGCCCGATCCACCACAGCACGTACATGTAGCCGGGCGGGTAGTCGGCGAAGTAGCCGGGCGCGTAGAAGCGGGCGGGCCCCTCGGCGGCGAGCTTCATCGACCACGCCTGGTAGGCGCCGATGTCGATCTTGTACTGCCAGATCGGCGCGACCAGCAGCTTCGCCGCGAGCAGGGCGAGCAGGATGCCGTCGAGCACGAGGCGTTCCTTGAGCGGCACGTCGGCGGGCAGTCGCGCGTAGCGCCACAGGCCGTAGGCGACGAGGCCCACCAGCATCAGGGAGGCGGGCAGGCCGACGGGAGTCGTCGACTCCTCGACCGGGCCGAACACGTAGTCTGCGTTGAGCGGCGGTCCGCCCTGCGCGGTGAGCTCGATCCCCGTGCACCAGCCTTCGCCCGCCGCGAGCGTGCCGAAGCTGCCGAGCCGGCACGCGACGTTCGCGGTGCGCTGGTCGGGCGTCGTCTTGAACCACATCTCGACGCGCTGCCAGCCGCTGTCGGCGCCGCGGATCACCTTGCCGCGGTCGAAGCCCTCCTGGAGCGACAGGCTCAGACCGGCGTCTCCCTCGGTCACGCCGATCGCGCGCAGCTGGCCGGCGAGCCGGTACCAGGTGCTCGGCTGGACCTGCACGACCTGGACCCAGGCGGCGTCGTTCGGCTTCGGATTGCGGACCACGCCGATGCCGAGCCCGCTCGGGTCGCGACGCACCTCGAAGCTCGTGTCGGCGGTCTGGCTCCAGGCGGTCGTCGCCCAGCCCGGCGCGGACGCCCCGGCGCCCTCGGCGAACCCGCCGTTCAGGACGACCGACTGGGCCCGGGCGGACGGCGTCGCGAACGCGAGCAGGAGGCCTGCCGCGACGAGGAGTCCGGCGGCGAACCGCCGCGCCGCTCGGCGTTGAATTGCAACGGGGGGGTGGCTAGGGTTCGCGACCGGAATGGATCGCGCGCGTCGCACGGCGGAAGTCGCACCCGCGACGTCGAACATCGGGGCTCTTCCCACGGTGGCCGTCATCCTCTCCGGTCTCGGCGCCGCCCTGGGAGCCGTCATCCTCTTTATCCACCAACGGATGGCTGCAAGCCAAGGGGCGTACACCAGCTTCTGCGACGTCTCGGCCAAGGTCTCCTGCGACGTCGTCCTCGGCAGCGTCTACGCGAACGTGCTGGGATTGCCAGTCGCCCTCTGGGGGGTCCTGGCGTGCCTCGCGGCCGGGGTCCTGGCCTGGACGATCGCGAGGTCGACGGGCACGGCCCGGCTGAACGCCGCCGCGGCACTCGTGGCGCTCGCGGCGGTCATGCTCGCGATCTCGCTCTGGTTCCTCTCGCTCTCGGCCTTCGTCATCCGGGTCGCGTGCCCGCTGTGCCTGTCGCTCGACGCGATCGTCCTCCTGCTGTTCGTCGCCTCGGTCGCGATCCTGCGAGGGCTGCGGTCGTCGGCCCCCGCCGGCTGGCCGTCGTGGGGCTACGTCGGAGCCGTCGCGGCGGCGGCGCTCGCCTCGGTGGCCGGCCTCGCCGGATTGCAGGTCGGCGCGCGTGCGTCGGGCGGCCCGCTCACGATCGCCGAGGTGCGCGAGCGCGATCCGCGCTTCTACGCGTTCTACGTGTCGCAGGAGGTCGTCGACTCGGTGCCGACCGACGGCGGCCAGTCGATCGGGCGCCCCGACGCGCCCGTCACGATCGTCGAGTTCACCGACTTCGAGTGCCCCTACTGCGCGCGCGCCTACCAGGACCTGAAGTCCGCGCTCGGCGACGCGCCGGACGTGCGCGTGGTCGTGCGCAACTTCCCGCTGAACGCGAAGTGCAACCCGCAGCTCCAGGCGGAGGTGCACGCGAACGCGTGCAAGGCCGCGGTCGCCGCCGCCTGCGCGGCGGCCCAGGGCAAGTTCGAGCAGTTCCAGGGACTGCTCTTCGAGAACCAGTCGAATCTCGACCCGGCCGCGCTCGGCGGCTACGCGGGGCGCGCCGGCCTCGACGGCGCGGAGTTCGCGCGCTGCCTCGAGTCGCCCGCGGCGAGCGCCGCGGTCGCCGCCGACGTGGCGGCCGGCGCGGCCTCCGGCGTGACCTCGACGCCCACCTTCTTCATCAACGGACGCCGAATCCCCGGGGGCTTCCAGAGCGCCGACCAGTACCGCTACGCGCTCGCGATCGAGCGCGAGCTGGCCGCGACCGCGGCCCCGAAGCCGGTGAAGCCCTGAGTCTCGGGCCGGCCGACGGCGCCTCACGGCTGCGGACCGGGTCGCCCGGGCCGGCGTCCCGTTGGCTTCCCGTCCTCGCGTGGGCTTCGCTGATCTCGTTCTTCTCGAGCGACGTCTTCAGCGGCGAGCACACCGGCGGCTTCCTCCTGCCGCTGGTGCGGAGCCTGCTCGCCTGGGCACCTGCCTGGGCGCCCGACGTCGCTCACGCAGCGATCCGCAAGCTCGCGCACGTGACGGAGTACGCCGTGTTGGGACTGCTCGTCGCGCGGGCCCTCGACCGTCCCTCGCGTACGCGGGACGTCGTGCTGGCCGGCGCTCTCGCGTTCTGCGCGGTTCACGCCTCGCTCGACGAGTGGCACCAGACCTTCGTCCCGAGCCGGGTCGGCTGCGTGGCGGACGCGCTTCTCGACACCTTCGGCGCGGCGCTCGGGCTCGCGCTCCTCGCGGCCGCCCGGGCGCGGTCCGAGGCCGTCAGGACTCGCCGGACAGCGACTGCTTGAGTGCGCGCAGCGACTCGAGTCGTTGCGCCATCGCGTCGAGCGCCACGAGCAGGGCATCGACCTCGTCGCGCGTCCGCTCGAGGTCCGCCGGGTCGAGCGGGGCGATCGCCGTCCGCAGCCGGTCCCACTGCGCGAGCAGGAGGTCGACGTCTCCCGCGCCGCCCGAGGCGGCCTCGATCTCGACCGCCGCCACGCGTCGCAGCAGCGCTTCGGTCCTGCGAAGGAGGTCGTCCATCCGGGCCCCCGGTCAGGCGCTGCGCTTCGCCGGCGCGAGAGGCAGCCCGCGCTGCAGTCTCACCCCGAGTCGCTCCAGTTCCGCCTGGAGCACGCGCAGCTTGCGGCCCGCTCGTCCCGCCACGCGTCGCAGGTCGCCCGCCTCCTCGTCGAGAAGCGACTCGTAGTAGGCGCGCAGCAGGTCGTCGCGGCGCAGGGACGTCGGCACGGCGACGCGCTCCTCGGTCGACGATCCATGGATCCCGAGCGGCGCCTCGTCCTCGTCGCGACTCGCCGGCAGCGGCGCATCGGGGCGCTCGGTCGCCCCGCCGGTGGCGAGCGCGTGCCCCCGGCTCGCCGTGGTCTGCGGCTCCGCTGCGACCATCGCTTCGCGTCTCGGCCGGCCTGCGTCGCTCGCGGACGGCCCGCCGCCGGCCGCCGCGGGATCGGTCGGAGCGGCAGCCCGCGGCAGCGCGGTGCCCGGGGCCGCCGTCGCACGCGACGCCAGCGCGGCCGCGGTCGCCGGGGTCCGCACCACGGGGCGCGTCCCGTGTGCGGCATCGCCGTGTCGCGGACGAGGCTCGCGCGCGCCCAGGTGGGCCGCGACCCTCGCCCGCATCGCCTCGCGATCGGCGCGAGCGGAGGCCTCGGTGCGAACGCGGGCGAACGCCGGGTCGGCGAGTACCGCGGTCGCGAGCCGCGCCTTCTCGCGCCAGAGCACCCACCCCATCGTCTCCTCGGACAGGTCGGGGCCGGCGGGAGACGACCACGTCGCGGCGAGGTCGCGCGCCTCGTCCCGCAGGGCCGGGAGCCTGTCGTTGGGTACCTGCGAGAGGTCGAAGACGAGGTCGTCGACGAGGGCGGTCGCGACCGCTCCGGCGAGCGGGGAGAGGCGCACCTCCGCCTGCCCGGTACGCATGAGGAGATCGCGCGAGAGACCGAAGCGTCCGGCGAGCTCGCGCGGCTCGACCGACGTCGTGGAGAAGACGAACAGGTCGCGCAGGCGTCCGTCGCCCGCGAGCAGGCCCAGCAGCTCCGCCTCGCCGTCGGGCGTCGTCGACTCGATCTCCGCCACCAGCACCGAACCGCGTTCGGGGAGGTCGGCGGCCCGCACCGACGACGGACCGCTGCCGAGTTCCGCCCCCTCGACGCGCAGCATCAGCGCGGGGCGTCCGGTGAGCACGTGGAGCAGGATCGCGAGCTGCTCGCGACCCGACCCGCGCGCGCCCGCGACCAGCATCGAGCGGACCGACCGCGCCTGGTGCAGGGCCCCGGGAAGCGCGTCGACCACGCTCGAGGGCACCGGGGCGAAGTCGGGGGACACGTCGCGCACGACCCCGACCAGGTCCTGCTGCAGGAGCCATCGCGCCGCGCGCCCGAGGAAGCGGACCTGTCCCGGGGAGAGGCCGTCGATCGAGATCGCGCCGTGCGCGAAGTCCCACTCGCCCTTCCACAGTCCGAAGAAGCCCCGGCCGTCGCCGCGCTCGTGCAGGGTGCGCAGGTAGGTCCGGCGCTTGCTCGCGACGTACTGGAGGAATCGGTCTTGGCTCTGGAAGCGCATCCGGTGGCCGAGACCAGCGGTAGCCCATCGCGGCGAGGGGGGTCAATCGCGACGAGCCTGCGGCGGCCGGCTCTCCACAGCCCTTCCCGATTGCGATAGGGAAAGGCCATGAAGCGACGCTCGTCCCCGATCGCCCTGCTGGCCTGGGCCGCGCTGCTCGCCGGCTGCCCGTCGTCGTCCGGACCGCCTCGCACGGCCTCCGCTCCCGCGGCGCCGCAGGCCTCCCCGGGCGTCGATCTCGGGAGCCTCTCGGGCAAGATGGTGGCGCGCTACGGAAGCGAGACCTACACCGCCGACGACTTCGCGGCCGACCTGCTCCACGTGCCCGAGCGCAACCGGGTTCGGATGACGCCGGACTCGCGCCGCGACTTCGTCGTGAACCGCGTGGTCTCGGAGCTCGTCGTGCGCGACGCGCAGGCCAAGGGGCTCGCCGACGATCCCGAGATCGAGCGCCAGGTCGCCGAGCTGCGCCGCCGCCTGATCGTCCAGAAGATGCTGCACGACCTCCAGCAGATGCCGGTCGTCGACGACGACACCGTCCGGCGCTTCTGGGCGGAGCACCCCGAGCGGTTCTCCGCGACCACGATCCACGCCCGCCACGTGCTGCTCGGCAGCGAGGCCGAGGCGAAGGCCGTCCGCGACCAGCTTCGCGCCGAACCCGCGACCTTCCCGAGGATCGCGCAGGAGAAATCGACCGACGCGGCCTCGGCCCGCCAGGGTGGCGACCTCGGCTGGTTCGGCCGCGGCCGGATGGTGCCGGAGTTCGAGGAGGTCGCCTTCACGCTCCCGGCGGGCAAGGTGAGCGACCCGGTGAAATCGCCCTACGGCTGGCACGTGATCCGGGTCGAGGAGGTGAAGCAGGGCGAGCCCGACCCGTTCGACCAGGTGAAGGAGCAGATCCGGCTCATGCTCCGGAACCAGACCGTCCAGGCGCGGGTCGACGCCTACCACGACCAGTTGAAGGAGGCGGCCAGCTTCGCGATCGACGAGCAGGCGATCGAAGAGGTCGGAAAGGCGATCGCCGCGACCTCGCCGCCGGCCGCGCCGGAAGGACTGCACGGCATGCCCGCGCCGCACTGAGGGCGGGCGCGCCGGGAGGAAGTGCTCGCGACCCGTCGGCGCGCACTTCGCGCGTTGCGAGGAGTCCGACGGGATCCGGCGGGCCTCGGAAGCCCCGCGGGAACGGACCTCCGGGGCGGCTCCGGCCGCCCCCGGCGTCAGCCGCGGCGAAGCCGCCGCGCGTCGCCGACGCGGATCGTGAGCGCCTCGCGGTCGAACAGGTCGAGCAGCGCGAGCGCGTACTTGCGGCTCGCCGAGATCAGGCTCCGGTACTCGGCGACGGTGATCTCGGGCTGCGCGGCGAGCCGCTCGAGGAGCACCGCCTTCGCGCGGTCGAAGGCGGGGACGTCGTAGAAGAGGTCGGGTGCGACCCGCACGACGCGCTTCGCCGAGAGCAGGACGGCGGCGAGCGCGAGCAGTCGTGCGGAAGGGACGCCCAGCACGGCTTCGAGCTGCTTCAGGTCGGGCGGCGTCGTCCCGCCCTCGGCGATCGCGCGGTGCATGCGCTCGGCGAGGGCCGCGTCGTCGTCTTCGAGGCGCACCGAGTGGGTCGGGAGACGCAGCAGCGACTCCTCGCGCACGACTCGTCCCTGCGCTGCGAGCAGGTCGACCACCGGGCGGAAGAGCTTCGGCGGCAGGGCGACCCGCAGCCGCGAGCGCGTCGACTCGAGGTCCATGCCCGCCTCCAGCGG
>Ga0075471_10002786_pt1 | contig 11410 bp, 9 predicted proteins | sample DEB19_08_DNA_2_FD_74787 | JGI IMG/M metagenome (GOLD analysis project Ga0075471, IMG submission 74787) | Aqueous microbial communities from the Delaware River and Bay under freshwater to marine salinity gradient to study organic matter... | ecosystem: Environmental > Aquatic > Marine > Coastal ... | reverse complement strand
GTGGTGGCCATGGTGATCGGCGGCCTCGCCGATGCGGCGATCGTCAAGCTCTCCGGCCCGCTGGTGAACGACCTGTTTGTCAAGCGCGACGCCAACCTCGCCGTGCTGATCCCGCTCGCCGTGATCGGGGTTTTTCTGGTGAGCGGCCTCGCAAGCTTCAGCTCCGGCTATCTCGTGCAGTGGGTGAACAACAAGGTCATCCTCGACCTGCGAGCGGCGATGTTTGCCAACGTGCTGCGCCTGCCGCCCTCCTACTTCGACGAGGTTGCCACGGCCCGCCTCGTGGCCCGCTTCACCCACGACGTGGCGCAGATCGCCTCGGCGGCCACCAGCGTGCTTGCCACCCTGGTTCGAGACACGGTGACGGTGATTGCGCTGCTCGCGATCCTCGTCACCTCGAACTGGCGGTTGACGCTCGTAACCTTGCTCGTGCTGCCGCCGCTCGCGCTCGCGGTGCGCTACTTCACGCGCCGGCTGCGCGACACCAGCCGCGCCGGCCAGCAGGCGGTGGGCGGCATCGCCGAGACGCTCGACGAGGCGATCGGCAACCAGCGCGTCGTGCGCATCTTCGGCGGACAGCGCTACGAGACAGAGCGCTTCGCGCGCGCGGCGCAGTTGATCCGCCGTGCCAACATGAAGCAGGCCACGGCCGCGGCGGCCACCGTGCCGGTCACGCAACTGCTGGTGGCCATGGCAATCGCTGCCATCATCTACCTCGCCGCACAGCAGGTGCTCGCAGGCCAGACGGACGTAGGCGGGTTCATCGAGTTCATCGCCGCCACCGGCATGCTGCTGCAGCCGCTCAAGCGCCTGACCGGCATCAACGAGCCCCTGCAGCGCGGCGTGGCGGCGTGCGAGTCGATCTTCGGCCTGATCGACGAGGCGCCGGAGGAAGACCGGGGCACCGTCACCCTTCCGCGCGCCCAGGGCGCCATCCGCTTCGACAACGTGACGCTGCGCTATCGCCCGGATGCGCCCCCGGCGCTGGACAACGTGAGCCTCGCGATCGAACCCGGCGAAACGGTCGCGCTGGTCGGGCCCTCGGGCAGCGGCAAGACGAGCCTCGTGCACCTGATTCCGCGCTTCTACCGGCCCCAGTCGGGGCGCATCGCCGTCGACGGGCACGACGTGGGCGAGCTCACGCTCGAGAGCCTTCGCCGGCAGATTGCGCTCGTGTCGCAGAACGTCGTGCTCTTCAACGACACCGTGGCAGCCAATATCGCCTACGGCGAGTCGGCCGGCGCCGCCGAGGACGACATCGTTCGCGCCGCCGAAGCCGCGCACGCCATGGGCTTCATTCGCGAGCTGCCGCAGGGGCTTGCCACGCCCATCGGCGAGAACGGCGCCAAGCTTTCGGGTGGCCAGCGCCAGCGCATCGCCATCGCCCGCGCGCTGCTCAAGAACGCGCCCATCCTGCTCCTCGACGAGGCCACGTCGGCGCTCGACACGGAAAGCGAGCGCGCCGTGCAGGCCGCCCTGGAGACGCTCATGAAGGGGCGCACCACGATCGTGATCGCGCACCGGCTCTCGACGGTCGAGAACGCGGACCGCATCGTGGTGCTTGCCGGTGGCCGCATCGCCGAGCAGGGCACGCACGCCTCGCTCCTTGCCGCCGGGGGCCTGTACGCCGGGCTGCACCGGCTGCAATTCGCGGCTGCCTGAGCGGCTGGCGGATGCTGCGCATCCTGCACACCGAGTCTTCCCTGGGCTGGGGCGGGCAGGAAATCCGCATCCTCACCGAGGCGAAAGGCCTGCAGGACAGGGGCCATAAGGTGGCGCTCGCCTGCCCTCGCGAAGCGCGCATCCACGACGAAGCGCTGAAGCGCGGCATCGAAACGGTAGCGCTGCCGATCGGTCGCAAGCGCGCGACCGGGCTCCTTGCCCTGCGCGCCTGGCTGCGTGCGAACGCCGAGAGATTCGACGTGATCAACACGCACAGCTCGACCGATGCCTGGCTCGCCGTGCTCGCCTGCCGGGGAATCGACAACGCGCCCGCCATCGTCCGCACCCGTCACCTCTCAACCGATGTCGACCGCTCGCCACTCACGCGCTGGCTCTACGTCGGCGGCGACCGCACTGTGGTGACCACGGGCGAGCGGATCCGCCAGCGCCTCTTCGCCGACAACGGCTACCCGCTCTCGCGGATGGTCTCCGTGCCGACTGGCATCGACCTCTCGCGCTACGCGCCTGGCGACCGTCACGCGGCGCGCCTGAAGGTGGGGCTCGCCGACCGCCCGACGCTGGGAATCGTGGCGACCCTGCGTGGCTGGAAGGGCCACGCCGACCTGCTCGACGCCTGGCGCTCGCTGTCTGCGCAGTTTCCGGATTGGCAGGTCGCCATCGTGGGCGACGGGCCCCAGCGCGAGAACCTCCAGAACCGCATAGCCCAGGAGGGGCTGGGCGATCGCGTGCGCATGGCGGGCAATCGCGACGACGTGGAGCGCTGGCTGCAGGCCGTCGACCTCTTCGCGCTGCCCTCGTGGGGCAACGAAGGCGTGCCGCAGGCGATCCTGCAGGCGATGTCCGCCGGCCTGCCAGTGGTGTCGACCACGGTCGGCTCAATCGATGAAGCAGTGGTGGAAGGCGAGACGGGGTTCCTCGTCAGCCCGCGCGACGTGCCCGTCCTCACCGACCGGCTCGCGCGCCTGATGGGGGACGCCGCGCTCCGCACCCGCTTGGGCGCCCTTGGCCGCGAGCGGGCACTGGCACGCTTCGGCCTCGACGCCATGCTCGACCGTATGCAGGCCGTGTTCCGCGCCGCCGTGGCGCGAGCCCCTCTCGCGTCGATGCTTCCGGAAGACGCGCGCTTGCACGTGGCCTTTCCCTACAACGAAATCCTGCCCAAGCGCTCGGCGCACGACGTCTACGTCTTCACGACAGCGGTGGCGGCAGCGCAGGCGGGAGCGCAATCAAGCCTTCTCGCCGGCAAAGGTGGCTGGGAGGAAGCGAAGCTGCACACGCACTTCCGCACCGAGCCGCACGTGACCTTCCATGCCTTCGGGCTCCCGATCGTGCGACGCAACCTGGCGCTGCGTGTCACGGTGAACGCGGTGTTCGACCACTTCGCCCGGCGCTGGCTCGACAGGACACGCCCAGACTGGGTGGTGACGAGCGTGATCAAGCAGGGGATCTTCCACGCTGCCCACCGGGTTCCGGGGGTGAAGCACGCGCACGAGATCCACGAGCTCGCTTGGTATCCCGGCCGCGATGCCGCTTCCGCCGCAATTGCGCCGCGTCTCGCGCGCGAGCGGCAGCTCCTCGCTGCGGTCGACCTGGTCGTCGTCACCACCGAGGCGCTCGCTGGCGTGCTGCGCGCCGCGCCCTACGAAATCACCACGCCCATCCGCGTCTTGCCCCTGGCGGCACCCCGATGCGACGCACTCCCCCACACAGCCCAAGCAACTTCCGGAACGGTACGGCTCGCGTACGTGGGCCAGCTCTACCGCGAGCAGGGCCTGTCGCTGCTGCTGCAGGCGCTGGCGCTCGCCCCGGGCGTGTCGCTTGAGGTCGTCGGCGGCCGCGAGGACGAGCTGGCGTTGCTCCGGGGCGAGGCCGCCGCGCTCGATGTCGCCGATCGCATCACGTGGCACGGGTTCGTCGCGCCTGGCGAAATAGCCGAGCGCATCGCCAATGCGCACGCCTTCGTCGCCCCCTTCCTCTGCGAAGGCCGCATGCCCTTCGTCGCCCACACCAAGCTCGTCGAGTACCGCGCCTGGCGCCGGCCCGTGGTGGCGCCCGACGTGGCGGTCGCCCGTGAGCACCTGGTCGGCGCGGGCTTCGTGGCATTCGAGGCGGGCAACGCGCAGAGCCTTGGCGCAGCGCTCCGCGCGCTCACCGATCACGCGACGCTCGCCCGCCTGCAGGCCGAGGCCGCTCAGGCGCCCGCATTGCCCGATGCCGTGGCGCGCGCCCGGGCGTATCTGCATTGCCTCGCGGAGTGCCGTCAGTGACCGCCGCTGCCACCGAGCCGGTGTCCCGCCGGGAACAGGTCTTCGAGATCGTCTACGCGCTCGCGATCGCGGCGTTCCTCATCTCCGTCTACAACAAATCGGCCACGGCGCTCTCGACGCTGGGCACCTGGGTGCCGGGCATCCTATGGTTGCTGCGGCCCCGTATCGCACCTACGACACGGCCGTATCTGCGCGACCGGCTGCTCTGGCTCGCCATGGGCTTCGTCATCGCCCTAGAGGCGTCCTGCCTGTGGAGCCCGAAGCCGATGCACAGCTTCGACCAGTTCCGGCGGGAAATCGCCGTGGTGGTCGCCATCATGCTGACGCTGGCCGATGCCGGAAGCACACGCCAGGTGCTGGCGCGCTGGTGCCTCGTCCTCATCGCGGGCCTCGCGTGGCATTTGGGCATGCACCTGCGCGACTGGGTCGTGCTCGCCAGCACCGCTGGGCGCCTGCTCCCGGATTACGGCCTGCTGCGCGATTACGGCTACGGGCTCGTCTTCGCCTTTCCATTCCTGTTCGCGGCCCGTCACTTTGTGAGGCCTCGCCTGCAGAGCGTGCTCATCGCGCTCGCCGTGCTCGCCACGGTTCTCGCCATCACGACCGGCGCGCGAGGAACGTGGTTTGCGCTCGCCCTGATGGTTGCAGGCTCGGCCATCCTGTTAGGCAGCCGGAAGCTTGCCCTCGCACTCGTGGCTGTGGGCCTTGGCGCCGCCGTCACCTTCGCGACACTCGACCCGGGCAACCCCATCACCACCAACGTCGAGCGCGGCCTCGACACCAGCTATCGCAGCGCCGGCACGTGGACGCCGGCGGTGGAAATGATCGCCGAGCGGCCCGCGCTCGGGCACGGCTTCGGGCGCTTCGTGTTCGACCGGGCCTACGAAGCGCGGCAGCCGAGCCGGCCCCATTGGGTGTTCGAGCGCTCCCCCGGCCCGCACTCGATCTTCCTCGACACGGCGTTTGCGGGAGGAATCGTTGCGCTCGCCCTCTTCATTGCCCTTTGCGCAGCAATCGCTCGTCGCGCCTGGGACCTGGGGCGGGATGGCGGCTGGCGAGGCGACCTGGCCCTTGCGGTGCTGCTTTCCTTCGTCGGGCAATACCTGGTCTACGGCTTCATCGAGTCGATGTCGTGGCACCCCCTGGGCATCCAGCTGGGGCTGCTCCTCGCGCTCACCCAGGCACGCAGCGCCGAACGCCCGGCCAGCTGATTACTCATGCAGCCTTCGACGCTTTCCGTGAGCCTCGTCGTGCACCAGCCGAACTGGCGTCACCTCGCGCGCACGCTCGCCTTCCTGGGCGATGCGATCACGCACGCCAGGGACCGCGGCAGCCTCACCCAGGCGAGCGTCACGCTGGTGGACAACGGAACGGGGGAAGACCGCGAGCGCTTGGCGCTGCTGGCCGAGGCGGCACTCACGCGCGCACCCGGCACGCGCACTGGCGTGCTCACCGGCCACGGCAACGTGGGATATGGGCGCGGGCACAACCTCGGCATGGGGCACGCGAAGGCGGACCTGCACCTCATTCTCAACCCCGATGTCGAGATGGAAGCCGCGGCTCTCGACTCGGGCATCCGCTACCTCGAATCCCATCCGCAAGCGGGCGCCGTCATGCCGGATGCGCGCGACGAGGAAGGTGAGCGCCAATACCTCGCCCGAACGATGCCCTCGGTCGCGGTGCTGTTGCTCCGGGGCTTCGCACCCGCGTGGCTCAAGACGCCTTTTCAGGCGTCGCTCGACCGCTACGAGATGCGCGAGCGCGACTGGGATACCGAGCAATTTCCGATTGCGTTCGCGAGCGGCTGCTTTCTCCTCGCGCGCCGAAGCGCGCTCGACGCGATCGGTGGGTTCGACCCGGCGTATTTCCTGTACTTCGAGGATTACGACTTGTCGATCCGGCTCGCGAAAGTGGCGCCGGTGGGCTACGCGCCCGCCGTGCGCGTCGTTCACCACGGGGGTGGCGCGGCGGACAAGGGTTGGCGCCATATCCTCTGGTTCATCGGCTCTGCAAGACGATTTTTCGCGGCTCACGGGTGGCGCTGGGCTTAGCCCTCCGCCATCGGTTTCGCACAGAATGCCGCCGCACCTGGAAACCCCTCGAACGTTCCACGGAATTTCCGCGCGACGCTGAACACCCGCTTCGCGCACGCTTGGCGCCATCTCAACGCGAGGAGCGCAGCGTGAAGGAACTCGACCCTGCCGAAGTGCTGGCCATCGCGGGCGGCTTGCCGCCGGGCGCCCTGCTCGACGAAGTGCTCTACCGGAACTCGCCCGAGCCCCTGCGTGACCCGCTCGCGATCGCCACTCTCGAATCGCCGATCGCGCCATGACGATTTCGGCCGGCGTGCGACGGGCCGCCCGTGCGCTGGCCGCTTTCGTGGCGGCCCACCATCCAGGAGAACCCGATGAAAGAACTGCCCGTGCAGGACCACGACGACGCTGCAGGCGGCATCACGCCCGACGGCGGCGGTTGCGTCTCGCCCTTCCCCAACCCGCTCGATTACCCGCGGCTGCCGATCGTGCCGGACCCGTTCCCCTCGCCCAACGACCCCATCACCCAATTTTGAGGAGCCCTTCGCCATGACTGACACCACCCCGAACTCCGCCCCCCGTTCTTCCGACACGACGGGGCCTCAGCCGCTGGATGCCACCACGATCGACGAGGTTGGCGGCGGCCTCTCGTGCAGCCCCGAGGACCTCACCCGGCTCACCGCCTCGCTCAAGGAGTCGTACGAGAACCTCGTGGACTTCACCTCGCACGTGATCGAGCGCGTGATCGGCAAGTGACGTGAACCCACCGGGGCCGCCCGACCGGCCCCGGCCTACTCCCTCTCTCCCGGAGCCACAGGCGATGCAAGTGTCCGCTTGGCAGATCGCATTCTTTGTCTTCGCGCTGCAGTTCTTCGCAATGCTCGCCGCCACCACGCTCGCGCCGCGCCTGGGCTGGCCGGCGGCTGAGCTCGAGTTGCTCGGCCGGCTCATCACCTTTACCACTGCGTCGGCCCTCCTGTTTGGCATTCCCTCAGTGCGGCGCCATTGCGTTCAACTGCTGCAAACGCCGGGGCGCGCCAGCTGCGCCAAGATCGCGCTCGCCGTCGCCACCAAGGTCGCTGTGCCGTTCGCGCTGGCGGGGCTCGTGGTGATTGCCGCCCTCGTGAGCACCGACGAATCCCTGGCCGCGTCGAGGCTGCCTGTGGTGAACCCTGCCGACGCATGGCGCTGGCTGCTCACGCCGCCAGGCCTGGTCACGACGATGCTGCTCAGTTGGCTCGTCGGGCCCTTCATCGAGGAAGTGGTCTTTCGTGGCCTGCTGCAGCCGGCTCTGGAACGCAGATGGGGTTGGGCGCTCGGTAGCGTGATCAACGGGCTCATCTTTGCCGCCATGCACCCGACCCACTTCGTTTCGGCCGCCATCGGCTCCATCGTGATGGCCTGTGTGTGGCGGCACACCCGGTCGCTACGCGATTGCATCGTCGTGCACATGGGATACAACTTGGCGATCTCCTGGCCGTTGATGGGCCAGTTGCTCTTTGCGAGCCCCGATAGGCCGTTGCTTGAGCTCTCGCAGTGGGTGCCCCACTTCGTCGCCCTCACAGTCGCCGCCGCGGCGCTGCCGGCCTGGGTGTGGGCTGCCATTCGCCGCCCGGCTTTCCACGCCTAGGCCAATGCCCGTATTCCGCCGCGAAGTGCAGGCTGAGCGGGAACGCGCCGCGCTGGGCTCGATCCTGCTCATTCGGCCGCTCTCGTTTTCCGCTCTCACCGTCGCCGCAGTGGCCACCGTGAGCGTCGTGTTCGCCTTCCTTGGCACCGCGGAGTACGGGCGCAAGGCGCGGCTGGCTGGCACGCTCGTCCCCGAGAGCGGTGGCATTCGTATCGACGCGCCCCATGCGGCGCGGCTTGCGGTGCGACACGCCGGGGAAGGCGAGCGCGTGAGCGTCGGCAGCCCCCTCGCTCGCCTGGAGGACATGCGGGCGACGATGCAAGGCGATGCCGTGGGGGATGCGTCACGGCGGCACGCGGACGCCCGCATGCGTGAATTGCAGCGAGAGCGCACCGAGACCGAGACGGCGCTCAGTCGAGGCCTCGCGCTGCAGGAATCGAGGCTCTCGAGCCTCGAGGCGGAGCGGAGCCAGCTCGATCGCGAGGCGGGGCTTCTCGCGCAGCGGGAATCGCTCGCGGAGGCCGACTTCGAACGGGTCCGGCTGCTGGAAGCGCGAGGCATCGTCACGGCAGCACAGCGCGGCCAGCAGGAGGATCGCCTGCTCGAGCATCGCAGCCGCGGCGAGGCGCTGCGCCGCACGCGCCTGCTCCTCGAGCGGGAAATCGAGCAGGCTCGGCACGCCGCCGACCAGTCCCGCTCGCAGGCTCGCGCCCGCCTTGCCGCCGTTGACGCGCGCGCCGCCGAAGCGTCGCTCGCAGACATCGAGCGCGAGTCGCGCGCCCAATCCCTGGTGCTGGCGCCTGCGGCGGGCATCGTCTCCACGTGGGTGGCGAACGAGGGCCAATCGGTGGGCGCGGGCGAGCCACTCGTCTCGATCCTGCCCGTGGAGGCACGGCTCGAGGCCCAGTTCCTCGCGCCATCCCACGCCATCGGGCTCCTGCGGCCCGGGCAGCCCGTGCGCCTGCGCTACGGCGCCTATCCGTATCAGCGTTACGGCAGCCACGCCGGGCGCGTGCTCGCCATATCCACGCAAGCGCTCGGCCCGCGCGAGCTCGCTTCGGGCGGCCATCCGGCTTCTGCCACTCCCCTCTACCGGGTGCGCGTGGCGCTCGAGCAGCAGCATGTCCAGATTCACGGTGAGCCAGTGAGCCTTCGCCCGGGGCTCGCCGTCGAAGCCGATGTCGAGGTCGACCGCCGGCGCCTGGTCGAGTGGGCGCTCGAGCCCCTCTTCGCCGTCACCGGCACGTTGTCGTGAGCGCGCTGGCAGGCCTTGCCTGGCGGTCGGCTCGCCGCCTGCCGCTCTGCCTGCAAACGGAAGCGGCCGAGTGCGGGCTCGCGAGCCTCGTGATGATCGCCGGCTGGCACGGCTACCGGGTCGATCTCGCCACGCTCCGCCAGCGCCATCCGCTGTCGATCAAGGGCGTGACGCTCGCCCATCTGATTCAAGTATCGGGGCGTCTCGGCCTCGCTGGCCGGCCGCTGCGGCTGGAGCTCGCCGAGCTGCCCCAGCTCGCCACGCCGTGTGTCCTGCATTGGGACCTCAACCACTTCGTGGTGCTGCGTGAAGCGAGCGCCCGCGCCATCGTCATTCACGACCCGGCCGCCGGCGTGCGACGGCTTTCGATGGAAGAAGCCTCCCGCCACTTCACTGGAATCGCGCTCGAGCTGTCGCCCACGGGGGAATTCCGCGAGGCTGACGAACGGGTGCGCGTGCGGCTTCGTGACCTCACCGGGCCGGTGCGCGGCCTGGGGCCCGCCCTCGCGCAGGTTCTCGCGCTGGCCCTCGCGTTGCAGGCGCTCGCGGTCCTCGCCCCCTTCTACCTGCAGTGGGTGGTCGACGGTGCGGTGGCCTCCGGCGACCGGGAGCTGCTCACGGTGCTCGGCGTGGGATTCCTGCTGCTCGCTGCAATACAGGTGGCGGTAGGCGCCCTGCGCTCGTGGGTGGTGCTCTACCTCGGCACCACGCTCAACCTGCAGTGGCTCGCGAACGTCTTCTCGCACCTGCTCAGGCTGCCCGTAGCGTGGTTCGAGAAGCGCCACCTGGGCGACGTCGTCTCGCGCTTTGGCGCCGTCACCACCATCCAGCGCACGCTCACCTCGAGCTTTGTCGAGGCGGTGATCGACGGGCTGATGGCGGTGGTGACGCTGGCGATGATGCTCGCCTACAGCTTCCCACTCACGCTTATCGCGCTCGCTACCGTGTCGGCCTATGGTGTAGCGCGGGCGGCGTTCTACGCGCCACTCAAGCGCGCCACCGGGGAACACATCGTCCACGCCGCCCGCCAGCAAAGCCACTTCCTCGAGACGGTTCGCGGTGTGCAGTCGATCCGGCTCTTCGGGCGCGAGGACGAGCGCCGGGCTCGGTGGCTGAACCTGGCGGTGGACGCCACCAACGGCGACCTGCGCGTACAGAAGCTCTCGCTCGGCTTCCGCTCGGCCAATGGCATCGCCTTTGGCGTCGAGCGCGTGGCGGTGGTGTGGCTGGGCGCCATCCTCGTACTCGACGCGACCCTCACCACCGGCATGCTCTTCGCATTCCTCGCCTACAAGGAGCAGTTCTCGGCGCGCGTGGCAGGCCTCATCGACAAGACGATCGAGTTGAAGATGTTGAAGCTCCAGGGCGAGCGGCTCGCCGACATCGTGCTCACACCCGCAGAGTCTCAGCCGCGCACGCCAGTGGTGAGCGTCGAGGATGCCTCGCTCGAGGCGCGGAACCTTTCCTTCCGCTACTCCGAGATGGAGCCCTTCGTGCTGCGCGATTGCTCCTTCCGCATCGCGCCGGGCGAGTCGGTGGCCATCGTTGGCGCGTCGGGTTGCGGCAAGACGACGCTCGTGAAGCTCCTGCTGGGGCTCATCCCGCCCACGGATGGGCAGGTGCTGGTCGGTGGCGTCGACGTGCAGAAGATGGGATTGGAGGCTTACCGGCAGCTCGTGGGTACGGTGATGCAGGACGACCCGCTGTTCGCGGGCTCGATTGAGGACAACGTGAGCTTCTTCGATCCCTCGCCCAGCCAGGAAGCGATCGAGCGGTGCACGCGGCTTGCTGCCGTGCACGACGACATCGCCGCCATGCCGATGGGCTATCACACGCTGATCGGCGACATGGGCACCGCGCTCTCCGGGGGCCAGCGGCAGCGGCTGCTGCTCGCGCGAGCGCTCTACAAGCAGCCGCGGATTCTCTTTCTCGATGAAGCCACCAGCGCCCTCGACGTGCAGCGGGAGCGGCTGGTGAACGAGGCGATCCGGGGACTCAAGCTCACCCGCATCCTGATCGCGCACCGGCCCGAGACCATCGCCTCCGCGAGCCGCGTGATCGTGCTGCAGGGCGGGCGCGTGGCGCAGGACCTGCGGCAAGCCGCCTGAGGGCGAGGGGGCGCCGAGCGCGCCTGTATAATCCGCGCTCCCATCGAGCCGGCTCTCGCCGGCACTGCAACCGCCCCGCATGACCGCCCTCTGGATGCTCGCGGCGAGCTTCTGTTTCGGCACCATGGCGGTGTTCGTGAAGCTCGGCGCCGCGCACTTCGACCCCGTCGAGCTCGCCTTCTACCGATCGCTGGGCGGCCTGCTGCTCATAAGCGGCTTCGTCCTCTCGCGCGGCGAAACCGTTGCGAGCCCCCACATGCGCTTGCATCTCTTTCGGAGCGTGGCGGGCATCGCTGGCGCAGCCGCGTACTTCTATTGCCTCGCCGAGTTGCCGCTTGCCTCGGCCACCACGCTCAACTACACGTCGCCGCTGTTTCTGGCAGCTATCACGACGCTGTTTCTTCGCGAGCGGTTTTCCACCCGGCTTCTCGTGG
>Ga0075471_10002784_pt1 | contig 11416 bp, 9 predicted proteins | sample DEB19_08_DNA_2_FD_74787 | JGI IMG/M metagenome (GOLD analysis project Ga0075471, IMG submission 74787) | Aqueous microbial communities from the Delaware River and Bay under freshwater to marine salinity gradient to study organic matter... | ecosystem: Environmental > Aquatic > Marine > Coastal ... | reverse complement strand
CTTGCCCGACGGGCTGCTGCCTCGGCCCTGACTGTCAGGCCGGCACTGACGACAGTCTCTGCGGTACGGGCGGAGTGGCCTGCGTGAACTGCACCCCTGGCGGGGTCTGCGGGGGGAACCAGGAGTGCGTCTTCTGAGGCTCTGACTCCGCGGTCACCCGTGGCGAGGCCACGGGCGTTCGCATTGCATCGAGGAAGCCCCGGATGCCCCAGGCGGGATCCGGGGCTTCGTCACGTTGCATCGACGAACTTGCATCGACCGAATTCGCTGTTCCAAGGAGTTTTCATGAGTTCGACTCGTAGGATCCCGTCCCTTTTCCTCGCCGCCCTCGGCGCGCTCGGCGCCGTCGTGCTGGTCCCGCCGCGCGAGGCGTCGGCCCAGATCTGCTCGGCGGCGATCGACGCGAAGCCGATTTTCTGCGAGCAGCCGGCGGACTGCCCCGGGACGAACGTCGCGGCTCTCCAGACCGGCGACCCGGTGACGATCACCGGGCAATTCACGAACACGAGCACCTACGCCAGCAACCCGCCGCCGAACCCGCCCGCGGGCAATCTCAAGGCCGGCTCGACCATCAAGATCTGGTACGCCTGCTCGAACAGCGGCTGCGGCGCCGGCACCGAGGAGGCGAACTGGCTCGTCTACGGCTCGTCGACGCTGCTCGGCCCGGCCGTCGGGAACGCGAGCTTCTCGGACGACGCCAACGGCTACTCCGGGACGCTCACGATCCTGAACGACATCGCGGCACCCGAGGGCGATGCGACGCCGACGGACCTGGTGAAGATCACCCTGGCGGCGGGCACCCGTCCGCCGGTTCCGAACTCGGCCACGATCTTCTATTCTCGCATCGAGACGGGCGTGAGCGACTTCGAGATCACCTCGGCGAGCTGCCTGCCGGGCATCACCGGCGGCGGGCAGGGAAGCACGGCGGCGGCGTTCGGAGCCACGCCGACCCCCACCCCCACGCCGACCCCCACCCCCACCCCCGTCCCGACCCCGACGCCGGCCCCGACACCGACCCCGGAAGACGTGATCTGCCGGCCCTGCAAGCACCCGTGCGCCTCGCGCATCTTCATCACTCCCCCGGCGGCGCTCGACTACACGGATCTCCACCTGCTCGTGCAGCCGCCCCCGGGCTGCGATCCCTCGGCCGGTGTCTTCGGCATCGAGGTCACGAACGCGGGCGGGACGGTCTTCGGCGATACGCTCGCGGCAGGATCGATGACCAAGCGCGGACGCTCGTGGATCTATCGTGACGTCCCGGCCCGCAAGAACGGGGGCATCTTCGCCCTGAAGATCATGGAGCGCATCGACCCGGTCGGGATGCGGATCGACCTCCGGGGCTTCGGGGACATGAGCTCCGCCACCGATCCGCTCATGACGGTCAACGTCACGGTCTGCGGGATCACCTACTCCACGACCGACTCCTGGACCCCGAATGGGACCGGCTGGCTGGTCAACTTCGCCCCGGTGGAGGCCTGCCCGGCGACCCCGGCCCCGACCCCCGTGCTCACCCCGATCCCCTGACGCGCCGCTCCCGGAGCCATGGCCCGGGGCCTCGGGCTCCCGGGCTTCAGTGTTCGGGTGGGCCGCTTCCTCTTCCGGCCGAGATCCCCAGGGGCCGAGAAACTTCGACAAAATCGGCTGGGACCTGTTTCGTTGCAGGCGAGATTGCTGTAGCATTCGGCAGTCTCGGAGCGCCGTTCTCCCGGCCCCGGAACGCAGAGACGAAGGAAGAGGTACCCATGAGAATTCGCCGCAGTGTCCTGACACGCCTCGTGCCCGCACTCGCGCTCGGCCTGGGCCTCGCCCTCGCGGCGCCGGCGCAAGCCGTGACCGGATCGGCGGCGATTCTCCCGCAGATCCTCCCTCCCGACGACACCAGCCTGACACAGAACGACCCGTTCGACCTCCGCGTCACGCTCATCAACCAGTCCGTCGACGACAACCTCGCTCCGCTGCCCGCGCGACTCGTCGCCGGCAGCAAGATCACCGTCACGCTGGCCTGCTCCGACGCGAGCTGCGTGGTCCCGCTTCCCGGGACCCTGACCTTCGTGCCGGTGAACGCGAGCGGCTGCGTGACGAAGAACCCGGGCATCAGCTCCTGCGTCGCCTCCGGACTGAACAAGGTCGTCCTCACCGTCGGCACCACCATCAACCTTCCCGCGAGCGGCGCGGTTCCGCTCGCCGAGATCCGCCTGAACCCGACCGAGCCGGTCATCACCGCCGACGGCAAGTTCACGCTGGTCGCCCAGACGGACAACATCACCGACATCGTCACCTGCTCGGTGATCAACCCGACGAAGTGCGCCAACGCAGCGGCTGCGGGCAGCACGCTCATGTACTTCCCGCCGCCGGACATCGGTCGCCCCTGCGATCACCTCTGCGACTCGCGCATCTTCTTCTCGAAGGGCACGGATCCCGACCGCTTCTCGGGTAGCCTGCTCGTGAACGCTCCGCAGAGCTGCGATCCCTCGAGCGACTTCTTCCGGTTCCGCATCACGAACGCGGACGGGATCGTGGTCAACAAGAAGCTGCCGCCCGGAGCGATCCGCAAGCGCGGCAACTACTGGCGGTACACGAATCCCGCCGCCAAGAGAGCCGGGGGCATCGGTTACGTGAAGGTGCGCCAGCGCAAGGAGGAGCCGCTCGGCTTCCGCGTCGACCTCCGGGTCTACGGCGACATGGACACGGCCACGCTGGCGGAGATGACGATGTCGCTCCGCATGTGCGGCTACGTCGCGGCGACCACCGACGACTGGACGCCGCTGCCGGACGGCAGGGGCTGGAAGGTCAATCTCGGCGACCCGATCGGCGCCGGCGCGCCCTGATCGATCGCTCGTTCCGTCGGAGAAGAGGCCCCCCGCGCGTCGCGCGGGGGGCCTCTTCCGTTTCGGGCACCGTGCTTTCTGCCGGGCCGCCCCTTTCGCGCGCCGGCCGCGAGTGGCTCGGGGCGCGAACGTTCGTGGGGGCGTCGGCCAGGCGACTCCGACCTGCGCCGTCGGCCCTCGGCCAAAACAAAAAGGCCCGCCGATCGGCGGGCCTTCGAGTTGCGGGGGAAGGATTTGAACCTTCGACCTTCGGGTTATGAGCCCGACGAGCTACCGGACTGCTCCACCCCGCGAGAGGTCTTTAACGGCCGCTCCCGGGGGTGTCAACGAGAGAAGCGCTCAGCGGCGACCGAATCCGCCACCACCGCCGCCGCCCCAGCCGCCGCGCGGGCCGGGAGCACCGACCGGCTCGATCTTGGGCAGGCGCCACGGCATGTAGGGCTTGCGCGGCGTGAGCGCTCGCACTCGGGCGCGCTTCACGCGCTCGCGCAGGTCGTTGCGCGCGATGGCGCCGTCGAGCGCCGCATCGAGCTGCGCCCGGCTGACGTCGAGCGAGGACTCGCCGGCCGGGAGCCGCAGCGTCACGCGGAGTCCCTGGTCCTGCGTCGATATCGCTTCCCACTCGAGCTTCTTGTCGACCGAGCGGACGATGCTCTTCACGAGTTCCTGATCTTCCTGGGCCATCCCGCGTGGCTACCCCAGCCGGGGCGGGATCTCAACCCGGGGATCGGCGTCCCGCGGCGCCTTGCCCGGGCCGGAGGCCGCGACTAGAGGCAGCCATGCCCGTCGCCCGAATGCGCCCGATCAGCCGCCACGTCGCGGCGGTCGACCTCCACGGGCGCTTCCAGGTGGCGGTCTTCCTGGTCCGCCACGAACGCGGCCTCGCGCTGGTGGACGCGGGCTTCCCGGGCTGGGAGTTCGCGATCCTGACCGCGGCCGAGTCGCTGCCGCAGCCCAACCGGATCACGACGATCGTCCTCACCCATGCCCATGCCGACCACGTCGGGGCCGCCGCGGCGGTCGCGACCCACTGCTCGGCCGAGGTGGTCTGCGGCGCCGCGGAGAAGGACTACGTCGAGGGGCGCTCCCTCGCGCGCGCCGCTCGCGGCCTCCTCCCGCGGGCGGTACTCGCGGTCCAGCACTGGACGAACCGTCGCAAGGTCCCGCCGATCCGGGTCGACCGCACCGTGCGGGAAGGAGACGCGATCTGCGGGATGCGGGTGATCGAGGTGCCGGGCCACACCCCGGGGCAGGTGGCGCTCCTCCACGAGCGCGACCGGGTGCTGCTCTGTGCGGACGCGCTCTTCAACGTCGGGGGGGAGGTCGGTTACGACCCGGTCCCCGGGATGACGGCCGACGTGGGGCGGGCCGACGAGACGCTCGAGCGGCTCGCCTCGCTCGGGATCGAGGACATCGCCCCGAGTCACGGCCCCGCGATTCTCGGCGACGGCTCGGAGCGGATCCGCCGGTTCCTCGCTTCTCGCCGAGGCTGAAGAGGGGCCGCGACCGGGGAGGCGTCGCTCCTTGCCTCGGGCCGCCGCGTCCTTCTATGGTTCGCGGGATGGCACGCGAGCAGGTTCGGTCGACGGGGCGCCGGCGGAGGATCTTCGCCGTGACGCTGCTCGTCGCGACCTCGTCGTGGGCGCCGCCCGGGCTCTCCCGGGCAGAGCCCGCGGCCAGCATCGCCGCGGCACCGGCCGCCGCGGACGCGGCAGGTACGGCTCGCTCGACGGTGCCGCGACTCGACCCGGCCCAGGTCGACGTGGCCGGCCGCGTCGTCTCGACCACGAAGGGGCGCGGCGGAGCGGTTCGCCTCGAGATCGAGGGAGCCGACGGCAAGCGCCTTCCTGCGCTCCTGCCCTCGGAGGAGGTCCTGCAGAGGCACGGCCTCGATTTCGGGGTCGGCAAGACCGTGGTCCTTCGCGGATCGATGTTCCAGGGGGCGCGTCCGGCCCTGGTGGTGAGCGCGGTCGTGGTCGACGGCAAGCCGGTCGCGGTGCGCGACGCGGCGGGCGGGCCCGGCCCGACGGTCGAGCGCGCGGAGAAGCAGAAGGCGGGATCGACCTCCGCGGCGGGAGTCGCGGGGCGAGCCCGGTGAGGCAACCCGAAGAAGGCGGAAGGAAGCGACGATGAAGGCGAAAGCAGCGATCCTGAACGGCTACAACGAGAAGCTCGTCATCGACGAGATCGACGTCGCGGACCCCCAGGAGGGAGAGGTCCGCGTGAAGATGCGCGCGAGCGGCGTCTGCCACTCGGACATGCACGTGATCAAGGGCGACCTGCCGATCCCGACGCCGTGCGTGCTGGGCCACGAGGGCTCAGCGACCGTCGAGGCGGTCGGCCGCGGCGTGACCGCGCTCAAGGAGGGCGACGACGTCATCCTCTCGTGGGTGCCGCCGTGCGGCAACTGCCACTACTGCGTCGCCGGCAAGAAGTACCTGTGCGAGCACGCGCAGATGGCGATGCTGACGGGCGGCAGCCGCCTGTCCAAGGGCGGCGCGCCGCTGTTCAGCATCCAGGGCGTCGCGTCCTTCGCCGAGCGCACGACGCTGCCGGCGTCGGGCTGCGTACCGATCCACAACGGCACCTCCCACGACGTCGCCTGCCTGGTCGGCTGCGGCGTGATGACCGGCGTCGGTGCCGCGATCAACACCGTGCAGATCGAGGCCGGGCAGACGGTCGCGGTGATCGGCTGCGGCGGCGTCGGCCTGAACGTCATCCAGGGCGCGGCGATCCGGGGAGCGGGGCAGATCATCGCGGTCGACCGCGTTCCGGCGAAGCTCGAGCTCGCGAAGAAGTTCGGCGCGACCCACGTCGTCAACTCGGCGAACGAGCCGATGTCGGGTGCGATCCAGGGGCTGACCGGCGGGCTCGGCGTCGACTGGGCCTTCGAGGTGATCGGCATCCCCGAGGTCATCACCGAGGCCTTCATGGCGGTGAAGCGCGGCGGCAAGGTGGTCGTCGTCGGCGTGCCGCCGATGACCTCGATGGTGACCGTCCCGGGCGCGCTGCTCGCGCTCGCCGAGAAGTCGATCATCGGCTCGCTCTACGGCTCGGGCGACGTGCGCCGCGACATGCCGCGCATGCTCGACCTCTACGCGGCGGGCAAGCTCAAGCTGAAGGAACTCGTGAGCCGTACGATCCCGCTCGAGAAGATCAACGAGGCGTTCGACGCGATGAAGTCGGGCGAGGTCGCCCGCTCGGTCATCGTCTACTCCTGACGCGCGCGTGCGCGGCGCCCGGGGAACGATGCCCGGACGCCGCGCGCGGCGACGAAGTCGCGCGGGCCCCGTCCCGGTTCAGGGCCAGCGGTCGGAGGCAGGCCAGAGGGCCTGCTCCAGCCGGTGGGCGAGGGCGAGGGCGAGACCGTCGGCGCCGTGGGCGGTCGTCACCTGGACGCCGAGCGGCAGGCCGGCGGGGCCGCGGCCGGCGGGCACCGAGACCGTCGGCAGGCGCACCAGGTCGTGCAGGATCGTGAGCGAGGCCAGCGCCGAGGTCACGTGCACGCTCTCGCCGCCGGGCAGGACGACGAAGTCGTCGCCGATCGGCGGGGCCTCGACGGGCGCGGTCGGCATCAGGATCGCGTCCACGCGGTCCTCGAACAGGGCCGCGACCTCGCGCGCGATCGCCTCCCGCTCGTGGTTCGCCCGCACGAAGTCGCGCACCGGGATCCCGGCCGCGTACTCGAGCTGCAGGCGGACGTCGTCGCCGTAGGCGTCGGCGTGACGCGCGAGTCGCTCGGCGTGCACGGTCCACGTCTCGCAGACGATCACGACTCCGCCGCTCCCGATGACGCGCTCGCCCGCCGGGAGCTCGACCTCGACGATCTCCGCCCCGGCCTCGCGCAGGACGCGTGCGGCGCGGGCCACCGCGTCCTCGACCGCCGGGTGCAGCGGCACCGGGCGGAATCCCGGGGCGAGCCCGACGCGCAGCCCGCGCAGCGGGCGTTCGAGGCCGAGCTCGAAGTCCTCGGGAGGGAACCGGCGCGACCAGGGATCGAGCGGGTCGAAGCCCGCCATCGCCCCGAGCGCGATCGCGCAGTCGCGCGCGGTGCGGGCGAGCGGACCGACGTGGTCGCAGCTCGCGGCCATCGGGAAGGTGCCGCGCAGGCTCACGCGGCCATGCGTCGGCTTGAGCCCGACGCAGCCGCAGAGCGCCGCCGGGATGCGGATCGAGCCCCCGGTGTCGGAGCCGGTCGCGAGCGGGACGAGGCCGTCGGCGACGGCCGAGCCCGAGCCGCCGCTCGATCCTCCCGGCACGTGGCCGATGCGCCAGGGGTTGTGGGTCGCGCCCCAGTGCGGGTTGTCGGTCGTCGTGCCGCATGCGAACTCGTGCGTGTTCGTCTTGCCGACGACGATCGCGCCTGCCGCGCGCAGTCGCGCGACCGGCTCCGCGTCGAGGGTCGGCACGTGGTCGCGGAAGAGGGAGGATCCGTAGCCGGTGCGCAGGCCCGCGGTGTCGGTCAGGTCCTTCACCGCGACCGGGATCCCGTGCAGGGCGCCGCGCGGGCTTCCGCCGCGCGCGAGCTCGTCGCCGAGTGCGTCGGCCTCGCGGCGCGCCTCGTCGAGGCAGGTCGTGACGAGCGCGTTGGTCTCCGGGTTGCGCGCCTCGATGCGCGCGACGAACGCCTCGAGCACCTCGCGCGGCGAGACCTCGCGCGAGGCGATCCGGCGGCGCAGCGTCGCGACGTCCGTGCGGTGGAGCGGGGTGCCCATGGGCCCGCGGTAGCCCAGCGGCGAATCGCGGCCAACCGCTGCGCGGGAGGCCCTCGCGGGACGCCTTGACAGCGGGCGAAGAAAAGGCGAAATCGCCTCCCCCGATCGAGCCGAGCCCTCCCGATGCCGAGCCGGAGCCGTCCACCTTACGTCGAGTTGCGCTGCCGCAGCGCCTTCTCGTTCCTCGAGGGCGGCTCCTTGCCCGAGGACCTGGTCGAACGCGCGGTCGCCTCGGGCCACGACGCCTTGGCGATCGCCGACCGCGACGGCCTCTACGGGGCCCCGCGCTTCTGGAAGGCGGCGCGCGCGACCGGGCTGCGGCCGATCGTCGGGGCGGAGGCCACGCTCGAAGGCGGCGGACGTCTCCTGCTGCTGGTCGAGTCGCGCACCGGCTACCGCAACCTCTGCCGGCTGCTCACCCTCGGTCACGCGCGCGCTCCCAAGGGCGGCTGCGCCGTGCGGCTCGACGAGGTCGAGGAGGCCGCCGACGGACTCGTCTGCCTCGCCGGCGCGGGCGAGAGCCCGCTCACCGAAGCCCTGCGTCGTCGCGACGAGGACGGGGCGCGCTCGCTCGGCGATCGCCTCCGCTCGATCTTTCGCGACCGCCTGTGGATCGACGTCCAGCGCTCGCTCGACCCGCGGGTCGAGCGTCGCACGCGCGCGCTGCGCGACCTGGCCGGCGCGCTGCGCGTCCCGCTCGTCGCGACCGGCGACGTCCGCATCGCGCGGCCCGAGGATCGCGCGGTGCAGGACGTGCTGGCCTGCCTGCGCCACCACGTGACGCTCGACCGCGCGGGCCGCCTGCTCGCGGCGAACGCCGAGCGCCACCTGCTCGCGCCGGCCGCGATGGCGGCGCGCTTCCGCGACCTGCCCGACGCGGTCGCGGCGAGCAGGCGCATCGCCGAGCGCTGCTCGTTCACGCTCGACGACCTGGGCTACCGCTTCCCCGAGGTGCCGCTTCCCCCGGGCGAGACCCCGCAGCGCCGGCTCGCCGAGCTGTCCTGGGCCGGGGCGCGCGAGCGCTGGGGCGCCGAGCCCGGAGCGCGGGTGCGCTCGCAGGTCGAGCACGAGCTCGCGGTCATCGGCAAGCTCGGGCTCGCCGGCTACTTCCTGATCGTCCACGACGTCGTGTCCTTCTGCCGCGAGCGCGGGATCCTCGTGCAGGGGCGCGGCTCCGCCGCGAACAGCGCGGTCTGCTACGCGCTCGGCATCACCGCCGTGGACGCGGTCGGCATGGACCTGCTGTTCGAGCGCTTCCTCTCCGAGGAGCGTGGCGAGTGGCCCGACATCGACCTCGACCTGCCGTCGGGCGCGCGCCGCGAGGAGGTGATCCAGTACGTCTACCGGCGCTACGGCCCCGCCGGCGCGCATGCGACCGCCCCGTCGGGCGTCCGGACCGTCGGCTCGGGCGTCGCGATGACGGCGAACGTCATCACCTATCGCGTGCGCAGCGCGTTGCGCGAGGCCGGCAAGGTGCTGGGCTTCTCGGCGCTGCAGGTCGACCGGCTGGCCCGCCTGCTGCCGCAGCACGGCTTCGCCGACCGCAACGACTCGCTCGAGGAGCAGCTCGCCGCCGGCGGCGTCGACGCGCGCGCGCCGCGCGTGCGCCTGCTCCTGGGGTGCGTCGCGGCACTCCAGGGGCTGCCGCGCCACCTGGGGCAGCATTCCGGCGGCATGGTGGTCGCGGCGGGGCGCCTCGACGAGGTCGTGCCGCTCGAGCCGGCCTCGATGCCCGGGCGCTCGGTCGTGCAGTGGGACAAGGACGACTGCGCGGACCTCGGCCTCATCAAGATCGACCTGCTGGGGCTCGGCATGATGGCCGCGCTCGAGGAGGCGATCCCGCTCGTCCGCGAGGCCGAGGGCGTGGAGATCGACCTGGCGAAGCTGCCGCACGACGACCCGGAGACCTGGGAGATGATCGGCCGGGCGGACACGGTCGGCGTCTTCCAGATCGAGTCGCGCGCGCAGATGGCGACCCTGCCGCGCATGAAGCCGCGCTGCTTCTACGACCTGGTCGTCGAGGTCGCGATCATCCGGCCGGGGCCGATCGTCGGGCAGATGGTGCACCCCTTCCTCGCGCGCCGCGCGGGGCGGGAGCCGGTCGCCTACCCGCACCCGAGCCTGGAGCCGATCCTGCGGCGCACGCTGGGCGTGCCGCTCTTCCAGGAGCAGCTCCTGCGCATCGCGATGACCGCGGCCGGCTTCACCGGCGGCGAGGCCGAGGAGCTGCGACGCGCGATGGGATTCAAGCGCTCCGAGGAGCGCATGCGGTCGATCGAGGCGAAGCTGCGCCGCGGGCTGCACGCGAACGGCATCGAGGGGGAGGGCGCCGAGCAGATCGTGCGCGCGATCACCTCGTTCGCGCTCTACGGGTTTCCCGAGTCGCACGCGGCGAGCTTCGCGCTGATCGCCTGGGCGTCGGCGTGGCTCAAGGCGCACCACCCGGCGGCCTTCGTCTGCGCGCTGCTGAACGCGTGGCCGATGGGCTTCTACCACCCGTCCACGCTGGTGAAGGACGCGCAGCGCCACGGGGTCGAGGTGCGGCCGATCGACGTGCGGCGGTCGTGCTGGCGCTCGACGCTCGAGCCGGGCGAGCGATCGGCCGGGGCCGGGGAGGGCGGCCGTCGTCCGCCGCCGGCGGTGCGGCTCGGCCTGCGCTTCGTGCGCGGCCTGCGCGAGGAGAGCGCGCGAAGCATCGTCGAGGCGCGTGCGCAGGCGCCGTGGCGCGACGTCTCCGACCTCTCGGCGCGCACCGGGCTCTCGCGTCGCGAGATCTCGACGCTCGCCGAGGTGGGTGCGCTCGACGGGCTGGTCGCGGTGCGCGCGCATGCCGCGCGTCGCACCGCGCTCTGGCAGGTGGCGGCCCTGCCGCGCCCGGACCAGCGCCTGCTCGCCGGGCTGCCCGTCGACCCGGCCGACGCGGAGGCGTTTCCCGAGATGTCGGGCCTCGAGACGACGCTCGCCGACTACCGCGCAAGCGGCGTCACCACCGGCCCGCAGGTGATGGGGCACCTGCGCCACGACCTCCGTCGTCGCGGCATCCTCTCGCTCGCCGAGCTCGCGCGCCGGGCCGACGGCGAACGGGTCCGGGCGGCGGGCCTCGTCATCGTCCGCCAGCGCCCGGGCACGGCGAAGGGGATCTGCTTCCTCACGCTCGAGGACGAGACCGGGCTCGGCAACGCGGTCCTCATGCCGGACGTGTTCGAGCGCCTCCGGACGACCCTCTCGGCCTCGGCGATGCTGGTCCTCGAAGGCACGGTGGAGCGCCGGGACGGGGTCGTCCACCTCCGGGTCGACGGCCTCCAGCCGATCGCGGGGCGGGCCGCGGCTCCCCCCTCGCATGATTTTCATTGAGGGGGGTCTTGAAATTGACTTTCAAAATCTCCATACTGCGCCCATGGTCGTCTGCCTGTGCCAGGGGGTTTCGGAGAAGCACGTGCGCCGCGCCATCGCCGATGGGGCCTCGACCCGCCGGGAGGTCACGCGGGCCTGCGGCGCCGGCGGCGCCTGCGGCGGCTGCCACCTGACGATCGCGGAGATGATCTGCGAGGGCAGCGACCAGCCGTCCTGCCCGGGCCGATCGGCCGAGGTCGTGGAGGCCCCGAGCTTCGCCTGAGGTCGGCTGCTCCCGCCTGCGCCCGGTGGCCGGACTCGCACTGGTAGCCCCTCGTCCACGTGGCCGGCTAGGGGCGGCACGCATGTTGCCTAAGGCAATCCCCCGAGGGAAGCATTCGGGGGGCGTGATGGAGACCAGCAAGCGCGAGGCGTCTTTTTCATACGATCGGGGCACGATTCGGCGGGGGCGTCGGGAGCACTGGCGGCCGATCGCGACCGAGCCCGTCGAGGCTCCTGCGCTGCGCCGGAGGGACGCCG
>Ga0075471_10002783_pt1 | contig 11419 bp, 9 predicted proteins | sample DEB19_08_DNA_2_FD_74787 | JGI IMG/M metagenome (GOLD analysis project Ga0075471, IMG submission 74787) | Aqueous microbial communities from the Delaware River and Bay under freshwater to marine salinity gradient to study organic matter... | ecosystem: Environmental > Aquatic > Marine > Coastal ... | reverse complement strand
TCGGTGACCCGTCTACCGGGTTGACGATGGTCGGGGTCACCGGAACGAACGGCAAGACGTCGACGGTGTCGTTCGTCGGTTCGCTCCTCCGTGCGCTCGGCCACGAGACGGTCACTATCGGCACCCTGACCGGTGTCCGCACCACGCCGGAGGCGATCGAGCTCCAGGGGCAACTTGCCGATGCGGTGCGTGACGGCGCGACGCACGTCGTGATGGAGGTGTCGTCGCACGCGCTCGTGATGGGTCGTGTCAGTGGGATCACGTTCGACGTGTCCGTGTTCTCGAATCTCTCGAGGGATCACCTCGACTTCCACGGGTCGATGGAGGAGTACTTCGCGGCCAAGTGCAGGTTGTTCGAACCAGCTGTCTCGAGGGCGTCGGTGGTGAACGTCGATGACGAGTGGGGTCGCAGGCTGGCTTCGTCATTGTCCATCCCCGTGTCCCCGTGTTCGACCTCGACGCTGACCGATGTCCGTGTCGAGGTGGGAAGGGTCGGCTACACGTGGCGCGGCCATGACGTCAGCATCGGTGCGGGTGGTTTGTTCGCCGTGCTCAATTCGCTCCTTGCCCTGGAGGTCGCCGTCGCTCTCGGTTGCGCGGTCGGCGACGTCGCGGCTGCGGCGGCCTCGATCGGACCCGTGGACGGAAGGTTCGAGATGGTCCCGACCGACTCCGACTATTCGGTCATCGTCGACTACGCCCACACGCCCGATGCGCTGCGCACTGTTCTCGGTTCCGTTCGTTCCCTGGCGGCTGGCCGCGTGATCGTGGTGTTCGGATGCGGTGGCGACCGTGACCGGGGCAAGAGGACGGAGATGGGCCGCGCAGTCGACGAACTCGCTGATGTCGCTTTCGTCACGTCGGACAACCCGCGCTCCGAGGACCCCGAATCGATCATCCGTGACGTTCTCGACGGGATGTCGGGCACAACCTGTGAGGTTGTGAGCATCGTTGACCGCGCCGTTGCCATCGAGTCCGCCATTTCGGCCGCCGGAAGTGCTGACATAGTGGTCATTGCAGGCAAGGGTCACGAGCCCTACCAGGAGGTCGCGGGGGAGTTTCTCGCATTCTCCGATGTCGGGGTCGCGCGGATTGCGGTGGCCAGAAGGAGTGGTTCACGGTGATAGCTGTCCTCATCGGCGGAGCCGTCTCGATGCTGCTCTCGCTCTTCGGAACACGTTGGCTGATCTCTTTCTTCGCGAACCTCGGCAAGGGCCAGCCGATCCTCGGGTCCGAGGACCACGGTCCCGTGCATCACATGAAGAAGCAGGGCACCGCGACGATGGGTGGGATCGCCATCCTCGTGTCAGCGTTCATCGGGTGGTCCGCGGCCCACCTGCGCGGCGGCATCGCGTTCTCTGACCAGGCGATGATCATGTGGGCCGGCGTGCTGGTCCTCGCCTTCATGGGTTTCCTCGATGACTACCTGAAGGTCCGCAAGTCGCACAACCGCGGCATCCTCTGGAAGAAGAAGGGCTACATCACCTTCGGCCTCGTGCTGCTGCTCATGACGTGGCTGCTACTCGGCACGGGCGTCAGCGAGAACCTCTCCTTCACCAGGTTCGACCTCCCCGGTTGGAAGCTCATGCCCGTCCTGTGGGTCGTGTGGACCGCTCTGATGGTGTGGTCCACCACGAACGCGGTCAACGTGACGGACGGCCTCGACGGTCTTGCCGCAGGTTCGGCGCTGTTCGGGTTCCTCGCGTTCACCGTCATCGCCTACTGGGCTTTCAGGAATCCCGACGTGTACCACCTCGTGAACCCGCTGGACCTCGCGGTGTTCTCGGCCGCCATGGCCGGTGGCTGCGGTGGGTTCCTGTGGTGGAACGCGGCCCCGGCGCGCATCTTCATGGGCGATGTCGGGGCGCTCGGCCTCGGTGGCGCCCTCGGACTTCTTGCCGTGACCACCAACACCCACCTGTTGCTGCCCCTGATCTGCGCGCTGAACGTGATGGAGGCCGGGTCTGTTGCGATCCAGATGGGCGTATTCAAGGCATCGGGTCGCAAGCGCCGTTTGTTCCGAATGTCCCCGATTCACCATCACTTCGAGCTCGTCGGCTGGCCCGAGACAACCGTGATCATCCGCTTCTGGATCATCTCCGGGCTGTGCGTGGCGGCGGCCGTCGGGATCTTCATCGCCGACTTCACCTCGATTGCCGACAACTTCGCGGGCGGTCGTTGATGCCGGTGGCGGCGGTCCATGGCCTTGCCATCACCGGTCGGGCAGTGGCAGAGGCCTTCACGCGTCGTGGCTTCGGTGTGCGGGTCGCAGATGATCACCCGACCGAGGCGCACGCGCAGTTCGCATCAGGCATCGGAGCCTCCATCCATGACGTCTCGTCGGCGGACGGGATCGCGGCGTTCCTCCGCGACGTGGATGTCCTGGTGCCCGCCCCGGGTGTTCCGCCGGGGAGCGCGGTGATCATGGCGGCGGTCGCGGCGGGGGTGCCGGTGCGGTCCGAGATCGACATCGCTTACGAATGGGAGCAGGCCCGCGCGCACGGTGGGCGACCGATCCTCGGCGTCACCGGAACCGACGGCAAGACGACGACAACGATGATCGCCGCGCACCTCCTGCGTTCCGCCGGCCTCAAGGTGGAGGAAGTGGGGAACACCGACACGCCCTTCATGGCTGCAGTCGACGACGAATCAGTCGACGCATTTGTCGTCGAGTGCTCCAGTTTCCGCCTCCAGTACACGGACCTGTTCCGTTGCCACGCAGCCGTGTGGCTGAACTTCGCTCCCGACCACCTGGACTGGCACCCGACACTCGAGCATTACCGTTCCGCGAAGGAACAGGTGTGGGCCCATGCGCGCGCCACCGACGTGGCGGTCGCGCCGTTCGGTGACCCGTCCATCGTGGAGGCCGCGGGGCGCTGTGGCGCCAGGGTCGTCACGTTCGGGCTGGAGCACGGTGAGTACCGCGTGGACGGCGGCCGTTTGGTCGGCCCCGGGGGTCCGCTGTGTGACCTCACCGAGATGTGGCGCACCATGCCGCACGACATCACGAACTCGCTCGCCGCGGCTGCGCTCGTGCTGGAAGCGGGGCTCGTGCCCGTCGGTTCGGTGGCCGCAGGGCTGTCGACGTTCGCGCCGGCCCGTCACCGCATCGAGTTGGTCGGCACGTTCGGCGGGTCGCAGTGGTACGACGATTCGAAGGCCACGAGCCCGCACGCCGCGCTCACCGCGATCCGGGCGTTCGACCGGCTCGTGTTGATCGCAGGCGGTCGCAACAAGGGGCTCGACCTGTCCGAGCTGGCCTCGGAGCCGCAACGGATGCACGGCGTCGTGGCCATGGGGGATGACGCCGGACTCGTGGAACGGGCCTTCGCGGGAGTCTGTGAGATCCGCACGGCGGGGTCCATGACGGAAGCCGTCGCGCACGCGGCCGCGATGACAGGGCCGGGCATTCCCGTGGTCCTTTCGCCGGGATGCACCAGTTACGACTGGTACAGGAACTACAACGAGAGGGGCGACGACTACCAACGCACGGTGCGTGGCCATTTCGGTGAGGAGGCCGGGTCATGAGCATGACGGAGAAGAGGTCCGAACAGCAGTCCCTCCGCCAGCGCCGCGAAGCAATGCTCGCCCGTCTCGGCCTCGACGAGAAGCACAAGATGCCGCTCGCCCCGCCGACTCAGGCCTTCTGGGCCATCCTGTCGGTCACGGTTCTCTTCACCGCGGTCGGGCTGATCATGGTGTTGTCCTCTTCGTCAGTGGTCAGTCTCCATTCGGGCGGATCCGCGTGGTCGTTGTTCGCGAGGCAGTGCAAGTGGGCCATGTTCGGCGCCGTCGGCATGTGGGGTGCCTACAAGGTCCCGTACCACACGTGGCGGAAGACGAAATGGCTGATGACGTTCATCGTCGTGTCCGTATTCCTGAACGGTCTCGTGCTTCTCGTCGGCCGGGACATCAACGGCGCACGCGCGTGGCTGCAGTACGGCAACTTCCGTCTCCAGCCGTCGGAGTTCATGAAACTCGCCGTGGTGCTCTTCTGCGCCGACTTCCTCTCGAAGCGACACAAGTACGTCGCCGTTCGCGAGCGCGTTCTCCAGCCGATGCTCATGGTCCTCGCCGTGACGGCCGGTCTGTGCGTGTTCCAGAAGGACTTCGGCACGGCTCTCGTGTTCATCCTCATCGTGCTCAGCCTCATGACGTTCGCGGGCATCCCGGGGAGGCAGCTCGGTGTGTCGACTGCGGGAATCGGCTTCCTCGGCGTGCTCGTTCTGCTGAAGGCGAGCAACGCGAGCAGGAGGCTCTTTGCGTTCTGGAACCTCGCCGAGACGAAACGCCACGACGGCTACCAGGTGTACCAGTCGTTGTTGAGCATCGCGAACGGTGGTGTCGGTGGCACGGGCATCGGGTCGGGAACCAGCAAGTGGGGCTACGTCCCCCTCGCGTACAGCGACTTCGTCTTCGCGGTCATCTCCGAGGAACTCGGTCTCTTCGGATCGACGGCCGTCATCGCCGGCTACGGGGTGCTCGTGTTCTTCGGTGTGCGCACCGCGTTGCGGGCGCGCGACATGCACGGCGCGTTCATCGCCGGTGGCATCTCGGCGTGGTTCGGCTTCCAGACGTTCATCAACATCGGCGGGATCGTCGGCATCATTCCCATGACGGGATTGACGCTCCCGTTTATGTCATACGGCGGTTCGTCGTTGATGGTGACCATGATCGCCTCGGGATTGCTGTTGAACGTCGCGCGCCACATGAAATAGTTGGGGCATGGTGTACGCGGTCGTGACCGGTGGGGGCACGAGCGGCCACGTCGTCCCGGCCATCGCGATCCTCGAGATGCTGCAGGACGCCGGTCACCCCGTTGACGGTCTCGCGTACGTCGGTTCGCGGCGCGGCGTGGAGTCATCGATGGTCCCTTCGTCGGGGGTGCGGTGCGAGTTCCTCCCCATCTCCGGGCTCCAGAGGTCGTTCTCGCTCCGTTCGCTGGTGGCGAACCTCGTCCTGCCGTTCCGTCTGATCTGGTCGACCCGCCGCGCCCGACGTCTGGTGTCGGAATGGCAGCCGCGAGTCGTGGTGTCGGTCGGCGGTTACGCGAGTGAGCCGATGGCGCGCGCGGCGGTGGCTGCCGGGGTGCCGCTCGTGTGCGTCAGCTACGACTTCCTCCCGGGACTCGCCACGCGGCGCCAGGCCAGGGACGCAACCGTCTGTGCGGTGGCATTCGAGGGGAGTCCGCTCCCGCGTGCAGTTGTCACGGGTGCGCCCGTGCGGCGTTCGATCCGCACGATGGACGTTGCGTCCGAGCGGGCACGCGTCCGCACCGGACTCGGTGTCGCTGATGAAGCATTGTTCGTCACCGTTGTCGGTGGCTCTCTCGGGTCCGCCGCGCTCAACTCCTCGGTCGACGATCTAGTCCGTGAGCTCGCACTGACGGGGACACCGGCATTCGTTCACCATGTCGTCGGACCGCGGTACGCGCACGACGGCGCACCCGCCATGGTCGTGCCGGGGAGCGTGACCGTGCGGAGAGTCGCGGTCGAGGGGAACATGGCGGCAATGCTGGCTGCAAGTGACTTCGTCGTCAGCCGTGCGGGTGCGAGCACCGTCGCCGAGATCGCATCGGTGGGGGTCGCGAGCATCCTGGTGCCGTGGTCCGGGGCCGCCGATGACCACCAGACGCTGAACGCGAAGTGGCTGACCGATGCCGGGGCAGCGGAACTCGTCAACGAGCGTGGGGACCTGAAGTCCGACCTGGTCCGTGCGGTGCGAGCGCTGTCCGTCGATCCCGACAGGCGCAGACGGATGGCGGTTGCTGCACGGCAACTCGGCGAACGGAGCCGCAACTGCTCCCTGGTTGACGTCATCGGGAACGCCGCATTGCGGTGACCCCGTGGTGGAACAATGGTGACCCCATGACCGGACCCGACGACCAGGCCACCGTGCGCATCGACCTGTCCGCACCCCTGCGTTGCCATGTCGTCGGTGTGTGCGGCCCCGGCATGAGTGCCGTCGCCATCCTCCTTGCGCGAATGGGTCACATGGTCGCCGGCAGCGACCTGCACGAATCGGACACGGTGGCAATGCTGGGGGGTTTCGGTGTGGACGTGCACATCGGCCATGACGCCGGGCTCGTCCGGGGAGCGGACGTGGTCGTCTACTCGACCGCGATCCCGCAGACGAATGTCGAATTGGTCGCGGCGCGCGCGGCGGGAATCCCGACCGTCCACCGTTCGGCAATGCTCGCCGCGATCACCGCGGTGCACGATTCGGTCGGGGTGGGCGGGACCCACGGAAAGACGACAACCACCTCTTTGCTCACCGTCATGATGCGCGGTGCGGGGCGGGACCCCTCGTACTACATCGGCGCCGATGTCTTCGGCCTCGGCGGTGCGGACCTCGGCTCGGACGGATCCATGGTGATCGAGGCCGACGAGAGTGACGGGACTGCGCAGTCCCTGGCACTGTCATCGATGATCCTCACGAACGTCGATGCCGACCACCTCGACCATTTCGGGACTGTCGAGCGGATCGAGGACGAGTTCGTGCGGATGGTCGGCCGGCTGACCGGCGTCTTCGTCGTGTGCGGGGATGATCCCCGCGCCGCACGGGTCGCCGCACGGTCCGCCCACCCACGCACGGTGCGCTACGGATTCGGGACGCACAACGACGTCATCGTCTCCGGCGTGGTCCCGACTGACACCGGCATCTGGTTCACGGTCCGTCTCCGCGGAACAGAGATTCATGTTGACCTTCCGCTGCGCGGGACCCACAATGCACTGAACTGTGCGGCCGCCCTCGCGATGGCCACCGGACTCGGCATCGACGCCGACGTTGCCGCACGCAGCGTCGCGGGTTTCCGCGGGGTCGACCGGCGCTTCATCGAGCACGGCACGCACAACGGTGCGTTGTTGATCGATGACTACGCGCACCTGCCCGCGGAGATCGAGGCGGTTCTCGCGGCCGTCCGGACGCACCCGTCGTGCACGGGCAGGGTGGTTGCGGTGTTCCAGCCGAACAGGTTCCACCGCATCGCCGCGATGGCAGGTGAGTACGCAGGGTGCTTCGCGGGCGCCGATGAGGTCTTCATCACCGACATCTACGCATCGGGAACCCCGCGCATCGAGGGAGTCACGGGAATGCTCGTGGTGGATGCGGTCCGGTCGGAGCACGACAGCGTCACATGGGCCGAAACGCGCGAGGAACTCGTCAGCGCAGTGTCACGTGTGCTCGGACCCGGTGACGTCTGCATCAGCATGGGGTGCGGCGACATCTCCGGATTCCCCGACGAACTGAAGGCGGTTGGGCGGTGAACGCGGGCGAGGCAACGGTGATCGCGGCAGAGCTTGCTGCCCGAGGGTTGACGGTGCGTGCGGGCGCACCGCTCGGTTCCCTGACCACGTACGGCGTGGGCGGTGACGCGGCGGTCCTCGTCGAGGTCACCGGTGCAGAGGATGCGCGCGCAGTGGGCGAGGTCATGTCATCCCACCCGGGAGTGCCGGTCCTGCCATTCGGCAACGGGAGCAACACCCTCGTGTCCGACCGCGGGTTCGAAGGCGTTGTGGTGCGCACGAGACCCGGCACCGATCCCGACTCCATGAACGTCACCGTGCGGGACGGCGCGGTGACCGTTCCCGCGTGGATGCCGCTGCCTGTGCTCGCGCGTCGGTCGGTTGCGGCCGGTGGGTGCGGCCTCGAATGGGCTGTCGGCGTGCCGGGAACCGTGGGCGGTGCCGTGCGAATGAATGCCGGCGGGCACGGTGCCGAGATCATCGACAGTCTCGTGAGCGTGGAGGTCGTCTCGCTCGAAACGGGTCGCTCCGTGAATCTGTCTGCGGGGGAACTTGCACTGCACTTCCGCGGCTCCGCGCTCGGACCGACGCACTGTGTGGTCTCGGCCACGTTCAGCGTGACGTCACCGGGAAACCACGACTGCGACGACGCACTCGCAGAAATCGTGGCGTGGAGACGCCTGAACCAACCGGGTGGCCGCAATGCAGGTTCGGTGTTCGTGAACCCGGCACCGGGGGAAGGCAGCAGCGGCGCACTGATCGACGGCTGCGGTCTGCGCGGCCGCAGCATCGGCGGCGCAACGGTGTCGGAGAAGCACGCGAACTTCATCCAGGCGTCGCCGGACGCCACGGCCGCGGATGTCGTCAATCTGATGACAACCGTGCAGGACGAGGTGCGCGCCGCCACCGGCACCGTGCTCCGCAGCGAGGTGCGCCTCGTCGGCTTCGGGGAGGACATCATCACGCGGTTTGCGGACGCGGCGCATGAATCCGATGACCTCCGCGACGCCCGGGCGGCGATCTCCCGGCGACTGGGGGAGCAGCCGTGAGCAACGACGACGGAGTGTTCCCCGACGACAAGCCGCTCGAGGTGGGCAGCGTGTCACCGGAAGTTCTCGACGAGCTGTCACGGCTCTTCGGCGGTGAGCCCGAATCGGTCGACGTGACGGTCGTCGAGGCGGGCGACGGATCAGGCGAGACCGTGACCACTTTCGTCGAGGTCGTCGAGATCGTGGACGAGTCGGTCGGCGGTTCCGGTGGGCAGGTCGACGCAGACGAAGAGGCGCGGGTGCTCCCGTTCCGCCAGAAGCCCGTCGATCCGTCCGTTCCGGTCAATTACGGGGACCCGCTCATCGTCATCGACGAGGAACCGGACCTCGCCGACAGTTCGACCGACGTCGATCCGCGATTCGAGGAGCGCCGCAGGGCGTGGGCGCGTCGAGACCGTCTGAAGCGGGTCAGGTGGCTGAAGATCGCCGGACTCCTGGCCGGGCTCTTCGTGTTCACGATCGTCGTCATGGCGTCACCGCTCTTCGCCGTCAGGTCGCTCACCTTCGAGGGCAACGTCTACACGGGGAAGCCGAACATCGAGAGGGTGCGCAAGATCCTCAAGGGAACGTCGATCTTCACGGCGGACACTTCACGGGCACGCACCGTCCTGTTGGCGGACCCATGGGTGGCCGACGTGCGGATCACCACGCACTTCCCGTCGGGTGTCGTGGTGGAGATCTCCGAGCGGGTACCCGTCGTCTGGTACGTCGGCACCGACAACAAGGCGCGGATGGTGGACGCGAGGGGGCACGTGATCGACGTGCTCGACGGCTTCCCCACGAAGTACCTGCAGGTGAAGGGCACGGGGCCGGCCGTGAAGGCGGGCGACGTCGCCGACGATGCGTACCGTGCCGCGGCCCAGTTGGTCCTCGCGCTTCCCGATGAGATCCGCCCGAAGGTTGCCGCTCTCGACCTCAGCCCGGCAGGGGAGCTCTCGATGGTCCTGAAGGGCGACACGTTGATTCGTTTCGGGACACCCGCCGACCTGCAGAACAAGCTCATTGCGGTTGTCGTTCTGCTGCGACGCCAGGACCCGAAGACCATTGCGGTCATCGATGTGTCGGCGGGCGATCCCACCGTTCTCAGCCGTTGATGCGGTGATTTTCGGGGTCCGTTGACCCGAATTGCCACAAAACCGGCGCTGACTGTGCGACCATTGAGCAACTAACTACGCATCCGAGCGGAAGGTATGGGCCAATGGCCGGATCACCACAGAACTATCTCGCAGTCATCAAGGTCATCGGCGTCGGCGGTGGCGGTGTCAACGCCGTCAACCGAATGATCGATGCCGGTCTCCGGGGCGTCGAATTCGTCGCCGTCAACACCGACGCCCAGGCGCTCCTCATGAGCGACGCCGACGTGAAGCTGGACATCGGCCGTGACCTGACCCGTGGTCTCGGTGCGGGTTCGGACCCCGAGATCGGTCGCGCGGCGGCGGAGGCACACCGTGACGAGATCGAGGAGATCATCCAGGGTGCCGACATGGTGTTCATCACCGCGGGCGAGGGCGGCGGCACCGGCACCGGAGCTGCGCCTGTCATCGCGGAGATCTCGAAGTCGCTCGGTGCGCTCACCATCGGCGTCGTCACGCGTCCGTTCCAGTTCGAGGGACGCCGTCGCGCGGTCCAGGCCGACAACGGTATTCAGCGACTGAAGGAGAAGGTTGACACGCTCATTGTCATCCCGAACGACCGCCTGCTCACGGTGTCCAACGAGAAGACGTCGCTTGTCAACGCATTCAAGTACGCCGATGAGGTTCTGCTCGCGGGTGTCGCCGGCATCACCAACCTGATCACCACGCCGGGTCTCATCAACACCGACTTCGCGGACGTGAAGATGATCCTGTCGAGTGCCGGTTCTGCCCTCATGGGTGTCGGCCAGGCCACAGGCGACAACCGTGCCGTCACCGCGGCGAAGGCGGCCATCTCCAGCCCGATGCTGGAGGCGGCGATCGACGGTGCGCGTGGCGTGTTGCTGAACATCACCGGTCCGTCCAGCATGGGTCTCTTCGAGGTCAATGCCGCGGCGGAGATCGTCCATGGTGTCGCGCACCAGGACGCGAACATCATCTTCGGCACGGTCATCAACGACGAGCTCGGCGACGAGATCCAGGTCACGGTCATCGCAGCCGGTTTCGAGCGTTGGGACGGCCCGACCGCGAACTCGTTCGCGACGTCGCGCCCCCGGACGCCCGATGCACGCCCCTCCGAGCCCCGTCCGGCTGCAGCACCGGTTCGCGACATCTTCTCCGACGGTGACCCGTTCAACGGTGACGATGACGACGACTTCGACGTCCCGTCGTTCCTGAAGTAGCGCCGTCATGGCGTCCGACGCCGCACTCGTGTCGGACAACGTCCGGAGAATCCGCGAACGCATCACGTCCGCCGGCGGTGTCGGCGTCACCCTTGTCGCCGTCACCAAGACGCATCCGTTCGAGTCGATGCAGGCTGCGATGTCCGCGGGCTGCGACGCGGTGGGCGAGAACTACGTCCAGGAGATCGTCGAGAAACTGGACGGACGCGAACCGCCCGGGCCGCTGCACATGATCGGTGCGGTCCAGTCGAACAAGGTGCGCAGGATCGACCGTGTCGTCTCCCTCTGGGGCGCCGTCGACCGCGCCAGCGTCATCGACGAGATCGGCAAGCGTGCCGCCGGCGGCGGTTGTGCCGACATCCTCCTGCAGGTCAACACGACGGGGGAGGAGTCGAAATCCGGTTGTGCCCCCGGCGAGGTGGACGCGCTCAGGGCCAGGGCCGAGGCTGCCGGACTGCGGGTGATGGGTCTCATGACCATCGGCCCGACCGGGGGGTCGGCGGCCGAACAGGAACGTGCGTTCCGCCTGCTCCGCAGGATGTGCGACGAGTCCTCGCTCGGGGTCTGTTCCATGGGGATGTCGGAGGATTTCGAGACCGCAGTCGCGTGCGGCTCCACGATGGTGCGCATCGGCAGTGCCATCTTCGGTGCCCGCACCTGACAACCACGGATGTCCCACATCGTGGGCCACGCCTGCATTACCCTTTGGGCATGTCGTTTTTCCGCCGTGCCATGGATTATCTGGGCCTCAGTGGGGAAGACGCGTACGACGATTACGACATGTCGATGGAGTACGAACGTCCGACGCGTGG
>Ga0075471_10002782_pt1 | contig 11419 bp, 10 predicted proteins | sample DEB19_08_DNA_2_FD_74787 | JGI IMG/M metagenome (GOLD analysis project Ga0075471, IMG submission 74787) | Aqueous microbial communities from the Delaware River and Bay under freshwater to marine salinity gradient to study organic matter... | ecosystem: Environmental > Aquatic > Marine > Coastal ... | reverse complement strand
CGGGCGCCCGGACAACGCCACGCACAGATCATGCCCACCGTCCCGATGCCGCTCCCCAGATCCAGGCCCGTATTCACGGTCGGCGCCCACGAGGTCCCATACCACGCCGTCAGCGCATCATCCGTGGAGAAGCGGTGGCCGTTCTCCAACTGCAAGACCCAAAAATGGCCGCAAAGCGCCACGCACGATTCACCCTCGCCCGCCACCGGCACGGCCGGAGGCATCGGCCCCGGCTTCGCCCATCCTTTGAAAACAGTTTGAACCTGATTCGTCATGTTTCCTGAGGTGGACCACCCTTGCTGGAAGGGCAACTAGCAAGACTGGGAGAAGAGGAGAGCGGGCACTTCTGCCCGCCGTTCTTGGTTCCTGGTTCGTCGTTCGGGATTCGCTTCGCGACTTCGCAGCAGCCCGTCATTCGTCATTCGCCATTCCTGCCAAAGGCAGGTCCACCGGAAGAGCCCAGCAGGCAGAAGTCAGGATGAAGTACACCGCGACTCCGCTCGCGGTCCGCGGCAGGGCAGCCACGGAAGGCAGAGGGGTCCTCGAAGCGGAACCGGTCGCGTAGTCGCTTCCGAAGCGGGAAGACTTTGAAGTGCGGCGGAGCCGCAAGCTTCGCCTCATTGACCCCAATCCGCGAGAAGCACGAAAGGTGCGGCCTGATATGATGAGATCGTTTTCAGCCTTTCCTCGCAACCCGCGAAGCGACAATGAACCATCCACAAACCAAACAGAAAGACATCATCATGAAAACATTCAAGAAAACACTGCTCCTTGTTGCCTCCCTCGGCATGGCCGATCTGCTAGGCTCCTGCTAGGCTCCTGCTAGGCTCCTGCTAGGCTCCTGCTACGCCCCAAAGCGCGGTGACATGCAGCAAGTGCCACACCATTCACTTGATGGTGCCTTCAGTCAGCGCCGCCCCGGGCAACAAGGGGATGGTCACCCTCAGGCACGCCGACAGCATGAGCTACCCGGACTGTCAGAACCAAGTGGTCGCGATGCTGAAAACCGGCAGCCTGACCAAGCATGTCTGCAAGAGCTGCGGCGGCACCCTGCACCATTGCAAACATTGATCTTTTGAACAGGTCGATTTATCCTCAAAGGCAGGCACCGCTTTTTCATGCCGGGATGAGAGGCGGGGCCTGAAGGCGGATGGCACCTACAGCGTGAGCCAGATGCAGGACTGGATGAACATGCTGGATGAGCTGATCCATGCTCTGAGGCGATGAAAGCTAGACTTTGAGACGGGAAAAAGAGGCGAGGGGGAGAGTACAGCATGGAGGCGGGACGACAGAACCCCAAGACACGGGCGGAAGCATCCGGAATGGGTGAAGCATCCACAGTAATAAATGTAACGTTTTTGAGGTTAGCCAACCACGCTTCTAGGATGATCCACAGCGGGTCTCCGCATTGAGGTGGGTCGTTTTTCCCGGTTCAGCGAATTCTCTGGAGTCGGGTAGACTTTGATCCGCCTTCAGATGGCTTAAAACCCTCTTGGGTTCGCCTGAATTCCTCCATGTATGAATGCCGCTTTTTCCATGAATATCCACTTATTCTGTTCTGAATCAGTACATTTGTCAGTCTTTAGCAAATCTGAGCGTTCTCCGAGCTCAAGCTGAGTCAATTACTTCGTGTTACGATCCTTTCTTGCTAGATGTAACGCTTTATAAGTTCCAAATGACCCTGCTTTTTTGCATCCTTCACCCCTTATTCTCATGCCTTTTTGATCTGGCTGATACCCCGACGAGTGCCTTAACCAACTCGGACGCGGCACAGCGCATCCGTACAATCTCGGATCCGCCTGAAGGCGGGATGACAGAACGCAGACGGGCGAGTCGAGCGGCTCACAGCAGCCGCCACTCGCGGCCGTCCTGGCCGAGGAGGTCATCGGCCTCCTTCGGCCCCCAGCTTCCAGCCGGGTATTCGCACATGGGTGGCGGATTTTCGGCTTGGTGCCAGGCGTGCTCGATCTCATCGATAAACTTCCACGCGTTCTCGACCTCGTCACGACGGGCAAAGAGGGTGGCGTCACCGGCCATGGCATCGAGGAGCAGGCGCTCGTAGGCCTCTGGGCTGGCTTTGCCAAAGCTGGAGGAGTAGCGGAAGTCGAGCTTTACCTGCTGCATGCGCATGGCCTGGCCGGGCTGCTTGCACAGGATGCGCAGGGCGATGCCTTCATCCGGCTGAATGCGGATGACGAGGGTGTTCTCGCTGTTTTTGAACAGCTTGGAGGTGGCGAAGGGCACCTGCGGCGGCTTTTTGAAATGAATGCTGATCTCGGTGGCTTTCTTCGGCAGTTGCTTACCCACGCGAATGTAGAAGGGGACGCCCTGCCAGCGCCAGGTGTCGATGAAGAGACGCAGTGCGACATATGCCTCCGTCTTCGATTCGGGATTGACGCGGTCTTCCTGTCGGTAGCCAACCCGCGGCGTGCCATCCACACTGCCGGAGGTGTATTGGGCGCGGATGACATTTTGCCCCACAGCCTCCGGTCCGATGAGCGGACGGAGGGCGCGGATGACTTTCACTTTCTCATCGCGCACGCTATCGGCACTGAGATCGGTGGGCGGCTCCATGGCCACGAGGGTAAGGAGCTGGAAGAGGTGGTTTTGCACCATGTCACGCAGGGCGCCGGCGGTGTCGTAATAGCCGCCGCGGCCGCCTTCCATACCGAGATTCTCGGCGCAGGTGATCTGGATGTGGTCGATGTAGCGCGAGTTCCAGTTCGGCTCGAAGAGCGCGTTGGCAAAACGCAGCACCATGATGTTCTGAGCAGTCTCTTTGCCGAGGTAATGGTCGATGCGGTAAGTGTCACTCTCGTGGAAGGTGGCGTTGACGACCTCGTTCAAGGCACGCGCGGAGGCGAGGTCTTTGCCGAAGGGCTTTTCACAGACGACGCGGGCCCATTTGCCCCCAACACCTTCATTTAGGCCCGTGGCACGGAGCATCTCTAGGATCGGCTTAAAGGCCTGCGGTGCGGAGGCGAGATAAAACAAACGGTTGGCGGGTGTGCCGCGTTCGACGTCGAACTTGTCGAGAAGCAGCTTAAGGTTCACATAACCGGCTGGGTCCTCAAACTCACTGCGATGGTAGTGGATGCAGCGAGAAAAGCTTTCCCAAAGCTCATCACAGTGGCTCTGGCGGCTATTTTTGCGGTTCCCGTCTTCCAACTCGCTCCTAAAGACCTCATCGGATTTTTCTCGACGGGCAAAGCCGACCACCTTGAATTGTGGAGGTAGGTCACCACAGGCAGCAATGTTGTATAGTGCCGGAATGAGCTTGCGATTGGTGAGGTCGCCAGTAGCACCGAAGATGACAACGGTGCATGGCTCAGCGCGGTGACGGGAGAGCAGGGTCTCTTGGAAGGGGTTTTCCAGATCGGGCATTTTTTCGGGGTAGAGAGACGCGGAGACTACCCGCCCCTCCGGTGATGGCAACCCATGATCGATCTCTCTGCAGCCAGAATGAATGAAAGCCCTTCATCACATGAATGAACACCTTTTCCGCTCAAACCGTGGGCCAAAGCGCCACATAGACCTTCGCCGCGAGCAGGCCGCCGATCACCGGGCCGAGCACGGGAATCCACGCGTCACGCCAATCGCAGCCGCCTTTGCCGGGAATCGGTAGCACGAGGTGCGCGAAACGCGGCCCGAGATCGCGTGCGGGATTGATCGCGTAACCGGTGGTGCCGCCGAGCGAGAGACCGATGGACCAGACGATCACGCCGACGAGGGCAGGGGAGAGGCCTTTGTCAAAGCCGCTGCCGGGCACGAGATTCGCCAGAGAGAGGACTGCGAGCACGACGAGGACGAGCACGAAGGTGCCGATGATCTCGCCGATGAGGTAGGCCGGGACGAGGTTCCACGAGAATTTGCCTATACCGGCAAGGCCTATGGTGACCGCAAGGCTGTCAATTCCTCATTGCAAGCTCACGTCTTCGCAGCCATGAACGGATGCCCCTCATGAACCGACAGGAAAATCTCGAAACCTTCTTCCGCGACGGCAAGACCGTCATTCTACCCATCGACCACGGCTGCGCCATCCCGGTGCCGGGTCTCGAAAATCCCTTCGCGATGATCGAGAAGGTCAACGAGTTCGTGGACGGCTACGTCATGAACCTCGGCGTGGCACTGCGGGCAGGGGACATCCTCGCCGGGAAGGGCATCTGCCTTCGTGCGGACGTTTACAATACCCGCACCGAAGGTCACGGCGCCGGCAGCATTGCCATGTGGGACTGCGAAGATGCTGAAATGGTTGGAGCCAATGCTGTCATGAGCATGCTTTATCCCGGGATTGCCTACGAGAACATCAATCTGCAGGAAAATGCCGAGCTGATCCGTGGTAGCATGGATACGGATATTCCGGTGATCATCGAGGCGCTACCCCATGGCTTAGGGGTCAAAGACAAATACACCTGCGAGAACATTCAGTTTGCCACACGCATGGCTGCGGAGATCGGTGCTGATGTCGTGAAGACGCCGTATCCGGTGGATGCCAAATCGCCGGATGACTTCCGCCGCATCGTGGAGAACTGCTTTGTCCCAATCATCATCCTCGGCGGCCCCGCCATGAATGATGACACGGACCTCCTCAAGACCGTCGAGGACGCCATGGAGGCAGGGGCAGCAGGTATTGCCATCGGGCGCAACGTCTGGCAGCACAAAAACCCTGCCGCTATCGCTCGCAGCCTCGCCGCCATCGTCCATGAGGACGCTTCCGCTCTCGAAGCCCTCGCGCTGATGAAAGAACCCGTGCGCTGAGCCAGTTCCGGCTGTGCCCGCCATGAAAAAAGCCCTTTGTTACCTCTTAGCCACCGCCGTTCTTCCTGCCGCAGCGCAGGAGGTGAAGAAGTTCGACATCAATTGCGATGCTTGGAGCCTAGGAGAGGTGCCCGCTGAGGTCTTCGTCCTCGATGGCAAGGTTTCCATTGCTGAAAAAGACGGCGGCAAAGCGATCATGATCGATCCTGGCACCGAGCTCGTCGAGGCCAGTGCTCAGATCGGCGAGTCCGCCGCTGGCAACGCCTTGATCCAAGCTCGCGTGTTCGCCAGCAAAAAAGGCCGCAGTTCGCCGCGCTTCGGCATCAGCGTGCATGGTATGAATGGTCCGCGCCTCTATGTGAATCCCGCCAAGAAGCAGATCGAGCTCGTTCGTGGCGATCAATTGCTCGCTTCAGCTCCTTTTGTGTGGGTAAGTGATTCTTGGCTCAATCTTCGCCTCGAGGTCACGAAGGGTGAGGGGGACAAATGGGCCGCGAGAGCCTATGTATGGCCACAGAACGGTCAAAAACCCACCGATTCGCTGAAGCATGAAGTCACCGGTCTCAAAGGCCAGGGCAAATGCACCCTCTGGGCGACCCCATATTCAAACACCCCAATCTACTTCGACGATCTCCACATTGAAGTCGAAGCCGCGGCAGCCAAATGAACACAACGCGCCGTGAAGTAATGGGGCCATGCACCGATTGTCGCCATTCAGGCAATGAACTAGCTGTGAGGGCCTCCTTCAGGTCCCTGTGCGAAACCGGAATCGGGAAGAGACCCCAGAAGTCATCTCGACCGTGACTCCTAAGTTCCTAAATGGCCCAACGCTCCTTTTAAATCGGTTTTATTTATATTGTTAGGAGTTTAGGAATGCGTCAGAAGGGAGCCTGTTGAGGCTCCTGCCTGGCCCATTCACTTCGCGAAGTGCTTCCGGATGGCTTCGACGAGCCCTGGAATCGTGAAGCTCTTCGCTTCGACGGCGATGGGCATTTGATGCCTGGTCAGCGCCTGGCTGGTCACAGGCCCGATGCTGGCGATTTCACAACCTTCCGGCAATGCGACACCCAAATCGAGGAAATGCTCGACGGTCGAGGAACTCGTGAACGTGATCATGTCCGCGCCTTCATTCTTCAGGCGGGCTAAGGCTTCGAGGTTGTCCTCTTTCTCTGCCACGGTCTGGTAAGCGATGGCCTCGTCCACGATAGCCCCCATGCTGGTGAGCTCGTTCGAGATTACTTCGCGGGTCTCTGCGGCCTTCACCCAGAGGATCATCTGGTTTTCGATGTTCTGGTTGGCCTTGAAGGCCTTCACGAGACCCTCGGCCACGAAATCTTTCTCCGGCATCAAATCGACCGCGAGGTGCCGGGCCTTCACTTTTTCGGCCGTGCCGGGCCCGATGCAAGCGATGCGGGCGGCGCCGAGGCAACGCGAGTCGTTGTAGAGCTTGTCGAACATCTTGAAGAACGCATCCACGCCGTTCGGGCTGGTGAAGACGATCCAGTCATACTTGTGACAGTCCTGCACAAGCTCGCCAAATCCCAGTAGGTCCTGCGGTTCCTCGATACGGATGGTTGGTAGTTCAATCACATCGGCACCCAGTTCGATCAGCTGACGGCTCAGTACGCCTGCTTGCTGGCGGGTGCGGGTTACAACGATGCGCTTGCCATATAGCGGACGGTTTTCGAACCAGTTGATTGCATCGCGCTCGGTAACCACATCTCCGACAACGGCGACGGCCGGGGCCTTGAAGCCAGTTTCTTTGACACGTTGCGCGATTGTGCCGAGCGTGGCCACCAGGGTTTGCTGCCGACCGGTTGTGGCCCAACGGACCAGCGCCATCGGCGTTTCCGGCTTTGCACCGTGCTTCATCAGCTCACCGGTGATCTCGCCAATGCGCTCGACGCCCATCAGAAACACCTTGGTACCCTCGGCTTGAGCCAGTTTCGCGTAATTGAGCGACGTCTCGCTCTTCGTTGGATCTTCGTGGCCGGTGAAAATGGTCAATTGGGACGCGTGCGAGCGATGCGTGACCGGAATACCGGCGTAGGCAGGCCCTGCAATCGCCGATGTGATACCCGGGACGAGCTCAAAACGCACGCCAGCCTCCGCCAATTCAGCTGCCTCCTCCGCACCGCGGCCAAACAGCACGGGATCGCCGCCCTTAAGCCGAGTGACGACCTTGCCCTCCTTCGTGAGCTTCACAATGAGCTTGTTGATCTCCTCCTGAGAGAGCGTGTGATCCCCTGCCTTCTTGCCTACGTAAATGCGCTCGGCATTGGGCTTGCCATGACGAAGTAGATCGGCGTTCACAAGATAATCATACACCAGCACGTCAGCTGCTGCGATGCACTCCTTGCCTTTGATCGTGAGCAGGCCGGGATCACCGGGGCCAGCGCCAACGAGATAACAAATGCCAGAGGAAGAAGTCTTTTTTGCCATGAGAGGGCAGATATAGTGGCAAGCGTGTCGCAGCACGCAAGACATGAAGCCGCTCGTGACTTGCAAACCTGCCCTAGCCTCTGAAAGATCCGCTCAATGCCTCGCTCAACCGCATTCCTCGTTGTGCTTGTCGCCCTCCTCGGCGTGCTGCTAGCGGCCTGGCTCGTCTGGAAGAGCCTGCAGGAGCCCACGAGCCATTCAAATGCTGCATTCGGCAAGCAGGCCCAGCGGGAGCTCGAATGGCACAAACGCCAGTTTCAGTCCATTGAGGACTATCAGGCCCGTTTGGTGATGCAACAACTCGACGAGCCCGCTTTGAAACAACGCATTGCAGCAGCCGTCGAGGCTCAAAACCGCCTCGAAGCCGCCATGCCGCAGGTTTCAGAAGGCGAAGCCCAGACTTGGTATGAGGCGAATCAGGACTCGCTGAGGATTCCGGCGGCTTGGCATGCGGCGCATGTTTTTCTCACGCGGCACGACAAGGCCAAGTCGGACCGTTCAGCGGAAATCGAAGCCATCCACCGCCAGCTCGCCGCGGGTGAACTCTCCTTCCCAGCCGCTGCTGAACGGTTTTCCGAGGACGAACGCACCAAGAAGCTCCAAGGCGATCTCGGCTGGTTTACGCGAGACCGCATGCCGGAGGCCTTCATCGACGCCGTGGCCAAACTGAAGCCGGGCGAGCTAAGCAACCCCATCCTCAGCCCACTTGGCTGGCATGTCATACGGCTCATCGAGCATCGGCCCGCCCGCACCCCAGACTACGAACAGGCTCGCTCGGAGATTATGGCCATGCTAGACCTGCAAAAACGCCAGCAAAGGCTCCGAACCAATCAGTAAACATCGCGTCGGTAGCGCTTGGCTTCCTTCATTGCCTGCACATAGGCCGAGGCCTCGTCCGGCGACTTGCCGCCTTGCTGCTCAATGATGGTATGCAGCGCCTTGTCCACATCCGCCGCCATGCGTGAGGCATCACCACAGACGTAAAAGATGGCACCCTGCTCCAGGTATTGCCAAAACTCCGCCGCATGTTCGAGCATGCGATTCTGCACGTAGATCTTCTCCGCCTGATCGCGGCTCCAGGCCGTCGTCAGCTTCGTCAGCGTGCCATCGGCCAGATAGCCTTCGAACTCGTCTTTGTAGAAGAAACAGGTTTTCTCGCTGACCTCGCCAAAGAACAGCCAGGCCTTGCCTTTGGCATTCGTGGCCTTTCGCTCCTCCAAGAAGGCACGGAACGGCGCGATGCCCGTGCCCGGTCCGCACATGATGATGGGCGTCTCGTCCTGCGGCTCGGGCAGACGGAAGCCTTTGCCATGGTTCACAAAGCACGGGATGAGCGTCTCGCCCACTGTCACACGCTCGGCGAGGAAGGTGGAAGCCACGCCGCCGCGAGCACGACCATGGCTAGTGTAGCGCACGGTGGCCACGGTGAGATGCACCTCATCGGGATGGGCCTTCTGGCTGCTGCTGATCGAGTAGAGGCGGATGTTCAGCTTCTTCTGCGTGGCCATGAACTCCTCGGGCGTGAACTTGGCAGCCGGATGCTCCAGCAGCAGATCGATGACAAAGCGGCCCCACAGGTAGTTCTTGAGTTCCTCCTTCTTTTCTGGCTGGGAAAGCTCCGCCAGCGGCGTGTTGCCGCCGGTTTTCTCGACGAGGGCCTTGATAAACTTGTTGTCGATCTCCGTGATCAGTGTGGCGTCGATCAAAGCCTGCCGGATCGGCACCTCGGAGCCGTTTTTCGGGTGCTTCACGATCTCATTGCCGCTGAAACCCAGCGCCGCGAGCGTGTCGGCCACGAGCTGCGGATCATTCGTCGGCTGCACGGCCAGCGAATCCCCCGGCGTGTATTCCAAGCCGCTGCCCGCAAGGTCGATCTCGTAATGCGCCGTGTGCTTCGGAGCACCAGGACCGCTCAGGTCAAACATGCGCTTCACTTTGGCGATGCAGGGATTCTTGACGTTGTACACCGGCTTACCGGCCTCGGGAGTGCTCATGGGTGGAAAAGGGTTCTGGAAATGATGTGCGACGCTAACGACGGCGATGTCTTCGGGCAAGATCGAAGCCTTTGCAGACTCCATTTGAACCCGCGAGGCTCATTTTGCCTTCGCGGCGGCCACCGTGAGCCATGGGCGGGTATCCGTCGTGATCAGCAGATCGCCGCGAGGCTCGGTGAAAGGCACGACATAGCTCGGAAGCAAGGACTGGCCATCGACGACCAGCTCCACGCGAAAAGTCGCCTGGCTCGCCGCGGCCTCGGGGGCGGCTTTCAGCGTCACTTTGATCTCGCCAGTCTTCGCATCGGCTTCCTTCACCTCGGCGGAAAGACCTGTCGGCAGGCCGAGGACGGACGCGTTCACCTTCCCCGCGAATTTACCGGTCACCTTCAGCGCGATCTTCACCTCGACGCTCTTCCCCACCTCGACGCGATAGGCGTGGTTATCGAGCACGGCGGTCAATGTGGGCTTTGCCGCAGTCACCTTGGCTTGATAAGCCTGCCGCGGACCACCACCACGATCACGATCCAGCACCACGAGCTTGAATTCGCCGTCCTTCGGAGCCTTCCAGCGCAACACCGGATCGGTCACCCCAGCCTCGCCATCATCGGCGGTGGCCAGGCTCTTGCCTTCGGCATCCTCCACCCGCAAGGCGGCATCAAAACGCCTCGAATGAACCTCCAAAACCAGCTCTTCCCCTTTCTTGGCAGAAAACGTGAAAACATCCTCTTCATCCTTCTTGGTCAGCACGCCGACACTTTCTCCCGGAACGCTGATTTTCGCAGTTTCGGGAACGAGGGCCGTTGAGGGCTCTTCATCCTCGACCACCCGCAGCCGATACACATGAGCACTGCTTCCTTTCAGCGAAACATCCGCCGCAGGCGGGTGCGCAAAGGCAAAAACTTGCGCGTAAAGCACGCCATCGACCTTCGGCGTGTATTCGATGCGCGGATCGAGATTGTGCGTGTCATGGCCACCGGCGATTTCGACGCCGCGGGCATCCAGCAGACGCAGCACCGGGTCCATCGGCGAGCCCAAAGCATAGCCATGCACCTCCAGCGTAACTCCCCTGCCCTTTTTCACGCGGATGGCGTGCGTGTCCACCTCGCTCGCCTTTTCCAGCACGCCGTTGAAGACAATGTTGATGCGGCCTTCCTGCCCTTTCGCATCGGCAAAGGCATCGTTCGGCTCCTTCTCCACGACTTCAGGCTCCCTCCCCACCTCGAAGATCCTCGGCGGCGAGCTGCCTTCTGCCGTGTGAAAGCGTACCAGATACGGCCCGGCCGGCACATCGGGCGCGATGGCCACCTCGAACTTATTCGCCTTGCTGCCCGCTTTGAAGACAATACCCGGATGGCTCGCCCAGACCACCGGCGAGTCTTTGTCCAGCCCCTTACCCGCGACCTCACACGCCACCGAGCCGCCGATCTGCCCGCCCGCAGGAAACAGGCTCTCAAAACCTGGGGGAACCGCCCAAGCGGGAAGGCTGAAGCACGAAATCAGAATGACGAATGCCAACAAATGCCAGTCATTCGTCATCCGACATTCCGCATTCATCATTTCCCCCCGCATCACGCAAAGAGCTCGCGGATGGGCCGCCCGCCGTTCACGAGCTGGACGGGCCGTCCGCTGCTCGTGTGCAGGATCTGATGGGGATCAATGCCTAACTTGTGGTAGAGCGTGACGGCAAAGTCTTCTGGTGAGTAGATGTTTTCGCTGGCATAGTAGCCCTTTGGATCGGTAGCACCGATCACGCCACCACGCGGCACCCCCGCTCCAGCGAAAAGGATATTCATGGCACCCGGCCAGTGGTCACGACCGTTGTCCTTGTTGATCTTGGGTGTGCGACCGAATTCACCGAGCGCGATCACCAGGGTGCTTTCTAGCAGCCCCCGACGGTCGAGGTCCGTGATGAGAGCGGCCATGCCCTGATCAAACTTCTGCATGAACTCTCCTTTGCATGTCTTGAAAAGATCGCGGTGATGGTCCCAGCCTCCGTAGTTCACGGTTACAAATGGAACACCCACCTCTACCATGCGACGCGCGAGCAGCAGGCGCTGGCCAAAATCCGTGCGGCCATACAGATCCCGTGTCTTGTCGTCCTCACGACTGATGTCAAAGGCCTCCTGAGCTGGCTGGGAAGCAATCAAGTCCACCGCTTTACCATAAAAGGTGTCAAAACTCACCGCTGGATCATCCGCTAACGCATCGTGCAAACGCTTCAT
>Ga0075471_10002779_pt1 | contig 11422 bp, 10 predicted proteins | sample DEB19_08_DNA_2_FD_74787 | JGI IMG/M metagenome (GOLD analysis project Ga0075471, IMG submission 74787) | Aqueous microbial communities from the Delaware River and Bay under freshwater to marine salinity gradient to study organic matter... | ecosystem: Environmental > Aquatic > Marine > Coastal ... | reverse complement strand
GAGTTTCTTTGAATGCTATAACCTTCCAGTCACTATTAGAAATTGGTACTATAAACGTCTTGTAGATCAAAAAAATAAAGAACAAGAAGAGTACGAGAAAGCACAAGCACAGAATTCTCGATAATAACTATTTATCTTTGATCTTATAAGGAATAGTATGTTATGGCGACACCCCCTCAGAACTCCCAACCAGTTGTTGAAGCTGCCGATTTAGAGAAGTTAAAAGAAATAGAGAAATCTTATCAAGCTCAAGTAGATTTAGCCAATAAATTAACTTCTGAATATGAAAAACAGAAAAAATTATTAGAGGCTGAAGCAACTAAAGATCAAGAAAGAATAGCCGCTCTTAAGAATATACAGCAACTAACTGCCGCCATACAAGATCAAAATAATGCTATAGCTGCTAAAAAAAATGCTATAACTTCCATTGATAGACAGAATGCGGAAAGAGCTTTAAAAGAGGCAAATGAACGAATCGCACAGATAGAAAAAGAAATACAAAAAAACGACGAGGCAACTAAAAAAGAGATAGAAAATAGTGGGAAACTAACTAAAGCCAAACAAGCAGATGAAAATAAACTATTTGAGCAAAAAATGAAAAATGTTAATGTATTTGCTCAAAGACTTCAAGGGGTTGGAAATTTATCTAATAAAGTTGGAAGTTCCTTTTTAGAAGGTTTTAATTTTCCTCTTCTTGGTACAAGAATAAAAGGTTTTAGAGATTTAATAACAGATGTTATCAAAGCTCCTGCTGATGCTTTTAAAAAGTATGGATTTCTTGATCAGTATACAACTTCAATTGATAATATGAGACAAAGCATGTTGGGCGCTGGTATTAGCGAACAACAGATGTATGAGGCATTCGGCGATTTAAATCAAAGTATTGCTGATTTTGCTGGTTACTCTAAACCAGTACAAGAGAATTTAGTAAATACTTCTGCTAAACTTGCACTAGCTGGTTTTAATTCAAAAACTACAGCGGCTTCTTTTAATAACTTAGTTAAAGTATTTGGACAGACTGCCCAACAAGCTAATACTACAAACATAAAATTAGCTGCATTATCAAAAACTTTAGGCGATGGCAGTAAGACATTTGAAGATTTTACCGCATTAACTCCTAAACTTGCTGGCTTTGGCACAAAAGCTGTCGATGTTTTTGAAAAAACTTCTATTGCAGCTAAAAAACTTGGCATGGATTCTAAAGAACTGTTTGGTATTATGGATCAATATGATTCATTTGAAAATGCCGCAAATGCCGCTGGCGAACTTAACGTTGCTCTTGGTGGACAATTTGTTGATTCTTTAGAGTTAATGAGAGCATCGCTTGAAGGCGGTCCAGTAGATGTTTTAAACTTATTGCAGAAATCATTTAAAGATTCTGGCGTACAAGTCGAAGAACTTTCAAGAGCGCAACTAAAATACTTTGCTTCGGCAGCAAAAATGCCAGAAGATCAATTTAAGAAAATATTTGCTGCTGGTGGACAGGGTGTTAATGAATATATACAACAACAAGAAATTGCAGCGAAGAATCAAGAAAATTTGAATGAAATAGCAAAAAGAACCCAAGACGTTTTTCAACAAATCCAGAATGCTTTTGCGGCTGCTTTTGGTAGTAAAGAAAATATCGAAGCATTAGTTAAAGTAGTGATGAAAATTAAAGATATGGCATTTTGGCTTGCTGATTCTCTTAAGACTATGAAAAATTTGGTCCCTATAATGGGCGCTCTTTTTGCAACTGCAAAAGTTACTTCGTTCGTTTCAGGCATAATACAAGCAGTCCAAGCTCAAAGAGAGCTTAAAAAAGCATCAATCGGCGCAGCAATAGGGCAGGCTTTTACAACAGCGCTAGGAGGTTGGTCTGGAGTCCTCGCTGTCGGCGCAGGGGCTGCCGCAGGTTATGGTGTATATAAAATGCTTAATAATATAATGGGCGATAGTGACGGCGAAGGTGCCTCTACAGCAGCTACGACTGGCGGCGCAGTTACCACATCAATGCCAGCTTCTGCTACCCCACAAGCGCCCACAATTAATACTCAAGATTTTTCTGCTGGTGGTGGTGCAGTTATTTCTAGTGCCGGTAAAAATTATAAAACTAGTGCTTCAGACACCGTAGTGGCTGCACAAGAAGGTGGTGTTTTAGCATCACTGCTTAAAGAAGTAAGTGGTAAGTTGGGCAATATTCAAGAAGCATTAAGTAATCAAGAAATAAAAGTTAATATCAACGGAAAAACAATGGTCGCTGCCATTCAAGCAGAAAAAAGATATGATCCTTTTATGGCAACTGTTTAAGGAAATAAAAAATGGCTAATTCCAATGTAATACCAATAACTGCTTATACAAATAATTTTAAAATTCAAATTGTTCCAACTCACTTGCCAAGCAGTGAAACATTAAATTTTGGTGCATTTCTTATTACATTTAATGATTCATATAAAACAAATTTCAAAAATCAACAAGTTTATGGTAGAATGGATTCGATAGTTAACTACCAAAACACAACAAGGACATTATCAATATCTTTTGGGATACCCGCTGCTTCTTTGCAAGAATCTATAGATAATCTTCAAAAAGTTTCAAATCTTATTAAGTTTCAATATCCAGTTTATTCAAGTGTGGAAGTTGCTTCTGGTATATCAACTCCTCCTATTTGTAAAATGAAGTTTCAAAATTTAATAAATGAATATGGCGATTATCTTTATGGATATTTTGCTGGTGTTGATTTTACACCAACAAATGAAGTGGGATATTTTATTGATGATAAAAATAACCTATATCCAAAAGAGATTAAAATCTCATTAAATTTTACAGTATTACACACAAAGGCTGTTGGCTGGAGTAAAAATAAATGGGCTAGTGGTCAAAAATATCCCTATGGGAATTCTCAACAATCTGCCGCGAGTACCTCGACGGGCATAAACCCTGAAAATATTGCCTCAACAGATGTAAATGATCAGGCGAATGGTGATGAAATATTAACCTAATAGGAGTTGTATTGATGGCTACTTCAAGATATAGTAATAGAAAGATTATTATAAATAATAACTCACTTTATCAACAAAAAATGCTTGATAAAGCAGTTATGAATTTTACGCAGTATGATACTGCCAAATTGTATTATATATCATCAGAAGATATTCGCGATTTAGAAAGAATTACGCACATATGGAAGCAAGGTGATTCATTTGAAAAGATTTCCAACAAATACTATGATGATCCTAATTATTGGTGGGTTATTGCTTATTTTAATCAAACACCTACGGAACAGCATATAGTAGTCGGGCAAAGTATTTATGTACCTTTGCCTTTATATGAAATTTTAAGTTTAATAGAGTAAAAAAATGGCTGATATTTTATTATTTCAAAGTTTAGTTAATCAGTTTGGTCAGTTCGATATCCAAAAATTGGATATTAATGAAGTGACTCAATATGCTTTAATAAACAAGATGTTAGAGCAAAATGGTAATAATAAAAAAGCATTTGCCCCACCATTACTTCAAGACAGCGATCCGCCCTTTAATTTTAGAGATTTATTTTATATGGATTCACAAGGTCAAAACGAGCCTGAATCTACAAATGAAATAATTAACTACTTTTTATCAAAAAAATATTCTGAAGATCTATTGAAAATATCTAACAAAGATATTGCTTCTTTAGTGTCTTTTATTCGTTTTTCTAGAGTCTCTAAAGAAAACAATAAACCAAATTTTAAAAAAGCTACAGAAATAAAATTTGCAACACATTACAACGCTAACAGCTTTCAAACAATAGCTCAAGATAACTCTGGCGTAGGTCTTTCCTCTTTAAAAGTTGAAGTTATCAGCAATACAGGCGCTTATTATTCTTATAAAGTTTCCATGTCAATATATTTTGCTAATGCAAAAATACTGAACAATGATAACTATAAACTGTTGTTAAAAACACCAACTGTCAACGAGCATAAAGAGCCAGTTGTTTATTCTATAGTATTTGGTTGGGCTAATACGAAAAATGGCGGTTCCAAAGTTAAAGAGCTATACGAAGAAAAAACTTGCCTACTTTTAAACATAGTAAACTACGAACTATCTTTTCAGCAAGATGGAAGTGTTAATTTAACTTTGAATTTTATTGGTGCGGCAGAAACTGCCACAAATGCATTAAGCGCGGATGTATTAATAAATAAGTATCAATATCAAGAAGATACAAAAGAACTACAACAAACTATTGATAATGCTACAAAAGCAAAAGAACAAGCTGAAAAAACTTGGATTGAAAAACAAAATACTCTTCAAATACAAATAAGCTCTTTACAAAAAGAAAAAACTGCAACAAGTGATGCGACAAAAATAAAAGAAATAGATAGCACAGTTGAAAGATTACAACAAGAAATTAATGGAAATCCTATAAATAATCCTAATGGTTCTTTAACTGCTTATCAACAATATCAGAAAGCACTAGAATCTGCCAATGAAGTGATTAAAACAAACCAAACGCAAATAGATTTTTTAATTTATAGTTCTCTTTTGAAAAAAATGTTTAGCTATGGCGATGTTTATCAAGGATTATTAGATTTTAGACTTTTAGAAAATCAACAAACAGCAATAATCTTTGAATCACAAGATTATTATGGAAGCCCCACTGTCCCTTTTAAAGTTGAAAACTGGGACTCATCTGATAAAATAATAAAAAGAAATCTTCTCCATCAAGATCGCAGTACCTCGGCACTGTCTCAAGATGAACAAGATTTAATAGATGCATTCACAGAAATCATACCGGGTTCCACAACAGATATAACTCAATACACTCCACCAGAACAAATAATAAAAGAACAAGGCTTTGTTAGTTATGGTAATGTATATTTTAAATATATGACAGTCGGCGATATATTGGCAACAGTCGCAGATAATATGTATTGCAATATGAGCATAGATAAGTCAGATATATTAAATACTAAAGAAAATAATAAAATAGTTCTTGGAACCATAGATATGGAACAAGTAACTTATCAAAATTTCTTTGAATCAAATCCAAGTGATAGTCCGTCAAAATTTGTTGATTTCGTAAGCTCATTGACTAATCAACTTGCAAATACTTCTACATTCCCAATTGAAACTAAAAAAATCACTTTAGATATTTCTTATATTCCTATAGCATACAATGTATTCGCTTCTTGGTTTTTTAAGAATGTAGTAGAAAAAAATATAAAAAATTATCCGTTCAATAATTTTGTTAAAGATTTTTTAAATGATTGTGTTTTAAAATGTTTACAAGATTATTCTACGTGGGAAGCAAAGTTTAGATTTTTTGGTAAGACTCCTGCTTCATCTGCGCCAAGACCGTTTTTTAGCACTAGCCTTATTAGAACTTCTGAGGATGATTGTATTGAGATGGCTTATATAGATTTGCCATACGATCTACAAGAAGCCTTGGATGATACTAGAAAAGTTTCACCATCTGATATTAAAGCGATATTTCAAGATTCTACAAAAAGAAAAAAATATAATCCATTTGTTGATCAAAATGAACTATTAAAACCAATTTACAAATACGCGTTTATTTATGGAAAATATGGAAAAATATCTAGAAATGGTAAATACAAAGAAAATTTATCAAATGGAATTTATCATTTTTATGTTGGCGCAACGACTGGAATATTAAAAGATATTAAGTTTGTACCAATGAATTCTCCTGCTAGGTATACAGCACAAATAGAAAGAGCCACGGCAGATATCAAAGGAAAGCCATTAGATACAAAATTTAATGTAATCCAGAGATATGACGTAAATATAAGTTGTATTGGATTCCAATACTTCAAACCGGGTCAGATAATATTTGTTGATACCAGCTTGCTTGGTTATGGCAAATCTTCACAAGCCGGAAGCATAGCCCGAGATTTTACTTTGGGAGGGTATTATTTAATAACAAATGTTTCTCATGAGTTTGACAAAACAGATTTTACTACATCCATAATAGCTAAGTTTACCGATTATGGCAAGGGCGCATAATAATGGCATATAATAGCAGTAAAGAAAAATATAAAAAAGTTTTTATCAATAATAAAGAATCTTATTATAAATTTATTGCCCCATATAAAACTTATATTAATTTTGTTGATTTTTCAAAAGGAGACAAAGAGTATTATGGATTTAGAAATAAAAACAATTTAGATATACTTCCAAAGTATAATAAGGTTTTATTTGATGATGAGTATAATATTGTTGCTCTTGATTTTGTAATTTTTGCTTATAAACAAATGACAGAAAAATATTACTCTTTATTACAAAACTCTCAAGCTTCAAAAAATTCAACAATCAACAATATACTTAGCAAACCAGAAATTTCACAAGTTGGGTTAAACTTCAAACCACAGCTAGATAAAAATTCTTTAGAGTTTAATAATAAAGTTAATACTAACTTGGAACTAAAAAAAGCCACTACTGACATTAAAGAATATATAAGTTCTTATATATCAAATGTTGCTAACTTAAAAGTACCGATTCAAACACACTTAAAGTATTTGAACTTTTCCAGATTAAGAAACATTAATGGTTTAACTATTACTTTAAAAAAATATGATTTTAATAATGATCAACAAAAGGTTGATTTTATTTCAGATTTAAATTTTCCAATCTTGCGTAAACTATCAGAGCAATATGGTTTTTATATAGACGAAAATGCGCCTTGGCAACTAACTGCGAACTTGTCTCATCCTAACATAATTTCTTTAATTTCAAAACTATACCCCGATGTTGACAAACAACAGATAACTCCTGATTTTATTATTGACAAATATTATGACATTTTGTTGTTTTTAGATTATGAAGAACAAAAGAAGTTTTTCTATGATTCTTATGTCAAGTTATATGAAAAAAGCCCAGAGTTCTCTCAACCTTTTTATTGTGATTCAAAAGAGAAAACAAAGCTTGATGAAATAGCTCGGCAAGAGCCACCAAATACGTTTGAGGATTTTTTACAAAATAATGAAATTTTCTTTCTTGTAAATTATTTAAAAATATTAAATAGTGAAAATAGATTCAAATACAACTCTGTTGAAATTAATCAACTAATAAACGATGTAAAGGCAATTTACTCGAAAGCATTTGACAAGAACAAAGCTCTGTTGTATATTTATGGCAAGTTTGAAACACTGGTGCCATGAGTAACTTCATAAACGTTATTAATAAAAAAATTAAATTTCTCAACAAAACGTGTACTTGGTCCAATGAACCAAATATGCAATGCGCCAAATATTATGGCAAGCCTCTCCAAAACGCTGCTTTGGATATGGCAAATAATAGACTCAAGGCTTTTTTAAAAGCATATTCAAGCACGGGAATTGATAAAGAGCAGAGCTTTGCCGACTTTCTTCCAGAAAGTTTTTTAAATAAATATGCAAGCATATATTCACAAGCTTGTGAAGAAATCGTAAATAATTATTCACAACCAGCTAACTATGAGTTTCTTAAAGAACTTGATGTATTGTTGGAAAACATCTCTCAACAAAAATTGAATGTACTTCAAGAGTATGATCTTAAAGCAAATATCAATCAACAAAAATGTTTTAAACAAAGTCCTCCATATGTAAAATATAATATATTTGGTACAGTTACAGGTCGGTTAGCAACGCAGAAGAACAGCTTTCCTATTCTTACCATGAATAAAGATTGTCGTTTTTTGTTGTCTCCAACGAATGAACTGTTTATGGAACTAGATTATAACGCTTGTGAACTACGTGTGTTGTTGGCTCTAAGCGAACACGAACAGCCTTCAACAGATTTACATGTTTGGAATCAGGAACATGTTTTTGAAAATAAATATGACCGCAAAGAATGTAAGGTAAAAATCTTTTCATGGCTTTATGATAATAAAATTAACGAGCGAGCAAGCAAATATTATGATAAACAAAAAGTGAAAGACAAATACTGGAAAGATGGCAAAGTTACAAATTTCTATGGTCGTGAGATTGAATGCGATGAAGAGCACGCACTAAACTATATTGTGCAAAGTACGGCTTCGGACATGTTTTTACGTCAGGTTTTGAAAGTGAATAAACTTCTTGAAGGTCGAAAGAGCAAAATTGCTTTTATGATCCATGACTCACTTATCATTGACCTAGCGAAAGAAGATCGTCAGTTGCTTGGTGAAATTGAAAAAACTTTCTCAGAAACCGACTTTGGAGCATTTAAAACGAATATTTCAGCAGGAAAAACGTTTGGTGAAATGAGGATCATAAAATGATTTTTATTGGTCACGGTGGTGCAGGCTGTAAGCTTGCAAATATGCTTGCAGAAGAAACGAAAGGTAAATGCATTACCATTGATACAAGGCTTGCCGATTGTCTTCTTCCAAAATCCAAAACCATTGAAGAAGCAGAAGAAAACACACCTCGATTTGAAAAGCTTTTGGCTCTTAAAAATGAGGAAATATTATTTATCACTGCTGGTTCTGGTAATACGTCTGGAAGTATTTTACGCGTTTTAGAACAAATAAAAGATAATAAAATTGATATTATTTATATCCGACCCGATTTAGATCTTCTTAATAAAGAGCAGATCTTAAAAGAACGAGTTGCATATAAGGTTCTTCAGGAATCAACAAGGGCTGGACTTTTTAATAAAATCTATCTGGTAGATAATAAAACGGTCGCCAAGTCGGTACCAGATATTTCTCTTGAAAATTATTTTGATAAAATCAACGAGGCAATAGTTTTTACATTTAATTTTGTGAACTACATTCTTGATGAGGAATCAACAATTAGAGAGAACTTGACAGAGACGAAGGAGGTGAGTAGAATATGTGCGTTTGGTAACTATGATTTAGAAGAAGAGGCGGAAAGTTATTTCTTTCCAGTCGAAAATATAACAGAAAAATATTTGCTATATTGTCTTTGCAAAAAGACTATTCAAGATAAAAACATCCTCGATAAAATATCGAAGCAGATTAAAGCGGCAAGTCAAAATAATGTAAATGCAACATATAAGATTGTTTCAAGCACTGACAGTGACTATGTTTTTAATCTTTGCTTCACACATTTTGTTCAGGATTGACAACGACCGCAAGGTTTGGTATTATACACAACAACAGCGGGGCGAGACAGACTGCTTGCCCTATAACTAAAGGAGAAAACATACAATGGCTATTGATATTAAGAAGATGCGTGAAAAGCTAAATGCCCTACACACTAAAGGTGGTGGTGGCTCAACTAAGTTCTGGAAGGTTCCCGATGGCGAGAGCGTGATTCGCGTTGTGCCTACTAAGGATGGTGATCCCTTTAAGGAGTTTCACTTCCACTATAACGTAGGTGGCGAGAACGGTTTCCTTTGTCCTAAGAAGAACTTTGGTGATGAGTGTAAGGTTTGTGAGTTTGTTTCTACTCTATACAAGGGCACTGAGGAAGATAAGGGTAATGCTCGTAAACTCGTATCAAAGCAGCGTTTTGTATCACCTGTGCTAGTACGTGGCGAGGAGGATAAGGGCGTTCAACTATTTTCATATAGTAAGAAGGTTTATGAGGCGCTACTACAACTAGTACTTAATCCTGATTATGGTGATATCGCAGATGCCAAAGAAGGTATCGATCTTGTCCTAACTTATGGTAAGGCTCCGGGTGCAATGTTCCCCACGACTGCCGTAACTCCACGTCGTCGTAGTTCGCCGCTAGTGGCAGATAAGGAGCAAATGGCTGAGATCCTTGATACTGATGTGGATTTTGCCAAGCTATTTGAGCGCAAGACTTCACAACAAGTATCTGAGGCGCTAGATCGTTATCTATCTGGCGATGATGGTGGTGAAGATGGTGGTGAGGATAAAGAGGTCAAATATGCTGGTTCGGCTAGCAAATCATCGGTCGATGAAGCATTTGATGACCTATTGAAGTAAAAAATCTATTGACAAAACTTTGAGCAAACCCTATACTGGTGAAAACTTGTATAGGGTTTGTTTTTTATAAGGAGAAAAATGGCAAGGGTTGCTAAACAAAAAGAAGAGAAAGGTCGTATTGGTATTTCACAACTACGAGATCTTATTAATAAAAAAGCAGGCGCTAACGTTGCTTTTGATCTAACACAAGATAATCCTTCAGATGTAACAGAATGGATTAGTACTGGTTCTCATGTTTTAGATTCTATTATTAGCCGTGGTAAAAAAGCCGGTATTCCTGCTGGTCGTATTACAGAATTAGCTGGTTTGGAAGCTTCTGGTAAGTCATACCTAGCTGCACAAATTGCAGCAAATGCACAAAAGCAAGGCTTTGACGTTGTTTATTTTGATTCAGAATCATCGCTTGACTCTGACTTTCTTGATAAGGCGGGCTGTGACGTAAGCAATATTATTTATGCTCAAGCAACTTCCATTGAGTTTGTTCTTGAAACTATTGAAGAGTTACTTGGCTCAAACCAAAATAAGATGTTGTTTATCTTAGATTCATTTGCTTTTACACCCTGTATGGCAGATCTAAATGGTGATTTCAATCCACAATCTAGTATGGCAATGAAGCCTCGTATTATGTCGAAAGGCTTAACCAAACTTATTCAGCCGATTGCCAACTCTGGCTCTGCTTTCTTGGTATTAAATCAGCTAAAACAAAACATCGTGACAGGTCCAACTGCTCACGTTGAAATGATGATCAATCCTTATATTGTTCCCGGTGGTAAAGCCTTAGCTTACGCTTATTCGTTGCGTATTTGGCTAACTGGACGCAAGAGTAAATCAAGTTATGTAATTTCAGATAATGGCTTCCGTATTGGCAGTGAAACAAAATGTACTCTAAAGAAGAGCCGTTTTGGTACAGAAGGTCGTGAATGTTCTATCAAACTTCTTTGGGGTGGCGACAAAGTTCATGTTCAAGATGAAGATGCTTGGATGGAGATTCTAAAAACCTCAGATCAGATTACAGTTGGTCCTTGGTGGTCAATGAAATATGCTGATGGTTCTGCTGCTAAATTCCGCTCTGCTGATTTTATGCAAGAGTTGGCTGACACTAAATTCCGTAATCGTGTTATTGAAATTGTAGAAGAAGAACTTATTACAAAATTTGATCAACAAAAAGGAAATGCAGCTAATTATTACAATGTTGATGGCTCACTAGCGGGCATCACAGAAGAAGAGGAATAATGGCTAAACAAGAAATTTCTATTTCTAAGAATGCTAAAAGGGGCTATACGAAGCCAAAAAAGACCCGCCAAGGTCGTAGTTGCAATACTAAGTATGCCACTCATAAACATTCAAAGTTATATAAAAAGAAATATCGCGGTCAAGGCAGAAGAAGATAAAAACTATTTATATAGAACTTGACTGTTCGGTAAAAACCCCCTATAATAGATTGTAAGATTTGTTATAGGGGGTTTTCTTTATGGAAGAAAAGTTGGTAGATATGCAAGACGAAAGCTATAAAAATATGCAAAATCCCGACTTTTTATGGGAGATTCCGCAAAATGCTACAGAGCAA
>Ga0075471_10002773_pt1 | contig 11431 bp, 6 predicted proteins | sample DEB19_08_DNA_2_FD_74787 | JGI IMG/M metagenome (GOLD analysis project Ga0075471, IMG submission 74787) | Aqueous microbial communities from the Delaware River and Bay under freshwater to marine salinity gradient to study organic matter... | ecosystem: Environmental > Aquatic > Marine > Coastal ... | reverse complement strand
AGAAGAAAATACTTCGAAGAACGGCAAGGAGGTGAGTAAAGCCGGATTTGTCTCTTCTCGCATGCGTCGCATCACATCGAGAGCTTTTTTGTTGATGAAAAAACGCTGTCTTTGAATGCCGCCATTGATAACCTCGGACTCCCTCCATCGAGGTTCATCTCGAAAAGCCATCTGGGAAGGAAAATAGGCCGCTGTACGACCCACATTTTCATCAATAAGACTCGACACTGTGCTGCCAGTGAGATGACAAACGCCGACTATGGCACCGAGTTCAACCGCACGTGCCGATGCACAGCGGTCCACACGTTCCACCCCGAGCATAGTCTCAGTCGCACTTGGCACCAAGATCACATCCACACCCCTTCCCCGCAATTTCACGCTAATCTCAGGGATCTCGATGTCTAAACAAATAACCACAGCAAACTTCAGGCCGCCAAATTCCCACACACACAACGTATTGCCCGGCGCAAAGGCATGCTCCCATGGCGTAAGATGCAGTTTGTCCTGAAAGCTCAAAACACCCTCGATAAGGATTGGTGCCCGATTTCGCAACTCGCCATGTGCCGGTTCCCAAAATGGTGCTGTGCCAAGCACCACCGCTTTTCCGGGGCGCAGGAGCAAAGATTGCAAGGTTGGCATTAATTCACTCCAAAAAACCTCCGCCACGCGTCGTGGTGTTTGGGGCTGCACCAGCGGCTCGATACCCAGCCATGTGAATTCCGGCAACAAAACGATGTCTACACCTTCATCCCAAGCTGTCTCGACTACCTCCACCACTGCGGCAGCATAGGCCGCAGGTGATGAGACGCTGATTCCGGGGTCGAAGGTGCACAGTTCAAGCATGAGTGGCATGCCCACATGCTTGCCTATGCGCCAGCGATGCCAAGCAGCTTCTTCTTGCCGTCAATTGGGCTATGCATAACTCTTAGGCATAAAGGCAATGCCGAAAGGCTATTTTAATTATGCACACAGCTGCTTCATTCAATGTTTGGAATGCGACGCTTTTGTTGTTTAACCATCCTTCTTTCCCTTTCCAGCGCTACTCTCGCAGCGGAGGGCTTAGGCAAGCCGTTGAAGTGGAACTTCCAGTCCCGGGCCCGTGGTGAGATGCGGCGGAATGTGTATGACTTTGATTCCAGCCGCAATGCTGTAACAGATGATTCATGGCTGCTTACACGACTGCGACTCGGTGTGGAATGGCAGCCGGTGGAGTGGTTGCTTGTAGCGCTGCAGGCGCAGGATGTTCGCGAGAGCTTTTCTAAGCGGCCAGACATCCCGCTGCAAAACGGCGCGGAGGGCGATGATGCCTTTGATCTGCGACTCGCAAGCATCGAGGTTGGTAATCCGTCGCGTTTCAGCGTGAAGCTCGGCCGGCAGGTGCTGGCGTATGGCGATGAGCGTCTCGTCGGCCCGCTGGAGTGGCTGAATTTCAGCCGCACCTTCGATGCGGTGAAGCTGCACCTTCAGCGCGAGGGCTGGTGGCTAGATGCCTTCACCTCCAGCGTGGTGCGCTACCACGAGTCGGAATTCAATCGTAGCGACTGGCTGGGCAATGGCGATGTGCGAAATCAGTTCTTCAGCGGCCTTTACTACAGCAATACAAAGCTGCTCCTATTTCAAACGACCGATCTGTATGCTTTTCATCTGCATGAGGAGGCTTCGGCAGGCGGGAATGACTTTGTGACGCTCGGCACCCGCTGGAAGGGCGATCCGCTGAAGCTCGCGGGTTGGGATTACACGGTGGAGTTTGCCGGGCAGGCGGGCCAAGTGGGTGGGAAGGCACTGAGAGCCTATGCACATCATCTCGAAGGCGGCTACAACTGGCTCAAAACTTCGTGGAAGCCGCGTCTGGCCCTCGAATACAGCTTTGGCACCGGCGACAGCGATCCGAATGACGACCGCGTGGGCACCTTTCAGAATCTGTTTCCCACGAATCATCCGCCTTATGGCCTCATGGATACTTTTTCGTGGCAGAACATGCACAACGTGGTGCTGCGCCTCGCCTCCCAGCCGCATGCGAATATGAAGACCACGCTCGATTTTCACTCGTTCTGGCTCGCGACGACGGGTGATGCCTGGTATCGCGCTAACGGCACGACTCGCGTGCGTGGCATCAATCCCAACGCCAACAGCCACGCTGGCTGCGAACTGGATTTCACTGTCAACGCGAAGCTCACCCCGCATCTCGACATGCTGCTCGGCTACTCGCACTTCTTCGCTGGATCCTACCTTGCCGACACCGGCGCGAGCAGTGATGCGAACTTTGCTTATCTGATGCTCACCATGAACTAGTGATCCCCACCTCGCATGACCAACCTCCAGCTCGCTATCCAGTTCTTTCTCCAACTCGGCATCATTTTGCTCGTGTGTCGTGTCGTGGGCATCATCGCCGCCCGTTTCGGCCAGCCGCAGGTCGTGGCGGAAATGATTGCGGGCGTGTGCATGGGGCCGTCGCTGCTAGGCTTATTCGCACCTTCGTGGGGCGAAGCCTTGTTTCCAAAGGAGTCGATGAAGGTGCTCTTCCCCGTGTCGCAGGTCGGGCTGGCCTTGTACATGTTCATCGTGGGGCTGGAGTTCCGCATCGACATCGTACAGAGGCGTTTCAAGAGTTCGGTGGCGGTGAGCTTCGCTGGCATGGCGGCTCCGTTTGTGCTCGGGGCCATTCTCGGATGGGTGTTCTGGAATCACACCCCGCTGTTTCCGAAGGCCACGTCGATGCAGAACGCGATGATCTTCATGGGGGCCTCGATGTGCATCACAGCCTTCCCGATGCTGGCGCGAATCATTCACTTCAAAGGCCTCGCGGGCACCACGATGGGCACCGTGGCCATCGGTGCGGGTGCGATCGACGACGCGGCGGCCTGGGGCATGCTCGCCATCGTGCTAGCAAGCTTCAGTGGTGATTTTTCCCATGCCGTGCTGAGCATCGGCGGCGGCATCGGCTATGTGCTGTTGGCTCATGGGGTCATCCGGCCGCTTCTGGCCCGCTACGCCAAGGGCATCGAGGCCCGCGGCAAGCTGAGTGATGGCGAGTATGCTTTCTTTCTAGCGCTGATGTGCTTCGGCTCCTGGTGGACCGATTACATCGAACTGCATGCGGTGTTTGGTGCCTTTGTGATGGGCAGCGCAATGCCTCGCGGCGTGTTGAACCGCACGCTGATCGAGCGCACGCAGCCGCTGGCCGTGGCACTGATCCTGCCGCTGTTCTTCACTTACTCTGGACTGAACACCCGCCTCGGTCTGCTGAATAGCGGTATGCTCTGGCTGCTCTGTGGCGCGGTGCTCGCCGCGGCGATTTTGGGCAAAGGCGTAGCCTGCTGGGCCGCCGCCCGTGCTTCCGGCATCTCAAACAAGGAAGCCATGGGCATCGGCGTGCTCATGAACGCCCGTGGCCTCATGGAGCTGATCATCATCAATATTGGCCTACAGAAGGGCATCATCTCCGCGGAGATCTTTGCCATGCTGGCAATCATGGCCGTCATCACAACGCTGATGGCTTCGCCGATCTTTGAGCGTCTTGTCGGCACCGGTGCCGACAAGGGCGAGCCGGAGCCAGGCACGGAAATCTAAATGACGAATGCACCGGTCCGGGCCATGAATCGTGCCCCTGCCGCATGTCCGCCACGCTTCCGATCTTCGAACTCCGCCAGAGCTTCACCGCCGCGCTCCTCGATTCCGCGACGCCAAACCTGTTGATCAAAGCGCCCACCGGCTCCGGCAAATCCACACAGATCCCGCAGTTTGTTCTTGATTCCGGCGTCCTTACCGAAGGCAAGCGCTGCATCGTGCTTCAACCGCGCCGCATAGCCGCCCGCATGCTCGCTCAGCGTGTCGCTGGTGAGCGAAACGCCAAACTGGGTGGCGAAGTCGGCTATCAGGTGCGTTTTGAAAATGTGACGAGCCGCGAAACGCGCCTCACCTACGTCACCGAGGGTGTCATGCTGCGCATGCTGCTCGAAGATCCGCAGCTCGACCGAGTGGGCTGCATCGTGATCGATGAATTCCACGAACGACATCTCGATGGCGACCTCGTGCTCGCCTTTGCGCGACGCTTGCAGCGCACTCACCGCCCCGATTTGAAGATCATCGTCATGTCCGCCACACTCGTGCCCGGACCGTTGGTCGATTTCATGCAGCCATGCCGTCTTTTAGAATCTCAGGGCCGCACCTTCCCGGTCGAGATTCGCTATCAATCCCCCGCGCCGCAAAAGAACGGCTATCCTGAGCCCATCTGGGATCAAGCCGCTCGCGCCTGCGAAGCACTCGCCAGCTTACCCGGCTTCAGCGGCAACATGCTCGTTTTTATGCCAGGGGGTCATGAAATTCGCAAGACCATAGCCGCCATCCAAGGTCGCGCCTTCGCGCGCAGCCGTCGTGTGGTGCCGCTGCATGGTGAACTCACACCGCAGGATCAAGACGCCGCCGTCACGCCCTGCGAGCAGCCCAAAATCATCATCAGCACGAATGTGGCAGAGACTTCGCTAACCATCGAAGGCATCAAAGCCGTCATCGACGGTGGAACAGCACGCATCGCGAACTACGACGCCCGCCGCGGCATCAACACGCTCACCGTGCAGAAGATCAGCCGTGCCTCCGCCGAACAGCGCGCCGGTCGTGCCGGCCGTCTCGGACCCGGCATCGCCGTGAGGCTCTGGCCGGAGCGTGAGCACCTCCACCGCCCCGAATGCGAACTGCCTGAGGTACAGCGCTTGGATTTGAGTGAAGCGCTTCTCGCCCTTCGAGTTCTCTTCAGTTCGACAGGTCAGACGAGTCAGAACCGTCCGACAGACCTCGAATGGTTCGAAGCACCAGCGCCAGCCTCTTTAGCTCGTGCGGAGGGCCTTTTGCATGATCTCGGTGCCACGGATCCAAACGGCCGCATCACCGAACTCGGCCGCCAGATGGCGAAATTTCCACTGCACCCGCGTTTTTCGCGCATGTTGCTTGCTGCAGCGGAGTTTGGTTGTCTACGCGAGGCCGCTTTGTGCGCGGCCATCGCCCAAGGACGCGAAATCCTACTCGTGGGCCAAAACAACGCCTCGCACAAAAATGAGGAGTTCTGGCAAAAAGACGACCTCAGTGAGTTCCAAGCCCTGTTGCGTGCTTTCACTCGCGCGGAGGCCATGAACTTCGAACCGGATGCCTGCGCTCGTTACGGCCTGCACGCCATGGCCTCGCGTGAAGCCGCTCGTAGCGAGGAACAGTTCCTTCGCCTCGCCAAACGCGCCGGCCTGACCATCAATGACGAAGTCGCCGAGGGTAAAGCTCTAGCCAAAACCCTGCTAGCGGCCTTCAGTGACCATCTTGGCGTCGAAACAAGCGCTGGCAGCCGCATTTATCGACTTGCCGGCGGTTACACCGGTCATCTTGAGAAAGACGCACATATCAGAGCGCCGCGTTTGCTCGTCGCCGCCGAGATCGTTGAGGTGCAGGGTAAGGCACTCACGGTGAAACTTAACAACGTCACCGCCATCGACGAGGCGTGGCTGCGTGAGATGTTCCCCGCGGACTTCACCACCGGCCGCAGCGCCCGCTACGACAGCGTCAATCGCCGTGTCATGAGCATGGAAGAGACCCGCTTTCGCAGTCTCGTGCTCGCAAGCAAGGAACGCGGCGAAGCCGATGAAACGCAGGCCGCCTCGTTGCTCGCCGCCGAAGTCATCGCAGGCCGACTCGAACTGCCTCTTTGGAATGAAAAAGTCGAGCAGTGGATCACGCGAGTAAACTGCCTCTCCAAATGGATGCCAGAGCTCGAAATACCCGCCATTAGCGAGGAAGACCGCCATCTCATCATCGAGCAGCTCTGCCATGGCTGCACGACGTACCGCCAACTCAAGGATCGCGAAATCTTCCCCGCACTGCACGCTTGGCTCAGCCACATGCAGCGTGAGATGCTCGAAAAATACGCCCCCGAGCGCTACCCGCTCAAAAATGGTCGCACCGCTCGCATCGAATACAGCGAGAAGCAGTCTCCCTGCGTCAGTGTCGTCCTCCAGCAGATGTACGACATTCATGAAAACCCAAAAGTCGCTGCCGGACGCGTCAATGTCACCGTTCATCTTCTGTCACCAGCTCAGCGGCCAATTCAAACCACCGCCGACCTAGGTCGTTTCTGGAGAGAAGGCTATCCTGCAGTCAAAGCTCAGCTTAGAGGTCGTTATCCAAAGCACGAGTGGCGTTGATGCTTCTGGATGCCCGAACCAATTGGGGACAAACTTTTTACCCAGCTGATCTATAACGGCAATAAACGGTTAGCTCAGCAAAGACATTAGCAGAGATGCTAATTGATTCTTTGTTCGTTTTCTTCTGCTGTGAATCACCGAGTCTGATGACATGATAGCTATAAGCGACAACGTATAAGAACATCGCATGAAACTACGCCTCATCACCCTTGTCTATGTTCTTGGATGTTCAATGGCGTTCGCTCAGGAAAAAGATGTCGCCAGAGGCAACCCAAAGCTTCAGCCCGCATCAAGATTTGTTGTTCCAGTAGATTCAAACGGTGGCAGAATCATTGTCGCCCGTGCCGAACCGCCACGGGCGCTCAAGGTTTTAATCTACAGCGGCCCAGGCGCTCCGCAGAGCGGAGTGGACCATGTGATGCGTGTGCTCAAACCTTTTTCACAGGTCAGCGTGACGGTGGCGAAGCCAGAGATATTTGCGACCCTGACTCACTCGATCTGCGATGTAGTGGTATTCCCAGGTGGCAGCGGCTCAGGGCAGTCAAAAGGGCTGGGCGAGGCCGGTTTGAGCAGCGTGCGTGAATTCGTGAAGCAGGGCGGCGGTTATGTTGGCATCTGCGCGGGAGCTTACTTGGCCTGCTCGAGTTTCGACTGGGGGCTCGGCATCCTGAATGCAGGCACTGTTTCGTCGAAGTGGCGTCGTGGCCAAGCAATGCTTGAGCTCGAATGCACGGCCGAGGCCACCCCGGTGCTGGGTGAAGTCAATGGCATCTTCAAAGTGCGTTACAACAACGGCCCGATTCTTAAACCGTGGAACCGAAAGGACATTCCACCCTATACGACGCTTTCCGTTTTCCGCACAGAAACCGCAAAATATGGCGCTCCGGAAGGTGTGCAGATCAACGCCCCCGCCCATGCCATAGCGCCATTTGGAAAAGGTCGTGTTTTTGTCTCTAGCCCCCATCCAGAGAATACACCAGGCCTTGAGTTCATGATTCCGCGTGGTATTTTCTGGGCCGCTGGTGAAAAGAAAGAAGCCATGCTGCCATAATTGCAGCCAAATAGCTTTTGCGAGTGATTTCATGCTAGCCCTGAATGCAGAGCAGGCGTTATGCAGTGTTGCTAGGCGGAAGATTCCGCGCATGGCTGGCATACATCATTTGTGAATCTTAACCTCAAAAACCAGTCTATCGCCGTCATCGGAGCCGCTCGCGGCATCGGAAGAGCCATCGCCGAGGGCTTTCGCTCGGAAGGATGCTTGGTTCGTGCCTTGGATCGGGAAGCCAACGCCAATTATATCACCGCAGGCGATGTTACCGATTTTGAAGCAATGAAAGCCTTCGCAGCTAGCTTCGACCAAGTGGACCATGTCGTTTTCTGCGCAGGCATCGGCTCCGGAAAGTTTGGTTTTCCATTTTGGAACCTTCAGCCTTCTGACTGGCCTCGCGTGCTGGAGGTAAACCTGCTCGGTGCGGTTCATACAGCACATGCCTTTGCTCCTCGTCTCATCGAACGAGGTGGCGGCAGTATGCTGTTTCTGGTGAGCGTGGCCGGTCAGATCGGATCACAGACCGATCCTCCCTACAGCGCGTCCAAGGCCGCGCTCATCAATTTCATGCAATGCGCCGCCAAAGATCTTGGTCCGCATAACGTGCGCGTGAATGCCCTCGCTCCCGGCATGGTAAAGACAGAGCTGAATCAATCCATCTGGGCCGCAGGTCAGAAACTCTTACCTGAAAGCGAGCGACAAAGTTTTGACGAGTGGGCCGCCTCGAAGATCAAGAAAGTCTCCCATCTTAGCCGCTGGCAGATGCCAGAAGAATATGCCGCAATGGCCTGCTTTCTCGCCTCCGAGCACGCCAAGAATATCACAGGCCAGACACTGAATATCGACGGCGGTCAGGTGATGCATGCCTGAGGCCGCGTGGAAATAACAAAAACACAAAGAGAAATGGCGAATTAAGCCCTATGGCTGAACCTCAGCTTTCTTCATTCATTCTTGCCCACCGGTCTCCCCTTCGCTACCTCCCCCGATGCCCCGCGAATACACGCTGCATCAAGCTCACGACACCTCCCAACGTATCGACTACAAGGCGGAGCTCAATGAGCAACAATACGCTGCCGTCGTAAGCCCGCCGGGGCAATCATTGGTCATCGCAGGTGCGGGATCAGGCAAAACTCGCACGCTGACTTATCGCGTCGCTTGGTTGCTGGACAATGGCGTCCAGCCGGAGTCTATTCTTCTGCTCACCTTCACAAACAAAGCCGCTCGCGAAATGCTAGAGCGGGTTCAGGCGCTTGTGTCGCTCGATGCCAGCCGCATTTGGGGAGGCACTTTCCATTCGATCGGCAACCGCCTCCTACGCTACAACGCCGAGCGACTCGGCTACCGCAAAGCCTTCTCCATCATGGATCGCGAGGATCAGAAGGACCTCCTGGAAACCGTTATCGGCTCTAGCGGTATCGACACCACCACGTATCGCTTTCCCAAGGCTGAGGTGCTCGGTGACATCTTCTCGCTCGCCGACAACACGCTATGCGACCTTCAGGAGATCATCGACACACGCTATCCCTACTTTGACCGTGTCGCCGAGGCCATCATCAAGGTGCGAAAACTCTACCAAGACAAAAAGCGCGAGACAAATTGCTTCGACTTCGACGATCTCCTCACCCAGACGGTCTCGCTGCTGGAGGAAAACGAAGATCTGCTCGGGCGCTACCGTCGCCAGTTCGAATTCATCCTCGTGGATGAGTACCAGGATACGAACAGCCTCCAGTGCCGCCTCGTCGAGTTGCTCACCGGCCCACAGGGCAATCTCATGGTCGTTGGCGATGACGCACAGAGCATCTACTCCTGGCGCGGCGCCGATGTGTCGAACATCCTCCATTTTGCCGAGCACTGGCCTAATGCTCGCACACATAAAATCGAGGTGAACTACCGCAGCGTGCCCGAGGTGCTAAACCTCGCCAATGCCGCCATCGCCATGAACCACGGGCAGATTCCGAAGAACCTGCAACCCGCGCGCGCCTCGAACAGCAAGCTCCCAGCCCTCGTCGCTCTCGACAACTCTTCCGCGCAGGCCGCTTTCATCGCCCAGCGTATCCTGGAGCTACAAGACGAAGACGGGCTCGACTTCAACGACATCGCCATCCTCTATCGCGCTCACTTTCATAGCATGGAGATCCAGATGGAGCTCACGCAGCGCGGCATCCCGTTTCAGATCACCAGTGGACTGCGCTTCTTCGAGCAGGCGCACGTCAAGGACGTCGCCGCTTTCATGAAGTTCGCAGTGAACCGCCAAGACGAGGTCAGCTTCATGCGCATGGTTCGCCTCATCCCTGGCGTCGGCAATGCCAGCGCCACCAAGCTCTGGAACGACTGGCTGCAAAGCGATGCTGCCAAGGCCGAGAAAATGCCATCATCCTTCTCCGAGGTGCTCCTGAAGCTCAAAGTGCCAAAAAAAGCCAAAGAGACTTGGGATCAGTTCGCCTACACACTCGATGAACTACTCGACAAAGACGGTAAGCCCGTCGCGCCTGCCTTGATGATTCGTAGCATCGTCGAAGGCGTCTATGAGGACTACATGAAGGCAAAGTTTAAAAATTATGAGCAGCGCCAGCAAGACCTCGAACAACTCAGCAATTTCAGCGACCGCTTCATCGATGCTCTGGAGTTTCTTAGTCAGCTGTCACTCCTCAGCGGCGTGGATACTGATAACAACCCAGCGCAACAGCAGCAGGAGCGCGACGCCGTCACCCTCACCACCGGTCATCAGGCCAAAGGCTTGGAGTGGAAGGTCGTCTTCGCCGTCTGGCTAGCCGACGGCATGTTCCCCCACAAACGGGCCATCGACGAAGGTGGCGACACCGCCCTCGAAGAAGAACGCCGCCTCTTCTACGTTACCGTCACCCGCGCCAAAGACGAACTTTATCTGACTTATCCCGTCATCAACCACCAAGCGAGAGACGGTGACATCATGCAGAGGCCGTCACGCTTTTTGACCGATTTGCCAAAGGATTTGGTCGAGGTGTGGAATGTGAAGAGTGGGTGGTAAGAAAAGCGTAGGTAAAAGTTTCCGTGAAGACTGCGAAGTTCTTTTGGCAATATCTGCTATTGGTGTCGACGTAGCGAGGCGCAAGATGAACCGTATTGATCCTCGTTCAGCAAAGAAATTATTACGGCTATTTGTCGTGTTTCTAAGATGCCTGACGCAACCCATTCGGCAGACTGGATGAAATTCGTTGCTTAATAGCAGATCCAAAGTTTTACGCATCACTAAGGCTTGCCATGACTGAACAAGCAGCTCAAGTCACAAGACGATTCCTTGCCGATCTACCTATGCCTCTTTTTTGTCACATAGGCTCTACCACAATACGGCCTCCGTTCGCTTCGCGGACACGCACGCGCATGCCAGCCTCTAGGTAGGTATTTGCATCGGCCACAGCTTCCATAATCTGACCTTCAATTTCGACACTACCATAGGGACGCAAGGCACTACGAGTGATCCCCGTTTCACCGATGTGAACCCTGACAGCATCGCGCAACGGCGGCGCATCGGATGCTCGACCTCCTGCGGAGGCTTCAAGCACGAGAGCACGGAAGGGACGTAACTCTGGGACCCATAAGATCATAAGCGTGATGAGGATACCCGCACCGGTGACGCCAAGGGCAAAGTTTCTCAGCCCCACTGCATACTGAGCCAACTCAAAGCTGTTTTCTTCCACAGGCAAAGGAGCACCATCCGCAGGCATCACTGGGGCAATTTCCCACCCACTCATGGTGTAAACGAGAGATACCATCACAAAGGCAAACCCAATCAGCCCAGGCAGGAAGGTTCCTGGCGCTGCAAGTAACTCCACACCAATCAACACCGCCCCCACGATGAAGATTAGTGTCATGACCATCGTCTCGTGGCCAACTAAGCTGCCAGCGACATAATGACCAAAGAAAAAAATCGAGAAGGCAATTAAGGCAACAAAACCCGCGATCCCGAAGCCTGGCGTCTGCATCTCTAGATAGCCAGAGGCAAGCCCCACGAGAATGAGCAACCAGGCAAACTGCGTCACCCAAATGGCGATCGATTCAAAAAGGGTCGGCTCAGCCACGAGAGTCTCTCCTTTCAGCTGCTCACTTTTCTTGATATCATCTAGGTTTTTCACAATGGATTTGGCAAGCAACGGTTTTCCATCCACGAGCATGGTGGCCTGATCCGCGTCCAGCGTGACGATTTGCCCTTTGGGAACGATGA
>Ga0075471_10002772_pt1 | contig 11434 bp, 14 predicted proteins | sample DEB19_08_DNA_2_FD_74787 | JGI IMG/M metagenome (GOLD analysis project Ga0075471, IMG submission 74787) | Aqueous microbial communities from the Delaware River and Bay under freshwater to marine salinity gradient to study organic matter... | ecosystem: Environmental > Aquatic > Marine > Coastal ... | reverse complement strand
TTATTAAAAATGGTGGAGCAAGAATGTATATTGATGACACTGTTGTTATTGATAGTTGGAATATGTCTGGCACACCTGGTATATCAAGAACTCTTTCATCATATGACTATATGGGTCGCCATCTTGATTTGGACAGTGGTATACCATATAAAGTTAGAATAGAGTTCTATCATAAAAATGGTGCTAAAGATACTAGCAATTCTTTATATCTAGCCCTCTACAATAGTGTTGTAGGAGATATAAATGGTTCTCAACAAATTTTAATTAATGATTGTTCAACCGTTGTGGTTGAGGATATTGTCGGTTCTAGAAATACTACATTTACTAAAACTTTAAAAAATAGAAATCATTACAAAAATAATGGCCTTTACTCGGGCACTGTTGATTTAGATAAAATAACTGGCCTAGTTTCAGAGCCGAAAAATAAATCAATCTATATTCATACAGATGGACTAGTAACAATTCCATATGATCAGTCATTAAATTTAGCAAATTCTAATTCATCAAATTATACTGGTGAATTTACATATGAGTGTTATGTTAAATTCCCCAATGGAGCTTTTACGGGGGATGGAACATATTTAACCAATGAAACATCAGTTGGCGGGACTAATTATGGATTTTCATTCTTTTACAACAATTCTGGTCATGGTTATACTTTACATACACCATCTGGAAGCAAAACTGTCTCTTCAAATACTGGTATAGATTCTGACAAATGGGACCATTTTTGTATCACATATAAAGATTCAACATTGAAGTATTATCATGATGGGGTTTTGAGAGATACGGAATCAAATGTTACTCTTTCAACATTTGGGTTGGGAGATATTGAAATTGGATCTTCGTCAAAAGCTTTTTATATTGATGAATTCGCTTTATACAATAAAGCATTAGATTCTGAAACTATTAAAAACAGGTGGTATTCAACACAGGTTAAAGAGTTGACAGTCTTCCCTCATTTATACGGTAATGAACAAAGTGCAAAATCAATTCTTGATGCCATAGCCTTAGCCGATTTTGGAAGAATGTATATAGATGAAAAAGATTTATTTGTTTATAATCATTTTTATAGATATTTTGAACCATCAATTGAACAGCATTATCAAGTTCAAAAGGAGATTTCAGGATCAACTCATATTATTTCTGGAGAATATAATGTTCAATTACAAGCCAATAAAGTTACCGTAAGCGTAACAGAACAAAATCCCATTGTAACTGCAAAGCAGGGATTGTGAACTGCCTCGCCAGATCCATCATCACTTGCTGTTGTGAAACTTACAGAAAATATTAACGCTTCAGCGAACACAATACCAGTTACAACAACTGATAAACCACCTTTCCCAAAAAGTGGTTATATAAAAATTCAAGATGAAATTATGAAATACTCATCGATTGATTCTACTCACTTCTTGGGCGTTGAAAGAGGGTACTTTGATACGACAGCAGATAGCCATTACGCAAATGACTTGGTTAGAGAAGTCAGATATTATGATATCAAATACGACAATTCCCCAGCATTCAATGTGCAAAGACCATTTATAACAGGGGTCTCATATTCTAAACCGCAACAAATTGAATTAGTAAAATTTAAAACAGATGCATACACAGCAGAGATGGTTATAGCAGCTTCGTCTTCCGTCAATGAAGGGCAGTTGGCTTATATTCAGGGCACAAACCCATTAACTGGTGAGGTTAATTTTACAGCAATTGCTGGTGTGCCTATTAAAAAACAAGATTCTTCAAATCTTGTAAAAAAACAATCAGCAACTCTTTCATCAGATATTAAAAAATATGGATTAAAAGAGGTTGTAATAGAAAATGAATATATCTATAGTGCAACTAAAGCCCAAGAGATTGCTGATTTTATTATTGATAAATTTAAAAACCCAGTCCCTGTATTGAACATATCTTCTATGGCAATACCAACTCTTCAGATTGGTGATAGAATTAGAATAACAAGTCTTCAAACCTTAGATATTGAAGATCTTGAGTACTGGGTCGTGTCTCACAGTTTAAATGTCGGAGACACACTAGATCACTCAATTACATTAAGGCAGGTTATATAATGACAATTTCTGAAAATGGTGTATCTTTTTTTGGCGCTGGTGGTCACAGTCATAATGGGGTTAACTCAACATTGATAGATACAAACTCATATTCCATTTTTGATTTTAAATTAGGCTATGTCGGATCTCCAACAAGAATATCGGCACAACAAACAAATATGACTGCCCTCGAAGACTGGGTTGTCAGAACAATAAATTCAAAAGTTCTTCAACCAGCTGGAATAACACTTTCTCCTAATACATTAAATGGAAAAAGCATACAGGTTAACACTATAACGGCAGTACAATTACAGGCAAACACAATTACTGCTGATGAAATTGCTGCAAATACGATTACAGCAAACGAATTGGTATCAAATATTGTATTAGTTAATAATTCAATACAGAGTGCAGTTTATTCAACAGGGTCTTCTGGTTGGCGTATATCAAACACTGGTTCCGCTGAGTTTAATGATGTAACAGTCAGAGGCAATATTTTTTCTGGTTCTGGCACTATAGGTCGCTTTGCTATAAGTAATACAGATTTAGTTTCTTCTGATGTCACAAATCCTAATTATAGAATTGCTTTGTATGGAAATGGTCGTGTATACATAACAACAGTAGATGGTTCACAAGATAGACAGATGCAACTATTTGGCCAAAATCTAAGAATATTAAATAATAGATACAATATTAATGGAAGTCCAAGTTACTATTCATTACTAGATTCTGATAGATTAGAATTTTATGTTGGCGGTGGTTTGCGATCATATATATATTCCAATGCTGATAGCCAAAATACTACAATTTATAACCCAAGTTTAATAACTATTGATGCTCCTAATGTTTCAGTATCTGGGTATGTTAGCTCATATACTGGTAATGAAAATAATAATTCAAACCCAGCAAGAGTTTGGGGCACTAACGGTTCAGATGATAAAATGAGAACATATACGACATCTGCATTGAGTGTTTCTTATGCTTCAACTGCTGGTACAGCAAATTTTGCATATTGTGGTAATAATCAAGTTCCTGTGAGGGCAACATATAACACTTCCACCTCTGTAGGAATTATGCAAACTGGATCTTCGACTACAGCAAGATTGTCTACTGGAGATTCTGGTAATTTATACCAGGAAGTAAAAGCTCCTACATCAAGAAGAGCTTTAAAAGAAAACATTCAAGATATTAATAATGCATTAGAGATTATAAATTCAATTAGACCAAGAAAATTTAATTGGAAAATTAATGCATTTAATGAACAAGATCCATTTAGCAATGAGGATTGGAGTGAGGAAGCAAAACAAATAAATGAACTTTCTTTTACATATGGTTTTATTGCAGAAGAGATATTTGAAGATAGACCAGACTTAGCCGTCCTCAGTCATCAGCATCCAGAAATACCAAGAGATCAGCCTGGTGGTCTATATGATTTAAATTCATGGGAACCTATTATGTGGAAAGAAATAGATTTAATTCCCATTAGCGTTAAAGCTATTCAAGAAATTTCTCAAAGATTAGAATCAATTGAATCTAGATTAAAAGCATTAGAAGAGGTATAATAGATAAATGGCTTATGAAAATTATACACAGGTAGCATGGACATATGGAACACCAATAACTGGTGATAGACTCCAGCAAATGTCTGAGAATATTCAGCAAGTCAAGGACGCAACAGACGATAATCCCAGAGGCCTTATTAAGATTAAAGAAGTCACTTCAAACCTTACATATAGCGATATGGATACATATCATGAAATTATTAATCTTAAAAATGAAGGGTCAGGAAACCCAGACAACTCAGTCACTTTGCCAGAAAGCCGTTACGTTCGTCTTACGGTTACATTTCCTGGCATCAAAGTCACAACTGGCGGACAAGAAGATTCTGTATATATTTTAAGAGTAAGTCAAGGGAATCCAGCCAATACAGCAACAACGCTGTATCAATGGAAGATTGGACAACCTATACATACATTTTTGGATGCTTCGTCAAATGCTTCACCAACAACATCTAACACACAGGTAAGATCAGCTTCGTATCCAAATTATTTTGGTGCTGGAGCTTATAGTTTTGTTACAACAACTGGTACTGGTATTACTGGATCAAATGGTTCTGGTGTGTTTAATATTGAAATATATAGAGACAGCGGAAATAGCGCTGCCAATCCATCAACATTTATAATTCCCTGTGCGGAATCAAAAATGCAGTTTTATATTGAAGATATCGGTGGACAAGGATAAGTATGAGTAAAAGACCATTGGCTTCTCAGAGAGATGACATAAAATGGTCTGATAAAACCGCCCTTGGGGAAATGAATCCTAATTATAATGGCGGTAAATATATTGATGACAAGGGGTATGTCAGAGTTTTAAATCCAGATCACCCTGCAAATATTAAGGGTTATACATATGAGCATAGAACTCTTATGGAATGGTATCTTGGAAGATATTTAAATAGCTGGGAAAGCGTCCATCATATAAATGAAATTAAATGTGATAATAGACTCGAGAATTTATATCTTTGCTCTCAGCAAGAACATAGCGCAATTCATAGGGAAGGTAAACGCCCAAGTGAATCCCATAGAGAGAAGTTGCGTAATAATATGAATAACAGACCAAAGCCAGTAAAAAAGCCTTTAAAAAGAAGATTGGATTCAACACAAAAATATACTCGCAATGACTGACGCACCGCCAGAATCTGTGGTGTATAATTGTCCTTATGAAAATTTGTGGAGCAGAAGGCTGTGGTATTGAGTTTACACCAAACACCGCCAACCAGAGATACGCAGACCCATCGTGTCGCAAATCGCTAGATTCGATGGGGCTGTGCAAATATAGAAAAGAAAACGGAATCATAGATATGCCAAAAAACATAGACACGGGCGCACCAGTGCAGTCCGAATCAGAATTAAAAATCAGTTATACAAAATTACTTCAAGAATATGAAAAGCTTAAGAAGACAGAGGATCATCTTGCTGATGCTGTGTATAGAGCAGTTAAGGAAGAGATTGAAGCTGGAAAGTCAGCAAAGATTCCTAAGCCATTTTTTGATAAAAAGAAATCTTCAGGGGAAGAGGTTGCTGTTGCAATTCTTGCCGACTGGCAGTTAGCAAAGGTTACTCCAGACTACAACTCTTTAGTGTGTGAGCAGAGAATTCAGCAGTATGCTGAAAAGGTCATTCATTTGACTGAAATCCAGAGAAGAGATCATCCAGTTAAGCATCTTCATATTTGGTGTCTTGGAGATATTATTGAGGGAGAGTTAATCTTCCCAGGTCAGTCATTCCTTGTTGATGGTGGTTTGTATCGTCAAATTACTGTTGATGGTCCAAGGATTATGAAGAATTTTATTACCAAGATGCTTGAGAATTTTGAGACAGTTACATTTGTTGGTGTAATTGGTAATCATGGTTCTATTGGAGGTCGTGCAAGGCGTGACCACGATCCCGAGACAAACGGTGATAGGATGCTTTACCGTATCACCCAGCTTATGTTTGAGAATGAGAAGAGAATCAAGTTTGTCATTCCAGATGGTCGTGGTGAAAGACATTGGTACGGCATAGGTGAGATTGGAAATTATAAGTCATTACTTATTCATGGCGATCAGTTTGGAAGTTTATCAACCCTTTACGGCTTCCAAAAGAAGATTTATGGATGGAAGGTCGGAGCAATTCAGGAACATTTTGACGATGTTTATATGGGGCATTTCCATACTCCAACTAAGATGACATTCAATACGGTACAGTGCAGGATTTCAGGTAGTCCTGAGTCAACAAATACTTATGCAATGGAGAGTCTTGCTGCTATCGGCAAAGCTTCACAACCTTTAATGTTTGTCCACCCAGAAAAGGGGATTGTAACAGCAGAATATAATTGCTGGCTGGATTGATACCATGAAGCAGGTAAGGCTTAAATGCGCCAAATGTAAGGGATTAAAATTTATAGGTGATCCATATTATGCTCATGGTGCTTATTATGTAGATGTTACATGCGTTGTCTGCGCTGACTCAAAAGATATTGAGGTTAAGCAACTTGAAAAGTTCTTAAAAGATTTGCAGAGAGGTCGTAGTGCTAAAAAACAAACTGATAACTAATAAATTTTATACTTACGCAGGTTCAATTGTTAAATTAAAGAAGATTGCCAAGAAGCAGAATAAAATCTATGTTGAGCGACTTGACAACGGCGACACGATTGAAATACCATACGAGCAGAACGAGTTGATCCTGTACCGTATCTACACGGTTGGCGAAGTCGCCAAGATTGTGGAGAAGAGGGCAGACACGATTCGTAAATATGAAAAAAGGTCTTTGATACCACAGGCAAGTAAATTTGGTGAAAAGTATAAAGGTTACTCAGAATGGAGATACTACAGCGAAGCTGATGTATACGAAATGGTTGAGTTCTTTAATACTAGGATACCTGGTCGCCCTGTAGCAAAGAAAAATAAACCAGACATTAAGCGTCTTGAGCAAAAGGTGCTTATGGCAGTAAAGGAAGAAAATGTCAGAACAAAACAATGAAGTAGAGATTTGGGCTTCGATTGGTATTACCAAGAATCTTGGTAATTACGAATCGTTGAGGCTTGATGCTGGTGCTAAGTGTAAAGCATCAAGCCTTGATGATGAAGGCGCTTGGAAGAAGCTGTGGTCGTCTATTGACGAGCAGATTGAAGCCAAGTTGCAAGAACTTGACGATGCAAAGTAATTGGAAAGAAAAAGCCCTCTGTAGCGACACACCAGAGTCACATATTTGGTTTTCTTATAAAAAAGAAGAGATTGACAGAGCCGTTGAAATCTGTAAAATATGTCCAGTACGAAAGCAGTGTTTTATCAATGCGTGGAGTGCTGACGAATTTTATGGTGTATCTGGCGGTATAACTGAATACGAATATTTGACACTAACATGGAAAGAAGCCAAAAGTGAAAGACAGTCTAACAGGTCAAGAACTGATAAACTACTTAAAAAAATCCTGCAAGGATTCTGACAAGTTATTTATTCCAGACTCACCTCGTCAAGATGCTGTTGCCGAATCGCTAGTTGAACATTATGATTCAGAACTGTTGCTCAGTTCAATTGATTATTATGTCAAATCTAAGATCGGCCCATTTCTATTGTTTGACTTTGCAATAGAATCCAAAAAGATAACAGATAAAGTTAAAAAAGAAAAAGAATCCAAAGACAAGTTCCTACAAATCATGAGAGAAACTCGTGATAGAATGGTTGATGAATGAACTACGAAGTTAAGTTACTGAACTCATTAATACAATCAAATGATTATGTAACAGCAGTTAATGAGGGCGTTGAAAATGTCTTCATTGAGTATAGGGATGTGTGGAACTTCATAGTCCAGCACTATGACGAACATAAGAAGGTTCCATCAAAGGAAACTGTTAAGCAGCATCACCCTGAGTTTGAGTTCTTCTCGACTCCAGAGCCTTTGAAGTATTATATTGATGAGGCTAAAAAGGAATCATTAGCTTACCAGACACGATTACTTGTTTCAAAAACCAATGGTCTTTTAAGCGAAGTTGGTCCAAAAGAAGCGCTTTCATACCTGATGGAAAACACATCAGCGTTGTATAAGTATTCAAGCAATCTTAAAGACACAAACCTTGTTGGTGAGTGGAAAGATAGGGCTAGCGATCTTCGTACACGCTCAGAGCGTGGTTATAACGAACTTCAGGGCATACCTAGCGGTATTAATATTATTGATAAGCAATTCGGTGGTTGGCAACCAGGTGACTTTATTGTTCTTCTTGGTTGGACTGGCGTAGGCAAGTCATTTATTGCACGCTTGTTTGCTGTTAATGCGTGGAAAGCTGGCTATAGACCGCTGATTATTTCATTGGAAATGAATAAACAGCAGGAAGGGCAGAGGCTTGATACGCTTTTGACAAACGGTGATGGTACTTTTACAAACAGCGACCTTGTTCGTGCAAACCCATCTATTGTTAATTCGTATGAACAATGGGCAGAGCGCACTTTTGAGGGCAAGCACCCAATCTACCTAGTCACATCAGAGGGTCTTGAAACTGCTGACCAGAACATGGTTCAGGCAAAAATTGACCAGTACAAGCCAGACATTGTTATTCTTGACTATCACGGTCTTTTTGACGATGCTAGCGGTGCAAGGAATGAAACTGAGAAAGCAAAGAATCTTTCTAAGGCATTCAAGCGTATGGCTGTTAAAAATGGTGTGCCCATTATTGACGTAGCAGCTGTAACAATGAATGAAGGTCATTCAGAAAGACCGCCTGAACTGGAAGAAGTTGCTTGGAGTAAGCAATTAGCATATGACGCTGACCTTGTGTTAGCAATTCAGAGAGAATACAATTCGGACTTGTTCCAAGTTGTATCAAGAAAAGTTAGAAGATCAACACAATTTGGTTTCCTTTTAAGATGGAACCTTGAGACAGGGAAATGGGCAGAAGAATGGGATATTTAATTAATAAGAAGTATATTGATGGTGAAGCCAGAGATATAGAAACTGTTGTTAGATTAAGACCGTGGATTGAAGATGAGTGGAGAAATGCTCATGGTCAGTTCAAAAAGACAAAGTTGGTGACAGATTACGATGCACATAGGAACATCTTCAAGTTTAAGATCATATTCAGTATTTAGTATGGAATCTCAAATTCGTGAACTTTTTGAGAAATTCAATATTGGTATTGAAGCTCAGAATGGTCAGGAATACAATCTATACTGCCCTTTTCATAAGAACAGAAATAGCCCAGCCTTTTTTATAAATACAAAAACTGGTCTATGGCAATGTTTTAATCCATCATGCGGTAAGCGTGGTAATTTTAGACAATTGTATAAACAAATTACTGGCAAACCCTACGGCAAGGATATAAAACTTGACCCTGTAGCTCTCAAGAGGGAGATTGAAAACGGCTTCCGTAAGAATGAATATATTGATGAGTTGGATATTTCAAGTATTGAAATTGATTACTCAGATGAAGATGATGTTCAGAAGATTGAAGCCTTATCAAGTAGAGGTCTAAGCCTAGATACCCTTGAGCATTTTGAGGTTGGATATTCTGAAGTAAAGGAAAGGGTTGTAATACCAGTAAGGGACCAGCATTACAAACTGGTAGGGTTTATTGGTCGAGCAATTAAACCAGAGCAAGAACCTAGATATCTCTACAACAAGGGATTCAAAAGGGCTGACATACTATTTAATATACAAAATGCAAAGAACTATGACAGTTGCATTATTGTTGAGGGAAGTGTTGATGCGATGATGGTTCATCAAGCTGGTTTTCCGAATGTCATATCAACATTGGGCGCACAAGTGTCTGCTAATCAAGTCAAGATAATCAAGAGATGCTTTGATAAGATAATCATCTTTTCAGACAATGATGACGCAGGCAACGCCATGCGCCGTGATATACTAGATCTCTGCCGTGGTAAAGAAATTTATACGGTAGAAAACAATACAGGATGCAAAGATCCTGGTGAAATGACAAGTATGCAAATACAAGAAGTCATAAATAATAAACAAAACACAATTTAGGAGAAAAACTACATGTTTGAAACAATTAAATCATTAAAAGAATTAGAAAAGAATGTCGTTCCGACACAGAGTAACAAATCGGGTACAAAGAAGTACTTCACCGTTGCTGCTGGCGAGTCTTACAGAATCAGATTCCGTCAGGAGTTAACTGAAGACTCTAAGCATTACGATGATGAGGCTGGTACTGGTATCAATGTGCCTGTTATTACCTCACCGATTAACTGGAAGTGGAAGGCTGCTTCAACTGCTGGTATTGCAAAGTTTAACTACCGTTGCTGGGGAACTGAGCAGTCTGTTCATGATAAGGCTTGGAGACCAAAGCCGCACCTGCTTATTAACATTGCGGTTGAGACTGAGCCGGGTGTTTGGGAGCCTAGAGTTCTTGACACTACTTTTAACCAGCGCCATGTTGGTCTTATCCTCATTGAGTACGCAAAGGAATTCGGAACCATTGTTGACCGCTACTACAAGATTTCTAGAACAGGATCTGGTGCGTCAGACACTAATTACAGTTTGATTCCGTTGGAGCAGACAGAGATGCCTGAGAACATTAAGTCGTTGCCAATGCACGACCTTGAGAGCTTGTATATGACTCTTCCTTACGATAAGCAGGAAAAGTTCTTTACAACTGGAGAAGTTTCTAAGGATACTTGGTAATTTAAAATTGATGTGGCGAGGGGGTTCCTTAATTGGAATCCCCTCAAAACATTTATAGGAATATATGAAGAATACAATCGTTCTAGATTTAGATGGCGTTATTGCCGACATTGGTAATGCAATTGAAGATTGGGTATGGCACAATCAAGGTGTTGACCGAAGCGAATGCAACTATGGTCCGTGGCTTATTACCGATTCAAAAGATCCCAATGCAATGGATATCTTTAACAACCCAATGTTTTGGAAGAACATGAAGCCATACGCCGATGCGTGGCACCAAATAAACTATTGGTTTAGTTTGGATTATGATGTCCATATTGTAACGGCAAGGCGTTGTGAAGCAGCAATGACTCAGACACAGCCTTGGCTGGACTTTTGGCGTATCAATACGATGAAGCCAATCTTTACAAACATTCACGAAAAGCATGAGATTATTGAAAAGATCAATCCTGCTTTTGTGGTGGAAGACAATCCCAATGAGGTTGCAATCCTTCGTGCTGAAGGGATTGATGCGTACCTGCGAAAGCAGTGGTACAATGAGGAGTTCTGGAAGGAATTCCCGACAATTGAAACATTATACGATTTAGATTGGAACTAAATTAATGGATTTTGTCCATTTACACTGTCATAGTGAATACTCATTGCTTGACGGCATGTCAACACCTTATGAGATTGCAAACATCACAAGCACAAATGGACAGTATGCTGCTGCTATTACCGACCACGGTACAATGGGCGGCGTACTTCGCTTTCAAGATGCTTGCAAGAAAAACTCGGTTAAGCCACTGTTTGGTGTTGAGGCATACTTTGTACCATCCATTGGGTCTGACGAGCAAACCAAGTATGAGCGATTCCACCTTATCCTTTTGGCAAAGAACAATGCTGGTCTAAGCAAGTTGTTTAAAATCTCACAACTGGGATGGACAAAGAACTTTTATTATAAACCGCGCATTGACTTTGATCTTCTGGAGCAGGTTGTTGATGGAGATATCATTGCATTATCGGGATGCATGGGTGGTGCGATATCAAAGGCGATTGAGGCCCACAATTATGCCAAAGCTGAGGAGTTGTCCGAAAGATTCATCAATATCTTTAAAGATGACTTCTATTATGAGATTCAGGCATGGAATCCAAAGCATCTGAACGACAATCTTATCAAGTTGGCAAAGACCTATGACAAAAAGGTTGTCGCCACCGCTGACTGTCATTTCC
>Ga0075471_10002771_pt1 | contig 11435 bp, 10 predicted proteins | sample DEB19_08_DNA_2_FD_74787 | JGI IMG/M metagenome (GOLD analysis project Ga0075471, IMG submission 74787) | Aqueous microbial communities from the Delaware River and Bay under freshwater to marine salinity gradient to study organic matter... | ecosystem: Environmental > Aquatic > Marine > Coastal ... | reverse complement strand
ACGCGATATTCCTCTTCGACGCTTCCACCCTCGGATTCCTGCTGATGCAAGCGATTGAAGGCAGTAGCTAAAACCTGTTCATCGGTGGCGTCAGGTAACAAATCACCGGCCACTTGCCAGGTGATGAATTGATCGTAGGGTAAGTTTTCGTTGAAAGCTCGCACGACCCAATCGCGCCATGGCCACATCTCGCGCTCGCGATCGACTTGGAAACCGTAACTATCGGCATACCGCGCGACATCCAACCAATCGACCGCCATGCGCTCGCCGTAGCGGGGCGAACTGAGCAACCGATCGACCAGGTGCTCATAAGCCTGGGGAGAAGTATCTTGCACGAAGGCCGCGACCTCCGCCGGTGTAGGTGGCAGACCGGTGAGATCCAGCGTCACGCGTCGAATGAGTGTGGTCGGATCGGCGGAAGGTTGCGGAGCCAACTGGCGGTCGGTCAAGCGACGCCGCACCCAAAAATCGATCGGCTGCTGCCCAAGAGCCTCAGGTGGCAAGGCTGGTGGATTGACCGGCAGGAACGACCAGTGTGGCTGGTAGTCGGCGCCGCTGGCAATCCATCGGCGTAGCGTCTCAATTTCCTGGGATGTCAGCGCACCGAGTTTCGATGCCGGGGGTGGCATCCGCTGATCATCGTCATGGCTCAATACGCGCTGCAGCATCCGACTAGCCTCGGGTTTACCCGGGACGATCGCCTCACTGCCCAGCGCCGCCTCACGCTCGTCGAGCCTCAAATCGGCTTGCCGATTCGAACCATCGGGCCCGTGGCAAAAGAAACACTTGTCCGACAAGATCGGCCGAACATCGCGATTGAAGTCGATCTTCGGCTCGCTGGCGGAGGCAACTTGGCCAAAGCTGAGTAACCAGCCGAATAAACAGCTGAGTAAACATGCGTAGTTGGTTAATAGTTGGAGGATTCTCATAAGGCTTAGTTTACATGGCTTGCCAAGCGAATCAGCTTGGAGGCGGGACCGTTTTGGGCCTGTTGAGAAAACATGCGTTAAAAAACGATAGCGCCGCCATGACCAAGGGCCGCATCTTGCACAATCTGCCCAGCCCTACTAGACTCTATGGCGGAAAGTCACGCCCGTGAGGCTTGTCTTTTAGCATCGGGCAAGTAGGGGCGATTTTTGATGAGATTCAAGCAGCTGGATCACATTGTCAGGCTTGAGCCTGGCGTGAAAATCGAAGCTATTTGCTGCCTTCATGGGACTGAAGACTATTTGGCTGACCATTTTCCTCGCTTTCCTGTGATGCCGGGAGTACTGATGCTCGAGGCCCTGTTTCAGGCTGCCGCGCTGTTAGTACGAGCAACCGATAACTATCGCCTAGGATTGGTATTGCTCCGCGAAGCCAAAAACGTCAAGTTCTCTGACTTCGTCCAGCCGGGGGAGAAATTAATGGTCTCGGCTGAGATAATAAAGCAGGATGAGGAATCGACGATTATCAAGGCTACGGGTAAAAAGATGGACTCCGTAGCGGTCAGTGCTCGCCTGGTTGTCGACCGTCGGACGATTGAGGGGGGGCCGGAGTTAACGTATGCTGATCGTCACGCGAGTCATTGCATGCGCGAACTGACCCAACGCCTGATGCAGACGCCGGTTCCCAGTTAGTCTGAACGATACAAGTTAATTGTAGGAAAGAGTGACGATGGCAAATTCGGAAGAAGTTTTTTCCAAGGTTCAAGCGGCTCTGGTGGATGCGCTGGGTGTGGAAGACGATGAGGTGACGCCCGAGGCAACCATGGTGGGTGATTTGGGAGCCGAATCGATTGATTTCTTGGACATTGTCTTCAAGCTGGAAAAGGCTTTCGGCATTTCGATTCCCCGCGAAGAACTCTTCCCGGACGATATTCTGACCAATGCCTCCTACGTGGAAAACGGCAAGGTCACCAGCGTCGGATTGAGCGAACTGAAGAAGCGTTTGCCTTGGGCTGATCTGAGCAAGTTCGAGCAGAATCCGCGGGTGCAGGATTTCGGCAACCTGCTGACCGTCAACGACCTGTGTCGCTACGTCGAAAGCAAACTCTAGTAATCAGTGCTCCTGGCTCATGAGATGGTTCTGGATAGACCGGTTCGAGAGTTTCGTTTCCGGCGTTGAGGCGGTTACGCTGAAGAATGTTACGTTCGCGGAAGAACCGTTGGACGAGTATTTGCCCGGCAAGCCTCACTATCCGCACAGCCTGATTATCGAAGGCATGGCTCAAACGGGCGGACTATTGCTGTCGCAGCTCTCGAATTTCGAAGCGCGCATCGTGTTGGCCAAAGTGAGCAAAGCTGAGTTTTTTCGGCTGGTCGAACCTGGCGACCAACTGCGGATGACCGCGCGCTTGAAAAGCGTTCAACCAGACGGCGCTTTAGTGGAAGGCCAAACCCATGTCGGTGAGGATCTTCAAGGCACTCTGGAATTGACCTTCGCAATACTGGATGAGTCCTTCGGTGATTCATCCTTTTTTAATCCGGTCGGGCTGATGCGTATGCTGCGGTTCATGCGACTATTCGATGTGGCCGTCGACACCACTGGCCAACCGATACCGATACCGCAAGCGATGCTGGATGCGGAACGCGAGGAAGTACAAGCATACGATTTGTCTCCTCTGGATAATGTTTAACCTGGTTGAAGGGAATGACGCGTATGACTTCGCGGCGACGGGTTGTCGTAACAGGCTTGGGAATGATCAACCCGTTGGGAAACGATGTTGATACCGTGTGGCAAGCGCTCATCGCTGGACGCAGTGGTGTTGGCAATATCACCATCTTCGATGCGTCTGAGTATCCGACCAAGATTGCCGCAGAGATCCGCAATTGGGATGTCTCGCGTGTGGTGGATGATCCCGCCGCTTGGCAAAAACGCGGACGCCATGCCAAATTCGCAGCCGGTGCTGCCAAGCAGGCTGTCGAGGATTCGGGGTTGCTCAATAATCTGAGCGACCGCTCGCGAGTGGGCGTCTATTTTGGCGCTGGTGAAGGCAATCAAGATTTTTTTAACTTCACGCAAATGCTCAGCGCGGCATTGGCCAAAGGCCCCGATTTCGACATGTATGCCTTCATCCAGGAAGGCTTGCGGATTCTCGACCCCGACTTGGAACTCGAGCAAGAACCGAGCATGCCTGCAGCCCACTTGGCCACCATGTTCGATATTCACGGCCCCAATATCAATTGTTTGACTGCGTGCGCCGCCAGTAGCCAAGCGGTCGGCGAAGCCACAGAGTTGATTCGTCGCGGAACCGTCGATGCCATGCTGGCCGGTGGCGCCCACAGCATGATCCACCCCTTCGGCTTGACCGGCTTCAGCTTGTTAACCGCTCTCTCGACCAACAATACCGATCCCACCAAAGCCTCGCGCCCCTTCGATCGACTTCGCGACGGCTTCGTGCTGGGCGAAGGATCTTCGGTGGTCATCCTGGAAGAACTGGAACACGCTAAAAAACGGGGCGCCAAGATCTACGGTGAAGTGCTCGGCTATGGCTGCACGGCCGATGCCTACCGCATCACCGATATCCACCCCGAAGGCCGTGGTGCAATCGGCTGCATGCGGGCCTCTCTAGCCGATGCCGGTATTAGCCCCGATCAAGTAGGCTACGTCAACGCCCACGGCACCAGCACTAGCGTGAACGATCGCGTAGAAACCGTGGCGTGCAAAGCGGTGTTCGGCGAGCGGGCCAAACAAGTTCCCGTCTCAAGCACCAAAAGCATGATGGGACACTTGATCGCTGCCGCCGGTGTCACGGAAATGATCGTCTGCCTGCTGGCCATGCGCGATAGCATCCTGCCGCCAACCATCAATCTCGAAAATCCCGATCCCGAATGCGACCTCGACTACATCCCCAACAAGGCCCGTGAAGCCAAGGTCCGAGTCGCCCTCAATAATTCGTTCGGCTTCGGTGGCCAAAATGTTACGCTGGCTGTCGGCGGCTGGAACGGCTAACAGCCTCTTGAACAAGGGAGCTGTCCTTCTCAGGTTTATCAACAATCGCGAGAAACTCAGCTGCTTGCTGCAAAGGGTCGGGCCCACGGCAGACCCCGTGGACATGTGGTTGGCATACCACGTTGGCTACTATCCAACCAAAGTCTCTGCCCCCAATCAACTAACGCGCCCAACCTCTGGGCGGAAGTCCACCAGAGTTGGCAGTTGCCCCGATGCGTCGAGGGACATGGCGAACGAATAACGCAAGCCACCTAAATAGCCCATCTTCAGTGACCTGCTTGTTTTTTGGACACAATCGCGGCTACCCACCGTTGGAGGCGCAGGTTTTACATTGCAGCGCAATGCCGAACTTCGTTAGAATCCGAGCGGTTTGACCGTTGTGAGCACGTGCTACCAGGGATGGTAGTCCTCAAGGGAAGAGTTGAACAACATGGAAGTTCGCAGGACGGCGCCGCTGGAGCGGCCAGCCGCTGGTAGAGATTCAGCCGAGCTCATCGCGGCTGCCGCGAGCATACTGCGCGGTGAAGCTAGCGCCTTGAGCAGTTTGGCTGACGCGTTGGATGAGTCGTTCTCGGCGGCAGTCGCAGCGATTTTGACATGCCGTGGCCAAGTGATTGTCAGCGGCATGGGCAAGGCGGGCCTGGTCGGTCAGAAGATCTCTGCCACGTTGGCATCGACTGGGACGCGCAGCATATTCCTGCATCCGGCCGAAGCCGTGCACGGCGACTTAGGCCGAGTCGCCGATAACGATGTCTTGCTCTTGCTTTCCTTCAGCGGAGAGACGGAAGAGCTCAATCGATTACTGCCAACCTTCCGCGCATCGGCGAGTCAATTGATCGCGCTGACCGCATCGGCAGCCAGTACCTTGGGTCGCGCGGCCGATATTGTGCTCGCCTTGGGTGCCTTGCGCGAAGTTTGCCCGTTAGGCTTGGCGCCCAGTACCAGCACCACGGCGCTGCTGGCTCTCGGAGACGCCCTAGCGCTGGTCGTCAGTCGTGAGCGTGGCTTCACCCGCGAAGCGTTTGCCCGCAATCATCCTGCCGGCAGTCTCGGTCGCAAGTTGGCACCGGTGGATCATGTGATGCGGCCACTTGCAGCGTGTCGTATCGCCGGGGTAGCGGAAAGTTTGTGTGACGTGCTGGTTCGTGTCAGCCGGCCGGGGCGTCGCAGTGGTGCGGTCATGCTGGTCAATGATCATCAGCAATTGGTTGGCATCTTCACCGACAGCGATTTAGCGCGGCTCCTGGAGCAGCGGCGGCATGCTGCCTTAGATGGTCCAATCTCCGACGTTATGACAACCACCTTTCGCACGGTAGTCAGTGGTACCTCGCTCGATCGCGCCGTCGACATGCTGGCTCAGTTCAAGATCAGTGAACTACCTGTTGTCGATGCCGACGGTTGCCCCGTGGGTTTGCTGGATATCACCGACGTGGTTGGTTTGGTAGTACAAGCCGAGCAGTTACAAGCCGCCGAGCAGTTGACAGCCGACGCACTTGGCACAGCTGACCTCTCACGATGCGCCGAAGATGGTCGCACAATCTCGATTCCTTTTCCTTCAGCCCAGCGCAGCGAGAACTTGTAGTGGCTCCTAAAGATCCGATCATTGCCAAGCCCATTCGTTTGATTCTCTCGGATGTCGATGGTGTGCTTACCGACGGTTCGATCATCCTGGACAATCAGGGAATCGAGAGCAAAGTGTTCTACGTTCGGGATGGACTGGCGATCAAACTCTGGCAGAAAGCCGGTTTTAGTTTTGGCTTGTTGACTGCGCGGAACTCGCAGATTGTGAAATTGCGCGCGGCCGAACTGGGTATCGAAATCGTACGGCAGGGCTTTGCCGAAAAACTGCCGATCGCTCGCGAGATCATGAAGGCGCAGCGCGTAACTGCGGAAGAGGTGTGCTACATCGGCGATGATCTGCAGGACCTGGAAGTTTTATACGAAGTAGGGCTGCCCGTGGCTGTGGCGGATGCAGCTCAAGAGGTCAAACAAGCTGCAACTTGGGTAACATCCAATCCTGGCGGTCGTGGCGCGGTGCGCGAACTGATCGAACGTCTTCTCAAGGGCAAGGGGCGCTGGGAGGAGTGCCTACCCAATCCACCGGCGCACTAAGTGTCTGCTGGCAATAAGTCTTGTCGGGCAGGAACTCAGACCGACTCCTGGCCGCGTTCGGACGAGGGTGCTCTTTCACCCGTGGCAAGCTCGGTCAAACGCGTTCCTGATATTCATTTCTTATGAGTTTCCGTCGATGGCTATAGCCTTGCCGCGATATCTGGCCTGCTTGGGCGTCGTGCTTACCACGATGGCCTTGTACTGCGCTATGGTCGTACCCTGGCTGGAGCCTGAGCACCGTGCCGAAGGCGAAATCTTACGCTCTGTGGCCGAAGAAAAAACGCAAGCCTGGTGGAGCCATCTGTTTGCAGCCGATGCTTGGCAGAATGCCGAGCCGATGTTGATACAAACGAAACAAGGCACACTGTTGTTCAAAAAACTGGATCAGTTGGGGCCTAACACCTATCGCCTGTCGCCGCTTTCGCTCATCATCCCCCTGACGCATGATGGCAAAGCGGCCTTGGTAGGCGACATCAATGCGGCTAGCCGTCTCTACCAGAATTCCTCACTGGCAATCGTCATCGCCCAGGAAGGCGCTGATATCCAGTTTCGCGATGCCTTGGATTTAACCAGTGGCAGCACGCCACCGGTGACAGGTGGTCTACTCCGCGGCCCCATCCAAATCACAGGTATCGATCCGCAGCAACAAAATGCAATTCAGTGGACGGTGAAAACCTCCAATGTCCGCATCGATCGGCGACAAGTCTGGACCAACAATGACGTCGACATCACCTTCGGCAACAGCATCGCCAGCGGCAAAGATCTATCGATCTTTTTGAAGCATGACTTGCTTAGCAAACCTACCAGCAATGATGGTGGTGCCTGGGATTTGCTCGACAACCTCAAGCTCATCTATGTCAAACGCGTCAGCGTGGCCTTGGGGGCAGGGGGACTTTGGAAGAATTTGAAAGTCGGCTCTCCCGCCATGCAGGCCGCACATGCCCAAGTTCCGGCTCAACTGAATCTGCAGTGCAAGGGAATGTTTCAGTTCAACTTTAATCAATCCCTCGCACGCTTGACCGACCATATTCACATCGAGCATCGGTATCAGGGTGAGACTGCAGCCGATCAATTGCTGTGTCATGAATTGGTCGCACAGTTGGAACCTCCCATGGCCGGCGCGGCCATGGCGCCCAACGCGGTCACAGTTGGTCCGATGCAGGTGAAAATGATTGATATGATCGGCATAGAATCGGCTGATCCCTTGCCTGCGCAAAGTACCGTACAAGTAGATGCGCCGAACATCGCCACGCAACTGACAGCGCGACACGTACGCGTGCAATTGGACAAGCGTCAGTTTACCTTGGACGCCCCCACAAGCATCATGCTCAGCTATATGGGACATGTCTTTCGAGCTCCCAGCCTCGAGTATGCGGCGGCTCCCAACGACGAGCATTTGGGTTGGTTGTTTGCCAGTGGCCCTGGAGAAGTCGAAACTACCGCGCAGTCCGCCCTGGGCCACGCCACCGCACGCTGGCAACAATCGCTGAAAATGCAACCCGCCGAGCAATCGCATGTAGTTTCCTTGGCCGGTCGGGCTTTTATCGAAGCCGATGCGCGGGGACACTTGGCGGGTAAGCAAATCGATATTTCGCTGGTGCGACCAGCTGCAGCAGCCGCAGCGGCCAATAGCACTTATCAGGTCGACCAACTAGATGCGACCGGTGAAGTCGTGATGGGTAATAGCTCTCAAACGGTGCGCGTCAATGGTTTGCACTTGAAGTTCCTCTATCCCGACAAGCCAACCCCGCCGGGCCAAAATGCGTTGGCGCTGAGCGATTCAGCGGGCCGACCCATGCGGCAACTGGTCAGCCCACCGGGAGCCGCTGCCAGAGCAAACACGGCAGCCGCCACACCGGCTCTAGCCATTCCTCTCAATCCATTTGCCTCCTCGTCTGCCTCAGACTCGCGCCGCACCCCTGCGGCCTCTCCTCCAGTCTTGGTTTTAGGTAAAGAACTGCACAGCCAAATCATCATCAATCCTGGTGGCTCGTGGGTTGATCGGCTGGACATCAGCGGCCCGGTGATGATTTCTCGCGATGGTCCGCCGCAGCCCGACGTGCCTGCCTGGCGCGTGGAGGGCAGCAGCCTGCAATTAAGCAGCGATACGACCAATCAAGTGGACGTACAAATAGTAGGTCAACCAGCGCGCATCTCCATGGGCGATGGTTGGATGGAAGGTCCCGTAATTCGCCTGAATCAGCGTACCGGTCAGATCTGGATGGACCAGCCGGGCGAATTCTGCGTGCCTGGCAGTTTGCTGGGGACGCGAGCACCGGGTCAAAACATTGAATGGCTTGAACCCATCATGTGCCGCTGGAAAGGCCGCATGCACTTCCAAGGCACGACCGCGAACTTGGACGGTGGTGTCACCATTGATGGTATCGCGCGGACGGCTCCCGATCGCTTGCTGTTCATCGGTGGTACCAGCGAAGCTTTGGAGCTCAATCTGAGCGGACCCATGAATTTCGAACAATCGCCAAGCTCGGCAGCCAGTCTGAAGAATATCGTGCTGCGGCGGAATGTAGATATCAAAACAGCGCAAACGGATTTACATAAGCGACGGATCTCTTTGGAGGAAATCGCCGTTCCGGAATTAGTTTATGACTGCGCTTCCAACTCGGTCATCGGCAAAGGTCCCGGCTGGCTGCGTTCGCAGCATCAATCGCGAGGAGGTCTGGGAGCGCTGGCCTCTTCCTCGGCTCCATCCCCAGGCAGTCCGCAAAATCCGGCTGCTCAGCTTCAAGGTATGCACTTGAAATTCCGCGATACTCTGGAAGCGCGTTTGACTGACAAACAATTGAGTTTCATAGGCAAGGTCGAAGTTGGTACCGGGCCGATTGCGAATTTAGAACAAGTCATCAATCTGGACGCGATGCGCACGCTACAACCGGAGCAAACCGTGCTCAATGGAGACCTGTTGCGGATTTACGATGTCACCGACATCGCAGGCCGCAGCCATGGCTCGACTCTGGCCGAGGGCGCCTGGGAATTCGAAGCCATGGGTAATGTAACTTTTGAAGGTAAACGTTCCACGGGTGACTTTGCCGGCAAGGCTTATCGGATCACTTATGCGCAAGCCAAAGAACTGTTGATCATCAAAGGCGACGCCCGAGTACCAGCCGACTTGCAATTGCAAACCCAAGGTGCCTTTGAAAAAGTGGTGCTGAAAGTATGGTCGGCCACCGTGAATACCCACACCATGCGTCCCGAAGGTCAACTGGAATTGGCCAATGGCTCACAGGCCATTCCGCGGGGACAACCGACCCCAGAGAATGCGAGTCCATCGCTGGTCAATCCGGGCGGGCCCGAGGCAACCAAGCCGCGACCGCGCAATGGCGTCTCGGATTGGTTGAAGCCTGGTAGGTAAATTCGGCCCTCAGCCAGACTGGAATAGCGCGCCGCGATCAATCCTGCCTGACTGCCAAACGTTCCTCGGCCTCCTCAGCCCAAGGACTCGACGGCGCCAGTTCCAGAAAACGCGACCAGTGCTCCGCGGCTCGCTCAGGTTGCTTCAATTCATCCAAGGTGCGCGCCATGTGATAATGCACATCGGCGTAGTCGTTGTATTGCGACAAAGCGCCTGCGAAAGCCGCCAGCGCCAATTCGAGCTGCCCGAGCTCGGCCAGTACGCACCCGAGATTGGCGCGGGCTTCCACCAAATCGGGATTCAGCTCCAGAGCCATATAATACCGTTCGCGCGCCGCAGCCAACTCGCCTTGCCGGTACAACAACTCGGCTAATTGAAAACACAAATCGGCCGATGCACCATGGCTGGCCAGCGCCGTGCGGTACCAATCGATGGCAACATCCAAACGATCCTCATCCTCGGCCGCATTGGCTTGATCGAGCAATTCGCGGAGGTTGGCCGATTCGGGCAGTTCCGCGGTGCTCCCGCGCTGGGCAGCGTTTAATGTTTCAAACGAGATTGTGGAAACCGCGGCCGGCGACTCGAGCTGGTCGTCCAGAGCTCCAAAATCAATGCGCCATTGACCGTTGGCTTCTAACAAACCATCTCCGCGCCGCAGCAGCAATTGCTTGCCTTCAGCAACGATCGACAGCTGCTGCAGTGGCCGACCTTCGACGGGCACCCAATGCGCCATGCTGGACAACTGCTGCTGAATGCCCTGCACCGTCGCGCCATCTGCCAGCCACTGAGCCAACTGGCGAGCTGTGGTGACCTCGGTGTAGTCGAAATAGGGTAGCCGCAGGACGATTTTCGCAGGTTGTATCAAGCCCATGCGATGCCATCTTCGCACCACGCGCACCGACACCCCTAAAAGATCGGCCAACATGGCCGGGGTATACAACTGACGCACAGGCTGAGCCTCAGAGACGCCCAACCGCTGCCACAAATCGGTCTCGGGCAAGACCTCGATACACCCTCTGTCGATTGCTTCGCGGATACTGCTATCCAGCTCGCGGCTCCAATCTTCCAACAGCGGTTGGTCGGCGCCGACCACAATGAGATCGACATCCGGAGCCGGTCGATCCAACAATCGGCCCCCGGCTTCGCGCAGCAGGCGCACCATTTCCTTTTTGGTCAGCCCCCCCAGCTTGCCCACCGTGGCGACTCGTTTGCCGGCTAAATAAGCTGCATCCACTTGATCAAACCTTTGCACAGCGGAACCGACACCGCTTGCGAGTATACCATCTTCCTGGATGCGCCAAGGCCGAGCGGGACCGGAAGCACGACCCCGGTGCCGAGTGTAGCCCGAGCAACGCCTTGCCACATGAGCGCTGGCCCTAAATGAGCCTTGGCCCCACATGAGACTTGGCCGACATTGGGTCAGCAGCCCTGCGCCAGCCCAACTCTGGCGGGCTCAACCGATGGCGGGCTCAACCGATGGCGGGCTCAACCGATGGCCGAGCCCATGGGGCAATCACTACAGTTCGTCCTCGGACATCTCTTCCTCGAATTCCCCTTCTTCGTCATCATCGCCTTCAGGGAACATCTCGCTATCGTCGGGCTCGATTTCGTAGTCGTCCTCGAGTTCCTCTTCGAAGTCGTCATCGAAATCATCATCGAAGTCATCGTCGTCGAAATCGCCGAACGGATCTTCTTCCTCGCCGTCTTCCAGTGGCAGTTCGCCACCGTCCTCATCGATATCTGGCTCCTCACCACCGTCCTCATCTGACCATTGGCTGGCTTTAACACCGGGACGTGTGGGCATCTCGGCGCTCAAGGCACCTTCGAACCAGTCTTCTTCCTTAGTGAACACCGACATAATGGTTGGTGGGATCCTTCATTGGGGTCGCGAAACGAATTGCGATCCCACAAAAGTGGTCTACTGCGGCAGTTTTGTCAACGTGCCAACCGCTGCTGGGGGGAAAAAGTCAGGCTGGGTTGGTGCCGCGCGGGGTGCCCAAAAGATCTTCGCTGCGGGACA
>Ga0075471_10002770_pt1 | contig 11436 bp, 10 predicted proteins | sample DEB19_08_DNA_2_FD_74787 | JGI IMG/M metagenome (GOLD analysis project Ga0075471, IMG submission 74787) | Aqueous microbial communities from the Delaware River and Bay under freshwater to marine salinity gradient to study organic matter... | ecosystem: Environmental > Aquatic > Marine > Coastal ... | reverse complement strand
TCCGCCTCTATAGCGCGGGCAACACCACCAACAAGCTCAACCACTACACCGAAGTGGAAGTGTTCGGCAAACCCGCTGCCTGAACTCCGGCTTCTGAAGTTAGGGAGCGCGTCCGCTTCGGGCGCGCTCCCTTTTTCTATTTCAGAGTCCGGGCTGATCGGTCTGGTTTGGGCCCGCCGCAGAATGGCGGCATCCTTCACCTGTTCCGCCTCCCGCCAAAGGCGTAACGGACGCAACGCCGTTTGGGTTAATAATATCTTTGCGCCCTTCGCAGTCTTGGCGTGAGACTTGGTTCCGGTTACATTGCGGCAGCGTTCACCAAAAGGATTCCGATTACGACACCGTCGTCCCAAAAACTTCGCTGGTTGCTGTTCTTCGCGCTCGCCGCGCTGGCGCTGCTGGTGCGTCTGCCGCAACTCGCCCAGCGCCCCATGCATACCGATGAGGCTGTGAACGCCTACATCACCGGCCAACTCCTCGCCGGCGAGGCCTACCACTACGATAACGTGGATCGCCACGGCCCCGCGCTTTACGCCCTGGCGGTGCCGCTGGCGTGGTTGGCAGGAGCGAAAGACCTTCCCACGCTCGATGAAACCACCTTGCGCCTCGGCCCGGTGCTGGTCGGTGCGCTGACAGTCCTGCTGTTCGCCCTGATCGTCCCGGAAACCGGGTTGGCCGCTGCGCTCATCGCGGCATTGCTGTGGGCGGTGGCCGCGCTGCCGGTGTTTTACTCCCGCTATTTCATCCACGAAACCCTGTTCAGCGCCACCACGTTTGGATTTCTGCTCGGGGGGTGGCGCTGGCTGAACACTGCTTCGCTGGCGGGCGCCGCGCTGACCGGCCTGACTGCCGCGTTGTTGCTCGCAGGCAAGGAAACCGCCGTGCTGAGTTTCGCCGGGGCGGCGGCGGCGGTGGCGTGGTGGTGGTTTGAAAGGCGCTGGTTGCGAAATGAACACTCCGGAAATCCAGCCCCAGTTTTCATCCGTTGGAAAGCGGTCGCGCTCGCGCTTGGATTTTTTCTGGTGGCGGTGGCGCTGCTGTTCAGTTGGGGCGGCCAAAACTGGCAAGCGTTGGCCGACCTTTTCCGCGCCGGGCCGCACACGTTGAACCGTGCCGCCGGTCAGGGGCACGAAAAACCGGCAGCGTATTACCTTCAACTCATCGGCCACGGCTGGTCTGGCCGCGCGTTTCTCGTGCTGACATTATTTGGTGCGGCCAGCGTGGCGGTAGATGGTTGGCGGACATTCCGGCGCCTGCCGCGGCATCCGCTCGCGCTGCGGCTGTGTTTGGTTTATGCGCTCGCTATCGGGGTCATCTACAGCGCGATTCCCTACAAGACCCCGTGGTTGGCGCTGAACCTCTGGCTGCCGTGGTCGGTGCTGGCGGCGGTCGGCGCGGCCGCACTGTGGCGGTCCGCCCGGTTTGTGGCGGTGCGGGCGGGTTTGGTGCTCGGTGCCGCTTCTGTTTTGCTGGCTACCGGATACGACACGCGCCAGTGGGTTTTTTGCAAGCTGGACTCGGAAAAAAATCCCTACGCCTACTCGCAACCGGGCGAAGACTTGCTGCGCTTGCAGGAATTTTTCTCCGCCCCGCCGCGTCAGGATGCCCATATCGCCGTGATTGGCGCGGATGCGTGGCCGTTGCCGTGGTATCTGCGGCATTGCCCGCGCGTCGGCTATTGGCAACCGGGTCAGGACCCGGGCCAAGCGGATTATTACATCACTCTCCCGGATGCGGCGGAGCAACTGCAGCCCAAGCTGCCAGGCTGGCGGCCGGACCTCTACGGCGTGCGCCCCGGCGTGTTGCTGGTCGTCTGGCTGCCGCCGGATTTCCAGCCATGATCCATGTTTTCAAACATCACGCGATGGCCACGGAATTTCAGGTGCGCCTCGCCACGGATGATGCCGGATATGCTGCTCAAGCGGCGCACGCCGCGTTTCTGGAAACTGACCGCTTGGAAAATTACCTCAGCCGCTTCCGCCCCAACAGCGACATCGCCGCGCTCGCCGAACTCCGGCCCGGCGAAATGTTGCGCGTCACCGAACCGGCCTTCGCCTGCCTGACCCTCGCGCGCGAAATGGAAGCCGCCACCGGCGGCGCGTTTTCGCCCACGGCAGCCGCGCGGCGCACGCAAGCCGGTCCGCCGCGCTGGTCCCTCCTGCCGGGAAAATTTTCCATCCGCTGCGACATCGGGCGGTTGGAGTTCGACCTCGGCGCCATCGGCAAAGGCTTCGCCCTCGACCGCATGGCGGAGATTCTGCGCGAGTGGTCGTGCCCGGATTTCCTGCTCGTCGCCGGCTACAGTAGCATCCTCGCCGGCGGCCCCCCGCCCGGCACGCCCGGGTGGTCGGTCGGTCTGGGCACCGCCCACACCGAGCCGCGTTTTGCGCTGACGCACGGTTCGATGAGCGGCTCGGGCATTGCGGTGCAGGGGCGGCATATCCTCGACCCGCGCACCGGTGCGCCTGCGGCGCAACGCAACTCCACCTGGGCACTCGCACCGACTGCCGCCGTCTCGGACGCCCTCTCGACGGCGTGCATGGTGCTTGCGGAGCCGGAGATCGAAAAAATCATGGCTGACCGGAACGACTGGTTGGTGTGGTTGCCGGCGGGCAGCGGGTGGCGGCACTTCGGCGGGCGCGCCTTGCCGGCGCGGACAACTTGATGCCAGGGTCACACCAGCGTGATCAGGCTGACTTCCGGCGGGCAATTCAAGCGGAGGCCATGCAGGTTGCCGACGCCCCGTGTGGTGTGAATCCACCGGCCGGCCCAGGGGTTTAGTCCCTCCACGAAGCGATGGTCCCGCACCGGAGCGAACGGCGTGCCGAGCAATGGCAGTTTAAGTTGGCCGCCGTGCGTGTGGCCGCACAGCATCAAGTCCCACGCGAACTCTGCCAGCGGCTCTTTGCTGTCGGGATTGTGCGACAACACCACGGTGGTCGTTTGACCGGCTCCGTTGGCGCGGGGAAAGGCAAGCAACGGCTGGATGTCCTTGGCCCAAATATCGCCCAGCCCCACGAGCGTCAGATCCCAATCCTGCACGCGCATCCTCTTGGCGGCGTTGTGCAGCAGCTCCACGCCACTGGTCCGGAGCAACTCGCTCACGGGGGTTGTTTCGGGATAACCCCGATGTCGCCCCGCCCACATCCCGCCGTCGTGATTGCCGAGGCAGGCGAATGTCGGCGCGGCCTGCGCCAGTGGCGACAACACCCGGGCGTATTCCGGGAACTGGTCGAACTTGTGCGTGATGAAATCGCCCGTCAGGCAGATCAGGTCGGGGTTCAGGCTCAGGCCCAGTTCGATGGCCTGCCGGATCAGGTCGAGGCTCACCACGGGCGAGGCGTGGAAGTCGGACAGGTGGAGCAGCTTCAGCGGCGTCTGTGGGTGGGACTTGGAAAGTTTGACTTCATGCCGGCCGACTTGCAGCCAGCCCGGCTCGCCCCAGCGGGCGTAAGCGCCGCCAGCGGTCGCCAGCCCCAACGCTCCCAGAAATTTCCGGCGGGTGAAGAGTTTTGATTTTGACGGCATGAAAATCTGACAACCTTGGCGGTTGGCTGCTCAAACAATCCTCAAGTAGTCAGCGCCGCGTCCCAATCCTTCCACACCGGTTCGTAGCCCAGTTTGCGGAGGTGGGCGGCGACTTCCTCGGCGGAGCGTTCGTCGGCGATGTTGAACTGGCCGGTGGCGTTTGTGGCGTGGCCGGCCACAGGTTTGGCCCATTCGCTCGCGCTGGAATCCACGATGCGACCGCGCACGGTCTGGTGGATGTTCTCCTTGCCTGCGCCGGTGTAGCCGCCCGGTTCGGTGTGGCTGCCCGCGCTGATGAGCGTGATGCCCAGCGGGAAAAGTCCGTCGCGTAGCTTCGCCGGCTCGCGCGTGGAGAGTACGAGGCCGACATCCGGGAACATCAGCCGGAACGCGCAGACGAGCTGCACCAGCTCGCGGTCGGTCATGTGCGTGAGCGGCTGGAACTCGCCCGCGCAGGGCCGCATCCGCGGCAGCGAGATGGTGAGCGAAGTTTTCCAGCAGTGGCGCAGCAGGTATTCCGCGTGCGCTGCCACGCTCAAAGCCTCGAGCCGCCAATCCGCCAATCCGTAGAGCGCGCCGATGCCGATGCGGCGGAAGCCCGCCGCGTACCCGCGCTCGGGCGTTTCGAGCCGCCAATCGAAATTTGTTTTCGGCCCGGCGGTGTGGAGGTCGGTGTAGCCCGCGCGATCGTAGGTTTCCTGATACACGACGAGTCCATCCGCGCCGGCGGCGACGAGCGGACGGTATTCCTCTGTCTCCATCGGCCCGACTTCGAGCGAGACGCTGGGGATTTCCTCGTGCAGCGCGGTGATGCATTCGGCGAGGTAGCCGTTGGAGACGAACTTGGGATGTTCGCCGGCGACGAGCAGGATATTGCGGAAGCCCTGTTCGGCCAAGGCGCGGGCTTCGCGGCGGACTTCATCCACGGAGAGGGTGACGCGCAGAATGGCGTTGTCGCGCGAGAAGCCGCAGTATTTGCAGTTGTTGATGCACTCGTTGGAGACGTAGAGCGGCGCGAAGAGGCGGATGACCTTGCCGAAACGCTGCTGCGTGAGCGCCTGCGAACGGCGCCCCATGTGCTCGAGCAACTCGCCGGCGGCGGGCGAGATGAGTTGGGCGAAATCGGCGAGGGAGAGCTGCTCCCGGGTCAGGCTTTCGCGTGCGGCTCGGAGGCCGGTGGTCCGGGAACGCTCCAGCAGCGCCGCCAAGGGCAACGCATTGAATGTGGCGACAAAACTCACGCAAACAACTTAACAGAAGCGGTGGGGAAGTCGAGGCAGGCGCTGCCGGCGGCGACCTTATTCCGGCTTGCTGCCGGAATTTTTTTCCAGCGTGGCGACCCGGCGGAGCAGTTCGGGCAGGCGTTGCAGCGCGATGAGTTGGCGCTTCGTCTCCTTGTCCGGCTGTGCGGGCGTGCCCCACAATTTTTCGCCGGCGGGCACGTCGCGCATGACGCCAGATTGCGCGGCGACGACGGCTTGGTCGCCGATCTGGAGGTGTCCGGCCAGCCCGGCCTGGCCGCCGAGGATGACATAGTTGCCAAGTTTCGTGCTGCCGGCGATGCCGGCCTGCGCCACGATGATGCAATGTTCGCCGATGACGTCGTTGTGGGCGATCTGCACCAGGTTGTCGATCTTCGTGCCGCGCCCGATGATGGTGGCGCCCAAGGCGCCGCGATCGATCGTCACATTCGCGCCGATCTCCACGTCGTCGCCGATGATGACGTTGCCAATCTGCGGGACTTTGAGGTGCGCGCCGGCGGCGAAAACGTAACCGAATCCATCCGCGCCGATCACGCTTCCGGCGTGGATGCGCACGCGGCTGCCGATCTGCGATCGGGGATAGACCGTGACTTGCGGGAACAATTGCGAGTCCGCACCGATGGCGGAGTCGGCTCCGATGTGGTTGCCGCCGCGCAAGACGGCGCGGGCGCCGATGGCGACGCGTTCGCCCAACACGCAATGCGGCCCGACATGCGCCGTGGCGTCGATGCGGGCGCTCGGGGCGATGACGGCGGTGGGATGGATGCCGGGGGCGAAAGTAGGTTCCGGGAAAAATAGCGGCAGCACCTTGGCGAAGGCGACGCGGGGGTTGGCGACGCGAATGAGAACCTTCTTGGACGTGGTGATGTTGGTGTGGACGAGGATGGCGCTGGCGGCGCCGGCTTCGGCTTGCGCGAGATAGGTATCGTTTTCCGCGAATGTGAGGTCGCCGACTTGGGCGGTGGCCGCCGGGGCGAACCGGTGCAGCTTCACGGTGGCATCACCGCCGACTTCGCCGTCGAGGCGTCGGGCGATTTCAGCGGCGGTGTAGGACTGGTGGGGTTCGTGGCGCAACGGAGCAAACTATAAAGTGCGCGGCCTTCAATTCAATCTCCAACTTGCGCCGCCGGCATGGCGGGTTGCAATTTGGTGGACAGTTGCGGGGTGAAAGTGTGAGCTATGGGCCGCACGAATGAATATAAACACTGACTTCCGCCGTGACCGTCCCGGGTTGGCGGGCGGATTTTTGGCCGCGGGAGCGCGCGGGTTGGCCGCAGGAAAACAGCAACTTTACGGGGGTTTCGGTTTTTGATTCTCCAGTTATGCCGCAATTTTCCTACAAAGCCCGCCGTCGTTCCGGAGAAGTCGTGACAGGCGTGCTCGAAGTGCCGGACCGGACCGCCGCGCTCGCGCAGATCGAGCGGCTGGGGTTGTTTCCGGTGGCGGTGGACGCCAGCAAGGGCGGGGTGGCGCCGCCGGGAGTGGCGGCCCCGACGGCGCGGCGGAGTTGGAAGGAGAGTTTGCCGCCGACGTTGCGGGTGTATTTGACGAAGCAGCGGGCGCCGAAGATGCAGGAGCTGGCGACTTACACGCAGCAGCTGGCGAACCTGCTGAATTCGGGGATGCCGCTCACGGTGGCGCTGAACAGCATGACGCACCTGGAGAGCAAGGGTATTCCGGCGGACATCAGCAAACAGCTCAAGCAGGAGGTCATGGAGGGGCGCGGGCTTTCGGACGCCATGGCGAAGCAGCCGGTGGTTTTCTCGGAACTGTATGTGAACATGGTGCGCGCCGGTGAATCCAGCGGCGCGTTGGTGGATGTGCTCCGGCGGTTGGCGGATCACTACAACCGCTTCGCGGAGGTGCAGGCGAAGTTCAAGTCGGCGATGATCTATCCGGCGCTGGTCTGCTGCGTGGGGATCTTGATCATCGCGTTCTTCATTTTCTTCATGCTGCCGAAGTTCATGGAGATGTTCAGCGGGTTCAGCATGCAGCTGCCTTTGCCTACGCGGCTGCTGATGAAGTTGAGCGGTGCGGTGACCGGCTATTGGTGGCTGGGCGCCTTGATGGTGATCGCGGCCGCCGTGATTTTTAAACGGTTTTCGGCGACAGAAGGGGGCAAGCGCAAGATGGACGAGTTGAAGATGAAGCTGCCGATTTTCGGAAAGGTGAACAAATTGAATCTGTTCGGGCAGTTCGCGCGGGTGCTGGCGACGTTGCTCAAGAACGGCGTGCCGGTCTTGAACGCGCTGAAGATCACGGAGCAGATCATCCCCAACCGGATTGTGAAGGAGGCCATCGCCAAGACGCGCGAAGCGGTGACGGACGGCAAGACGCTGGCGCAGCCGCTGGCGGCGAGCCGGGTGTTCCCGCAGTTGATGGTGGACTTGGTGAAGATCGGCGAAGAGACCGGCGACGTGCCGGGCGCGCTGGCAAATCTGGCGGAGACTTACGAGAGCGAGTTGCAGATCGGATTGCGCGTGATGATGGGCTTGATTGAGCCGCTGCTGATCATCGCGATGGCGGTGGGCGTTGGCTTCCTGTTGTTGAGCATTCTGTTGCCGATGTTTAACCTGATTTCGAGCATCAGCGGCTCCAGTGGTCCGGGCGGTTCCCGATGAAAATTTTCCTCCAGCGGTCAGCAGGCCGCAGCGCGCCCGGGTGGCGCGGCGGCTTCACGCTCATCGAAATCATGGTGGTGGTGGCGGTGATGGGATTGATCATGGCCATGGGGCTGCCAGCGGTCATCGGCGGGCTGAAGCAGGAAGGGATGCGGCGGGCGGTGAACGACGTGGTGGAAGGCTGCCGGCAGGCGCGGTCGCAGGCGGTCATGAGCGGCACGGTAGCGGAGCTGCGCTATGCGCCGCAGGCGCGGACCTTGAGCGCAGGCAGCTTCAGTGCGCAATTGCCGGAGGACATCGCGGTGGAGATGTGGGATGTGAATTTGATCGAGTGCAAAGATGCGGAGGAGGCGAAGGTGCGATTTTATCCGAACGGGATGTGTGATGAGATGACGGTGATCCTGCGTTCCGACAAAGGCGATTGGAAAAAAATCACGCTGGAGATCACGACGGGGCGGTCCACGGTGGGAGGCGTAAGATGAGAATCCAGAATCCAGAATCCAGAATCCAGAAGCCTTCGGGCGTCCGGGCTTTCTCCCTGCTGGAGGTGATGGTGGCGACGGTGATTTTTTTCACGGCGACGTTCGCGATTTTGCAACTGGTTTCGATGACGCTTAAAAATGCCCGGGCGTTGCAGGTGAATGAGCCGAACGCGGGGATGCTCGCGGCGGAGCTGGCGATGACGAACTCGTTGGTGGAGGATCAGCGGACGGGCGACTTCAAAGATTCGTTTCCCGGATACACTTGGGGGCAGGATGTTTATCAGGTTTCCAGCAACGGGTTGTTCGAGGCGGACTTTGTCATCCAGCGGCGGGTGGGGCGTTCGACGGTGGAATCGCACATGAGCATCCTGCTATTTCGACCGCTGTCGCCGGCAGCGCCCATCCGGGGGACATTGCAATGAAAACCGGCGCACCGACCCGAGCGCGGGGCTTCACCTTGATCGAGGTGATGCTGGCGATGGCCATTCTCGGCGGCGTCATCGCGGCGATCTATTCGGTGTGGACGGGGATTGTGAAGGCTGCCAAGGTGGGGCAGGACGCCGCGGCGGCGGCGCACCGCGAGCGCATGGTGGTACGGGTGGTGGAAGACGCGCTGGCGGGCGCGCAGTTGTTTGTGGCGAATCCGCAATATTACAGTTTTGAGTTGGAGGGGGAGGGCCGGGGGGCGTTGAGCTTTGTGTCGAGTTTGCCCGAGTCGTTTCCGCGCAGCGGCAAGTTTGGCACGGCGACGATGCGCCGGGTGATTTTTTCCGTGGAGTCGGGCAACGGCTATTCCAAACGTCTGGTGTTGCGGCAGCATCCAATCCTCATGGAAATCGACGAGGATGAGCGCCTGCATCCGGTGGTGCTGGCGGAGAGCGTGAAAAAGTTTTCCGTGGAGGTCTGGGATCCTACCGCCAAGGAATGGGCGGATACCTGGCTGCTGACCAATCAACTGCCGAAGATGGTGCGGGTGTCGGTGCAGTTGGATTATGCGGGGACGCGCGGAGTGAGCACGTCGCCGCTGTTGACCACGGTGGTGGGGCTGCCCACGGACGGGGTGCAGCCGAACTGGCAGATGCCGACGGTGACCGGCGGGGGTCCGCAGAATCCGCGCGGCCCGCGCAATCCGCAGCCGCAACCGATCCAGCCCACGCCGCGGCCGCCGCGTAACCGTTAAGCTCCATGAAGATCATTCTCAATCGCCGGCGGAGCGGCATCGCGCTGATCATCGTGATGGTAACGATCTTTGTGTTGGCGGCGCTGGCGGGGGCGTTTGCGTTGTCGATGAAGGTGGAGACGAAGCTGGCGCGCAATTCGACTTCCGAACTGGAGATGGAATGGCTGGGGCGTTCGGGGGTGGAACTGGCGCGATACGTTCTCGCCTTGCAGCTCAACGTGCCGGATGAGCCTTATGATGCTTTGAATCAAGTCTGGGCGGGCGGCCCGGGCGGGATGAGCACCTCCAACAGCCCCTTGGCGAACATCTCCCTGAAGAACCACAGGCTCGGCAACGGCACCTACTCCGTGACCATCACCGATCTGGAGCGGAAGCTGAACATCAACGCAGCGGCCAACAGCCCGGAGATATTGCAGCAGGCATTCATCCTGATGGGAGCTGACGCGGGCGAGGCTTCCCAGGTCATCGCGGCGATCCAGGACTGGATCGATGCTGATGACGACCCGCACATCGGCGGCACGGAGAGTTCGTATTATCAAGGGCTGCAACCGCCTTATCTCGCGAAGAACGGGCCGATCGATGACATTTCAGAACTCTTGCTCATCCGGGGCGTGACGCCCGAAATGTATTGGGGCAGCAATCCCGGTGGGGCGCCGGTGGCGGCGGACTCCGCCGGGTTGCCGCCGCCGCCGGCCTATTCCGTGGGGTTGGTGAATCTGTTCACGCCCATCTCGACCGGCAAGATCAACGTCAATACCTGCAGCCCGGAGGTGTTCCAGATGGTTCCCGGCATCGACCAGAACATGGCCGCGCAAATGATGCAGGCGCGTTTGGGCCCGGACGGACAAACTCCCGTTGGCGGGCCGGGTAATTCGCTTGCGGAGTTTTTGACCGCCGGCACCGGTAGCCAGTTGATGGTGGGCAATCTCCAGAAATATTTCGACACGCGCAGCCGCACCTTCGAGGTGGATGTAGAAGTGTCCGTCGGCAACTACACGCGGCACTACATCGCGATAGTGGGGCGCAACAGTGCGCAGGACATTCCCGTGCTGATGTTCCGCGCTAAGTGAGCATTGGCAAGCCTGCCGCGGCGGCGGTTTCTGCAAACAGTTTGCGGCGGGCAATCCTCAATGCCCGGGCTTCAATTCCACCACGTCGTGCGGGGCGGCTTCTTTCATGCCAGCGGGGCTGACGCGGATGTAGCGGGCTTTCTCGCGGAGTTGGGCTAGGTTCGCCGCGCCAAGATAGCCCATGCCGCTTTGGATGCCGCCCACGAGTTGCCCCAGCACGCGGTCCACCGAGCCGACGACTTCCTTGAGCGCCTCGATGCCTTCGGCGGCGACCTTCTGTGTGGAGCTCGTGGTGTGGCCGTAGCGCGCCGCGCTGCCAGCCTTCATCGCGGCGAAGCTGCCCATGCCGCGATACTGCTTGTAGATCTTGCCGCCGATCTCCATGACGTCGCCGGGCGCTTCGTTGCAGCCGGCGAAGATGCCGCCGCAGATTACGGCGTTCGCGAGCGTGAGCGCCTTCACCATGTCGCCGCTCTTGGTGATGCCGCCGTCGGCGAGGATGGAAACCTTGTGCTTCTTCGCCGCGCGCGAGCAGACGTAGAGCGCGGTCATCTGCGGAATGCCCACACCCGCCACGATGCGCGTCGTGCAGATCGAGCCCGGCCCTTGGCCGACCTTGATGGCGTTCGCGCCGCAATCCGCCAGAAACTCCACGCCCGCCGCGCTCGTCACGTTGCCGGCGATGATGGGCAGCTTGGGAAAAACCTCGCGCAACATCTTCACCGTGTCGCCCACGCCCTCGGTGTGGCCGTGCGCGGTGGAGACGGCCACGACATCCACGCCGCGTTCCACGAGGCTGCCGACATGGGTGAGAATGCGGTCGCGGTCGAGTTCGCCGAAGGCGTTGCGCGTGGCGCTGACCGCCGCGCCGCAGATGAGGTGGTGGTTGGCGTCGCGCGCCGGCTTGAACTGCGCCTTGCGTTCCTGGGCGATGCGCTCCACGTCGCTCATGGTGATCAGGCCGAGCAGATGGTCCTGGTCGTCCACGACGATGAGCTTGTGGATGCCGATGTGTTCGGTGAAAAACTTGTCGGCGCGGGCGATGGGGTCCTTGCCGAGCTCCTTTTTGGTGACGGTGTGGACTTGCGCGCGCGGCGTGAGCGCTTCGGAGATTTTCTTTTTCGCGTAACGCGGTTTGACGACGTGGCCGGAAAGCAGGCCGACCAGCTTGCCTTTCTCATCCACGACGGGAAACGTGCTGAAGCCGAATTTCTTTTCCTCGATGAGCGCGAGCACATCGCCGATGAGTTGGTCGGGCGAAACTTTGATCGGGTCCTGGATGAGGCCGTGGAC
>Ga0075471_10002767_pt1 | contig 11439 bp, 10 predicted proteins | sample DEB19_08_DNA_2_FD_74787 | JGI IMG/M metagenome (GOLD analysis project Ga0075471, IMG submission 74787) | Aqueous microbial communities from the Delaware River and Bay under freshwater to marine salinity gradient to study organic matter... | ecosystem: Environmental > Aquatic > Marine > Coastal ... | reverse complement strand
ACACCACGCGGCTCGAACAATGCGGCGAACTGCTCGTTGCTGAACCGACGGTCTGTGCGGGGCGTGCCGGGTCTCGCACCGGTCTCGACGAGGGCGTCGACAGCGACGACCTTCCCTGAGGGCTTCACGATGAGCGGGTTGATGTCAACCGACACGATGTCATCCCGACCTGTTGCGACAGCGGACAGTGCTGTCAGGCACGCGACGAGGGAGTCACGGTCCACCGCTGCTTCTCCCCGGAACTCGCCGAGAATCTTCTGTGTCCTGAGCGAATCAACCATCTCCCCGGCCTGGTCGGGCGAGACAGGCACCGGGCGGAAGGTGACATCCGCGATGGCCTCGGCGAGGATGCCGCCGATTCCGAGCATCACCGTGGGGCCGAACTGCGGATCGACAAGGAGACCAGCGATCAGCTCCCTCGCCCCGGAGACCATCTCCGCAACGAGCAGATGGACCTCGCCGTCGTCCGCCGTGGCCTTGGACAGGAGCTCGGAGGCGGCATTCTCCACCTGGGCGGCATCGCCGAGCCGCAGGCGCACGAGGCCGCGTTCGGTCTTGTGGGCGATCGAATCGCCCCCGAGCTTCACGACGACGGGATAACCGATGTCCTCCGCCGCGGCAACGGCCTCTGCGGCCGTGCGGACCACCGACTCACGGGCGAAGGGCACGCCGTACCCCGCCAGTATCTGCTTCGATGCCGCTTCTGAGAGGGTGCTGTGATGAGGGGCCACGGCTCCCACGGTAGTCACCGGGGGTGGTCCCCAGCCGAACGACGGAGTCGCATCACGTGAGCGCCGAGCGGAAGAACGTGACAACGGCCTCCCGGTGCACCCTTATCCGTTCGGAGGTGAGTGCGTCATCCTCCAGAAGATCAGTGATGAAGGGCGCGTCCGAGAAGTAGGACAGAATCGCGCCGTAGCCCATGATGAGCAGGTGCCGGGAGTCGTGCCTGCGGAGCTTTCCTGCCGCCATCATCTCGTCCAGGTACTCGGCGGCGGCCTCGAACAAGGGTTTGAGGACGGAGGCGAGGTCGATGCCGAGCCGCACACCACCGTCCAGTGCCTCACGCCGCATCATCCTCACGTAGTCGGGATGATCCTCGAAGAGGGCAAAACCCGCCCGCAACACCAGTTCGACCTTGTCCCACCCGGTTCCGTCCATCTCGACGGCCTCACTCACACGCTCCAGCCAGTCGGAGAGGATGCGCTCGAAGACGTTCCCGTAGAGAACCTCCTTGGATGCGAAATGATGGAGAAGGCTCGGTCTCCGGATGCCCACCCCGGCAGCTATGTCGTTGAGTGACGTGCCGTCATAGCCCCGCTCGGCAAAGCACGCCACGGCCTCATCGAGAATGAGGTCCCGGGTGCTTCTTTGGCCTCTGTCGGGTCCCTCTGACACCCCCCGAAATTACCTCCATGAATCGCCTACCTACCAGTAGGTAGTGAACTAAGGTCAGTTTCATGCGCAATGTCCTGCTGTCCCTCCTGGTCGTTGTGATGGCGGCAGGGCTCGTCACCACACTCGCAAACACCGCCACCACGGTGTACCTGCACCGGGCCCTCAGCCACCGTGCGCTGACCCTCCGCTGGGCGCCCAAGATGGTCTTCCGCACGGTCATCTGGCTGACAACGGGGATCAAGCCGAGGCAATGGGTGGCCGTTCACCGCAAGCACCACGCGTACACGGACGAGACGGGCGACCCTCACTCGCCGGTGCTGCTCGGATGGAGAACCGTGCAGCTGAAGAACGTGGCGCTGTACCGCGAGGCGTTGCGTGACCCCGCGATTCTCGACAAGTACGCGCGTGACCTGTCCGACGACCGCTGGGACAGGTTGTTCTTCAACCACAAGAACACCGGCCTGCTCCTCGGCATCGGCACGCTCGTGCTGGTTCTCGGGCCGCTGAAGGGCCTGCTCGCGGCGTTCCTCCACGCGAACGCATACCTGGCGGCGAACGCGGCAGTGAACGCACTGGGCCATCATTTCGGGCGTCGCCCCTACCCGAACGGCGCCACCAACCTCCAGTGGCTCGCCTTCTGCACCATGGGAGAGGGGTTGCACAACAATCACCATGCCGCCCCCTCCTCCCCCAGGCTGTCCCATCGGCGGCGCGAACTCGACCCCGGTTGGTGGGTCATCCGGACTCTCGCCGCGTGGCGCCTCGCGACCCTGCGGTTCAGCGACATCCGGCTTGCCCCGGGTTCCCGCGCCGGCGCAACGTGACGGGCAGGTACCGTCTCGTCCGTGACTGACACCGACGCGTCCGTCTTCTCCGTCTCGAGCGAGAACCTCTTCGACGGTGACTCGATGCGCGGACCGACGGTCGTCACGGTCGAACGCGGTGTCGTCGTTGGCATCGAACAGTTTCACGGCGAGGCCGAACACCGACTCATCACCGCCGGGCTCGTCGATCTCCAGGTCAACGGATGGGACGACGTGGACGTCGCCTCCGCGGACGGTCCGGGAATCGAACGGCTCGGCGAGCTTCTGGCTGCGGAGGGCACCACTCACTGGCTCGCCACAGTGACCACTGATTCCCTGCCGCGCCTGGCTGACACTGTGCACCGTCTCGGGACCGTGCTGTCCGGCGGCGTTCACGGCGCGGTGGGAATCCATGTCGAGGGTCCATTCCTCGGTGCCGCGCGCGGAGCGCACCCCCGTGAGCACGTGTCCGGGGTGGATCTGGATTGGCTCGCCGCCCTGCCCGACTCGGTCCGGATCATGACCGTCGGAGCAGAACAGGAGCTGTTCGGGGCTGCGGCATCCGTCCTGCGGGACAAGGGCACCGTTGTCTCCGTGGGGCACTCCAGACCCACGAGGGACGAATACGAGAAGGCGGTCGCGGCAGGGGCCACCATGGCGACGCACCTGTTCAACGCGATGTCGGGGGTTCACCACCGCGATGACTCCCTTGCGCTGTGGGTGCTCACCGACGACAGGGTGGCGGCGGGCCTGATCGCCGACATGGTGCACGTGTCCGCAGAGGCCGTGACCCTTGCCTTCCTCGCCAAGCGCGGCGCGCTGTGTCTCGTGTCGGACTCGGTCGGGTGGCGCGCGCCGTGGGCCGCGGCGCGGGGAGTGAGCGTGCGGGACGGTGCCCCCCGTCTACCCGACGGCACGCTCGCCGGCAGCAGCACCTCTCTCCTCGGGTGCGTCCGGAACGTGGTGTCACGATGCGGCGTCGACATATCCACAGCCCTCAGGGCGGCCACGTCGGTGCCGGCGCGGATCCTCGGGCGCAACGACATCGGCGTCGTGCGGGTGGGGACGCCTTTCTCCGCGGTCGCTCTCGACGGCACGCACCACGTGTCCCGGGTGTGGCGCGGATTACCGTGGGAGCGTGACATCACGACTCTCCGCTGAACAGGACGCACAGGCTCTCTCGTTGGTCAGGGGATTCGCGATGGATGCCCCGTTGGCAGCGAAGAGCGGGCACCAGGGAACAGCAATGGCGCTGGCACCGCTCGCCCACGTCCTGTACTCGAGGGTGATGCGCTTCGACCCTGCCGACCCGCAGTGGGTCGACCGGGACCGGTTCATCCTGTCCGGCGGGCACGCGTCGATCCTCCAGTACTCGATGCTGTATCTCGCCGGCTTCGGACTCTCGCTCGACGACATCAAGAACTTCCGCCAGTGGGGCTCGGCCACACCCGGCCATCCCGAGGTCGGTCACACCGCCGGGGTCGAGGTGACCACCGGTCCACTGGGCCAGGGATTCGCGAACGCGGTGGGGATGGCCATCGCGGAGGCTCACCTCCGCGCGGTTCACGGGAGTGATGCGGTGTCGCACCACACCTGGGTCGTCGCCGGCGACGGGTGCCTGATGGAGGGCATCAGCCACGAGGCCGCGTCACTCGCCGGCCACCTGGGTCTTGACCGGCTCGTGTGCATCTTCGACGACAACCGCATCACAATCGACGGTTCGGTCGACCTTGCGTGCTCTGACGACGTTCCGATGCGATTCCGCTCGTACGGGTGGAATGTCATTGACGCGGGCGACCCGGGGGACGATCTCGACGCCATTGAGAAGGCCCTGCTGGAGGCCCGCGCCCACCGCGGCAGTCCGACACTCGTGGTCCTGCGCACGCACATCGGCACACCGTCGCCCGACCTCACCGACAACCATGAGGCACACGGGAACCCTTTCACCGCCGCACATGTCACCGCCACGAAGCACGCCATGGGAATTCCCGACGAGCCGTTCTGGTCGCCCGAGGCCCTCGTGACGGCGTACCGCGCGCACTGTGCCGCGAGGGGATCGTCAGTCCACTCGGCATGGGCGTCCGCAGCGGGGGCTGCGGGACGTGATCTCACCGCATCAGCCCTCAATCCGGCACCTGCGGGATGGGACGCGAACCTTCCCGTGTTCGAGGACGGCCACGGGCTCGCCACGCGACAGGCTTTCCAGAAGGTTCTCGAGGCATGCCGGGACACACTTCCCGCGCTCGTCAGCGGTGCGGCGGACCTCACCGGCAACACGGGAGCCAAGCTCGACGGGAAGAACCCGTTCTCCGCGTCGAACCCTTCGGGCCGGCAGGTGTACTACGGCATCAGGGAGCATGCAATGGGTGCGGCGCTGGTCGGAATGGCATTGCACGGTGGTGTCCTGCCGGTCGGCGGAACGTTCTTCGTGTTCGCTGACTACATGCGCCCCAGCATCAGGCTTGGCGCCCTCTCGGGGGCGCGGTGCGTGTTCGTGTTCAGTCATGACTCGGTTGGCGTCGGCGAGGACGGCCCCACGCACCAGCCCGTCGAGCATCTGGCATCGCTGCGCGCCATACCCGGTCTGCGCGTCGTGCGTCCTGCCGATCCCAACGAGACACGCGAGGCGTGGCGCCAGGCCGTGTCCCATGCCGGTCCCACTGCCCTCATCCTGTCCCGGCAGACCGTCACCGCGACGACCGATGGCTCGGCCGTCGCGCGCGGCGCGACGACCGTGCGGGGTGTCGACTCGCCGTCAGCAATCATCGTGGCAACAGGCAGTGAGGTGGGGCTGGCGCTCGCCGCGGCCGGCGAACTTGCCGCCTCGGGGACACAGGTCAACGTCGTGTCCATGCCCTCCTGGGAGGTCTTCGAGGAGCAAGACACTGCGTGGAAGGAATCGGTGTTCCCCGCGGGCGTCCCCGTGGTCAGCGTCGAAGCCGGGTCGACCTTCGGGTGGGGACGATATGCCGACAAGTCACTCGGCATCGATCGGTTCGGGGCCAGCGCGCCCGGGGCGGTCGTCATGGACAAGCTCGGTGTCAACGTGTCGGCAGTTGTGGCCGCTGTGCGGGAAGAGCTCAAGTGAGCAGCCTCCTGGCTGATCTCCACGCCATCCAGGGACAGAGTCCCTGGATCGACAACTTGCAGCGCTCATTTTTCGCCACCGGCCGGCTGGACAGCCTCATCGCCTCCGGCGTGCGGGGGCTGACATCCAACCCGACCATCTTCCAGAAGGCCATCCAGGGCAGCACCGACTACGACGAACAATTCGCCTCGGAGATGGGGCGCGGTCTCACACCCGCAGAGGCGTACTGGGAACTGGTGGTCCGCGACATCCATTCCGCACTGGACGCCTTCGATCCGCTCTACCGGGCGTCAGGCGGAACCGACGGGTTCGTGAGTGTCGAGGTTGACCCGTCGCTCGCCCATGACGGCCCCGGCACCCTCGCGGCGGGCCGCGCACTCCACGAGCGCATCGCCAGGCCCAACGTGATGATCAAGATCCCCGCGACGAAGGAGGGACTTGGTGCCATCCGCACCATGGTGTCCGAGGGCCGGAACGTGAATGTCACCCTCATCTTCAGCCTCCAGCGGTACTCCGAGGTGATCGAGGCCCACATCCGCGGGCTCGAGGAGAGGCTCGCAGCAGGCGGGGACGTGTCGGCAGTTGCTGGTGTCGCGAGTTTCTTCATCAGCAGGGTCGACAGCGAGATTGACAAGAGGCTCGAGGCAGATGGTTCCGATGCCGCACTGGCACTGCGCGGGACAGCGGCTGTCAACCAGGCGCGTCTCGCCTACGACCTGTTCCGCACTGCCTTCTCGGGGCCACGGTGGGAACGACTGGCGGCGGCGGGAGCACAGGTGCAGCGTCCTCTGTGGGCTTCGACCTCCACGAAGAACCCGGCGTATCCCGACACGCTGTATGTTGACTCCCTGATCGGGCCCGACACGGTGAACACGCTCCCGGACGCCACACTCGAGGCCTTCGCCTCTCACGGCACGGTCGCCCGCACCATCGACTCCGGCGTCGACACCGCGAGGACGCAGTGGGACTCCCTCGCTGCGCACGGGGTCGACGTTGACGACGTCGCCGCGCAGCTGGAGCGAGAGGGGGTTGCGTCGTTCATCGCGAGCTTCGACGACCTTCTCGCCGCACTCTCGGCCAAGGCCACCGCACTGGGCCGGCCGTGAACTGCGACAAAGCGGATCCTGCGGGAAGCCGTCCGTGAGCCTGCGGGACGATCTCGAGACCGCTGCACGGGACCTCGCGGAGGCTCTCGGGGCATCGGGCCGGCCCCCTGGTGACCTGCGCCAGTTGCTGAGGCTGGTCGAGGCCGCCACTGGCCTCGCATCGGGTGACGCTTCCGCGCTTGACGTGAAGATCGCGGCCGCCGCCCTCACCGAGATGCAGGAGGCTTTCGAGATGTTCGCGCCGTACCGCGACGTGCGGAAGGTGACGGTGTTCGGGTCGGCACGCATCGCGGCGGGAAGCCAGATCTACTCGCTCACGGTCGAGGCGGCGCGCCTCATCGCGGAGCAGGGTTTCATGGTGGTCACGGGCGCCGGGCCCGGGCTGATGGAGGCGGGCATGGTCGGGGCCGGGCGGGACCGGTCGATCGGTGTGTCCATCCGTCTCCCGTTCGAGGCCTCCTCGAACTCGATCATCGAGGGCGATGACAAGCACGTCACGATGCGTTACTTCTTCACGAGGAAGCTGATGCTCATGAAGGAGTCACACGGGTTCGTGTGCCTGCCGGGCGGATTCGGGACGCTGGATGAGACGTTCGAGCTCCTCACCCTCGTCCAGACCGGACGTTCCGTGCCCGCACCGATCGTGTTCCTCGACCCGCCCGACAAACCCTTCTGGAAACCGATCATGGCCGCGCTCATGCCCACGCTCCTGGCCCACGAGGTCATCTCGCGGGAGGACACGGGCCTCTACAGGATCACCAGCGACGTCTCCGAGGCGGCCCGCATCGTCACCGGTTTCTATTCCAACTTCCACTCGATCCGGCATGTCGACGGCAACCTCGTGCTGCGGATGCAGCGCAGCATCCCCGAGCGGGATGTCGAGTTGCTGTCCAAGGGCTTCAGTCACATCCACGGCGGGCTCTTCAGGCTCTCCGGGCCGACCGATGCCGAGACCAGGGACAACGACAATCCTCTCCTCGCCCGTCTGCTGATTGATTACTCGGGCAAGGGGTACGCACCCCTCCTGCCGCTGATCGACTCGGTCAATCGTTTCTAGGAGCTATGCCCGAGAGGAGGCTGATGGCCTTGTCGACGGCACGACGGGCCTGTGCGACGACCCGCTCCTCGGGGGGCCTCGCTGTCTCACCCTTCTCGATGGCCTCCCGCAGCAGCGTCATCGATCGTTCACCGAGTGTCTCCCCGATGTTCTCCAGACGGGAGATGATGTCGTCGAGTGATGGGTCGCTCATGCACGCAACGGTACATTGGCCGCGCGTCACGAGTTTCACGGGATGAGTCCCATCCCCTAGCGTTGACACATGCCCCACGACGACCTTGCCCACGAATGGATCAGCTTCGAGGATCCTCGCGAGCACCGCACGTGGATGGTGGATGCCACTTTCTTTGTGTCGTCCTACAAGTGCATCTACGGCGAGGGCTGCAAGGGCATCCACGAGGAACCGACACCCGGCCTGGCCCAGGGATGCTGCAGTTTCGGGGCGCACTTTCTGGACAAGGACGACCGTCGGTCCGTGACCAAGGCGGTGTCACGTCTCGAGCCCCGGCACTGGAAGAACCATTCGACGGCCCAGAAGAAGGGCTGGGTGGTGAAGGACGAGGACGGCGAGGAGAAGACCCGGGTCGTTGACGGTGCCTGCATCTTCCACAATCCTCCCGGGTTCGAGGGCGGGACCGGTTGTGCCTTCCACATCGCCGCTGTCGAGGCCGGTGAGCGCCACATGGACTGGAAGCCCGACGTGTGCTGGCAGGTTCCCCTCCGCCTCGAGGAGCACACCGAGGATTCTGGCCATGTCATCTCGACTCTGAGGGAGTGGAAGCGGCGCGACTGGGGCGAGGGCGGAAGCGAGTTCGCGTGGTGGTGCACCGAGTCAACGGATGCATTCGTGGGCGGCGAACCCGCCTACTCCTATTTCCGCGACGAACTGACCGAACTGATGGGAGCCGAGGCCTACGGAATCCTGGTCGGCTACCTGGAGCGGCCGAGGGCCACCCCCCTTCCCCACCCCGCGGTTCGCGGCCGTCACGACAGCCGCAAGAAGAAGGCCACGAAGGCGCGCAGCTAGGAGTTCTGCTTCTTGAAGGCCCGGCGGCGGTCCTCGAGCCCGAGCATCCTCTTGCGGATGCGGATCTTGGTGGGTGTCACCTCGACCAGTTCGTCGTCACCGATCCATTCGATGGCCGTCTCGAGGGTGTGCACCACCGGGGCGGCAAGCTTGACGCCGTCATCATGGCTGTGGGTCCGGATGTTGGTCTTCTCCTTGGCACGAACGGCGTTCACGACCATCTCCTCGCCCCGCGCACCCTCGCCGATGACCATGCCCTCGTAGACCTCCTCGCCGGGTGAGAGAAACAGCGTCCCGCGCAGCTGGAGGTTGTCGAGTGCGTAGGCAGTGGTGGTGCCGATCCGGTCGGCGATCATGGCGCCGCCGGTGCGGTGCGGCAGTTCGCCCGCCCACGGTGTCCACCCGGCGTGGTGCTGGTGCAGCAGTGCCGTGCCGCGGGTGGCGGTCATCAACATCGATCTGAAGCCGATCAGGCCGCGGGACGGGGCCTCGAAGGCCACGATCGTGCGGCCCGGGTCGCCCGGGCGCAGGTCGAGAATGCGGCCCTTCCTCGGGGCGAGGGCCTGCGTGACGGTGCCCACGTGCTCATCGGGAACGTCGCAGCTGCCCGCCTCGAGCGGCTCGTGCTTCTTGCCGTTGATGTCGCGCGTGATGACCTCGGGACGGCTGACCTGCAGCTCGAAACCCTCACGGCGCATGTTCTCGATGAGAACAGCCAGCTGCAGCTCGCCCCGGCCGGCAACGCTCATGATGTCAGCCGAATCCGTGTCGGCAATCTTGATCGACACGTTCCCGAGGATCTCCTTGTGGAGACGCTCGCGGATGTGGCGGCTGGTCACGTACTTGCCCTCGCGTCCCGCGTACGGGGACGTGTTCACCCCGAAGCTCATCCGGATGACTGGTTCGTCGACCTCGAGGCGCGGCAGGGCGGCTGTGACGTCGGGGGCGCTGATGGTGTCCCCCACCTCCACCTCGGGGATGCCCGCAAGTACGAAGAGGTCGCCGGCACGCACTTCGTCGACCTCGGTCCGGCCGATGCCGTCGAACACGCTGAGCTGCGCGATGCGCCGGCGCAGTGGGTTGCCGTCGGTCTCCTTGCCCCACAGTGCGACGTTGTCACCCTTGCGCATGATGCCGCTGTGCACCCGTCCGATGGCGAGGCGGCCGACGTAGTCGGATGCGTCGAGATTGGTGACGAGCGCCGTGAGGGGGGCGTCCTCGTCCATGGTCGGTGCGGGGACTGTCTCGAGAATGGTGTCCAGCAGGGCCGAGAGATCCGCGTCGGCGGCGGGCATGCCCACGCCCTTCATCGCGCGACCCTCGCGGGCCACGGCCGAGATGACGGGGAACGCGAGCTGGTCGTCACTCATGGCAAGGTCGAGGAACAGCTGCTCCACCTCGGCCAGAACCTCTTCCGGCCGGGCATCCTGCCTGTCGACCTTGTTGATGACGAGCACAGTGGGGAGCCCGCGCCCGAGCGCCTTGGACAGCACGTACCGCGTCTGCGGGAGGGGTCCCTCCGCCGCGTCGACGAGAAGCACGATGCCGTCCACGAGTGCCAGGGCTCGCTCGACCTCACCGCCGAAGTCCGCGTGCCCCGGCGTGTCGACGAGGTTGACGAGCACGTCGCGCCAACGGACGCGGGCAGCCTTTGCGAGGATGGTGATGCCGCGCTCCCGCTCCTGGTCGTCGGAGTCCATGACACGGTCGACCACGGTCTGGTGCGAGGCGAAGGTGCCCGTGGACTTGAGGAGGGCATCGACGAGGGTCGTCTTGCCGTGGTCGACGTGCGCGACAAGGGCGACGTTGCGGAGGGGGTTCTTCATTTTCTCGTTTTCGGGGGGATGACCGTGGGGTCAGTCTTCGTCGGACTCTTCGTCCTCGTCGTCGTCCTCGTCAACCCAGCCGTAACGCTCCGCGATCTCGGCGTACTCGTCATCCTCGGACTTGCTGGAGCGCGATGACTCGTTGAGCCCGAGATCGGACGCGGAAGGGCCGGCTTGTTTCAGTTTGCGCGCTTCCTCGAAACGACGGTGGCGACCCTTTTTCACGGCCGGGCTCCAACATTCAGTGGCCCGTGGGCCTGTCAATACAACCCCAGCACTTTACCGTCCCGGTGAGACGGATTCGGGCAATTTGACTCAATCCCCTGCTTCCACAGGGACCATTCTCAAGCCCCCGGCCGCACCGTTGGCGCTGAAAGTGAGAGCCCTGCGCCCCCGAACGAGCAATTCCACATCGTGGCCGAGAATGTCGGCTCTCCACCCCGTCGCCAGACGAGCCCCCGGCACGGACGACAGCAATTCCACGATGTCCCGGCGGGTTCCGAGCAGGGCCGGGTCAAGGTCGCTCTGCCTCGCGAGTTCTGCCACCCACACCCCCACCAGGGTCACCGCCGGTCGCATGGTCTTGTCCAGGTCGTCGCCGTCCGCCGACGGGAAGTGAAGTTCGCCCTTCTCCGCGTCAGCGATTGCATCGTCGATTGCGTCGAGCACAGCCTCGCCCAGGGAACCGCGCGCCAGCCGACCATCGACACCGCGGCAAGCCCCGAGATCGTCGAGCGTGCGCGGGACCCGCTGGGCGATGCCGAGGAGCGCGATGTCGGAGAGGACGTGGCGCGGCGGGATGTCGAGATCCATCGCGCGGTTCTCCCTCCAGCAGGCGACATGTCTCGCCACCCAACGCGAGCGCCCCTTGACCGTGCGGATGTCTTTCACCCGCAACCATGCGTCCCACGGGTCGGTGGGACCGACCGGGCGGGTGCGAAGCTCCTCACACGCCTCGGCGGCCCAGTCAACCCGGCCCCGCGCGCGCAGCTGGTCGTCGATGATCTCCTTCATAGCCTCGAGATGGATGACATCCGACGCCGCATAGTTGCGCTGGTCGGCCGTCAAAGGACGCCGGAGCCAGTCCGTGAGCCGGTCACCCTTCGGCACGTGCTCCCGCAGGAGCGACGCCGC
>Ga0075471_10002766_pt1 | contig 11440 bp, 6 predicted proteins | sample DEB19_08_DNA_2_FD_74787 | JGI IMG/M metagenome (GOLD analysis project Ga0075471, IMG submission 74787) | Aqueous microbial communities from the Delaware River and Bay under freshwater to marine salinity gradient to study organic matter... | ecosystem: Environmental > Aquatic > Marine > Coastal ... | reverse complement strand
GGCGACGTGGCGATCTTCTCGCTCAGCACGCTCGCCTGGATCTTCACCCGTCGGCAGAGGCGCGAGGTGCTGCTGCCCAGCTTCTACCAGATCGGCGTCATGTCGCTGCCGGTCGTCGCGCTGACCGGGCTCTTCATCGGCATGGTGCTCGCGGTGCAAAGCTACGCCCAGTTCAAGGCGCTCGGGCTCGAGACCCGACTGGGCTCCGTGATCAACCTCTCGCTCGTCAGGGAACTCGGCCCCGTGCTCGCAGCCACCATGCTCGCCGGCCGGGTCGGCAGCGCCATGGCGGCGGAGCTCGGCACGATGCGGGTCACCGAGCAGATCGACGCCCTGGAGTGCATGGGCGCCAACCCGATCTACTATCTGGTCGTGCCGCGGTTCCTCGGCTGCCTGGTGCTCATTCCCGCCCTGACGGTGATGGCCGACTTCATGGGCGTGCTCGGCGGTTACCTCTACTCCCACCTGCTCCTCGGCATCGACTACCACCACTACTGGGAGAACTCCCGCGAGTACGTCGACGCCTTCGACTTTCTGATGGGCATCTCGAAGAGCCTGTTCTTCGGTGCCGCGATCGCGTTGGTGAGCTGCCATCACGGGTTCCACTGCGGCCACGGCGCCGAGGGGGTCGGCAGGGCGGCGACGAACGCCTTCGTGCACTCCTTCGTGCTGATCCTCGTGCTCGACCTGTTCCTCGGCATCGGGCTCAACAACATCCACGACTTCTTCCGGCCCGAGGGACCGCGGCGGCTGCTGTGAGCCGCCCCGAACCGCCATGCCCACCACCGCCCATCGCACCGTCGTCGATCCCGGCCAGACCGCGGCCCCGCTGCTGGAGGTCGCCGATCTCTCCGTGCGCTTCGGCCGCCACCCCGTGCTCCGCGACATCTCGCTCGACATACCCGCGGGCCAGACGCTGGTGGTGCTCGGCGAGAGCGGCTGCGGGAAGACCGTGCTCCTGAAGACGATGATCGGCCTCGTGCGGCCGGAACGGGGCGTCGTGCGGTTCGACGGCCGCCCACTCGCCGGCATGCCGGTCCGCGAACTCGCCCACCTCCGCACCCGCTACGGCTTCGTCTTCCAGGGAGCGGCCCTCTTCGACAGCCTCTCGATCGCGGACAACATCGCCTTTCCGCTCCGCGAGCACACACGCATCTCGGCGGCAGAGGCGCACGAGATCGTGGTGTCGTTGCTCGACGAGGTCGGGCTGCCGCGCACCGTGCTCGCCAAGAAGCCGGTCGAACTCTCGGGCGGCATGCGGAAGCGGGCCGGCCTGGCCCGTGCCCTCGCGCTCGACCCCGTGCTGATCCTCTACGACGAGCCTACGACCGGCCTCGACCCGATCATGAGCGACGTGATCAACGAGCTGATCCTGCGGGTGCGTCAGCGGCCCGGCGTGACGAGCGTCGTCGTCACGCACGACATGAACACGGCCCGCAAGGTCGCCGATCGGATCATCATGCTCTATCCGCTCTTCCGTCTCGGGGCGGAGGAGCCGCAGATCGTCTTCATGGGCACGCCCGACGAACTCGATCGCTGCCGCGACCCGAGAATCCGGCAGTTCGTCGAGGGACGGGCGGGCAGCAGGCTGGCCGACGCGCAGGCCGAGCAGGACGTGGAGGAGGAATCATGAGCGACAGGGTGATGCAGTTTCGCGTGGGCGTCATGGTGCTGGCCACGGCCATCATCGCCGGCATTCTGATCGTGCTCTTCGGCGACCTGCCCTCGTTGGTGCAGGCCACCTATCCGCTGAAGATGAGCTTCTCCGACGCCCGCGGGGTCGCCGGGGGCACGCCCGTGCGCAAGAACGGCATCCTCGTGGGCCGCGTCTCGAGCGTGACGCTCGACGAGCGCGGCGGTGTAAGCGTGGTGGCCGACGTTGATTCCCACGTGCCCGTCTACAAAGACGAGGTGCCTCGCATCTCCAGCACGATCCTCGGCGACGCGGAAATCCAGCTGGTGCCGGGGCACATCGTGCCGCCCCGGCAGCGGCTCGCGGCCAACGAGGTGCTCATGGGCGCCGTCTCCCGCGATCCCTTGGAGATCTTCTCGAACCTGGAGCCCAAGCTGGAGAGCACGCTTGATTCGCTCGCGCAGGCCAGCGACTCCGTGCAGAAGCTTTCGCTCAACATCGACCGGATGTTCGCGGGCGGCGACGACCGCTTCGAGAAGATGCTCCGCAAGACCGACGCGGCCCTCGACTCCTTCAATGCCGCGATGAACAACATCAATGCCGTGATGGGCAACGCCGACACCCGGGAAGACATCCTCAACACGATCTCGGCCCTGCCCGAGGTGGTGGCCGATCTCCGCAAGACCGTCCAAGGCGTCAGCACGACCGTCGACACCGCCGACCGCAACCTCCGCAACCTCGAGGGGCTGACCAAGCCGCTGGGCGAGCGCGGGACCGCGATGGTGGCCCAGATCGACAAGACGATCGGTCGGCTCGACGAAACGCTGCAGCAGGCGGCCCTGTTCACGAAGGCGCTCAACGAGTCGCAAGGGACGCTCGGCAAGCTCGTCCGCGATCCCCAGGTCTACAACGAGCTCGCCCAGGCCGTCTCCACCGTCAATCATCTCACCAAGGAGCTGCGGCCGATCGTCGACGATGTCCGCGTGTTCACCGACAAGATCGCCCGCCACCCGGAGCAGCTCGGCGTCCGCGGCGCCCTCGACCGTCGCCCTGGGCTGAAGTGACGCCCGCGCTCCCCGCCACCGCCCGGTTGCGGCGGGCCGCGACGAACCGTGATACTACTTCCGCAGGTGTGCCGTCGTCCGGCCTGGCCGCATCCTTCCCCATCACGCCCTTTCCCGGGAGTCCTTCCATGCCGGCATCCAGCCCCTCGTCCCGCCGTCATTTTCTCCGCTCCGTCGCCCACGGTGTCGCCGCCACGGGCGCCGCCGCCGTCCTGCGGCCCGTCGCCGCACAGGCGGCCAACGACAGGCCGATCCTGGCCACCATCGGCCTGCGCAACCAGGGCTGGACGATCACCGAAAAGTCGTTCGCCTTCGCCGATTTTGCAGCGCTCGCCGACGTCGACGCCAACGTGCTCGGCGCGCACGTCGAAAAGGTGGCCGGCAAGCAGACGAAGCGGCCCGACGCCTACCAGGACTACCGCAAGATTCTCGACCGCAAGGACATCGACGCGGTGATGATCGCCACGCCGGACCACTGGCACACGAAGATCGCGGTGGAGGCGCTGCGGGCAGGCAAGGACGTCTACTGCGAGAAGCCGCTGACGCTGACGATCGCCGAGGGGAAGCTGATCGAGAAGGTGCTCGAGGAAACCGGCCGGGTGTTCCAGGTGGGCACCATGCAGCGCACGGAAGCCGAGCATCGCTTCCTGCAGGCCGTCGCCCTCGTGAAGCACGGCCGCATCGGCAGGATTCGCAAGGTCACGTGCGGCATCGACCGCATGGAGCCCTCCCCCTCGATCCCGGTGGTCGCCGTGCCCCAGGGGCTCGATTGGGACATGTGGCTCGGCCCGGCGCCGAGGGTCGACTACCGCGCGCTACCCGAGGAGCGCAAGGGCTACGGCGGCGGTGTGCCGCTCTACAGCAACTGCCACTACTCGTTCCGCAACTGGCACGAGTATTCCGGCGGCAAGGTGACCGACTGGGGGGCCCACCACGTCGACATCGCCACCTGGGCGCTCGGCGCCGGTGACACCGGCCCCAGCCGGGTGACGCCGGTCGAATTCACGCTGCCAGTGCCCTACAAGGATGGCTATCCGCTCGTCCAGGATCAGTACAACGCCGCCACGCGGTTCACGATCAGGGTCGACATGCCGAACGACGTGGAGATGATCATCACGAGCGAGGGCGACAACGGCATCCTCTTCGAGGGCACCGAAGGCCGGTTCTTCGTGAACCGCGGCAAGATCACCGGCAAACCGGTGGAGGAACTGAAGGATAATCCGCTCCCCGAGACCGCCATCGAGGAGATCTACGGCGGACCGGTCCCCAAGAACCACACCGCCAACTTCGTCGACTGCATGAAGTCGCGAAAGCGGCCGATCGCCGACGTCTGGTCCCACAACCGCATGCTTGAGATCTGCCACCTGGCCAACATCGCCATGCGGCTCAACCGGCCGCTCGCCTGGGATCCCAAGGCACGGCAGATCGTGGGCGACGCGCAGGCGAACGCCTTCCTGTCACGCGAGAGCCGCAAGGGCTACGAGATCGCGGGCTGAACGGCCCGCACGATCCCGAGCACGGGCCTCGAATCGACGGGCGACATCGCCTCCCGACCAGAACGCTGCGCGGACTCCCCGACGCGGCCTACGCCCCGACCGGGGCCGAGAGGCCGTTCTCCAGCACCCGCAGGTACTCCGCCACGTATTCGCCGTACCGCGCCCGCACCTCGGCGGCGACGTGCTTGTACCCCGGCACCCGGCCGCGGCACTTGGCCGCGCCGCACTGGCAGGGTCCGCCGCCGTGGTCGATCTCGTACTCGAACGTGTTGTAGTCGAAGGTGATCTCCTCGCCGGCCGCGATCGGCCGTAGAGCCCGCACCTCGAGCTCGCGTGCGTTGGCGCGGACGAGCACGCCGCAGTTCGGCTCGCAGGAATGCCCCACGAGCACCATCACGCCGTCGGGAATGATGTGCGTGTCGACGTCGACCTGCATCGTGTGCCGCGACCGCTGCGGCACCCGCGGCCCCCACGCCTTGAGCAACGACTCGCCCGCGGCGATGTCGCGGGCGGCGAAGACCGATCGGCCGTGCCGGCCGGTCCGCACCTCGACGGGCTCGTGCGCCGCCGGCACGCGGTCGGGGGAATCGTGCGGCACGATGCCGACCATCTGGTCGAACTGCAACTCCCGGACGCGGCCGCCATACCGCTCGGCCAGCCACGCCATCGTCTGCTCGACCGTGTCGGGCTGGAGCAGGACGAGGTCGCCCGATCGAGAGGCATCGAGCACGAGCGCCGCCGCCTGGCACCACGTGCCGCCCGCTTCGATCGCGACCGGACGCTCCGGCCGCATCGCCGCCACGATGCCCTTGGTGATCAGCGCCGTGATCTCGCCGGGCTGCCGCCCGCGGATGTAGGCATCCTCGTAGATCACCACCCGCTCGAACGTCGCCCCCAAGAGCTGTCCCTGCCGGATCAGGTCCTCGTCGCGCCGGTCGCCGGCGGCCGAGTAGACGGCGGTCCGACGGGCGTGCGGCAGGCTGCGGACCGTGCTGCAGATTTGCTCGAGCGACGGCACGTTGTGGCCATAATCGACGACGATCGATGCCCCCTCCAGATCGAGCAGGTTGAACCTGCCGGGCGAGCCGGCCGCCCCCGACGAGAAGCTCTCCAGACCGAGCCGCACCAGCTCCAGCGGCACGCCGAGCCGCCACGCGGCGGCAGCTGCCGCCAGAGCGTTCTCCACCTGGAACGGCACAAGACCGCGATGGACCAGCGGCACCCGCTCCAGGCTCGCCAGCCGCGTCTCGCGCGGCCCGTCGCAGAGCACGATCCAGCCGTCGCGGACCGTCGCGGCCAAGCCTCCCTGGGCGAGATGCGCGGCGAGCACCGGGTTGGCCGGATCGAGCGCGAAGTAGACGACCTGTCCATCGCACCACTTCTTCATGTCGACCACGAGCGGGTCGGCGGCGTTGAGCACGGCCGCGCCGGTGCGGCGCACCGCCGCGACGATCGCGCCCTTCACCCACGCCAGCCGCTCCGGAGTGTCGATCTCCCCCAGCCCGAGATGATCGCCGGAGGCGATGTTGGTGACGACGGCGACGTCACACAGATCGAAGCCGCAGCCCTCGCGAAGGATGCCTCCGCGGGCAGTCTCGAACACCGCGGTCGTCACTGCAGGATTGGCCAGCACCCGGCGGGCGCTCGCCGGTCCACTGCAGTCGCCGCCATCGATCTGCCGCGACCCGATCCACACGCCCTCGGTGCACGTCGTGCCGACGGTCGCGCCGCCGACCGTGGAAAGGTGCGCGAGCAGTCGCACGACGGTGCTCTTGCCATTGGTGCCCGTGACGGCGGCCACCGGAATGCGGCCGTCGTCGCCCGTGTCGAAAAGCGTCTCGACGATCGCGGCGCCGACGTTTCGCGGCGTTCCAACGGTCGGCTCGAGATGCATCCGCAGCCCGGGGCCCGCGTTGACCTCGATGATCACGCCGCGCTGCGACTCGAGCGACTGGGAGATGTCGGACGTGACGATGTCGATGCCGGCGATGTCGAGACCGACGATCCGTGCCGCCTCGATGGCCCGCTGGGCCACCTCGGGATGCACGAGATCGGTCACGTCCTCGCTGGTCCCGCCCGTGCTCAAGTTGGCGTTCTGGCGGAGAAACACGGTCAGCCCGGCGGCGGGCACGCCGTCGGGCGCGAGCCCCTGCTCCGCCAGCACGGCCAGCGCCACCTCGTCGATCCGCACCGGGCTCAAGGCGCCGGCATGGTCGGAGCACCGCCGCGGATCCTCGTTGACGACGTCGACCAGCTGCCGCACGGTGCTTCGGCCGTCGCCGACCACGGTCGGCGGATGCCGCCGCGCCGCCGCCACGACCTTGCCGCCCACCACGAGCACCCGGTAGTCGCCGCCGGTGACGAACCGCTCCACGACGACCGTCGACTCCTCCTCACGGGCGACGGCCCAGGCCTTCTCGACCTCCTCGCGGGTCGACAGGTCGACCGACACGCCCCGACCCTGGTTGCCGTACCGGGGCTTTACCACCACCGGCGCGCCGATCTCCTCGGCCACGGCCCAGGCGTCGGCGGCGTCGCTCACGGGCCGCCCTTCGGGCACGGGGATCCCGGCCTCGGCCAGCAGCGTGCGGGTGAGCTCCTTGTCCTGGGCGATCGACTCGGCCACGGCGCTGGTGCGATCGGTCTCGGCGGCGCAGATCTTCCGTTGCTTGGCGCCCTGGCCGAGGCGGACGAGCGATCCCTCCGTGAGCCGCCGACAGGGGATGCCGCGGGCCACGGCGGCGTCCACGATCGACCGCGTGCTCGGCCCCAGCTGCACGTCGAGCAGCAGCTGCCGCAGCCGCTTGACCTCGGCAGTGATGTCGAACGGTGAGCCGTCGACCGCCGCCATGATGAGCCGGTGCGCGGTGCGCACGCATTCGACGGCGAACGCCTCCTCCTTGTACTCGATGACCACCTTGTAGACGCCGCGGGCCTTGGCTTCGCGGGCCCGGCCGTAGCCCACCGGCGTACCGCCCAGCGATTGCAGCTCGATCGTCACATGCTCCAGGATGTGGCCCAGCCACGTCCCGGTCCGCAAGCGCTCGAAGAAGCCGCCCCGCTCGCCGATCGAGCAGCGGTGCTCGATCATCGAGGGCAGCCAGCCCATGAGCCGCTCGTTGAAGCCGGGGAGCGTGTTGGACGGGAAATCCTCGAACTTCCCCAGGTCGACCCAGACCTCGAGGACGGGAAACGATGCCCACTGGTTCGGACCGCGAAGAACCTTGAGCGAAGTGATCTCCATGATGGAAGCGGTGTGTGCTCTCTAGGCGTTGCGCAGACGCGTGCGCGGGCCTGTGGGTTGTGCGCCTCTTCCAGCCGCCGGACGTTCCGGGGGACATGTCGGGAGAGAGGCGGCACGGATCACATTGCAGCCGCCGGGGCGCGTCGCCCCAGCGGCCCATTGCTCACCGGCAGCCGTCCGCGGCGCGGAGCGTGCAGAAACGCACGCACCGCAGGCAACGGATCGGAAGCCACGCTTCAGGGCGGCCAGCAATCCGGGGCCGCGGGAGAAGTGCCTCTGGCGAACACGAAGTTCGCAGGCAGGCTGAAGAACAACCGGGGAGCTGATCTCCCCACCGACAACCGACAGGCCGAGGTGGCCATGGATTGGCTGACGTCCCAAGCCGCGAGGCCGGATGCTACCGCCGCACGCCACACGGACGCGCGTTCGCTTGCGGTTCCCGCTCCTTGCAGCACCTTGATTCCATCCGGTCGTCCGCGCGACCTTCCGCCCACGGACGCCTTGCAGAACGAAATCGGAACCGAGCGTCGCTCGTTCGCGAACCACTCTCGTTCGGCACAGGAAGAAGTTTAAGCTCTCGCGAGGCGAGTGCGAATCCTTTTCCAAAAAAACTGCAGCAACGCAGCTTCCGTGCCGAGCCGCCGACAAACCGCCGATGCCGACCATCCTGCCGATCATCTGGCTTCCGCCGGCAGAAACGTCCTGTATCCGCGACCCAGCGGGCACGATCATGATGGAAGAAGTGACAACCGGCGGTGCGGAGGCGGGGGCTGCGGATCGGCGAACGGGAACATTTTCCAACGAGCCTGCGGCACGGTGCCGCTGCCCTGCTCGAGCCTGAGTTAATCTAGGGGTCTTCGGCAAGGCACGCAAGATTCTGTTGGCAGTCCGCACAAGGCCATTCAAGCCGTTCTAACAGTCTAATTCGGCCGCATTTCATCAGATTTTTCGGGTATAACCGCACTCCGTCCGGACCGGGCCGGCCCATTTCCGGTTCGGCCCCGCTGAAAACCCCGCATGCCTTCCCATCCGTCCCGTGCAGCCGTCACTGCCTCCCTGGCATCGCCCGCGGGCAACGGACCGGTGCAGCCGTCCCCGGCGGACCGCTTCCCGCTGGACCCCGGCGAACACGTCATCGCCTCGTGCCGGTTCGACCTGAACGCCGAGCTGATGTTCACCGATGGCGCGATCCTGCTCACCGACCGGCGGGTGGTGGCGGACCAGCCGGCGTCGGTCGACGGCGAACCAACTGCGGACGCGGTCTGGACCTGGCCGCTCGACCCGTCCTCCACCATCGACGTGCATCTGCGGTCGGCGATCGGCCGGATCGAGCTTTCCCAGCACGGCAGCGTGGTGGCCCGGTGGCTCTTCACAGCCGCCCGAGCCAAGGGCGTGCACGCCCTGGAGGATGCGTTCGACGCCCGGCTGCACGGTCAGACTGCCGCCCACCGCGCGGACGTAACGGAGGAGCCCCCGCCGCGCGCGGCCGCACCGGCCGGCGGCAAGGCGGCGGACGAGGACGACGAGGCCGGGCCGGCCGGATCCTGGCGGGCACTCGCCCGCGTGCTCACGTTCGCCCGGCCACACGCCGGCATGGCCATGCTCGGCATCTTTCTGACGCTCGCCAGCACCGTCGCCGCCCTGGTCCCTCCCTACCTCACGATGCCGCTCGTCGACGACGTCCTGGTGCCGAAGCAGCAGGGCCAGCCCGTGCCGTTTTCACACGTGTGGTGGTATCTGGCCGGACTCGCCCTCGCCGCCGTCACCGCCTGGCTCCTGGGCTGGGCCCGCACCTGGACGCTCGCCTGGGTGAGTGAACGGATCGCGGCCGACCTGCGGGTGCAGACCTATGCCCACATGCAAGGACTGTCGCTCGACTTCTTCTCGGGCAAGCGCACAGGCGACCTGATGTCCCGCGTGGGGAACGACACGGACCGGATCAACCTCTTCCTGTCGCTGAACGTCATCGAATTCGCCTCCGACACCATGCTGGTCCTGCTCACGGCCGTGGTGCTCGTCTGGATCAACCCGTGGCTGGCCCTGATGACGCTCGCACCGTTCCCGCTGGTGGTCTGGCTCGTGTACGCCGTGCGGCTGGGGCTGCGGCGCGGATTCGGCCGTGCGAGCATCGCCTGGGCCGACATGACCAGCGTGCTGGCCGACACGATTCCCGGCATCCGCGTGGTCAAGGCCTTCGCGCAGGAATCCCGCGAAGTGGAGCGGTTTCGCGCCGCGAACGCCCGCGTGCTGGATGCCAACGACCGCGTGAACGTGGTCTGGTCGTTCTTCGGCCCGCTGGTGACGCTCTTCAGCGAGGTCGGGCTGCTCGTGGTGTGGGCGGCGGGCGCGGCCATGGTCTTCTCCGGCTCCGTGACGGTCGGCATGCTCACGGCGTTCCTGGCCTACATCGCCGGCTTCTACCGCCGCATCGAGTCGATGATCCACATGGTGCCGGCCACGCAGCGCGCGGCGACGAGCGCCCAGCGGATCTTCGACATCCTCGACTGCAAGCCCTCGGTCGCCGAGGCGCCACGGCCGATCGACCCCGGCCGCGTGCGCGGCAGGATCGAGATCTCGGGCGTGCACTTCCGCTACGGATCGCGTGAGATCCTGCACGGCATCGACCTCACGATCGAGCCGGGCGAGATGATCGGCCTCGTCGGCTCCAGCGGCTCCGGCAAGTCGACGCTCGCCAACCTGATCTGCCGCTTCTACGATCCGTCGAGCGGCTCGATCAAGGTCGACGGCGTCGACCTGCGCGACCTCTCGATCGCCGGCTACCGCCGCAACCTCGGCTGCGTCCTCCAGGAGCCGTTCCTCTTCTTCGGTTCGATCGCCGACAACATCGCCTACGGTTGCCCCGACGCCGCAGCCCAACCGGGCGGCGCCGACGGGCTCCGCGAGCGGATCGTGGCGGCGGCGCGGGCCGCGGGCGCCCACGAGTTCATCCTGGCGCAGCCCGCCGCCTATGACTCACGGGTGGGCGAGCGGGGCGGCTCGCTTTCCGGCGGCGAGCGGCAGCGGCTGTCCATCGCCCGCGCGCTGCTGGTCGATCCGCGGATCCTCGTGCTCGACGAGGCCACCTCCGCCGTCGACGCCGAGACCGAGGCGATCATCCAGGCGGCGATCGACCGGCTCGTGACGGGCCGCACCACGATCGCCATCGCCCACCGACTCTCGACCCTCCGGCGCGCCAACCGGCTCATCGTGCTCGACGACGGCCGCATCGTGGAGATGGGCACGCACGAGGAGCTGCTGGCCGCGGAAGGGGCCTATGCGCGGCTCTACCGCGCGCAGATGAAGGCCGCCGAGGAGGCCGCCGGCGTATGAACATCCCCACTGCCACGCACGGCGCACCGGCCGCGGGCATCCGCTCACCGGGAGCCATCGGACGATGACTTCTTCCGCACCACTCCCGTCCCGCGACGCGGCCTGGAGGATCGAGCGCGCCGCCCACGGACGGCTCGACTTCACCGCCGCCGACGGCACGCGGCACGTCGACGTCGACGTGCTGCGCGGGTTTCCTGTGTCGGCCCCGTCGGGCCCCGTCGCCATCGTCGCCCTCGACGGTACGGAACTCGCCTGGATCGAGTCGCTCACCGATCTCCAGTCGCCGCTCCGCGGCCTGCTGGAAGCGGAGCTCTCGCAGCGGGAGTTCCTGCCGCTGATCCTGCGGATCGTGTCGGTGTCCGACGGCGAGCCGACGGAGTGGAGCGTGGTCACCGACCACGGCCCGCGGCGGTTCACGGTGGCGCACGCCGACGACATCGCCTACATGGCCGACGGCGGGGCATTCGTCACCGACAACGTGGGCGTGCGCTACCACATTCCCCAGGTGTCGCGGCTCGACGGACGGAGCCGGCGGCTGCTCGTCCGCATGGAGTGATCGCGCGGCGGCGCGGGACTTCCGCGGCCGGCACGACGGTTGCGTGACGCCGCCGCGGCGCGGCTTCCCCACCCACCGGATCGCCCCATCCTGCGCCGGCCACGGCCACCGGGGATC
>Ga0075471_10002764_pt1 | contig 11451 bp, 12 predicted proteins | sample DEB19_08_DNA_2_FD_74787 | JGI IMG/M metagenome (GOLD analysis project Ga0075471, IMG submission 74787) | Aqueous microbial communities from the Delaware River and Bay under freshwater to marine salinity gradient to study organic matter... | ecosystem: Environmental > Aquatic > Marine > Coastal ... | reverse complement strand
CTCCAACCTGTGAGGCAATTGATTGCACAGAAAGAGTCTGATCAGACTCTTTCACATCAAGGGTGATACTGTTAGCGTTTTCTCTAGAAAACAAGCTAGAAATTTTACTAATAGAAAGTAGCTCTTGTTTATCTACAAGCGCTTTAACCACAAACTTACTAGGTATAAGCTTTTGATAGTCTGGGTAATTACCATCTATAAGACGAGCAATGAGCTCAATATCACCAACCATAAATAAAACTTGTTGTTCATCAAAAGTAATTTTTATTGTTTTTGCGGCATCACCCATGATGCGCATTAATTCTTGCAGGGCGTTAGCTGGTATTAGTAGCGATATTGGATCTTTATGTGAACCAATATGTTTTTCTGCTAAGCGGTAGCTGTCGGTTGCGGCTATAAATAACTTATCTTCGTTGCCATATAAATACACTCCAGTTAAAACGGGCCTAGTTTCGTCGCTAGATGCTGCAAATATAACCTGTTGTAAAGCTGATTTAAATGAAGATGCCGCAAGTTCAACGCTCGTTCCTTTTTTAATGGTGGGCATAATAGGGAATTCATCAGTGTTTGCACCATTAATGGTAGATTTATAAAGCTCTGCATCGATATGTATTTTATGATCTTCTTGTTTTAAGGATATGACGGTACCGCTTGGCAAGTTAGATACAAAGTCCTGGGCGAGTCTTCCTGGTACAGTAACAGAACCTTCAGAAGTTATTTTTGATCCTACATATTGTGTAATACCTATGTCTAAATTGGTGGCAGAAATCGATAAACGGTTGTTTACGGTTTTAAGTAACACATGACTAAGTATGGGTAAGGTACTTCTTCCACTTGCAACTCGAGCAACATTTTGAAGTGCTTTGCTCAAGTTTTCCTGTGTTACTTTTAAATCCATTTCTATCCTTTCTTATTTAATATAGTAGTTATTATAGTAAGCGTGTATAAAGCTTGAAATTTGGTTATTTAAAGGTGTTAATTGCTGTATTTTAGTTGTGATTAAATTGAGTACTTTTTGTGTACGATATGTGTATAAAATAGGTAGTTTATTCACAACCTCGTTGTTAAAAACAAACCCTGTGTAAAAAACGGGAGCTTTTACACAACTAGCAAACAACACTGCTACTAAGTTATGCATATAGTTTTTCCTTAATTGTGGATATGGCATTTTTCATTGCAGGGTCCAAACCAGCCTCTTTTTCTATTTTTTCAATAGAATGTATTGCTGTTGTGTGATCCTTTCGGCCAAGTTCTTTTGCGATTCTTGGGTAACTCAAATGTAGTTCGCTTCTTAGTAAGTACATTGCAATTTGCCGGGGGGTCACAATATCTTTATCGCGCTTTGGCCCGGTAATGTCTTGTTGAGTGATTTGAAAATATTTAGCTGTTCGCTCGATAACTTGTTTTGCCGAAATATGCTTGGGCCGTTGCCGGGTGGCACCAATGACACTTTTTGCGAGTTCTAGGTCGGCATCAACACCACGCATATCGCACATAGCAATTAATTGGTTTAGTGCACCTTCAAGTTCGCGTATGTTGGTTCGCACATTGTTAGCTAAATAATCCACTACCGGTGGTTCTAGGGTGATGCCATGCGCAACTGCTTTGGTTTGCAGGATAGCACATCTAGTTTCGTAATCTGGGTTTTGCATATCTATACTCATACCCCACGCAAATCGTGATCTTAGCCGTTCCTCTAGTGTTGGAATATCTTTTGGCGGCTTATCCCCACTAATAATAATTTGCTTATTAGCCTGGTGTAGCGCATTAAAAGTATGGAAGAATTCTTCCTGGGTTTTCTCTTTGCCGGCAATAAATTGAATATCGTCAACAATGAGTACGTCGGCAGAACGGTAGTGCCCAGCAAAGTCGGTATTTTTCTTGTAACGAATGGCATCAAGAAACTCTTGCACAAATTGCTCGGTCGAAACATATACAATTTTTGCTGACTGATTATTTTCGAGTATGGCGTTACCGATTGCTTGTACAAGGTGAGTTTTACCGATACCAACACCGCCATATATAAAGAGTGGGTTGTACTTAGTGCCTGGGTTTTGGGCAATTGCTTGAGCTGCGGCGTAAGCAAGCTCATTACCAGACCCTACAATAAATTTATCAAACGTATATTTTTCATTTAGACCTTGTCGATAACTATGGCTGAGGCTATTTTTCGTTTGCTTTTTTATTTCCACTGGTTTTTTAATGATTTCAATTTCTTCGTCGGGTTTTTTAGGAATGCCTGAGTTGTGGATTTTGTACTCGATAGTGGCGCAGGCAACACCATTTTTAGATAATACATCAGTAATGAGGTTGTTAAACTTTCGTTCCAGCTGTTGCTTTACAAATATATTGGGCACACCAATAACAACGGTGTCTTGAGATTTTTTAAGTATACGTGTGTTAGCAAACCATGTAACAAAACTACCTCGTGACACGGTGAGTTCTATTTCTCCAAGTACAGCTTGCCATACATTATCCTGCATCGTACCCTCACAAACCCCGCTTTATAATTGTTACTAACAATGTAATACATAATGACAAGTTTTTCCACAGCCTTTGTGGATTCAAAAGAAGTCTTTATAGAAAAACACACCACTAGGTGTTAAGTTATACACAGTCAACCATGACCCCAGTAATAATTGTGGATAATAATTGAATAATGGTGGATAACCTGATAGGATTAGTGGGGTAAATATTGTTATTTTTACGAAAAACAATAAAGGAAATATCATAATAGAGAAAGAAAAGCAGATAAGGTAAAATATACTTATGCCAAAAAGAACATATCAACCAAAAAAACGAAAACGATCTAAAGTGCACGGCTTTATGAAGCGCATGGCCTCAAAAGCCGGTGTTAATGTAATCAAACGACGTCGACTAAAAGGCCGAAAAGTCGTCACACGTTAAAGGTGGCATAGGTATATGCTTGCCCGCACCAACCGCTTTAAAGGGTATGGCGGGCTGCGCTATGTTTATAAAAAAGGAAGCTCAGCGCGCTCTGCTCATTTTAATGTTCGTTACGTTCTTAACCAGCGCCGCGACCAATACCGCCTAGCCGTTGTAGTCAGTCGGAAGGTGCACAAGTCTGCAGTTAAACGCAATCGTATCCGGCGCCGATTGTACGAAGTCTTTAGGCTTTTGTCTCCGAAGTTCAACGGCCCATATGACATGGTGTGCACAGTGTACAGTGATCAAATACTACAGTTATCAAACGACGAGCTAACTGAAGCGGTCGCTCAGGTCTTAAAAAACGCCAACATTATAGATAACAAAACAACATAACAATCAAGCAATTTGTTGGCCTGTCATGCTATCATGTAACCACGAGAAAGGGATTTTATGTTTTCCACATTAATTGTTCAGCCCATCTTTAACTTACTAGTGTTTATCTATGCAATTCTGCCTGGGCATAATTTTGGCCTAGCCATCATTATTTTTACTGTTGTGGTGCGCCTGGCGATGTGGCCATTGGTTAAAAAACAGCTCCATCATGCTAAGGCCATGCGCGACCTCCAGCCAGAGCTCAAAAAAATAAAACAGGCAACTAAGGGCGATCGCCAAAAAGAATCTATGCTTGTTATGGAGCTTTATAAAGAAAAGGGTATAAACCCCTTTGCTAGTATCGGCCTTGTATTAGTGCAGTTACCAATATTCATAGCCCTCTACTCAGGACTAAATAAGGTAATACAAGATCCGAACAGCCTGTTTACCTTTACCTATCCGTTTGTGCGCAACTTGCCACAAATGAAAGAATTGGCCGGCAATATCGGCCTTTTTGATAACACACTATTTGGGGTTATTGATCTTTCACGTGCGGCTATTGCCCCAGGCGCAGCATTATATGTGCCAGCATTAATTTTGGTGGTAGGTAGCGCGCTGGCACAGTATTATCAAAGCAAACAATTGTTGCCCGAACAAAAATCATCTAAATCGCTACGTCAAATACTTAAAGAAGCGCAAGACGGCAAGCAGGCCGATCAATCAGAAATGTCTGCTGCGACAAGCAGATTTACTATTTATCTTATACCCGGAATGATCTTGTTTTTCACCATTCGACTCGCTGCTGCGCTACCACTATATTGGTTGGCAACGAGCGTAATTGCCATATTGCAACAAAAGAAAGTGCTCGACCAAGATGAAACAGAACTTGAAGCAATTGCCGACAAACCATCTAAAGGCGTAAAAATAATTGAAGGCGAAGTTATTCCTCCTAAAAAAACAAAAAAACCCAACACAAAAACTACTAAAAAACGAAGGAGGCGCTAGTGGAAGAATCAATACAATACGCAAAAAAATATTTAGAAGATTTATTATCGTTTTTCGGGCTTAATACCGACGTGTACGCCACAACCGGCGACGATGATGTAATTGAGCTAAATGTGCCTTCAACGCATCTTAATGGCTTTCTCATAGGCCAACACGGCGACAATATGCATGCTTTGCAATACATTGTTGGCTCAGCGCTACGCAATAATAATTACGAAATAACCAGAGTTATCGTAGATATTGCCGACTACAAAAAGCAACGCGCCGAGCGGCTCGCACAAACAGCCGAAGAATGGGTGAAAGAGGTAAAAGATAGCGGCGAGCCAAAACACCTTAAACCAATGAGCTCAGCCGATAGGCGCACTGTGCACAAGGTTGCATCTGACGCAGGACTACTTACCGAATCAGTTGGTTTCGGCAGGGAACGGCACGTTGTATTAAAACCCGCTGAAAGTAACTAGTCTTTTTCAAGCACTTTTTTATAAACATCTAGCGTTTGCTGTGCTGTTTTTTGCCACGAATATTTTGCAGCCTGTTTGTAGCCTTTTTGTATGAGGCTATCGCGAAGCTTTTTGTCACTTATAACCTCTGATATTTTTTGTGCCATATCTTCAATATTTGTTGGGTCAAAATAATGCGCCGCATCTCCGTACACTTCTGGCAAGCAGGTAGCGTTACTGCTAACAACAGGGCAGCCGTGCACCATTGCCTCGAGCCCCGGCAATCCAAACCCTTCACTTAAAGAAGGGAAGATATATGCTTCTGCGTTGTGGTATAGCCATTTAAGCTCAGCATCATCAACAAAACCAGTAAAAATTACCTTATTTTTAACTGCTGGGTTTTTGACAGTCCAAGATTCAAGTTTTTTGTAGTACTGTTCTTTTTTCCCCGCAAGAACCAGACTTATCTCGGGGTTGTTTTGTCGCATTTTTTCAAGAGCGCTCACGAGGCTATTAAGGTTTTTATGCGGAAAAGCCGAACCCACATAAAGAATAAAAGGCGCAGATACACCATCTACTAATTCTTCTGTCTGGCTTATTGGTGGCTCGCTAGCCTCATATGTGACAAAAACTTTGCGACCATTTGTAGGAACATATTTCACGACATCTTCTTTAACAAATTCGGTAGGCACAATAACTGCCTTCGCCATACGAACACTCGATTTAAGCAGCATGCGGTAGCCAAGCATTCGAACAAAATGCAAAATCTTAGGCAAATTGCCTGGGCGCGCAAAACGAAGCATTGTTAAATCGTGCAGGGTGGTTATTCGTTTTTTAAAATAGAAAACCGGCTCTTGAGGGGTCATTCCAAAATGAATCAAATCGGCGTTGAGTTTATATAAAAATCGAGCAAAAGATATTTGGTCTATTGGGTTAAATGAAAATTGTTTGTATTTGCACACTAAACTTTTAAAATTTCTGTTTTTTGACTTCCAGTTGTCGCTTGGACGCAGCAAAACAGTGTATTTATTGGTATTGTCTATGCTTTGCAGGTACTCAAGAACGCGATCGATATATCGTCCCGTGCTTGATGGCCGTGTTCGCGCATCAATAACTATGTGTTTTGTCATAGTATCAGTTTACAATAATAAGCAGATTATGGCCCGCACATCAAAAGTTAACCACCTTTTATCTATTAGCAAGTATATATTTCTTGGCTTGCTTGCCTACATGCCACTTCATATATTTTTATCAACATGGCTGGGGACGAGCTTTGGTTTGCTGGATATTTTAAAAAACGCTAAAGATGTTGTACTTGTAGTTGGATTTTTATGTGTCGTTACGGCGGGTGTAAAAAATATTAACTGGAAACAGTTTTTCGCCAGCAAAATAGTTTGGCTTATTACGCTCTACTGCTTGCTTAACATTTTGCTCGGAATCGTTAAAAGAACAGATCAAGATGCCGAGATTCTTGGCGTAGTGTACGGAACGCGGTTTTTTGTTTTCTTCCTATATGGAGCCTTACTGGCACAATTAGTGGATGCTAAAAAACTATTAAAGCAAGCCGTTATTACAGTATTGTCAGTGGCGTTTTTGGTGCTTACTTTTGGAGTTGTGCAGTATGTACTGCTTCCCAACAATGCGCTTACGCATGTCGGCTATTCAAGGGCAAACGGTGTGCTACCTGCTTTCTTTATTGATGAAAAGCCAGACCTAGAAAGGGTTATGTCCACCCTGCGCGACCCAAACTCCTTCGGATCTTACGTAATTATTGTTGGTACTTTGGCTATTGCTGCAGTTGGTATTAAAAAAAGTAAACAATATTTGCAACTTCCTGCAATAACGACAGGGAGATTCAATTTAATATCCTTTTTAGTGCATGGTTTGGTTGGTCTATGCTTGTGGTTTAGCTTTTCAAGAAGCGCCTGGATTGGTTTCATGGCTTCATTGGTTACATACTTTATACTTTCGCAACATGCATTCATAAAGGCACATATAAAAAAAATAGTGCCCACTGTTGTTTTACTCATCTTATTGGCCCTGTTGCCACTCTATATGTTTAGAAGCTCATATCTCGTCCAAAACGTAATATTACACAAAGATCAAAGCACCGTACTAGAAGACCCCAATCAATTGCGTGTTAGGTTTTGGCAAGAATCGGTCGATGCAATCAAAAAAAATCCATGGGGCTATGGCCCGGGCACGGCCGGATTGCCCTCAATACGTAATAATGTACAAGGCACAGTACTCACCGAAAACTATTACCTGCAAATTGGTTACGAGCTAGGAATTGCTGGCCTCGCACTATTTTTATCAATTTCTGCAGTAATTGGCTATAGCTTATACCAGCAACGAGGCAATAAAATTGCACGTGCATTGCTGGCAAGCTTTATTGGCCTCGCAATAACTAATTTTTTGGTACACATTTGGGCTAACGAAGCTGTCGCCTACACATGGTGGGGATTGGCCGGTGTATTAATTGCAATACAAATACTGCCGCAGCCCAACAATAAGCTATAATTAAATAACCAACAAAAAGAGGGCATATGAAGAAAAAAGCAATCATCACTGGAGTTGCTGGGCAAGATGGGGGGCACCTGGCGCAACTATTACACAATAAAGGTTATGAGGTTTTTGGGATTGTTCGTGGCCAAATGGAAGCAAGCCACCCAAAGTACCAGAAGTTAAAAAAAGAATTTCCTTTTCTTAACATTGTAATGGCAGATTTGTTAGACCTTTCTGCATTAACCAGAGCAATGCAAGCGGTTAGACCAGATGAAGTTTATAACCTTGCGGCAATTAGCCACGTTGGCTATTCGTTTCGCGACCCAGTTTTAACAGCTGATATAACTGGTAAAGGGGTGTTGAATGTCCTTGAAGCAATTCGGCTTGCAGGGCTTGAAAAGACCACCCGCTTTTATCAAGCATCAACATCTGAAATGTTTGGTGGACTTGACTACAACAGGCCCAACAAAGGCTACGATGAAAACGCTTTATTCCACCCACGAAGTCCTTACGGTGTTGCTAAACTATACGGGCACTGGATCACAAAGAACTATCGAGAGAGCTACGGCATGCACGCAAGTTGTGGCATATTATTCAACCATGAAGGTGAGCGTAGGGGCCCAGAATTTGTTACACGAAAAATTAGTAAAGCGGTAGCGCGCATACAAACCGGCAAACAACAGTACATTGAACTCGGTAATTTAGACTCCAAGCGCGACTGGGGCTATGCTGGCGACTACGTAGAGGGTATGTGGCTTATGTTGCAGCAAGACAAGCCTGACGATTACGTGCTTGCAACGGGCGAAACGCATACTATTCGTGAGTTTTGTGAGCTTGCTTTCAAAGAAATCGGAATAACGATTGAGTGGAAGGGGAGTGGCGTTAAAGAAGTCGGCAACGATAAAACCACAGGCAACACGCTAATTAAAATTAATCCTGAATTCTTTAGGCCCGCTGAGGTAGATATACTGTTGGGAGACCCAGCAAAAGCTGAGGGCATTCTTGGCTGGAAACGTAAGGTTGATTTTCCCGGACTGGTGCATTTAATGGTAGAGCACGATTTAGGTATCGAAACAACTAAAAAGCATCAACAAAATCATCTATCGTTTTCTCGAGCTTAATGCTCGGCTGCCAGCCAGTGTCTTTTTTGATGAGTTCATAGCTTCCATATATTTCGGCGGGGTCATCCGGTCGTAATAGAGCTTTATCAATGATGGTTTTATAATTTTCTTTGCCCATTTTTTTAGCAAGCATTGCGAGTAATTCACTTCCCTTACGGGGTTTTCCAGAACAAATGTTATAAACATTCGAGCTTAGATTTTTTGTTGATGATAATAAAACATAAGCCTTTACCACATCACGCACATCGGTGTAGTCACGGCTTGTTTCTGTGTTACCTGCAGTAATTGTGTCGCTTTCTGAAAGTTGTTTGGCGAGGTCGGGCAACAAAAAGCCTTCTTTCTGTCCAGGTCCGATATGGTTAAAGGGTCTCACTATTATTATATCCAACCCCTTTTTGCGATATTCTTGCAGCGCTTTTTCCATAGCTATTTTACTAAGTGCGTACGGCGATGCCTTGTTCGCTATTTTGCTTGATTCACTAAGGGGCATTAGTTGATTGGCGTCGTACACAGCTCCGGTGCTGATCGACACCATGCGAAGCGTCGAGCCGTATTTAAGCAATTTTTCTGCTATGGTAGTGTGGACCTTAACATTAATGTCTAAGTATTTTTGTTGGTTTTGAAAAGAGGCACCTACCCCGGCGAGGCCAGCAAGGTTTATAATCGCACCTACTTCTTTCAGTGGCAAGGCTGAAGCGGCTACGGAACTAGTAAGGTCACAATTGCCAAAATATGATTCAACAATATTCTGAAGTCCTGGGTCTAAGGCCGAATCCATACCACAACCAATAACAGAAAAACCTTGGGAATTGATCTCGCGAGCTAAATGCCCGCCAACAAAGCCATTCACTCCAGTAACTAGTATTTTCATGAGATAAGGTTAACAGTTTTTCTAAACATTGGCCAACTTGCTAGATTGACCAACTAAAGTTAAAATTATTGTAAGTGAACAAAATCAAACAACGATATCGTTACTCAGCAGTCTTGCTTAAGCAGCTTGTTAAAACAGACTTTAAGTTACGTTATCAAAGCTCCTTTCTTGGCTATCTATGGTCACTACTTAAACCATTGTTCCTGTTCGGCATTCTGTACGTTGTTTTTGTAAAGATTCTAAAGGTTGATTATGGCGTACCAAATTCTGGCATATACCTTTTGCTAGGGATAGTGTTGTGGTCTTTTTTTGCAGAGCTGACTTCTACCAGTATTACTTCTATTGTTGGAAAAGGGGATTTACTCAGAAAACTCAATTTCCCAAGATATGTATTGGTTTTATCGGTATCACTTACTGCCGGAATCAACCTGTTTCTTAATTTCATGGTAGTAGTTATTTTTATGATAATCTCTAGCGTTGCGGTTTCTAAGGAATCTCTTCTTGCGCCGATTATTTTTGGAGAACTTTTTATATTTGCTTTAGCACTAGGGTTTTATTTAAGTGCCCTTTTTGTTCGATTAAGAGATATTAACTATGTGTGGGAAGTGATAATGCAAGCTTTATTCTATGCAACCCCTATACTTTTCCCAATAACGCTCGCTCCACTATGGCTACAAAAAGTACTAATGTTGAGTCCGCTTGCCCAAACCATACAGGACCTTAGGTATCTTCTTGTGTCCAAGCAGACCAGTACTATTACCGATGTTTATAATAACAACCCATACATAAGGCTGGTACCGCTTGCTATAACTATGATTCTATTTGTTACTGGAGCTCTATATTTTAAGAGTCGATCAAAGTATTTTGCTGAGGAGGTGTAGGGATGCAAGAAGATACAATTATTTCAATCAGAAACCTTTCCAAAGATTTCAAATTGCCACACCAAAAAATGAACAGTGTTAAGAATGCATTTACGAATGCATTCTCGCTAGGGAATAGGACTTTTGAGGTACAGCATGCGCTTAAAGATATAGATTTTGAAATTAAAAAAGGAGATTTTTTTGGAATTGTAGGAAGAAACGGTAGCGGCAAGAGCACTTTACTAAAAATCCTAGCCGGGATCTATCAACCAACGAAGGGCTCAATATCTGTCAAAGGCAAAGTGGTTCCGTTTATTGAGCTTGGCGTCGGATTTAACCCAGAGTTAACTGGACGCGAAAACGTTTATCTTAACGGTGCCTTGCTTGGTTTTAGTGAAAAGGAAGTTGATACAAAATATAAGAACATAGTTGAGTTTGCAGAACTAGAGAGATTTATGGATCAAAAGCTGAAAAACTACTCTTCAGGTATGCAGGTAAGGCTTGCTTTTTCGGTAGCTACTCAACTAGCAGAATCTGACATTCTTCTCATAGACGAAGTGCTAGCCGTTGGCGACGCAAGCTTTCAAAAGAAATGCTTTGAGTATTTTAAAAAACTCAGGGAAGCAAAAAAAACAGTCGTATTCGTTAGTCATGATATGAGCGCCGTTGAGCAATACTGTACCAATGGAATTCTTGTGGAGCAGGGTGCAATAGTACAAAAAGGTAAGGCAGCGAAGGTTGCCGATGAATACAAGAAGCTATTTATTAATCAATACAACACAGTAACTTCAAAGACCAAGAGACCAATTATTGGTAACGGAAATGCACTTTTTGAAGACGTATCATTAAAGACTATTCAAAAAAAATCGCGTGAGTATATAATTTTGAAGGTTGATATTAGATTTATAAACGACTTTGAAAAACCAATTTTTGGGTTTTCTATTAAACCGGAAAACTTATTGCAACTAGCTGGCACTAACACACTTGTAAATGATATTGAGATAGGCAAGCAACACGCTAATACAAAACTGACAATTGAGTGTAAAATACCTAACATATTTAACAACGGGATACATTATGTTGACTTGAATTTGGCGCAAGATAAAACAAGTGTAGTGGCCGACAGGTGGGCAGAAGCAGCGAGTTTTGTAGTAAAAAGAAAGCAGACCGCACCATATCCTATTGTCTTAGATGAAACAATTATTAATTTTAAGGAGCAGGAATAAATGCTAAATATGGTATCAAGAAGAAACAAGCTATTAATCGTAGGATTAATGGCCCTATTAACAGCCTTTACAGTTTTGGCTGCTGCATTTTTTGAAATAACTATTCTATACCTAATTGTGTTATTTTGCACATACATAAATGTCGTTTTGCTGATTGGTATT
>Ga0075471_10002762_pt1 | contig 11452 bp, 10 predicted proteins | sample DEB19_08_DNA_2_FD_74787 | JGI IMG/M metagenome (GOLD analysis project Ga0075471, IMG submission 74787) | Aqueous microbial communities from the Delaware River and Bay under freshwater to marine salinity gradient to study organic matter... | ecosystem: Environmental > Aquatic > Marine > Coastal ... | reverse complement strand
GGCCCGGGCCAACGGGCTGATCGTCTTCGGCCGCGAGCGGGACGGCGTGTTCGAGGATCCGGCCCAGAGTGACGTGCCGCAGCCACTGCGAGACGTCGCCTACTTCGTCTCGCCGCGGGAGTTCCGCATGGACGTTTCAAGCACCCAGCTGCGCCGTCAGCGAGCCGCCGAATGACCTGCAGCACCTCCATGCCCGACGGCATGCCCCGGCCGCCGGCCGCACCGGCGCTCCCGGCCTTCACGAAGCCGGCGCAGGGAATCGGCCGCACTGGGCGGCATGGCGGAGCCGCCCTGGTCGCCTGCTGCATACTCACCCTGTTCGGCTCGACGCGGGCCGACGAGCTCGCCGCGGCCCTCGCGGCCCACGTGGGCCGGTCGCTCGACCTCGTGGAGCTCGGCACGGGCAAGCGGTTCGTGCGGCCGCTCCTCGAGGGCGTGACGGAGCGCAACGGCAAGACCACCGCCGTCCGCCTGCGGCTGGAGGGGGAAGCGAAGGTCACGAGCGTCTCGGTGGCGGGGATCGCCAGGATCGTCGCCGGCCGCGAGACGATCCACGAGGCCGAGGCGAAGGGTTCGGGCACCGCGCCTTCGCGCAGCCAACGGATCCGCGAGCTCCGTGAGCGGGAGCTGGCTGCCTCGGCGGAGAGGATGCGGGCTCGCGGCGTCGAGCCGTGGCCGCAGCTCTCCGCGGAGGAGCACGCGGCCCAGGTCGCCGAGTTGGAGCGGTTCGTCGCCGAGGTGCGGGCCGCGTTTCCGGCCCTCGTCGTCAGCCGCACCCACGAGTTTCTCGTGGCCAGCGACATCCCGGCCGCCCAAATGGCTCCGTTCACGGGCAAGCTCGACGCGATGCACGACTTCCTCTGCGACCTCTACGGCATCCCACGGGGCGAACCCGTCTGGAAGGGCATGTGCCTGGTCTTCGCCTTCGCCTCGGAGGAGGACTTCCGCGTCTTCGAGCGCCGCTTCATGAACGTCGAGGCGGGTGGCATGCACGGATTGTGCCACCAGCGCAGCGACGGCCGGGTGGTGATGGCCTGCCATCGCGGTGACGATGCTCCCACCTTCGCCCACATGCTCGTGCACGAAACCAGCCACGGATTCAACCATCGCTGGATGTCACCCCGATCCCTGCCCAACTGGCTCAACGAGGGGATCGCGGAGTGGGTGGGCGCGCAGGTGGTGCCCGCCTGCCGGCAGGTGCCGCTCAAGGAGGCGCGGGCGGTCGAGTACATGCGGGCCGGACGCACGGTCGGCGCCGATTTTTTCTCCGCCAGTCCCGACCACCACATCGAAGCCGTGCAGTACGGCGTCGCCTCGGGGCTCGTCAAGTTTCTTGTCGCCCGTGACCGGAAGAAGTTCGCGGCGTTCGTCCGCGGCATCAAGGAGGGCATGACGGTCGAGGAGAGCCTGCACGAATCGTTCGCCGCGTCGCTCGACGAAGTGCTCGCGGCCTTTGGCCGCGCCGTCGGAGCCCCCGGCGTCACGCAGTGATCGACCAGGCCGTCCTTTGCACGGCCCGTCCGCATCCATGCGGCTAGACTGACGCCAGACAGCCACTCGTCCGACACTCCTCGGGCATCCGTCGAACACCTCTGGAGGCATCGCCATGATGAGGCAGATTCTCAACGTGCTGCGTCGTCCGCGTCGCACCGCCCGGCACATCCTCTCCGCCGTGTGCGACCCGGCCGGGCTGCCCCGGCCGACGGAGGAATACCGGGGCATGGCACTCGCCCATCGCTGGCCCATGGAGCCGCACCGTCCGCACGCCTCTCCGGTTTCCGCCACCCCTCTGGAAGCGTATTTCGACGGCGTGACGGACGGCCCGGGTGTCTGGAAATGGCGGCACTACTTCGACATCTACCACCGGCACTTGAATCATTTCGTCGGACGCCAGCCCGTCGTCGTGGAGATCGGCGTCTACAGCGGTGGCAGCCTGGCCATGTGGCACACCTACTTCGGCGCAGGCACCCACGTGCATGGCATCGACATCGAGCCGGCCTGCCGAGCCTACGCGAACGCGGACACCACGATCCACATCGGTGACCAGGCCGATCCCACGTTCTGGGAGGCATTCCGGCGGCAGGTTCCCCTGATCGACGTGCTGATCGACGACGGCGGCCACGTGCCGGAGCAGCAAATGGCCTCCGTCGAAGCGATGCTCCCGCACATTCGGCCCGGTGGCATCTACATCTGTGAGGACGTCACCGGCACGGACAACACCTTCCAGCACTTCGTGAGCGGGCTGGCAGACCTCTTGCACGCCTACGCACCGATCTCCGACGGCAGCGGGCATGTGTCACCGACCTCGTCCTTTCAGGCGTCGATTCATTCGCTGCACGTGTACCCGTTCGTCGTGGTGATCGAAAAAAGAGCTGCACCGATGCCGTCATTTTCGGCCCCGAGGCACGGCACGCAGTGGCAGCCGCATCTGTGAGGGTACCGCTCCGGGCCGCCTGCCAACGCAGACGGCGGGTCAGTTCTTGATCAGCAGGCGACCCGTATAGTCGACGCGATGCATGAGGTGGCATGCGCGTTGCTTCCGAAAATACTCGTCGACCGCCTGGCGGGCGCCCTGCCAATGTCCGTAGTCATCGATGATCACGACGCCATCGCTGCTGACTCTCGGGAAAAGGTGCTCGAGTTCGTGCCGTGTCGACTCGTACCAATCTGTGTCCAAACGCAGCAAGGAGATCGCCGCGGGCGCGAACTCGGGAATCGTCCGCTCCACGGGCCCCTGGACGAGGTGGATCCGTGCGAGCGGGTACCCCGTCGACGCCATGTTGGCCCGCACCTCGTCCAGGGGCGCACGACACCACACGGAACCCGCGTCGTCTCGTGACTCCGCGTCGAGCTGCTCGCGGGCCGATCTGCCGTCCAGGGATCTGTCGAGATCCGACGGGGACGTCATGCCGTCGTACGTGTCGAACAGGTGGAGATCCCGGTCGCACACCCCTGCGTCGGCAAGCGTCAATGCGATGATCATGGCACTGCCTCCGCGCCATACGCCGCACTCCACGAAGTCGCCGTCGATGCCCCGTTGAATCACGTAGCGCACTGCCTCCAAGAGCGACACCTGGCGGGCGAGGCTGGTCATCGTGAAGGGACCAGCACGACGGAGGATCGCCTGGTCCGCCAGCGACAGGTCCGCCGGCCACTCCCCCGCACCCGACGCGGTGGACGATGACACCGCCGCTCGCCTTGGACGGCGAGCTATCCTCCCGACGCGGTGCAAGAGCGATCGCCATGGTGCCATCACACTGTTCCTCACATCGCCTGGTCGCCCGACGAGACGGCGCTCGGCCCCACTCGTCGCGAAGAAAATCCTAGCCTACCGCCGCCGGACACGACGGAGCACGAATCGCTTGCACGTCCCGGCCGCACCGCGCAAACGCTTCCAGAGCCCGTACAGCCGCGCCGGCAGGCGCTGCTCCCGCTCCCATGTCGCCTGCCAATCGTTGCGCCAGCCGTGTGCGATCGCCTCGACGGCACGGTATCGGGCCCGCAGATCGACCGGTGCCGAGACGTCGAAGGGATTTTCGACGTCGGCGAACGCCGCCTCGTCGCGACGGATCGCTTCCCGCCACGCATGACGGATGGGCGTCCCGTCGTCGAGCCTTTCCGTGCGACATTGCCAGGCCGTGCATTCGGCGTATCCCGCGGCGTGCACGTCGCGATGAAAGCCGTCCACCAGCCTCTTCACGCACGGGATGTCTTCGACGCGGACTCGATTTTGGGCCTCGACGTATGCCAGGGGATTGCGCGGGGTCATGAGGCTGAAATGAAAGAGGAGCAGAGGATCGCCGTCGACCCACACATCCGACGTCGACACCGCCCCGGTCGGCCGGCACTCCCACGCGGACTGCAACAGGCTCCAGTGCCCCGCATTCACGCCGGCATGCCGGAGAACGCACACGTCCGGAAACAGCCCGGGCACCAGACACAGCCAGCGCTGATCGACAAACACTCCCGCGTGAAGATCGTCGATGCAAAACTTCTTCAGCATCGACTTCCACCAGTCCGTGAAGGCACGTCCGACGTCGGTGTCGCGCACGGCGCAGACCCCTCCGTTGAAAGTGCCGGCAAACGCGAACAGCGATTCATACGGCTGCAGCCCCCCGTCAGGCATCGGCTTGTGCAGATGCGGCGTCAGGACGATCGAATCCTTCTCCAACGCCTCCCATACGGGGGCCAAGGGGCCATACAAACCCATATCGGCGTCGAGGTACACGATCTCGCCGTATCCCCGGCCGTTCATGAGGAGTCCGATGGCATGGGGCTTCAACGCACAGGTCAATTCGAAGGGTGTGTACTGAAACGCATAGCGCGGCCACCGATCGATCCCCAATTCGTCACCGTAGACGACTTCAGCGCCCGAAACGTCTGCCGCTTCTCCCGCCGGAAGGCGGTCGGCGATGATCACAAAACGATCGGCGTCGGGCTCGTGTCGCGCGCACTGCCGCATCAACGCCCTGGCGAACGCCAGATAGTTCCGGGTGACGATGGTAACGATGGCACGCCTGCTCATGCATCAGACGCCGCCGGCCGACAATTCGCCTGCCCAACGCGATCGGAGGGTGTCGCGCGGGTCGATGCCACGCGGTGGATCGCAAACCGCGTGTTGGCGATGTGAAAGCACTCGCCGTGCTGCTGAAAGAACTCGTTGACGGCCTTCGTGACGCCGGCGCACTCGCTGTGCTCCGGCTCCCAGGTGTAGTCGTGCCATACCAGCCATCCACCAGGCCGGACGAAGGCCAGAGCGAAGGCCGTGTCCCGCTTCACGAATGGATAGGTGTGATCGGCGTCGACGAACACGAGATCGGCACCGCCCACCAGATCATCGTCGTCAGCGGAAATCGTGTCGATGAACCGCTGCTCGATCATCCGCTCGAATCGAGTGCCCCGAAACAGGCAGCCCAGGTCGAAGTCCATCAGGCCCGTACCCAAGCCGTGCTCGTGGGTCTGACGCTGGACGGGATTGACATCGATCGTGACGATGCGGCCGCCGTCGGCCATGTTCGCCGCCATCGCGAGCGTGGAACCTCCTTGGAAGGTGCCGAACTCGACCACGCGTCGCGGATTGATCATCCTGGTGATCGCGCCGAGCGTGAGAACTTCGTGCTCGGGCATCGCCCAGAGATGGCTGCGAATGAGGCGGGGAAGCATGCACACCTCGACGCGGTCGGCACCCGGCAAAACTTCTTCCAGGGTACGGGTGGGCAGGAGAAACGTGACGGTCGCAGCGATCGATCGAGCGGCCCTGCATCGTTCCTCGACGTTCAGCCGCCCGATCTCTTCCGCCCGGATGGAATCCGCGCCGGGGAAGTGGCATGACGGCGGCGCCGGCGCGAGACCCGCGACGCGCAGGAGCTTGCGTCCTGCCCGCTTCCAGGCTGCGAGTGTCAACAGGTTGTTCATAGGCAAGGCACTCTTCGCCACGGGCGCGAACCTCCTCTCCACGAGGCGGCTCCACAAACGGGATCGCGGCCTCGCCCACACCGTCGCGGCAGCAGGTCTATGCCGCGGCTGCTCGCGCCGAAGCGACGCCCGGCTGGCGAGTATACTTCGCGGCTTTTCGCATGCCCGAGACGCCCGCGGCGTGAAGGCTCGTGGTGCGAAATCGTCCGGTGAGGAAACGTCTGTCGGCCCGGCGGCACCGTCGCCATGCACCGCCCGCTGCACTGGAACCGGATGGGCTAGCGTCTGACTTTCTTGGACAGGCTCGCCGCCAGCCGGTCGAGCGTCGTGCTGCGGTCCTCGAGGCCGATGTGTACGCGGATGATGTTCATGCCGCCGGTATCGGCCAGGGCCCGGGTGATCGCGGCGTCGAACTCCCCCTCCGTGCGCACCTCGCAGCCCGTGCCGCCGCCGAGCACCTGCGGCAACAACTGGTACTGCCATGGATTGATGTCGTTGAAGCTCCCCTCGAGGAGCAGCCGCTCCGTGCCATAGCCCCTGTTGTCGAGCACGATCACCGTCACGGCGAGCCCGCGACGGACGATCGTCGACAGCTCCATGCCGGTCATCTGGAAGGCGCCGTCCCCGACGAGAGCGACAACCTTCAACTCGGGCCGCGCCATCTTGGCCCCGAGCGTCGCCGGCACCGCGAATCCCATCGACGTGTAGTAGGCGGGCGAGATGAACTCCGTCTGGCCGCGAATCACCAGTTCGCTCGAGGCGAACAGGCTGTCTCCTACGTCGGCGATCACGATGGTCCGGTCGTCGAGCGACTCGTCGAGGCGGCGGACGAGCCGCCGGGTCGTGATCGGAGCGTCGGGCTGGAGCACGAACGGCTCGCGGGCGGCGGCCGGCCCGGGCGGCGGCGTCCGCTTCGCCGCCCGCGGCTTCGCGGCCACCAAGCCCCGGATGAAGTCCTCCAGCAGCACATGGTGAAAGTGATGGTGGCTGATCCGCAGCTTTTCGCTGCCGGCGAAAATGCTGTTGGCGGCGTCGAGCTTGGCGGTGAAGATCCCCAGGTCGATGTCGGTGAGGATCGTCCCCAGCAGGATCACGCAGTCGCTCTCCTCCACGAACTCGGTCACGTCCCGACGCCCCATGCCCCCCTCGTAGAGCCCGATGTAGAGGGGATGCACCTCGCTGATGACGCTCTTCGCGAGCATCGTGGCGGCGATCGGGATGCCCGTGACCTCGGCCAGCGCGATCGCCTCGGCCTGCAGCCCGAAGCGGTGCAGTTCGATGCCGGCGATGATCACCGGCTTCTTCGCGGCGGCAATCCGGTCGGTCGCCTCCTTGACCGCCTCGGCGAGCGCGTCGGGGTCGCTCTGGGGCTGCGGGGAGGAGTAGGGACGGATCTGCTCCGGTACCACGCCCACGATGTCGCGGGGCAGCTCCAGGTAGACAGGCCGCTTCTGCCGGTAGGCCGTGTCGAGTAGGAAGTCGATGTCGCGGAACGCCGTGACCGGGTCGATGATCTCGCGGCCGGCGGCGCAGATTTTCTCGAACACGTCCAGCTGCGTCCGCCACTCCCGCACGCGGTGGTGCAGCAACGGGTCGTTCACCCGCTCGCCCAGGCCCGGTGCCCCGGAGATCAGCACGACGGGACTTTTCTCCGCGTAGGCACCGGCGATCGAGTTTGCCAGGCTCAACCCGCCGACGCCGTAGGTGACACAGACGGCGCCCATGCCGTTGACCCGCGCATAGGCGTCGGCGGCGAAGCCGGCGCAGTCCTCGCGGGTGCAGTTCACGAGGTCGAGCGGACTGTGCTCGAGCATGCTGTAGAAGGAGAGGACGTAGTCGCCCGGCAGCCCGAAGACGTGCCGCACGCCGTAGTCGGAGAGCCTCCGGATCAGGTATTGCCCGATCGACAGGCCGGTGACGCTCTCCGACCGCGTCACTTCCGGCCGCTTGGCGGTGATGGCGGCCACACCGTTGTCGAGGCTCGTGCAGAGGACCAGGGCCATGGGTCACCTCCTGCTTTCATGATCGAGCCGACGCCGGCGAACGGCAAGCAGTGCCCTCCAGAATCCGAGGAAGGCGGCCACGCAGGCGATGACCACCAGCGGCCGCCGCGGGTCGTGGTTGAGCGTCCAGGCGCCGAAGGCGTGAAACAGCCCCCAGACGACGAGCCCCCCCATGATCCAGGCGAGAATCCGTTCGGCGCCGGGAGGTGTCGAGGCGGAAGCACTCATGCCACCACAAGGATATCAGGTGGCGGCTCCCGCCGCGGACGTCTCCTCGCTGCGGCACGGTCCGTGAAAAAACAAAGGCCCCCGGAACGGCCCAGATCCCAGGGGGGCGGGGAAGCTGGACCGTTTCCGGGAGCGATTGGACGGACTCTCGATTGTCGCCCGCGGGTCATTCGAAGCGGCGGCAGGCATCCGTGCCGCCGCCTCGCTTCGCAGGAGCGGCGTGGGCTGCTCCTGCACCTGCAGGCTGGGGGACAGTAGGGAACCGTTTTTTCGGGGTCAAGGGCGGTTCCATGGCCGGTTTTCTCGGGATTTCAGCCTCATCCGCGCCGCAGTCCCGTGTCGCCGCTGGTTGACGGCCGCGGCTGGTTCCTGCCGCAGCCGCTATGCTCCGGGCTTCGACCGGGAGAACCCCCATGACCATTTCCAGCGCGGCATCCACGACCGCTACGCCGATCCCAGCCGCCGGCCTGCCTCCCTCCCCCGACGCCTGGCGGGCGGCGTTCGATGCGGCCTTGCCCTACCACGAGTTCCTCGCCCGGCACGGCACCGCCGAGCAACGCGGCCGCTGGGAGGCGTTTCATGCCAAGGTCGCCCTGTCGCCCGGCCAGCGGTCGCTCTTGGCATCCTTCACCCGCCGGATGCCGGTGCTCGTGCTGGCGGGCGCGTGGTGCGGTGACTGCGTGAACCAGTGCCCCATCTTCGCGCACTTCGCGGCGGCCGCGCCGACGATCGACCTGCGGTTCCTCGACCGTGACGCGCATCCTGACATCGCCGCGCACCTGAAGGTGTGCGGCGGCCAACGCGTGCCCGTCGCAGCCTTCTTCAGCGAGGACTTCCATCCCGTGCTCTTCTACGGCGACAAGACGCTGGCTGCCTACCGCGCGGCGGCCGCCGCGCAACTGGGCCAAAGCTGCGCCAGCGGCGCTGCCCCGCCGCCGGCCGATCAGATCACCGCCGTCGTCGCCGACTGGCTCGACCAGTTCGAGCGGGTGCACCTGATCCTGCGGCTATCGGCACGGCTGCGGCAGTTGCACGGCGACTGACGGCTGCCGGAGCCGAGACGCGATGCACGACACTCTCGGGAGGACGTGGTGATGACCAGCCGCGAACGTTGGACGGTGTATCCGCTGCTGTTTCTCGCCATCGGCCTGGCTGTGCGGGCGGTCGCCATTCCCCAGGGCGAGTTTGCGGCGGCGCACGTCGGCTCGCTGGAGGCGACGCGGCTGGTGTGCCGGGAGATCATCGTGAAAGGGGAGGACGGCACCATCCTCGTGCACATGGGCCGGGTGGTGGGCGGGGGCGGCGGCCGGGTCGAGTTCAAGGACAAGGATGGCGTCGACACGATCGCGGTGGGGGCGCCTGCCGATGGCCGCGACGGTGTCGTCGAGTTCTTCGACGCCGCGGGGGAGCCGGCGGGCCACCTGTCCGCGCCGCGGGCCACATCAGCCTCGCGATGAGCCGCCGCGCACACGCGCCCGGCCGGCGCCCTCGAGCCGGCGCACTACCCGCATGGCTTCTCGGGCCGGACTGTGTGGATCGCAAGACGTGGATCGCAAGAACGCGTTGCCCGCTGCGCCAGTCCGCTACGGCTGTCCGGCTCCGGCAAATCTCTCTGGTCGCGGCCGAGGCCGCGGTGGTACACACCCGCGGCATGTGAAAGACGCCAGGATGGCCGGACAATGCTCCGACGATCGCTTCTACTGCTGACGCTGTGCGGCGGCCTCACCGGCGGCTGCACGTCCGTGCAGACGTCGCCCCTCGCCGCGGTCGTGCCTGCGTTCGGAAGCCGACGTCCGGCGGTGCAGACAGGGCCAACCCGCAGCGGTGCTCGGGCGGACACGTTCGCGCCAACGGCGGCGCGAAAGACCGGTGCTGGCGTCGGCCCGGCGGGCCCGGCCGTCGCTACCGTACGGGAGGATGGGTGGCTGGCCGGCATGCGCCGACGGATGGCTCAAGCATCCCGGGACATCGCCGCCGATCTCGACTTCCACGAAACCGAGGGGCTCGAGGCCTTCGCGCCGGACGCCCGCGAGCAGGTCGAGATGCTCCGCCACGACATGCATGGCGCCGCCGACATCACCCGCTAGAGCGGATTCAAGTGCGGTGGAGCACCGGCTCGGAGGCGGCACAAGGCTCCTCGCTGTGGCCGCAGCGACCGCGCGCTCTTCGAGCGGAATCATCCCGCGAGCAGACCTCTGCCGTCCCCGCGGCGCTTCCGCCATGCAGCGCCCGCCACACGACAACCGCGCGCCCCCAGCGTGGGTCCACCCGTGCTGAAACCCGGCTCGTTCATCGCCTGCGGTGCCGACGTTGGCGTCACGACTCGTCGAACGGTCGCTCACCCATCCCATCGGCACCACGCTGCGCGAGCCTGCGCGACAGCTCGCGCAATTGCATGAGCACCCGCTTGCCGCCGTCGGGCAGCGTGTCGCGGCCGTTGTAGGCCGCTCGCAGCCAGCGGCCCGCCTCGGCGTGATCTTGCCCCTTCAGAAGCATCGCCCCCAACGCCGCGGCGGCTGCGGCGTCGGTCGGTTCCTGCTCGAGCCGCAGCCGGAGCCGCTCCTCCTGCTCCGCGTTCGTACCGCCCCGGATCGCCATGCCGAGATCGAAGACCATGTCCCAGAGCGAGTCACCGGGCTCGCCGCCGTCTCGCTCCGCCCGATTGCGGACGGCGGCGCGGGAGCGGGGCACGATCATGTCGAGATCGCGGACCGCCTGGATGCGGAGCCGCGGCTTGCCGGCGGTTGCCACCAGCGGCACATCGATCGAGCCGCCCGGTGCCACGAGCGCATCGATCGACCGTTCGCCGTTTCCGGCGTCCACGGCGACCACCAGCACGGGCCGCGCACCACGGTTGGCAACCCTCAGGATGTCGCCCTCCCAGGATGCGGACACGCCGGCGTGCTCGCTCGGCCGACCGGCCGCAACCTCGAGCGTGCGCGGCTCCGGAAACTCGACGTCGAGCAGGTGCAGGAAGTCGGACGAATACTCCTTGAAGATGCCGACGTGCTCGTGGATCTCGTCTCCCTCGAGAACCTCCACCACGACGTGGCGGCCGATCTGCCGCTCGAGGAGCGGATCGTGGATGCTGCTCACCTGCGTGAGCACGCTGCCGCCGAGCTTCGTGAGCGCGTCGGCACCTTCCACTGCCACGTAGCGGTCCTGGGTCTTCTGCACGCGGCCAACCACGAGCGCGAGCACCTCGCGGAGCGAATCGGTGGCGGAGCCGATGAAGTTCCGCAGACGCCGCAGCAGTCGCCGGGCGGGCCCCGGGTGGAACGACCTGGCGATGTCGGCGTTGCGGCGGGCCTGCTCGGCCTCGGTGAGACGGTCGGCATGGCGGAAGATCGACTCGATGAGGTTGTATTCCCCGGCGTAGAGGAGGTAGGTGCTCTTCACCCGCTGCTCGCCCGTCGACCGCTGTGGGAACGTGATCTCGATGCCGCCGGGGGACAGGTCCAGCCGCCCCCAGACCTGCCGCCCGTCGGTGCGGCGCAGCGAAACCTGGAATCCGCGGAACGACCGCAGGCAGCGGTCGGTGAAGCGGGATCTCGCGTAGCCCACCAACGACGTGAAGAAGAAGATCAGCGCGATCGTGAATATCAGCGAGAAGTCCATGGCGACCGCCTCGCGCGTACGTAGTGGATGGCCCGCGTCAGAGTATCCCGCGGTGCGTGGCACCGCCACGCGCGTCAGGTCGCCCACGACCAGAGCGGATACGCCCGGCAGGACTCGAACCTGCAGGCTTGCTTTTCGGCGTCGCGATCCCTGCGGGCCTCGCTCCGCCACTGGGACGCCCTCTGAAA
>Ga0075471_10002759_pt1 | contig 11456 bp, 12 predicted proteins | sample DEB19_08_DNA_2_FD_74787 | JGI IMG/M metagenome (GOLD analysis project Ga0075471, IMG submission 74787) | Aqueous microbial communities from the Delaware River and Bay under freshwater to marine salinity gradient to study organic matter... | ecosystem: Environmental > Aquatic > Marine > Coastal ... | reverse complement strand
GCGACTTGATCGTGGCGGGCACCGGTTATACGGGTGAGGACGGGATCGAGATCCACGTGCCGGTCGCCCGGGCCGGCCGCCTCTGGGACGATCTGCTCGCCGCCGGGATCACACCCGCCGGGCTCGGCGCCCGCGACACCCTACGGCTCGAGGCCGGGCTTCCGCTCCACGGCCACGAACTGGGTGTCGGCATCACCCCCCTCCAGGCCGGTCTCGGCTGGGTGGTCGGCTGGAACAAGGGCGACTTCCGGGGTCGGTCGCCGCTCGCGGCCGAACGAGAACGGGGCATCGCCCGCAGGTTGCGCGGGATCGTGCTCGACGGGCGCCGCCCGGCCCGCGAGGGAGCGGTCGTCCTCGCCGACGGCGTGCCGATCGGAGCCGTGACCAGCGGCAATTTCTCGCCCGTCCTCGGGTGTGCAGTGGCCTTGGCTTTCGTCGAGCCCGACCGGGATCCCGGGACCCCGGTGGAGCTCGACGTTCGAGGCACGCGGCTGACGGGATCCCTGGTGGCGCCACCCTTCGTGCGGCCGTGATCCGTGAGGCTCGGGCCGACGACCTCGACGAGGTGATCGCCCTCGTACGCGAACTCGCCGAGTACGAGAGAGCCGCTGACGCCGTCGAACTCGAGCGTGAGTCCTTCGGACGCTTCTTGTTCGGCCCCGATCCCGCGGCCCGGGTCCTCCTCGACGAGGAAAACGACGCGGTGACGGGATTCGCGCTGTTCTTCCCGACCTTCTCGACCTGGCTCGGCCGACCGGGGATCTGGTTGGAGGAACTCTTCGTGCGCCCCGAAGCCCGCGGTCGGGGTATCGGGAAGGCGCTTCTGGCGGCCGTTGCCGAGCGCACCGACGGCCGGGTCGAGTGGGCGGTTCTCGACTGGAACGAACCCGCCCACGGCTTCTACCGCCGGTTCGGGGCGGCGCCGCTCGACGAGTGGACGACGTGGCGACTCCCGCCGTCAGACCTCCGCTGACAGGCGGGGGAGCACGTAACGGGCGAAGAGATCGCACTCGGCGAGGTGCGGGTAGCCCGAGAGGATGAAACTGTCGATACCGAGATCTCGGTAGCGGAGCAGTTTGGCGAGCACTTGATCGGGATCGCCGACGACCGCGGCACCGCAGCCACTGCGAGCCCGGCCGATCCCGGTCCAGAGGTGGGGCTCGGCGTAGCCGTCATCGGTGGCGGAGTCGCGTAACTCGGCCTGGCGGCGAACCCCGACCGACGCGCGGTCGAGGGAACGGGCCCGGATGGCGTCCCCGGTTGCGGCGTCGAGCCGACTGGTCAAGCGCTCGGTGGCGAGTCGGGCCTCCGATTCGGTCTCGCGCACGACGACGTGGACCCGATACCCGAAGCGCAGGCTGCGACCGTGCCGGGTGGCCCGCTCGCGCATGTCGTCGATGACGGCGGCGACCTCCGGTTCGGTATCGGGCCACATGAGGTACACGTCGGCCCCCGCCGCCGCGCACTCGCGGGCGTCCTCCGACAAGCCCCCGAAGTAGAAGGGCGGGCAACGGCCACTCAGAGTCGTCGCGGACGGCGGGTCGAGCTCGAAGTCGAAGAACTCGCCGTGGTGCGAAACGGGGGTGCCGTCGAGGAGGGTCCGGACGATATCCATCACCTCCAGCGTGCGGCGGTACCGGGGTCCGCTCGGCAGCGGGGCGCCGGGGAGATCGCTCGAGATGATGTTGACGGTCAGCCGTCCGCCGGCGATGCGGTCGATCGTGGCCAATTGGCGGGCCAGCTGCGGGGGCCAGAGCTCACCGGCCCGCACGGCGAGGAGTAAGCGGATTCGCTCCGTGACTGCGGCGACGGCGGCGGCGAACGCAGGGGCGTCCATGCCGAGGTCGTAGCCGGAGGGCAGGAGAATGTTGTCGAAGCCGGCCGCCTCGGCCCGCTCGACGATGGCGCGACAGTGATCCCACGACGATCGCAGAGCGGGATCGGGTACGCCGAGGAACTCGTAGTCGTCGTCACACAGGGCGGAGAACCACGCGACTTCGGGCGGCACGGGGACGTACGGTATCCCCCGTGGACCTGCGCTTCGCGGTGATCGGCACGGGGATGATGGGGTGCGAGCACCTGCGCAACCTCACGGCGCTGCCCGGGGTCGCGGTGGTGGCTACGGCCGATCCCGTAGAGGAGTCCCGCACGTGGGCCGCACTGACCCTCGGCGACGATCACCCGGTCGAGCACCACGCCGACCTCGCAGCGCTACTGATGCGCGACGACCTCGACGCGCTGGTCGTGGCCTCGCCCAACGGGTCCCACGCCGCGGTATTGGCCGAGATATTCACGGCGCGGCCCGACCTCGCGGTTCTCGTCGAGAAGCCGCTGTGCACGACGGTCGAGGACTGTCTCGCCGTCGAAACTGCGGCTGCGGCCCGGCCCGGCCTCGTCTGGGTCGGCCTCGAATACCGCTACATGCCGCCCGTCGCCCGCTTCCTCGACGAGGTACGCGCCGGAGCGACCGGCCCCCTCCACATGATCTCGGTGCGCGAACATCGGTTCCCGTTCCTGCCGAAGGTCGGCCACTGGAACCGGTTCAACCGCAACACGGGCGGAACCCTGGTCGAGAAGTGCTGTCACTTCTTCGACCTCATGCGCCTGACGGCCGGCGCCGACCCCGTACGGGTTCTCGCCAGTGGGGGACAGGACGTCAATCACCTCGACGAGGAGTACGACGGAGAGCGTCCCGACATCCTCGATAACGCTTTCGTCATCGTCGAGTTCGCCAACGGAGTACGCGGTTGCCTCGATCTCTGCATGTTCGCCGAGGCGAGTCGCAACGAGCAGGAACTCGTAGCGGTCGGTGCAGCCGGGAAGGTCGAGGCCTTCGTGCCCGAAGGCTTGGTGCGGATCGGGGAGCGGGCCGGCCGCACGGTCACCGAACACGATGCGAGTCACGACGAACGGATCGCGTACGCCGGGTTCCACCACGGGGCTTCGTACCTCGAACTCGTGGAGTTCTGCGAGGCGCTCCGCTCCGGGGGAGCGCCGACCGTGAGCCCGCGAGACGGGACCTGGTCGGTGGCGACGGGGGTGGCCGCCCACCGGTCGATAGCCGAGCAACGACCGGTCCTGCTCTCCGAATTTCTTCCGTTCTGACCCGGCGCGGAGACCGCCGACTGCGCGGTCCGGACCGTAGTTACGTCACTGTGACGATACGATCAGCCGGCGGGGAGTTCGCTGCGGCCGTCGGTGGCCCACCACGACGCGGTGAGCCGCAGTCCCTCGACCGAGCCCCGGGGCTGGATCTCCTCGAAGACCCGGCGGTAACCCGTCCGACTGATCCGCCAGGTGCCGTCGTCCTTCACGTACTCGTCCTCGTAGAAGGAGCAGCCCCGGATGGTCAGTTGGAAGTCGGTCATCACGACGACGTCGTCGAGGGCCCAAACACCCCGGGCCGTGGTCGCCGAGATCAGGTCGATCTCGGGGTGGTGCATCTTGTGACTCGAATGGAAGGTCTCGGCTCCCATCGACCGGCGGAGGAAATCGACGATCGCCTCACGACCCTCGAAGCTGTAGGTGCCACCGCTGTACGCCGCCACGGCATCGGCGGTGAAGCAGCCGCCGATTTCGTCCCAGAGCTTGAGGTCGAGGCACCGGGCGTAGCGATACTTGAGGCGCTTCAGAAGTTCGATTTCCACGAGGTCGGCGGGAGTCATGCGGGGGAGGCTCGCCGCCGGAGCGGCCACTTGGCAAGTCGGTCGGTCTCCGTCCGGATATCGGGCTGATTTGACATAACGAGGATTATCGGCGTTTCGAGACGGGGAGTCCGCTTACGGAATCGCGGCTGCCGGCCCCCGGTACGGTGCCGCCGATGGCGGCGAGCGAGGTTCCGGGCGCCGGCTGGAGCCGCTCGGTCGCCGGATTCCTCCTGGCCGTGTTGTGCTCGTCGGCGGCAGCGATGGCGGGGATCACCGCACTCGGACTGCAGGTGTTCGCGGCGTCGGGACGAGAGCTCGACCTCGGAATCCTCGGTCTCGTCGAATTCCTTCCGGCGGCCGGATTGGTACTCCTGACCGGGAGTATCGCGGATCGGTACGACCGACGCCGGGTAGGTGCGCTCGCGCTCGTCGCCGAAGCGGTGGCCGCTCTGGGTTTGGCGGGATACGCGATCGGTGGCTCGAGTCGGCTCGGTCCGATCTATCTCCTCGTTCTGGCTTTCGGCACGGCGCGGGCGTTCGGTGCCCCGGCGATCCGGTCGCTCCCGGCCGACATGGTGCCGCCCGAGGCCGTGCCGTGGCTGATCCCCCGGTTCTCGATCGCCTGGCAGCTCGCTGCGGTTACCGGGCCTGTTCTGGGTGGCTTCCTCTATGCCGTCGCCCGCCCCGCGCCCTACTTCGCCATGGCCGGTCTCTTGTTGGTCGCTGCCGTGGCCATCGGGTTCGTCTCGGCTCCGCTCGGAGGCGTACAGGTTCCCGAGACCGCGGCCGCGCCGCGGTCGTCGAGGCTGCGGGAGGCGGTCGAGGGTCTGCGCTTCATCCGGTCGCAGCCCGTCGTCCTCGGTGCGGTGTCGCTCGACCTCTTCGCGGTTCTGTTCGGCGGGGCGCTCGCCCTTCTCCCCGCGCTGGCCGAGGAGAGGCTCGGAGTCGGCGCGATCGGGCTGGGCTGGTTGCGAGCGGCGGTAGGGATCGGGGCCGGGTTGACGACCCTCGTGCTCGTGCGGCTTCCCGTGCGCCGCTCGATCGGTCGGGTTCTACTCGCAGCGGTCTTGTTGTTCGGGGTGGCAACGATCGTGCTCGGAGTGACCCGTAGTTACGCGATCGCGTTCGTTGCCGTGCTCGCCGGCGCCGGGGCCGACGCCGTCAGCGTGTACATCCGGGCGACCCTGGTTCCGTTGGCCACCCCGTCCGAGGTGAGAGGCCGGGTGATCGCGGTCGAGAACGTGTTCATCGGAGCGTCGAACGAACTCGGGGCTTTCGAGTCGGGCGTGGCCGGGCAGTGGCTCGGTGCTCCGGCCGCGGTGGCGCTCGGCGGGGTGGCCACGGTTCTCATCGCCGGGGCTTGGTGGGTCGGGTTCCCGGCTCTCCGTGACGTCGACGAGTTCCCCGTCGCCTCGGCCGAGTCGGGTTGACTTCCTCGGGCGCCCGTTGGGCTACTTCTCCAGTGCCGCGATCCGGCTCCGGAATTCCGTGACCGGGATCTCCCCCGAGACCCGCGACGACACCGTGCCGTCGGCGTTCACGAAGACGAAGTACGGGAACGAGCTCAGGCCGTAGGCGCCCGCCGCGGCTCCCTCGGCATCGTCGACGAGGATCGGTGTCGGCCAGTCGATCGACTCGAGCCAGGCGGAGGGCGGGAAGTTGGGAGCCTGCGGATTGACCGCCGTCGAGACGGCGAAGGCCTCGACCCCGGTGGGCAGTGGCTCTTCGCGTAAATCGGGGGCGAGAATCGGCACCTCGCGTTGGCAGTGCGGGCACCAGTGGGCGACGAAGATCACGACCTTGGCCTTGCCGTTCGGGGCGATCCGAACCGGAGTTCCGGAGAAGTTCTCGCCGCTCAGGGTCGGGATCTCCCGGCCGACCGCCGGATCGGGGTCGGCGGTCGCGTCGTACTCGGGGAGCGGGGTACCGGAAACGGTCACGGGCCGGATCTGGGCGACATCGGCCGGCGCCGACTCGTCTCCGCTGCGGGTCAAGACGACGGCGAGCACTCCGGCGATCACGACCACGGCGGCAATGACCGCGACGAGGGGGATCCGACGAGGCGCACTCGTGCCCTTGGCCGTCTCGGCGTTCTCGTTCATGCGCTGGTCTCCTCGGGACGATCGGCGGCCGCTGCGAGCGCGTAGGCCGTGATGATTGCGACGAAGCCCGAACCCGCCATGAACGGGATCGTGAAGACCCCGAAGTGCCGGACCCAGACGATCGAACAGGGATTATCGACTTCGCAGGCCCCCGTCTCGAGGCCGGGGAATCGCTCGAGCAGTACGTGGTAGAGGGAGAAAGCGGCGCCGACGGCCGCGAGCACACGCCCGTACAGAGCGAAACCGACGTCACGGCGGACAGCGGCCACCGAGCCGAGAAGGGCCAGGGGGTACATCGCCGTTCGCTGGTACCAGCACATCCGGCAGGGAGGGAAATGCGCCACCTCCGAGAGGTAGAGGCTTCCGAGGGTTGCGGTCACGGCAATCACGGCGGCGAGGGCGAGACCGGAAGGCCCGATCATCGTCACCAGGCTGTCCCACCACGCCGTACGGCGGCGGGTCGCCCGGGCGAGGAGCGCGGCGAGAACGAAGGCGTCGCACGTCAGAGCGAGCAGCGCGAAGAACGTCGTGACCGCATCGGAATTCACGAGGCCTCTCCCCCGCCCTCGGCCGGCTCGAAGGCGAGGAACTCGCGCACCGCGTCGAGCAGGATCGGCAGGGCCTCTTCGCCGCAGATGTCTCCGCGGCCGAGGTCGCCCTCGAGCTCTTCGGCAGTGCAGGCGAGGAGGAACCGGCGGTCGAGTACCTCGGCGAGCTGCGCTCGGGTGATCACGAGTTCATGCTCCCCCAGCCCCAGTTCCCGGGCCCGCCGGCGGGCCTCGTAGTCACGCTGCTTGCACGACGCCCGACAGAACCGCCGGGGCCGACCGGGACCCGAAGCCGCAACCAGGGGCCGACCGCACCAGCCACAGGCGGATTTCGTCACAGTGCCGATATTAACGGGGTCCGGTCCGCATCACGCCGCGTCCGGGTACGAACGGGAGGTCGAGGGCCGAGAGGAGCCCGGGTTCGGCGGCACACACCGCGGGAATCGCGTTGACGATCCGCCCTGCGGTTCCGACTACCCCGGGGTCACCGAGCTCCGGAGGGCCGCCGAGCTGGATGTCGCACTGGTAGCTGGGAATGCCGGTGACGACGACCCGGTAGCCCCCGGCCCCCACCGGTTGCGGCCAATCGGGGCACAAGTCGTCGTCGAGTCGAGTCACGTGCTCGATCACGATCCGAGGCTCACCGTCGATGATCGCCTGGACCTCGAAGCGCAGAGCCGCAGTCGTCCCCTCCTCCACGATCCCGAACCCGAGGTCGATACGCGCCGGAGCCGGTCGCCGTTCGTGCACTTCGCGGATCTCCTCGATCTCCACTCCGAGCCCGGCGGCCAGGATGCGCAGGACTCCACCCCAGGCGAAGGTGAGAACTCCGGGAATCAGCAGGAGCGGCTTTGCGTCGAGGGCCTGCCCGAAACCCATGGTCTCGAACAGCACCGTCGGCTGCTCGTAGTGGCGGTAGTTGATGATCTCCATCACCCGCAGGTGCTCGACCTCCTCGCAGGTGCCGGTGAGGAGGAGGGGCAGGATGTCATTGGCCCAGCCCGGGTCGATACCCGACGTGAACCAGGAGGTACCGCCCTCGCGGCAGGCCCGCTCCAGCGGTTCCCGCATTGCGGGGTCGATGTGGTCGGGCCACACTCCGGCAACGACCGAACTCGAAACGACGTTCGCGCCCGAGGCGAGAATGCGGGCCATGTCGGCGAGCGCTTCCATCGGGCGTAGGTCGGCCGTCGCCGTGTAGCAGACGCAGTCGGCCCCCAACGCCATTAAGGAATCGACGTCGTCGGTCGCGAGGACGCCCGTCGGGGGGAGTCCGCAGAGGTCGCCGGCATCGGTACCGACTTTGTCGGACGAGTGGACGAGCACGCCGACGAGCTCGAGGTCGGGGTGACGGATGATGCACCGTAGGGCCGACCGACCGACGTTACCGGTGCTCCACTGGATCACACGCAGGGCCATCTCAGATCCTCCCGGCGGCTTCAGCCGCATCGATCGTTTCCTCGAGCCGCCGTTCGATGATGTCGAGGCCGCGATCCCAGAATCCCGGGTCGGTGAGGTCGACACCAACCAGCCGTCCGAGTGCTTCGGGACTCATCGATCCTCCAGCCCTCAGCAAGGCGAGGTACTGGGGCACGAACGCATCGCCCTCGGCTTCGTAACGGGCGTACACCGATAGTGCGAGCAGTTGACCGTACGCGTACGCGTAGACGTATCCGGGTGTCCCGATGAAGTGCGGGATATACGACCACCAGGACCGGTATCCGTCGGTGACCTCGACCGCGCCGCCCAACATCTCTTCCTGGGACTCGGCCCAGAATTCTCCGATCCGGGTCGGCGATAGCTCACCTTCGGCGCGCCGGGCCGTGTGGATCGAATCCTCGAAGCGGTTCATCGCGACCTGGCGGAACACCGTGGCGATCTGATCCTCGAGGTTGGCCGCAAGCAGCGCGAGTCGCTCCCCCGGCTCGCTCACCTGGCCGAGCAGTCGTCCGAAGGTCACCGTCTCCCCGAAGACCGAGGCGGTTTCGGCGAGGGTGAGCGGTGTCGTCTGGTGGAAGATCCCCTGCTCGCGGGCCAGGTAGGCGTGCAGACCGTGGCCGAGTTCGTGCGCGAGCGTGAGCACGTCTCGGCGCCGGGCGGTCCAGTTGAGCAAGAGGTACGGGTGATGCGACGGAACGGTGTAGGCACAGAAGGCGCCCGGACGCTTTCCGGGGCGCGCCGCCGCGTCGATCCATCCGTCGTCGAAGAAACGGCGGGCGGTGTCGGCGAGTTCTCCGGAGAAGGACCCGTAGGCGTCGAGTACCAGGTCGCGGGCCTCCGACCACCCGAAGGGCGCATCGGCGTCGGCAACCGAAGCCATCCGGTCGTAATCGGCCAGGCGGTCGAGGCCGAGGAGCCGGGCCTTGAGTGCGTACCACCGCTGGGGGATCGAATAGCGGGCCCGAACCGCGGCGATGAGAGCTTCGACCGATGCGTCGCTCGCCTCATTGGCGAGATTCCGACTCGCGATCCATGTCGGATACGACCGCATCCGATCGTCGGCCGACTTGTCGGCGAGGAGCGTGTTCATGATGAACGCCCGGGTCCGGAGGCCCGGCGCGAGCGCCTCGGTCACGGCGTCGGCGGCTACCCGCCGCATCTCACGGTCGGGAGCGTGGAGGCGACCCAGCGCCGCCTCCAACGTGGTTTCACCGTCGGGGACGACGACCGTGATCGCCGAGACCTGTTCCTCGAAGAGGCGCTGCCAGGCGCTCCGGCCGGTGAGCGCCTTCTCGGAGAGGACGATCTCCTCGGCCTCCGACAGCAGGTGGGGCCGATAGCGGCGCACCGACCTCAGGTGGTGCCGGGCCCTGGCCAACCGCTCGTCGGCCAGGAGTTCCTCGGCTCGCGCTTCGGGGAGGGCGGCCCACTCGAGGTCGAAGAAGAGAAGCCGGGTGCCGATTCGGGTCGACTCCTCGTCAACGCGCTGCATCCGCGCCCCGAGTTCGGGGTTCGTCGTATCGGCCGCGAAGGCGAGACCGGCGTGACTCTCGGCACGGCCCAACCGGTCGCCGATCGACTCCAGCGTCCCGATGAGTCCGGCGAGGCCGTCGGCATCGATCTCGGCGATGCGATTCCGCCAGGCCTCGACTTCGATCGTGAGCGCATCGGCCTCCGCGAGGAGCTGTTCGATCCCCGCTTCCCCGGGTCGGGGCAGGAGCGGCTCGAGGTCCCAGGTAACGGCTTCCGCCGTGCGGTCGCTTTCGGTCGTCGGCATCGGGCCGGGAGGCTAGCGACCGGTCGGCGCCGGCTCGGGTCCGGGCGGACTCCCGAAGCCCCGGTGCATCACGAGGCGTCGGGCGGTGAACCCGGCCCGCTCGAAGAAGTTCTTGGCTTCCCTCTGCCCGGGCAATGCTCCCGCATCGACTCCCCGACACCCGTTTCGCTCGCAGAAGTCGAGCACAGCATCGAGCATGGCCTCCCCGACCCCGACGGCCCGGGCCGCGGACTCGGTGAAGAGTTCCTCGATCACGCCCAGTCGGGACCCGTCTCCGAGGTTCTCGATTGCGACGACGGCGTAACCGACCGGAACATCGTCGACCGTCCCGACTACCACGAGGGCTTCGGGTGACGCGATTCGATCGGCCAAGCGTCCGGGTCCGATGCCGTACCCCTCACGGAGTGCCCAGAGGGCACCACCCCGTTCGGCCGCCACCTCGCGGCGGAGTCCTTCACCCAGTCGCACGAGGAGGTCGAGGTCGGCGGCCGACGCCGTGCGGGCCGCCTCCACGGTCATCCCGCGAGTTGCTCGATGCGCCCCAGGATCGTCCGGCGGCTGCGGTGGTTGGCTTCGTAGGCGCGAACGGCGGCAAGGTCGTCGGCGCCGAGACCGTCGAGGTGCTCCACGACCTGGGACGCCGAGAGAGCGTCGTAGGCGGCAATGGGGAGATCTTCGACGGCGGGTCCGACGTCAGGGACGGGTTCTCCGGCCGGCGTACCTGCGGGGGCCTCTGGTTCGGACCCGCTCTCCGCCTCGGGTGCGGGCGCAGGGCCCGACCGGTCGAGGAGGCCGGCGATGCGCTGCTTCAGCATCGGCACACCGAAAGCCACGACCAGCTGGCCGGTGCCCCGGGCGGTGACGAGTCGGCGTTCGAGGCTCTCACGACCCCGGACGACGCACCGGGCGACGAGTTCGGGACCCTCCTCACGGGCGATGAGTCCGGCCCCGATGGGCGCCATGACGAGTATTTCGAGGGGGCCGAGCTTGGACGCTTCGCTCATGGCGTGGATTCTACGGGCGGTCGGCGCCGCCGCTTCAGGGCAACCGCTCCGGCCCCGACGGTACCCAGGACGCAGGCCACGCCGAACCAGGGCCCGAAGCGCACGTAAGGCGTATCCCCCGTCGTTGCAGTCACGGTGCCCTGCAGAACCGTCGGTTCGAAGAGTTCCGTTCGCGCCCGAACCCGGCCCTCGGCATCGATGAGAGCGCTGATTCCCGAGATCGCCGAATGTACGAGCGGCCGTCCGGTCTCTGCCGCGCGCATCTGACCGATGGCCACGTGCTGCTCCGAGTTGGCCGATCGTCGGTACGAGCGATTGTTGGTCACCAGGAGCAGGGCCTGGGCCCCGTCGGCGACGAGGGGGCGCACTTCCGCACCGAACGCCGACTCGAAACAGATGATCGGTGCCATCGGTACGCCGTCGACCGAGAAGAGGGTGGGGCCCGGTCCGGGCCGGTAATCGCGGGCTACCTCCCCCGCCGCGGGAATGACGGCAGTCACCAGGCGCCGGAAGGGCACGTACTCGCCGAAGGGAACGAGATGCCGTTTGGCGTAGGTGCCCGTGATGCTCCCGTCGGGCGCGAAGAGTACGTCGAGGTTCTCGGCCTCGGTTCCGTCGGGTGGGGCGTCGACCGTTGCGTTGGCGAGCACCCACGCCCGCTCTCGTCGCGCCAGTTCCGAGAGGCTGCTCCGCACCTCGGGGTCGGTCCGCGGATCGGCGTCCATGGAGGATTCGGGAAACACGATGAGATCGACGGGTCCGCGGATCGCTCCGGCCAAGCCGAGGTGATTCTTCGTCAGGTAACGCTCGGCTTCCTCTCGCGCCGTGAGATCTCGATCGAGATCGTTGCCCTGCACGAGAGCGACGCGGAGCCGCGCCGTCGGCGTCGGCCGGGGCCGGAACCCGGTAGCGGTCGCCGCGACCACGATCACAACCGC
>Ga0075471_10002758_pt1 | contig 11458 bp, 8 predicted proteins | sample DEB19_08_DNA_2_FD_74787 | JGI IMG/M metagenome (GOLD analysis project Ga0075471, IMG submission 74787) | Aqueous microbial communities from the Delaware River and Bay under freshwater to marine salinity gradient to study organic matter... | ecosystem: Environmental > Aquatic > Marine > Coastal ... | reverse complement strand
TCCGGCAAGGAGCTGATCCAGGGCGAGCCCGACGCGTCGAGCTTCCCGTCCGGCGGCCTGCGGGCGACGTTCGAGGCCCGCGGCTACACCGCCTGGGATCCCACGAGCCCCGCCTACATCCTCGACAATCCCAACGGCACGACCCTCTGCATCCCCACGGCGTTCTGCTCGTGGACGGGCGAGGCGCTCGACAAGAAGACCCCGCTGCTGCGGTCGATGCAGGCTGTCGACAAGCAGGCCCGCCGGGTGCTCGCTCTCTTCGGGCACAAGGACGTGGGCCAGATTTCGGCGTCGGCGGGCCCCGAGCAGGAGTACTTCCTGATCGACCGCAACTTCTTCTTCGCCCGGCCCGACCTCGTCGTCACCGGCCGCACGCTCTTTGGCGCGAAGCCGCCGAAGGGTCAAGAGTTCGAGGACCAGTACTTCGGCGCGATCCCCGAACGGGTGCTCGCCTGCATGCTCGAGGCGGAGCGCGAGCTCTTCAAGCTCGGCGTGCCCGTGAAGACGCGGCACAACGAGGTGGCGCCGAGCCAGTACGAGATCGCGCCCATCTATGAGAACGCCAACATCGCCACCGACCACCAGCAGACGATCATGCAGACGCTGACGCGGGTGGCCCAGAAGTACGGCATGGCCTGCCTGCTGCACGAGAAGCCGTTCGCCGGCATCAACGGCTCGGGCAAGCACGTCAACTGGTCGATCGGCTGCAAGCTGGGCAACCTGCTCGAGCCGGGCGAGACGCCCCACGCCAACATGCAGTTCCTCGTCTTCTGCGCCGCCGTGATCCGGGCGGTGCACATGCACGGCGACCTGCTCCGCGCCGTCGTGGCGGCCAGCGGCAACGACCATCGGCTCGGGGCCAACGAGGCCCCGCCGGCGATCATCTCGATCTTCCTCGGTGACCAGCTCGCCGACGTCTTCGAGCAGATCGAGAAGGGCAAGGCCACCAGCTCGAAGTCGACCGGCACGCTGACCGTCGGCGTCGACACGCTGCCGCCGCTGCCGAAGCACGCTGGCGACCGCAACCGCACGAGCCCCTTCGCCTTCACCGGCAACAAGTTCGAGTTCCGCGCGGTCGGCTCGAGCCAGTCGATCGCCGGGCCGCTGGTGGCGCTCAACACCATCATGGCCGAGAGCCTCGACTACATGGCGACCGAGCTGGAAAAGGCCACCGGCGGCGATGCCGGGAAGCTGGCCGGCGCCGTCGAGAAGCTGCTGCAGAAGGTGATCTCCGAGCACAAAGCGGTGATCTTCAACGGCAACGGCTACTCGGCGGAGTGGCATGCCGAGGCCGCGAAGCGGGGGCTGCCCAACCTCAAGGCGACGCCGGAGGCGCTCGACGTGCTCGTCTCGCCGAAGAACATCGCGCTGTTCGAGAAGTATGGCGTGCTGTCGGAGCGCGAGGTTCGCAGCCGCTACGACATCTACATGGAGCGGTACTGCAAGGACATCAACTCCGAGGGGCAGGCGGCGCTGCAGATCGCCAAGACGATGGTCCTGCCGGCTGGCTACCGCTACCAGGGCGAGCTCGTCGACATCGCCACGAAGCTCAAGGGGCTCGGCCAGACGCCGCACATGGGCACGCTCGACAAGCTCACGAAGCTGGTCGGCACGCTGGAGCAGCGGATCGAGGCGCTCGAGAAGGCGCTGGGCCACGGCGGCGCCGACCTGCGGGCCGAGGTCAAGCACTTCCACGACGACGTGATCCCGGCGATGGTCGCCCTGCGGGAGACGGCCGACCAGATCGAGGTCATCCTGCCGGACGACCTCTGGCCGCTGCCGACCTACCGCGAGATGCTGTTCATCAAGTGAGCGAAGCGGACGCGTCGCGGGAGAGCCTGGGCCGATCGATCGCAGACGTCTGCGATCGGCTCGGGCTCGCCGTGCCTCCGGCTGCCGTGCCGGGGCTCGCGGCCTACGCGGCCAGGCTCTGGGCCTGGAACGAGCGGCTGAACCTCACCCGGCACACCGACGTGGAGAAGTTCGTCTCGCGGGACGTGGCGGACGCCACGGCCATCGCGCCGCACCTCGCCGCCGGCGAGCGCGTGCTCGACGTCGGCACGGGGGGCGGCGTGCCGGGCGTGCTGCTGGCGATCCTGCGGCCCGACCTGCGGATGGAGCTGTGCGACAGCGTCGCCAAGCGGGCGCGGGCCGTGCGGGAGATCGTCCGCGAGATCGGCCTGGTGATCCCGGTGCACGAATCGGCGGCGCAGCCGCTGGTCGTCGCGGCGGCGGCTGCGGGGCCGCGGTCCGGGTTCGACGTGCTCGTCGTGCGGGCGGTGGCGCCGCTGCTGAAGCTGCTCGGCTGGTTCGAGCCCTTGGCCGACCGCTATGGGAGGATGCTCGTCATCAAGGGGCCACGTTGGGAGGAGGAGAAGGGGGAGGCCCGGCATCGCGGGCTGGTGAAGCAGGTCACGGTGCGCCGGATCGCCGCCTGGCCGATCCGCGGCAGCGACAACGAGAGCGTGCTCCTGGAGGTGAAACGCCGGGAGCCCTCTGCGGCGACGTGAGGCAGGCCGGATGAACGGCAGCGCCGCAGCCGCTCGCTGGCCGGGGCTCGAGCGCATTCGACTTGGGTGTAGCACCGGCTACGGGACGGCAGAAGTCTCCTCGCTCGAGGCCGCGGCGGCCGCACGCTCGTCGAGCGGTCGCCGACCCCTCGCCTGCCTTTCCTAGACTTCCAAGCCGTCGCTACGGCACAACGAGATGCGATCTAGAGGTTCATGCCGAGGAAACCGCCGCTGGCGTCGCTGGCGGCCTGCTCCCGGTCGAGGCGTTCCTTGGTGCGTTCCAGGTCGCCGGCGGCGATGTAGCGGTCGAACTCCGCCTCCATGGCATGCTTGACCGAGAGGGACAGCCACTCCACGGCGGGCTGCGTGAGCCAGTCGCAGGTTTCCCTGTCGAGCCTCACGGTGAGGTCGCTCCCGACGGTCCGCGTGTCGGCGTCGTCGGTAAGGAGCGTGCCCTCGACGGCGAACCGCACCCAGCCCTGGGTGGGATCGTTCGTGAACTGGAACGTGCACGATCCGTTCGTGAGATAATAGGTGTTGCGGGTGCCGTGTCGGGCGGCGGCCTGCTGCAGCCGTTCCAGGCGGCTGCGGTAGACCGGAGAGGCATCCAGTGGCACCCGGATCGAACGGGCGGTTCGCAGCGGCGTGCAGTCGAAGGTGATCGCGACCGGCGGGCTGGAGGAAGCGGGGCTCATGATGCTTCGATTCTATCGCGAGACGGCGAACGCGGCATCCCTGGCCGCCCGACGGGCTGCCGCCAGGCTCCTGCTCGGATGGCTCACGGTCGCGTGGTGCACGGACGTGTGTCCGGTGTCGCTCGCTGGCGGGCAGTCACGGTGCTCGGAGACCCGTCGGCTCATGGGCGTGCCCTGGACGATCACCCTCTACGCGGAGTCGCCGCAGGCCGGAGCGGATGCGCTGGCCGCGGGGTTCGCGGAGGTGTCGCGGCTCGAGCGGATCCTGTCGGACTACGACCCCGACAGCGAATTGTCGCTCCTGTCCGCGAAGGCGCCGACCGCGGCTCCCGTGCCGGTCGGCCCCGACCTGTGGCGGATTCTGTCGCGGGCCGTCGAGATCCGCGATGCCACGGCCGCCACGTTCGATCCGACCGTGGGCCCGCTGACGAGCCTGTGGCGGCAGGCCCGGCGCACGGGCAGACTGCCGCCCGCCGACAGGCTGGCAGCCGCCCGACAGGCGGTGGGGCCGGACTGCCTGCGGCTTGTGACCGATGCCACGGCGGTCTCGCTCGAGCGGCCGGGCATGCGACTGGACCTAGGGGGCATCGGCATGGGCTACGCCATCGACCGCGCGCTCGACGTGCTCGGCCGACGGGGCATCGAGTCGGCGATGATCGATGCCTCGGGCGACATCGGCGTGTCGGGGGCTCCCCCCGGCGCCGGTGGCTGGAGCGTCGCCATCGCCCCACTGCGGCGGGCGTCGGATACGCAGCCGTCCGACGAACGGACGGAGCGGCTCCTCCTTGTGCATCAGGCGGTGACGACCTCAGGCGACGCCTTTCAGGCGGTGGAGATTGCCGGCCGCAGATACAGCCACATCGTCGATCCGCGCACCGGGATCGGGGTGTCCGGGCCGGCGGCGGTCACGGTGGTCGCGGCCGACTGCACCACGGCCGACGCGCTGGCGACGGCCGCCAGCGTGCTGGGGCCAGTTGACGCGCGGGGGGTGATCGCCCGCCAGCCACACTGCTCGGCTCGGTTCGTCTGGCTGGAAAACGGCCGTCTGCGGACGGAATCGACGCCGGGATGGCCTTCCCAAACCACCCAGGCTTCCGAGTAGCTCGATTCGGCAGTGCCGATTCGGGCGACTGTGCCGGTTTTTCCAAGTTTGCAGGCACGGCGGTCGATATTCCCAGAGCCGTCGCTGCGCCTTGGCGCATGCGTTGCGGGCACGGAGTCGGGGGGCACTGTGCCGGGATGGGTCGCACGTTCGTGCGGCCGGTCCCCTTGGGCGCAGCGACGGCGTTTGAACGACCGATTCCCCACGCCGGTTCACACCCCCGTGCCGCGACTTGCCAGACAGCTCTGGGTAGCCCTGACGAGCGTTTCGCTGCTCGCCGGCGGATGCGCGCCGCGGCAGCCGTTCTACTTCTTCGAGGACGGCGACCTCTCGCACTACGTCGGCGCGATCCAGAAGCTCGAGTACCCCGACAGCTGCGAGCAGCCGCTCGACGAGGCGGCGGGCACGACCGAGCCGCTCACGCTGTCCAACGCCCGTTTCGACCAGGTCTGGGAGCTGTCGCTGGAGGAGGCGATCCGCATCGCCCTGGAAAACGGCAAGGTGCTCCGCAACCTGGGCGGCCGGTTCCAGAGCTTCGGCGGGCCCCGGCCCCAGACCGGTGAGCCGGCCGTGTCGCTGCTGACGAGCCCGCAGGCCACGCCGAGCATCTACGATCCCGCGATCGCCGAGACCGATCCTTTCCGCGGCGTGGAGAGTGCGCTGGCCCTCTTCGACGCGCAGCTCTCCAGCTCGCTCACCTGGGAGCGGCAGAACCGGCCGCAGAACGTCGGCGGCGTCGGCGTGCTCATCTTCCAGCAGCAGTTTCTCGGTGACACGGGCAACTGGACGACGAGCGTCCAGAAACGGACCGCCACCGGTGGCACGTTCGGTTTCGCCAACACCACGCTCTACGACAACAACAACTCACCGATCCGACAGAACAACGGCCTGCCGTCGACGAACCCCGACTTCAAGGTGCTCGTGCCGTCGACGTTTACGACGAACTACGACTTCACGTTCAACCAGCCGCTCCTGCAGGGGGCGGGCGTCACCTACAACCGGATCGCCGGGCCCGACCCGTTCGACAACCTCTACGGCCGGCCGCTCTTCCGCGGCGTGCTCCTGGCCAGGATCAACGCCGACATCTCGCTGGCCGACTTCGAGGCGGGCGTCCGCAACCTCGTCAGCGACACCGAGCAGTCCTATTGGGAGCTGTACTTCGCCTACCGCAACCTCGAGAGCCGCAAGGCCGGCCGCGACAGCACGCTCGAGGCGTGGCGGAAGGTGCATGCCCTCTACGTCGAGCAGTCTCGCGGCGGCGAGGCCGACAAGGAGGCCCAGGCCCGCGAGCAGTACTTCCTCTTCCGCGGCCAGGTCGAGGAGGCTCTCACCGACGTCTATCGCTGTGAAAACCGGCTGCGGTACATGATGGGCATCAGCGCCAGCGACGGCCGGCTGATCCGCCCGTCCGAAGAGCCGACGACCGCCCGGATCTCGTTCGACTGGCAGCAGTCGCTCGTCGAGGCGCTGTCGCGGTCGGCGGAGCTTCGCAAGCAAAAGTGGGTGATCAAGCAGAAGGAGCTCGAGCTCACCGCCGCCAAGAACCTCGTCCTGCCGCGTCTCGACCTGGTTGGCCGCTGGCGATTCCTCGGCATGGGCCAGTATCTGACCGGGCCGAGCAACAAGTCGTACGAGGCGAACGGCAGTGACTTCCTTGTGAACACCAACGCCTACGCATCCCTCTGGAACGGGCAGTTCCAGGAGTGGCAGGCGGGGGCGCAGTTCAACATGCCGCTCGGCTTCCGCCGCGAGCTCGCCACCGTCCGCAACCAGCAGCTGCAGCTGGCGAGGGAGCGGGCCCGCCTGCAGGACGAGGAACTCGAGGCCTCCCACGCGCTCGTCGAGGCGGTGCGGAACGTCGACACGAACTTCGCCCTGGCGCAGACCAACTTCAACCGCCGCGTGGCGGCCGAACGGCAGGTCGAGGCGGTGCAGGCCGCCTACGACGCCGGCACGGTGACGCTCGACCAGCTGCTCGACGCCCAGCGGCGGCGGGCCGAGGCCGAGAGCTCCTACGCCCGCTCGATCGTCGACTACAACCGCTCGATCTCTCAGCTCCACTACCGCAAGGGATCCCTGCTCGAATACAACGGCGTCTTTCTGGCCGAGGGCCCCTGGCCGGGCAAGGCCTACTTCGACGCCCACCGCCGCGCCCGGCAGCGGGACGCCAGCCTGTACCTCGACTACCGCCACTCGCGGCCCGGCGTGTTCAGCCGCGGATCGATCACGCAGGACTTCGAATCGATCGGCGCCGACTCCCGTCCGCAGCAGCTGCCGCCCCGGGATCCCGCGACGCGGGAAGAGGGGGAGGACGAGCGGAAGGCTCCGCCGGCTCCGGGCACGACGCCGCAGCCCGGGGGTGTTCCGATGCTCCCAGAGCTGCTGCCGACGCCCCGTCCGGCCGCCGCCGGCACCTGACGCAGCCGCGGCCGGCGCTCGAGCGACATCTCGTTGTGCTGGAGCGACGAGTTGGACGCCTGGGGCAGGGAGGTGAGGCGGTCGGCGAATGCTCGACGAGCGTGCGGCCGCTGCGGCCACGGCGAGGAGACCTTTGCCGCCCCCGAGCCGGCGCTCCACCAAAGTCGGATGCGGTCTAACGGGCGGCCGGCAGGGCCGCCGCGTCGACCGCCTGACGCAGCCGCGCGCCGTCGCGGGTCGCGATGGCGTCGAGGTGTCGCTTCGCGGCCGGCAGCGGGCAGGCGGTGAGGTAGCCGGCCACGGCCCGCCGAACGAGCGGGTCGTCGCCGCCGAGGGAGTCCCAGAGCCGTGCGACGTCGTCGACGGCGTCCCAGGCCCGCAGGCGGGCCAGATCGATCGCCGCGTCCGCCGCGACGCCGGGCCGATCGAGCAGCCGTCTCGTCGCCGCGGCGATCCGCTCCGGCGGAATCTCGTCGGTGAGGCTCTCTGCCGCGAACCGCAGTGCGGCGAGGAGATGCCGCTGGTCGAGGGGCCTGGCGTCGGGGCCGAACAGGCCACGGGCTGCGAGCTGATCGATGCCCCGCTCTCCCTCGGCGACGAGCAGGCCGGCGAGCAGGCCGTCGAAGCCGGCCCGAAAATCGTCCGCCGGCGCCGCGATCGCCCGCTCGAGCGCGGAGAGACACTCGCGGCGCAGTGTGGGGTCGCCCGTGCCGCGGGCGACCGCACCCACGAGAAGACCGTAGAGCCCCCGCCGCCGCTGGTCGATGCCGGGGTCGGCCAGCCACGCGGCCAGGCCGCGCGAATCGACCGCGTCGGCCGCCGCCCGCACGGCGGCGAACGGGGCCAGCCCGAACTCCGTGAAGGCGTCGGCCGCGATCGCCGGTTCGGGATGCTCCAGTCGTGTCGCGAACCACCGCAGCCTCTCGGCGGCGGGAAGGCCGACATCCGGCGCCGTCGCGACGTGGCCCAGCAGCGGCTCGTCGGCGGCGGTCGCGGACCAGCGGGCCGCGCCGGCCGCCGTGTCCGTGGCCGGCACGTCCGCGGCGAAGAGCAGGGCCGTGCCACTCACCGGGGTAGCGACCCGGGCCGTCACCGCATCGCCCGGGGCTGCGACCGGCGCGGCGCCACGAAGCACCTGATCGACACGAAACCGTTGCGTCGGCATGCCGGCGTCATCGGCCGTGACGGCCCCCGTCGCCTCCCCCACCGCCACCGCGGCGGCCGCGTCCCGCCGCTGCGCGAGCGATTGGCCGACGGCGCCGCAGAACGGGCAGGCGGCGGCGAACGCCGGCACGAGCGCCGCCGCCACGGCCATGAGCATGCGGCCGGAGAGTCGGTGCCGGTGCCGGCTGCGCATCATGCCGTCATTCGGCTCATTCATCGAACGTGCCGGCCCGTTGCGCCTGCATCCGCGCCCGCCAGTAGGGGACGTTGCACAAGAGGAGCCTGCCGGTGCCCTGGTAGACGTGTGCCCGTGCCTGTCCCGACAGCATCGCGCTCACGACCGACTTCGCCGGCCGCCGCATCGAGAGCGAGACGCCCAGCGTGCGCGCGATGACGAAGGGCCCGTCGACGACCAGGCGTTCGTCCTTCAGCCTGACCTCCTGCACCGGTCCGTCGACGCAGAGCACGGCCCGACCCTCCCCTGTGAGCGTGGTCTTGTACCAGAAGATCCCCTGACCGGCGAGCAGCGAGGTGAGCAGCCGTTCGCGGTGGATCGCCAGCCGGATCTCGCCGTCGCTGGCCCAGAAGCACTTCGTGTCGAGGATCCAGCGCTCCCCAGGCCGCACATCGAGCACGTGGAACCCGCCGAGGCGGGAGTCGAGGTGGACGGTGCCGGTGCCGCTGTAACGCGGCCGCAGGAGGGACTCGTCGGAGAAGAGCGACACCCAGATCGACTGCAGGCTCGGCCAGGGCACGTCCATCGTGATCGCGCCCTGCATGTGGTTGAGCGCTCCGCGCTCGGTGCGGACGTCGTCGCCATCGAGCTGCACTGTCACCCAGCGCATCCCCTCCCGATGCTCCACCTCAAAGGTCGCCATCGATCGACACCTCCTGGCCGCGGACGACGCCGCCGTCGGTCCAGTCGCACTTCCATCCCGGGAAGGCGACCTGGGGATAGGGATCGGGGGCGATCGGCCCCGCCGACGTATGGACGATGTCGAACTGCCGGTCGGGACGGATGCGGCCGACGCGGAAGTGCCGCGAGCAGTGCTGGGTCTTGGGGTCGAGCCGGATCGTGCCGCCGGGGCCGTCGAACTCCATCCCCTCGCGGAGCACCTGCCGCACGGCCTCGGTCTCGAAGGATCCGGCCCGCTCCACGGCCGCCTGCCACATGTGGAGGAGGCACCACTGCGCCTCCAGCGGGTCGCCGGTGACGCGATCGTAGCCGAACTCGCGGCGGAACCCGTCGACCCAGCGCCGGTTCTCCTCGGTGTCGACGCTCTGGAAGTAGCCCGACACCGCGTAGTGCCCCTGCACCTGCCGGGGAAGCAGGCCGCGGAGGTCGTCCTCGGCGACGCTCGTCGACACCACGGGCAGCTTGTCGGGATCGACACGGGCCTCGGCCAGCGCCGCGAACAGGCCGATGTTGCTGTCGCCGTTGACCGTGCTCAGCACGCAGGTCGCGCCCGAGAAGAGGATCTGCTGCACGGCCGCCGAGAAATCGCGGTGGCCCAGCGGCAGGTAGACCTCGCCGACCGGCCGCATCTCCATCGCGTCGAGGGAACGCCGCACGATGTAGTTGGCAGTCCGCGGATACACGTAGTCGGAGCCGAGCAGGAAGATCTTTCGCCGTGACCCGCCCGCCGGACTCATCAGCCAGTCGATCGCCGGCAGCACCTGCTGGTTGGGCACGCTGCCGCCGTAGACGACGTACGGCGACGACTCGTTCCCCTCGTACTGCACCGGATAGAAGAGCAGCCTGCGGTGCTCCTCGAAGATCGGCAGCACCGCCTTGCGGCTGTTGCTCGTCCAGCAGCCGAACGCCGCCACCGCGCCCTCCTCCAGCAGCTGCCGGGCCCGCCGCGCGAAGATTTCGGGCCGCGAACGGGCGTCGGGCGCTCGGGCCTCGATCTGCCGTCCCAGCAGCCCCCCCGCCGCGTTGATCCGCTCGAAGGCGTGCAGTTCGATGTCGCGGAGCGATGACCCGCTGATGCCCATCGTGCCGGTCTGGGAGTGGAGCAGCGCCACGGGCACCGTGACGCTCCGGCGCGGCAGGCCCACCGAGCAGCCGGCGAAGAGGCCGGGAGCGAGGACGCGGGCGGCGGCGAGCGTGGCGGCCGCGGAGCGACGAAGCGCCTGCCGTCGCGAGACGCCCGGGCGGCCCGCCGCCGTCGCGGCTGCGGTCGTGCACGGCCTACTCATCGTTCATCCGTCTGTAGAGGGACTCGAACGGCTCGGACGTGATGCTCACGTCGCCCCGGAACGGCTGGTTCATGTCGACGATCAGGTACATCATCGTGCCGAGGTAGGCGGCGAGGATGCCGCCGAGCACGAAGTGCGAGACGAGCTTCATGTTGAACATCCAGCAGAGCATGATGTTGAACACCGCCCCGACGATGATCACGTACCACATCGACGCGGGCAGGGCCGCGTTCACGGAGAACAGCCGCATCCTCCGGCACTCCAGGAAGTGATTGAGCTGCCGCAGCGCCTCAGCGTGGAGGATCTCCTCCGCGGGGGTGGCCGGCTGGAATTCGAGCAGCCGGTCGTGGAGGGCTTCGGCGCGGACCGTCCCTTCCTGCGGCAAGATGCCCCGCTGCTGGAGCGGCCAGGCGTACTTGATGACGTATCGCGTGTAGTCGCGCACGAGCCAGCGCAGGTTCTGGCCATGGGGCTCCGGATAGCGGGAGACGTCCTCGTAGAGCGCCGAGAGGGCGGCCGCCTCACGGGTGACGTTCTCGCCCGCCTCGGCCACGTTCTGGTAGGCGGTGACCGCGATCAGGCCCAGCAGAAGCCCGTAGAACACGCAGAAGCAGGAGAGGATGTAGCCGACGATGTCGTTGGCGCCAGGCGTGTTCTTGACGAACTGCCGCAGGATCGGCCGCAGGAGGATCGCGCCCCCCCAGTAGAACCCGACGAACAGCGCTACGATCGCGAGCGCCAGTTCCTTCGGCGGGATGTCGTAGATCCAGAACAGGTCGGTGCTCATGGTCGCTGCGCCAGGCGGCTCGACGCTGGACGGAGGCCGCCGGAGGAAGGGCGTGGGGGGCGGCGAGACGGCCGCCGGGGCGATACTACCAACGCCCCGGGGTCACTGCACGTTTTCGCCGTCCAGCGCGTAGATCGCGAGATGGCGGCCATCCGGCCCCCGCAGTTCCTCGACGCGGAACGTGCCGGCCACCGCCACCGGGCGGATCGAAAAGTCCGCCGTCCTGCCCGGCACCATCCGCACGACCACGCAGTCGTGCAGCGCCGCGCCGGGGCCGAAGCAGCACTCCATGTTGTCGCGGACCAGCACGAACTGCGTGAGGCCGGTCTGCTGGAAGCTCGGCAGGATGTAGCCGCGGATCCGCACGCGGGTGTTTTCCAGCGCCGTCACCCGCGCGGGCAGCAGATCCCTGGTGAACGGGTCCCCCTTCTGCATGTCGAGCTTCACGTCGTCGAAGGAGATGTCGCGCGGCGGCGACGGCCGGGACGGTTCCACGGCCGCTCCGCGCGAGTCGGCCTGCGGAGCGGCGGGGAGGGCCGCGGCCGGCTTCGGCGCGCCGGCGGGGCCGCCACAGCCGGCG
>Ga0075471_10002756_pt1 | contig 11460 bp, 13 predicted proteins | sample DEB19_08_DNA_2_FD_74787 | JGI IMG/M metagenome (GOLD analysis project Ga0075471, IMG submission 74787) | Aqueous microbial communities from the Delaware River and Bay under freshwater to marine salinity gradient to study organic matter... | ecosystem: Environmental > Aquatic > Marine > Coastal ... | reverse complement strand
GATTTTTTAGATCGGTATCCTCATAAAACTTATTTAAACTAAACATCTGCTTATAGTGTGCTTCTGTAACTGCGTAAGTAGATTTGTGTCCTACTGTTTCTGGTACCTTATAATAGGATATTAAAGCATCATATACAGAATCAGGTATTATAGGAGTTCCTTTAAAATACTCTTCAGAAGCTTTCGTCAGAAACTGAGATAGTTTTTCGTTCATTTAGGATATGTTCCAGTTCATCTATAGTTAGAAATTTTGATAGTTCCTGTACTAAGAGCTTTACAGCTTCATAATTAAAAGGTATATTTACCCCGGAATCAGACGGCAAGTATCCTTCATCATAAGATAAATACCACCATCTAAAATTTAGGTAATGGGTACCTTTAAACTCTGAAACTTCTACTTTTAATAGTTTCCCTTCAAGTTCTTTTTCATAAATTATTTTCTCAATTTGAGGCCACCTTTTTCAGAATATCTAAACTTCCCAGATCATAATAAGCCGTAAAAGCATATTGCTGATAATCCCCTAATAACCACACTTTATATACATACCCATACTTAGCATCCACATGTTCTGCTTTTATAATGCAGTTAACATTGTATCGAGCATTATACACTATCTCCCCTATCTCGAACCTATTTCTTGCATCATTATCAGATATAATGGAGGGATGGAAATAGTCGTGCGACGTAGGTCGCATAGTTACACCAGATTGCTTAAGTACTAGATTTACAAAATCTACACTCCTATATAGAGAATCAGCTATAGACTTTATAGCCATATTTTCTAATATATAAGATTCTACACAGAATCTTATTTCTTCTTTAGAAGCGGGTTTACCACGTTTCTCTTTACGTCTAGTAGCATCTAGTTCTTTCTTTTCTTTATACTCTTTAAGTATAGTATCTAACCTTGTAGTATTATATGATATACCTAAGAAGGAGCAGGCCTCTTTCTTAGAGCAAGGTTTAACTTCCACAGTACTAGGTTCAAGCATCCCTATAACTGCTTCTATTCTAGAGTCTGTTAATAGTTCTGATTCTTGTTTTGACTTACGTACTGCCATGTTAATCCCCTATTAAGATAGTAACTCTATCCAATATAAAGCCGCTTTTCCTGTTAATTTGTCCACTACAGATTCATCAACTTTTTTATCTTTAGCAACAATTATAGCTTTAAGTTTATTAATTGTTGCTTCTTTAGGTACGCGTTTACTCCCTGTTGCAGCTGGTTTATCTGCTGTAGGCTGTTCTGCCTTTACATAAACTCCAGCTCTAGTCAGAAATACCCGTATTGAATTAGGGCTAACACTGTAAATATCCCCTAGAGATTGCAGAATCTCTGAATTAGACTCTGGCGTAGGTTGCATATCTACGTATGCTTTAGTTAATTCTTCCTTAAATTCTTCATTTTCCCAATCTGCTATCATATTATTCCTTAGTTTCTGTGGTTATGTTACTCATTCTGGAAATTTTAAAATTTCGAATCTTATCCTCGAGTCCAAACTCTGCTAATAACTTTTTCATTTCACTCTGATATTGTGCGTGCAGAGCTTTTAGCTCAACTTGCACAATTTCTAGTGCTTGAGGCATATCAACATCAGATACATCTAAACACAGGTCATAATCCTTGGAAGGATTTAAAACAAGTACTTGTCTATATGACTCTTCCCCATTTGACTTAGTATATGTAAAAGTCTTTTTTTGCATGATATCCGCCTATTTAAAATAATATTATAACAAAGTTTGGAAGCGCTGTCAATTAGAGTTTATTGTTCCATATTAATGGCTTTAGTAAAACCATTAATAATCTGTTCTTTAACTGATTCTGAAAAGAATATTGGAGTAAATAATGGCCATAAAACTATAATGAATAGTGTATTTAATACTAAACAAAAAGTTGGGTTCCGAGTCAATGGATTATTTACCCCATCATCCATAGCCTCTTTAAGAATGGGCTGAACCATATTAAATACTATATACAAACTTACACCTAAACCTACCAAAAAATAAAATGTTAACATATGTTTCCTTTAATTAGTGTTACTACATAGCTCATAATCCCTTCCTTATGTACTAATACATTTAGAAGTACATTTGAGATCCTCTTTCTCTTCTTTTTCTTCTTTCTTTTCTTCTAATACTTTAGACATTCTATAGTCTATGAGTTTTTGGCATCTATCTGCTATTTCTTGGGCATTTAACCACAGATCATGTGATTTATTTACTTCAATAATTTCATCCCCAGTCAGAAAGCCTAAGTATATATCCTCGAATAGTTTATTATATAAATTGTTATGAAAAGCTACTTGAGATAAAACTTCTCCTCTCTTACCTGAAACCCATGAAGAGTAAGCGTGAATTAACATGGAGCTCCCTCTACTTACTTCAAAGCTATGGGCAGCTAAAAATATTAGACTTCCTGCGCTAGCACATAATCCATCTATAACTCCTGTTATATTGGCTTGACTGTACTCCATAGCACTTATAAACGATATGGCAGTTTCCATATCCCCTCCAGGAGTATTAAAATACATTATAATATCATCAGTAGATCTAGCATTCCTTATAGTTTCTAGTTCTTCTATATAATCAGAAGGTTGAGAAATTTCCCCATAAATATATATGGAGATTACATCTCCACTAGAGTATTTAATTATAGGGGCTTTATGTTGTTTTTTCATGATTTATTTTTATTTGGATTTAATAAAGTAGTTCTAATAATATATTCTGCTTTAGACTCTTTAGATCTAAGCTTATTAAATCCCCTATCTAATACCCAAGATTTGTATAGTAGGATTGCAGCCATTAATATTTCTTTAATATATTTCATCACCACCTCTTAAATATTTTGTTATTTTTGATTTTACCATAAGATTAGGACTTATTATCTTATCTGGTAATATATACTCAAACCCTATACTTTCTGCAGCTTCACATACTCCTCCTGATCTACATACGCCAGCTATACAGTGCACTAATATATTGGTAGAAGTCAGATAAGCATTAGAAAGTATATTAGCTATCTCTAGTGCCTGTACTTCAGAGATACCTAAAAAATCTGAATCTTTGTCATCTAGTTCTAAATCCATGAACTCAAATCTATATATTTGGTTAAATAGATGTTCGTATCTAGGTTTAGGAAATTCTATACATATATCAACTATTTGAATTAATATACAATTATCAGGATTTATATGACTGCCCGACTGTATATCATTTAAAGAACATCTAGTTATCCAAGGCATAACATCCTCCATAAAATAATATTATACCTTGAATTAACTATGATGTCAACAATTAAATTTCATAATAAGGTTAAAATATCTGTATCAGATGGTATAACTTGATTCCATATAGCCACATCTCTTATAGTGCAGGTACAACCTTTACCGAGTTCAATAAAAGTTGAATTGCTTATATCCCCATCATAAGAGCCGCTTGGACTCCAGATACCGTCTGCAAAAGCATTTAAAGTACTACCCGAATATTTCATACCAAGAACTTTTTTACCAGTAGGTGTCCCTGTCGGACCATTAACAATATTAGTACTATCCTTAGCAATTACACCGGAATTTGCATTAGAAGAAAATAAACCAGTTGTGTTATTACCCATAACTGAACCATTTTCAACTTGCCAATTCTCTTTCTCAACTGTAATCAACCATAATCCTACGGAAGAGTTAGCATCTGTATAAGTTTTAACATTAGCACTTTCATAAAATTTTGTGGTTTCCGCTGCTCTTGTTGCACTAGCAGATGTTGTGTGGATTGGTGTAGATACATCTCCTCCTAATTCATTTTGTACACAATCTACAATAATAGCATCCGTGTTATTAGCAATCTTAATGCCGATAGTCGGGTTGAGAACACTTGTGTTCTCAATGGAAACTCTCGTAAAAGCAGTTCCGTTAATTTGATTAGTAATATCTATCCAAGTTGAACCATTATCCCTTGTTATTGATACTAAACCAGTACCTACGGATCTCTTTATATACATAGATAGACATCCAGCAGAAGCTGTAGCAGTAATTGACTGAAGAATTGTTGCATTGTTAGCGGTTGCTGTAATTCTACTACAGGCATTTGCTTGGCCATCTAACCCAACTTGATTAAGAGTAGCAGACATGTTTGTTTTTACCCAAACAGAGTTAGTTAAGTCTCTACTGTATAATGCAGTATTAGTACGAGCTGAAGTGTTCAATACTAGACCCTTCAAACTAAGGTCACTTATTAGCGAACCATCTTTATTTGTATTAAAAGCTTTTATGCCATCAACACAAAGTCCATGTTTATACCACAAATTAGCTCCGTTTAACTCCCCATGAGAAATATATTCGCTAGCTGTTTGATCCGATTGACCTGTTACATCTTCAAATTGTGCACTTCTGCATGTACCTGTTACAGTACAAGTTACATTACCAGTATTAGAGGCTGTAAATGTAACTTGTACTCGGACACTATTGCCACTACCTACTAAATTAGATCCAGTATATGCTCCTGAAAAAGATATAGTACCTGTGCCATAAAAACTTACGGTATATACCCTATTGGTTACTATACTAACATCTTGAGAAGGCAATACTGCTGTAGATGTAAATAAATTACGGACATATCTTGCCCCTTTAAATCTAGGGACATTAATAGGAAGTGTAATTAGTTTACCCTCATTATCTACTATAGTCGCTACACTTGCTCTGGTATGCTCTATAACCTCTCTACCATGTACTTGAAATAAAGAATGTGTCATTGGGGCATAAAAAGTTGCATCATTATAACTTAATGATGCAGTGAAAGGGTCATCATCTCTTATCCATCCATCATAAATATTTAGATTTCTAAATGTAGAAGTATAAGGTGTATTGCCTCCAGAGTAAATTCCCATAAAGAATCTCTCCATCGGACCACTTTGAACTCCCATCTGCTCTCCGCCAATCCATTTAGCTAACACAATCTCTTGCCCAGTACTATAAGGTGTTATAGAACAATAGTATCTACCTGTTGTTCTATCAGCATTGTTCGCAGGTCTTTTAATATAAATTTGCACTTTAAACCAATCATCTAAAAAGAAAAGATTAGTATAACGTTCTCGAAGACATCGTTTGGGATCACTACCTGATGCTACTCCAGGTACACTAAATGCGGCATTATTACCTCCATCGTCCATTCGAGTCATTGCTTGTAACTGCCCATTTATAAGGGAGCGATTTATTTGTAGTATAAGACGCCAATCTCCCGCATTTGCTGTATCTGGGCCCCCTACTCCGTTGTTACACATGCCAGCTTTAATTTCAAAAGGATTAAACCAATTGGAAGCACTAGCTCCAACTGAAGGAGAAATCAGTGTTGATAATAAACTTTGACTTAAATAGATATCAAATTCATAAAATATTTCTGGGATATCGGGCTCTCTTACACTCCCTGACATACTTCGTCTACACACTAACCAACTTTGAGGGGAGTTGCTATCCCCAGCTGCCCCAAAACGTTGGTTAGCCGAAATAATCATTTGGCCATTAAATGTACTAGGTATTGGTAAAAAATCAGCACTTTGATAGCTTTTAGAGTTACTCATCGTTACGCCTGAGAGAAAATCACTTAAATGCTGAAATTTCCAAAATCCAGGTCCAAAAAATGAGGTTCTAGCCTCATCAATATTACAGCCTGTAACTGTATCTGTTCCAGATAGGGTTTGACTCCATTCATAGTAGTCTACTCCAGTAGAACCCGACTCAGTTGGGCCAAGATTTAACCCAGTAAATTTTGTTGATAATCGTAAATGTTGCTGTTTTTTTGTTAGTTTATTTATTGCAACAGTATGCGCAATAGCACTACCGACTTCAGCCATACTACCCCCTTAGTAAGTTACTTTACGTAAAGCAAAATTAGGGGATAATTTTAAAGTTGCATTACCACCTGCTTTCATCTCTGCTCTAACCGATATATTTAGATTCCCAATACCTGATTGTAAAGTAATCGGCATCGAGGTAAATCTAAATAAAACTGTATCGCCGTTCAAAGTTCCAGGAATATTAGATGTTAAATTAGTACTTAAAGCTGAAACAGACATACCTGTACCAGTAATAGAAACACTGAACAATTGTAGCCCATTTCCTGCAGCTGCTACTTGTAATTCTCCGGATAATTGAACTACATCTCCTGCCGCATAATTACTAGCACTAATATTTGATGTTTGGACTAGCGTGAAATACTCCCCGTCATTTGTTACATTATCAAGTACGACTTGAAAAACATTGCCCGGTAACCCTTCTCCACGAGCAACTGGAGCTGCACTGTCGGGAGCAGTGCAAACAGCAGTCATTGAATTTGAGCCGCCTGTCGATACAGATGCAGTATAGCTTGTAGGTACATCTCCTGTAACTCTAGTGCCTTTTGTACCTGCTGTTCCTGTAAGCTTTCCATTGGTTAATAAATTGCCAAAAGTTTCAGTTGCACTATAAACAACTAGTGAAGGTTCATCCTTATATTTCACCGGTAAGAATTTAGATAATGCTGGAGTGATACCATATTTTTCATAGATTAGTGCTCCTCGCACTGATAAGTATTGGTTATCCCCACTGTTTAAATATGTGCTAACAGCCATTGGATCAGTAATAGTCCCAGCAGGATCAATTAGATACCTATTAACGTCTACTACATCAAAATTATGTAATTCAGCTAAAGATTTAAGTTTTCTAGTTAAGTAAGGTAAGAAAGTTATTGTAGAATCTGAACTAGCGTTATAGGGAAAAGGTACTGGTACTATTACATGAGATCCAACTGCCTGCCTTCTCTTAATAATACTTAGGAGAGTTGATAAAGCCGAATCAATATTTGTAATTGATCCTCTGGAAGAGGATGTTAATAAATCTAACCAAGTTATATCAGTCTCTACGCCTTCCCATTGCGAAATAGATGCCCAGAATTGTGTTACATCTAAACTATTCATAGTATAGTAATATTGACGCTCACCAAAAGGGTTTCCATATTTGGCATTAAACATACCTACAGCTGTTGATATGTTATTTGCATATGCTGGAGTATTGCCCGAAAAACTCACAGTATCACTAGCGTCACTGGCAGGTTCATTAGCTTGCTTAACACAAGCAAGAACTTCCTTGCCAGCTGTTGCAGCTTCTAATCTATACCAACCGCCAGTTGAAACATCTACTGCTACACCAAAACCATCATTAAGAGGACCACCTGTGGTATCCCCTGGAGCTTTCCAAGAAAGGGTCTTATTAGCTTTATTGAAAGATAATGTACCTGAACCTGTTGTAGAATTGTTATGGCTTGCCCTAAACCCTCTAATAAATGAACTTAAATTAGTCCAGCTACTGACTGTGTAATATAACTTTCTAGGTATCATCAATGGATTCATGCCAGCTGAACCAGCAATACCACCAATACCTTGCTCACCTACCCACATTATAGAGTTAGCTGAACTTTTGTTATTTACTTGTATCTGTTTCCAAAATCCATCAGCATGACTATATCTCATAAGTTGCTTATCAGTAGGAAAGGATTTAATTACTACAATTAAGTCATCGTTACTAGCTGTTTTTGGTATTTCCTGTAACTCTGTCCAATCTTCTACTGTTCTTGTTGGTTTTAACTCTGTATTACCATATTTTGCTAATTTAGTTGTTGGGTCATAACGCAGTAGTTTTAACCATGCATTATCAAAAAATCCATCTAACCAAGTACTCATTAATTCTCCTTGAATCTTATTGTTGTTATGGAGCAGAAAGCGGGATTCGAACCCACGCAACTTACTTGGAAGGAAAGTATTCTACCGATTAAATTATTTCTGCTAAGAAGAGGCTTATACTTTATAATATATATTATAAAGTATAATAAGGTGGTGGGTAAGGTAGGAGTTGAACCTACAATGTTTACCACGAGGGAACGGATTTACAGTCCGCCGATACACACGCCATAGCATCTAACTTACCCATTAGGATATAAATAAGAGCTATAATAGTAAATAACTCTTATTTATATCCTACCAAAAATATTTGGTAGGAACTAATATTAATTTTTTACTGCATTAACTAACAAAATTACTAAGTCATTATAATCTGTATCTGTTTCATTATAACTTTCTTCTATTTGTACTATTAAGGCAGGTGTACCATCTTCCATGTATATTTGATACGTTTTATAATGCGATTTACTATCATTAAAAGGAACCCAAGAGTAAATCCACTCATTAGTATTAATTATATGAGACACTAATATTAGTTGTTTACCCCCTATATGGGTTCCTAAATCTAAGGAGCTTCCTACCTCTTGTAAATTACTAAGAAATAAAGGTCTTACTATCGTGGTAGTAGTTTTATCTTCGAAATTTACTGTAAACTTGATCTCAGAATCAAATGAAGAAGCTCCCAGTATATAAGCTGTAACTTTGCCAGCTTGAGCAACATTGAGAGTTTCTGCTTGTATAAACGCACTAAAGGTTAGAACAGTAAAAGTAACGATAATGGTAAAAAGTTTTTTAAGTGAGTAATTAGTTTTCATAAATTTTATATTGTGAATTATATTATATAGTGTCCAGATGGTGCGCCTACTACCTTGCGGTAATTGTTCTTCTCGGCGTCCGGACTGAGCTACAGATCCGTGCTTCCTCTTAATTCATAGAATGACATTATGCACATATTCAGCTAGTAAGTCAATATAGATTATTGACTATGTTGGCTTTGCAAAGCTACCAGCCTATCGAGGCCTATTGCAACTTCAAATACCATACCATGCCCCCAATCTTTTCTAATAGAACACCCTGCTACTTCTAAATCTCCAATATACCAATCAATAGTTTTTTCACTATAGTGGGGTAGTTCTTCTGCATCTTTTCGATAACCACCATAACATGCTATTAAACCATCCAACGCTGCCTCTAAGTAAGGGGCTTTACTACCATAACCTGCAAATAACTGAAATTCCATTTGGTAAAATTGCACTAGCCGCAGTTTAGTAGCTCTCATAGTGTCGGGGTTTTTTTCATCTCTGAAGGATAACCCAACCTGCCACAAGCAGTGAGGTAGTTGTTTCTTACTTTTAAAAATACTGTCCATCACTTCAAATGTACCAGCCGTAGTCTCTGGCCTTAAATAGCCTCTAGAACCAGCATTAATTAGTTCAAAATTAGCCTCTAGGTGTGCTTCTAATTTTGCGGCTGGAGTAAGTACAGGAGTTTCTACTCTTTCTAAGTAAACAGCAGGATTTAATCTGACCCAGGTATCTTGGATAATTAAGGGTATTTCCCTAATTAAAGATTCCCTGCGAGAGATCTCTAGCTGATTCCAGCTTACAGTTGCATTACTAAAACAATTTTTCATATATTATACTCCTTTGGCACTTATGAATAGGTTTTATAAAGGCAGGTGAGGTATCCCTTAGACGGTTCACAGTGTTTCCTAAGTGCCCATTCTCCTTTTATGTACCGATCGATGTATACTCATACTATGAGTAGTATGAACTTTTCTTACCCTTATTAAACCTATTCATAAGTGGTCTGAGTGGCAAGATTTCATAAACTTTTTAATAGTCCCTTATGGGTAAGTTTATGACAATTTGCACAAAGTACCTCTAAATTAGAGAGGTTATTATTTGTTCTATCTTTATCAATATGATGCACTTCTAAGGCATCTACATTACTATAGCCGCATTCTATACATTTACTACCTAACTTAGTTAGAGCATATTTTCTATATGAGCCTCTACCACTTATATAATTAGGGTTATCCCGATTAGTTCTAAAGAAGGTATTTGCACATCCTATACTACATGTTATCTGATCTTTGATATCATAAATTTTACCTGTAAATATTTTTGAACATACAGGACAAGTTTTACTAAGTATTTCCGCAGGAGGTACACCATTATTAGTCCAGTGAGATATACTAATATTGTTGTATATCAACCATTCTCTTATGGTTTTAATATTTCTGCCACTAGTAGTATAACCTAGTTCTTTTAATAATTTAGATGCTGACAAACATTCAGGTAAGATTGCCAATATTCTATTTTTTAATTCTTCGGAATTAAGTTCTTTTATTAACTTTTTACTCATTAAATACTTCCAAGGCGAGCCGTCTGACCTGGCTGACATTACACTCAGATTAAGTATTCAATCTTGAGTACCTAAAATAGACTCAAATATAAAACAATGCGTACCGTAATTAGCTATTATACCAGAATCTCCTCTGTAATGAGGGAATAATTTTCCTAAAGTTAATGCTTCTTCATCTGTGATTAAAGCTATATTACAGCTATCATAAAACTCCTTGCCAGAATCCCACGTAACGAGAGTATACTCATCAAAGTACCACTCTAACTTATTTTTATAGTTTTCTAATTTAGAACTCCACTCTATAAATGCTTCGTCTGTAAATACTATAAAACAACCCACATCTATTTTAGAGAAACATTTATTTAATTCAACTAATTTTGGCATTTTTTTAATCTTCTTTGAAGTTCATTAAAAAGATATTGTACGCTTATTTAGCAAATAAATCAATACTAATTTGGTATCCTCGGTGGGAGTCGAACCCACAAAACTTGGATTTTAAGTCCAATATGTATGCCAATTCCATCACGAGGACATAATATATCTAGGTGCTTTTCAAGTTTATAGGTCGTATCTCGGTGTGCAAATTGTGTCTAACATTATATTGTAAGGATCAAATTTTTCAGGATTAGCTCCTAATATTGATCGTAATATACTAGGGCTAAATCCAGATACTAAAGCTACTCCTTCTTTACTGCACGAAACTGGAACGTTATTTCTAGCATATAAATTCCAAAACACTATTTTAGGAATAGTATATCCTGCTTGTTTATATTTATCCTCAATAACTTGCATTGCAGACATATTCATATAAGCACAGGCATCGAATTGCATATCTGACAATATCAGAAGTATTTTTGGCATTTCGGAGTCAGGTACATTACCATGTGTAGCAACTTCTAATATTTTATCAACTGCGGCACAGATATTAGTATTCATGTCCCAATCAGATTTATTCATCTGAATACATTTTTGTACTATATCACCTTTTAGATTCACTAAATCAGGACAACCTGAAAAAGTTAAAAATGTATCTTTAAATTCTCCTCGGTTCTTTTCAGCCAAATAAAGTCCTAAAGATATAGCAATATCCATTATATTTAAGTTATCATTACCTAATACTGATTTATTCATAGAACCAGAAACGTCTACCATAGGTAAAATACTAGCCTCATTTACATAATTAGGTAGAGCATTCCACTGTGCAACTATATGGTCTTTAGTTGTTTTAGAAAAACAAATAAAACTAAGTTCCCGCGCAATACCTTTTAGTATATCATAAGGATATACTGCGCCAGCGTTAACTTTTACACTTTCATCACCAGAAGTAAGTTTCTCTACATACTTAGTGTAGTTTACGCTGTGTCTTTCAAAGGCTTTTTTATATCTAGCA
>Ga0075471_10002754_pt1 | contig 11466 bp, 7 predicted proteins | sample DEB19_08_DNA_2_FD_74787 | JGI IMG/M metagenome (GOLD analysis project Ga0075471, IMG submission 74787) | Aqueous microbial communities from the Delaware River and Bay under freshwater to marine salinity gradient to study organic matter... | ecosystem: Environmental > Aquatic > Marine > Coastal ... | reverse complement strand
TCGTCGGCGTCGGCGGATACGCCTCCTTTCCCGCGGTCGCGGCCGCCGCGCTCGCGCGCATCCCGGTCGTGCTGCTCGAGCAGAACGCTGAGCCGGGCCTCGCGACGAAGGTGCTCGCACCCTTCGCGACCCGGGTGTGCGTGACCTTCCCGGCGACGGCGCGGGGCCTCGGCGCGCGGGCGGTCGTCACCGGCAACCCGGTGCGCGACCTCGCCGCTTGCGGCGAGTCGCGCGGGGACGACCGGGATCCCGCGGGCCGCTTCCGGGTGCTCGTCTTCGGCGGGAGCGCCGGGGCCCACCGCCTGAACTCGGTCGTTCCCGAGGCGCTCGCGCGGGTCGGACGGCCGCTCGCGGTCGAGCACCAGACCGGCAAGACCGACCGCGAGGAGGTCGAAGCGGCCTACCGGCGGCTCGGCCAGGACGCCGAGGTGCGGGCCTTCATCGACGACATGGCGCGCGCCTACGCGCGCGCGGATCTCGTGGTGTGCCGCGCCGGCGCCACGACGATCGCCGAGCTCACCTCGCTCGGCAAGGCCGCGATCCTGGTTCCGTTCCCCTTCGCGGCGGGCGACCACCAGCGGCTGAACGGACAGTCGCTGGTCGACGAGGGGGCGGCGTGGATGGTGCTCGACCGGGAGCTCGAGCCCGAGGCGCTTGCCACGCTCGTGCGGCGGGCGATCGACGAACCCGCGGCGACGGCCGAGCTCGGGCGGCGAGCGCGTGCGCTCGGGCACCCCGACGCCGCCGCGCGCGTCGTCGACGAGTGCCTGCGCCTGCTGCCCGGCGCCCGTTCCGCGTCCTGACGGGCCGTCGCGGCCGGCCCGGGACCGGGCGGGATGCGGTGCCCCCGGCCGGTCGGTAGAAGGCCGACCGTGCGCGGCGGACGACACCACATCCACTTCGTCGGAATCGGCGGCATCGGCATGAGCGGGATCGCCGAGATCCTGCTCAGCATGGGCTACGTCGTGAGCGGGTCGGACCTCGCCCGCAGCGAGACCTCCGAGCGGCTCCAGGGGCTCGGCGCCCGCATCTTCTACGGCCACGACCCGGCGAACGTGAGCGAGGCGACCGACGTCGTCGTGATCTCGTCGGCGGTCAAGTTCTCGAACCCGGAGGTCGCGCGCGCCCGCGACCTCCACGTGCCGGTGATCCCGCGCGCGGAGATGCTGGCGGAGCTCATGCGCGTGAAGTACGGGCTCGCGGTCGCCGGGACCCACGGCAAGACGACGACGACCTCGCTGCTCGGGGCCGTGCTCTCGGGCGGAGGCCTCGACCCGACCGTCGTCATCGGCGGCAAGGTCCTTTCGCTCGGATCCAACGCGCGGCTCGGCGGCGGCGAGTACATGGTCGTCGAGGCCGACGAGAGCGACGGCACGTTCCTCCTGCTTTCGCCGACGATCGCGATCGTGACGAACATCGACCCCGAGCACCTCGACCACTACGGCGACGTGGAGCGCGCGGCCGACGCCTTCCTCGAGTTCGTGAACCGGGTGCCCTTCTACGGCGCGTCGATCCTCTGCATCGACAGCCCGCGCGTCCGCGCGCTGCTGCCGCGGGTGCGCAAGCGCCACGTGACCTACGGACTGTCGCCCGACGCGGAGGTGAGCGCCCGCAACCTCGTCGTCGAGGGCTTCTCGACCCGCTTCGTCGCGACGCGCGGCGGGCAGGACCTGGGCCCGGTCGAGATCCGCATGCCCGGGCGCCACGTCGCGCAGAACGCGCTCGCGACGATCGCCGCCGGGGCGGAGGTCGGCGTGCCCTTCGCGAGCGCCGCGCGCGCGCTCGCGGGCTTCACCGGCATCCACCGCCGTTTCGAGCAGCGGGGGGAGGCCCGGGGGGTGCTCGTCATCGACGACTACGGCCACCACCCCGAGGAGATCCGCGTCACCCTGCGCGCGGCCCGCGAAGCCCTCCCGCGCCGCCGCGTGGTGGCGTTCCAGCCGCATCGGTTCACCCGCACCCGCGACCTGTTCCACGACTTCCTCGACGCCTTCGACGACGCCGACGTGCTCTTCCTGACCGAGGTCTACCCGGCGGGGGAGGAGACGATCGAGGGCGCCACGGGAGCCGCGCTCGCCCACGCGCTCTCGGCGCGCGGCCATGCCGACGTCCGCTTCGTGCCCGACCGGACCGCGCTCGCCGAGCGCCTCGCCGAGGAGTCCCGCGAGGGCGACGTCGTCCTGCTGCTCGGTGCCGGGGACATCGTGAAGACCGGGCCCGAGCTCCTCGCGAACCTTCGCGGCGGACGCCCCGAGCACGTCCGCAGGGTGAAGTGACCGAGCCCGCCGCGGCCCGCGCGGGACGGGGCCCCGCCGACGAGCGGGGGCTCCGGCGCGACGAGCCGCTCTCCCGCCACACCTCGATGCGCGTCGGCGGGCCGGCCGACCTGTTCTTCGAGGTCGAGACGGCCGACGATCTCGCCCGGCGCGTGCGCTTCGCGCGCCGACGGGGCCTGCCGCTGTTCGTGATCGGCGGCGGGACCAACCTGGTGGTCTCGGACCGGGGCGTCCGCGGCGTCGTTCTGAAGCTCGGCCGGAGCTTCGCCGCGACCCGCTGGAGCGAGGTGCCGGGCGCGGTACGGATCGAGGCGGGCGGAGCCGCCAACCTGAAGAAGCTCGTCCTCGAGACCATCGGTCGCGGGCTCGGGGGGCTCGAGTTCGCCGAGGGCATCCCCGGGACGGTCGGCGGCGGGATCCTCATGAACGCCGGCGCCTTCGGCGGCGAGATCTCCGGCGCGACGGTCGGGATCGAGGGGGTCGATCGCGACGGCGAGCTGGTCCGGATCCCGCGGGCGGACCTGGCCTTTTCCTACCGGAAGCTCGCGCTTCCCGCGGGGTTCGTCGTGACGGCCGTGATCTTCGAGGTCTCCCCGGGGGACCCCGTGGCGATCGCGGCCCGCGCGGCCGACGCCCGATCGAAGCGGGGGAAGCACCAGCCGGTCGGCTTCCCGAATGCCGGGTCGATCTGGAAGAACCCCTCCGGCGACTTCGCGGGACGGCTCATCCAGCTGGTCGGGCTGCGCGGACTCCGGGTCGGCAACGCCCAGGTCGCGCCGGGGCACGGCAACTTCATCCTGAACCTGGGCGGGGCCCGGGCGGCCGAGGTCCGCGAGCTCATGGAGCGGATCCGGGACGCGGTCTGGCGGCGGCGGGGGGTCTGGCTCCAGCCCGAGGTGAAACTCGTCGGAGATTGGGGAAGGGGATCTTTTACCGGGGCGCGTCCTGTCGTATGAGGTGAGCGGCGGTTCGGTGTCGGAGGTGGAGGTGGCAGGGGGATGGAAGGCGGGATCAGCGGTCGCCATCGCGGCCGTCGCATCGGCGTCCTGAGAGGCGGGCTCTCCTCGGAGCGGGAGATCTCGCTGCGCAGCGCAGGCGCCGTGGAAACGGTGCTGCGCGAGCGCGGCTACGACGTGGTCGCGATCGACGTCGGCCGCGAGTTGGCGCGCGACCTGCGCGAGTCCCGCGTCGACGTCGCGTTCAACGCGCTGCACGGGCGCTACGGCGAGGACGGCTGCGTGCAGGGACTGCTCGAGACGATGGCGATCCCGTACACCGGCGCCGGCGTGATGGGCAGCGCGGTCGCGATGGACAAGTGGACGAGCAAGCAGATGCTGCGCGCGAGCGGCGTACCGACGGCGCCCGCGGCGCTCCTGCGGCGCGACGACGACCCCGGCGTGCGTCCGGCGCCGTACCCGCTCGTCTTCAAGCCGCGCGGCGAGGGATCGAGCAACGGCGTCTCGATCGCGCACGACGCCGCCGAGGCGCCCCGCGCCGCGGCCGAGGCTCGCCGCTTCGACGACGACGTGATCGTCGAGGCCTACGTCCCCGGGCGCGAAGTCACGGTCGCGATCCTCGACGACCGCGCGCTCGCCGCCATGGAGGTCGTGCCGCTCGGCGACGAGATGCACTCCTACGAGGTGAAGTACACGCCGGGACGCGAGCAGTTCCTGCTCCCGGCCCCGCTCGGCGACCGCTACCAGGCGACCCTCGACGTCGCGCTCTCGGCCCACCGGGCCCTGTCGGCCGGGCCCTACGGCCGGGTGGACCTGCGGGTTCGGGACGACGGGGAGGCCTTCGTCCTCGAGTGCAACACCCTGCCGGGGCTCCACGAACTCGGCTGGTTCCCGGCGATGGCGAAGCACGTCGGCATCGCCTTTCCCGACCTGGTCGAGACGATCCTCGACCGGGCCACGCTCCACGTGCGCGAGACCAGCCTCGGGGGTGCTCGATGAGGACGGCGACGAGGACCCAGGTGGTATCGGATCGGCGCGCGGCGGCCCGCCGCGCGAGTCGCGGAGGACCGCTGCGACGGCTGCGCGAGATGCCCTCCCGGGTCGCGCCGGCGCTCGCAAGGCAGCGATGGAGCATCGCTTTTTTTCTTGCCGCGGCCGTCCTCTTCTTTACAGCGGGGCCGCTTTTGCGCTATCTCGCCGCTCACCGTTACTTCGCCGTGCGCGAGGTCGAGGTGGTGGGCCTCGAGCGACTCGACACGGCCCAGGTGCTGGTGTGGTTGGGTATGGGGGAGGGGAGTAGCATCTGGGCGGCTTCGCCCCGGGTCCTGGAACGCAGGCTCGAGGACAGGCCGGCCATCGAGCACGCGACCGTGAGGCGCATCTGGCCGGATCGCCTGCACGTGTCGGTGCGCGAACGCGCGCCCAGCGCAGTCCTGCGCCAGGGCTCGCACGCATTCCCGGTCGATCGCTCCGGCATGGTGTTCGACGAGCAGCCGCTGCGCGACGTCGACCTGCCGATCATCACGCTCGGCGCGGAACTTCCCGCGATCGTGGCGACCGCGACCGCGACCGCGGCGACGGCGCCGCCGCCGCGGTCGCCCGCGACCTCGAGCGCGAAGTCGTCGGAGGCTCGCAAGGGGACGGTCGCCCCCCGTCCCGCTCCCGCCCGCGCATCGATCGACCCGCGCGACGTCGGCGAGTGGCTTCCTGCGCGCCGCGACCTCCGGCAGGCGGTCCACGTCGCCGCGATGCTCGACGGCGGAGCGGCCGGCATCCCGGTCTCGGAGGTCGGGCTGCGGGCGACGGGTTCGTCGACGGGTCGGCCGGAGCTGGTCGCGTATTCGAGCGACGGACGCCTCGTCGTCCGACTGGGCTGGGGCGACTGGCAGCGCAAGGTCGACGCCGTGCGCCGCGTCCTTGCCCACCGCTCCGAGACTCTGCGCACCGAGGCGGCCGCCCGCGCCCACGCGGAGGCGGCGCCCGCCGAGGGGGCCACGGGTCGGAAGTCCGCGAAGGACAAGGCTCCCGACAAGGTCGCGCCCGCGCCTGCGTCGCGCGTCGAGGCGGGATCGGGGCTCGACGGCATCGTCGACGCGCGCGACCCGGAATCCGTCGTCGCGCGCTGGAGCACGGCTCCCGGCGCCGCACCCGGGACGATCTGAGGAGGGTCGGGGCGATGGCGCGCAGGCAGGCAATCCACGTCGCCCTCGACATCGGCACCCACAAGACCACGGTGCTCGTCGCCGCGGTCGAAGACGGCACACCGCACGTCCTCGCCTACGGCAGCTCGGCGACGCAGGGACTGCGCCGCGGCGTCGTCGTGAACATCGACTCGACCGTGCACTCGATCGAGAACGCGGTGCGCGAAGCCGAGGGGATGGCCGACTGCGAGATCCACTCGGTGGTGGTCGGTCTCTCCGGCAACCACGTGCGTGGCTTCAACAGCCACGGCATGGTGCCGGTGCGCGGTGGCGAGGTGACGATGGCGGACGTCGAGCACGTGCTCGACGCGGCGCGCGCGGTCGCCCTCCCGGCCGACCGCGAGGTGCTCCACGTCCTGCCGCAGGAGTACATCGTCGACGAGCAGGACGGCATCGCCGAGCCGCTCGGGATGTCGGGCGTCCGGCTCGAGGCGCGCGCCCACGTGCTCACCGCCGCGAGCGCCTCGGTCGCCAACGTCGTGAAGTGCTGCAATCGCGCGGGGCTCACCGTGTCGCAGGTCGTGCTGTCGCCGCTCGCGTCGGCGACCGCGGTGCTCGGTGACGAGGAGCGCGAACTCGGCGCCTGCGTGATCGACCTCGGCGGAGGCACGACCGACGTGATCGTCTACCGGGGCGGCTCGGTACGTCACACGGCGGTGCTCGGGCTCGCGGGCAGCCAGCTCACCAACGACATCTCGGCCGGGCTTCGCTCGCCGGCGCCCGAGGCCGAGCGACTCAAGCAGCGCTTCGGCTCGGCGGTCGCGGCCTCGGTGCCCGGCGACGAGACGATCGAGGTCCCGAGCGTCGGCGGCCGGGAGCCCCGGGTGCTCTCCCGGCAGATCCTGGCCGAGATCATCGAGCCGCGGATGGAGGAGATCCTGACGCTGGTCTCGCGCGAACTCGTACGGGCGGGCGTCGAGGGGAAGTTGTCGTCCGGCATCGTGCTCACCGGCGGCACCGCCGAACTCGACGGCATCGAGAGCCTCGCCGAGAGGGTCTTCGACGCGCCGGTCCGCGTCGCGTCGCCGAGCCGGCTGGCCGGACTCGCCGACGTCGCGGCCGGGCCCGCGGGATCGACCGGCGTCGGGTTGCTCATGATCGCAGCGCGCGCGGCGAGCGCGCCCATCACGGCGGGCCAGTCGGGCTCGGGCGTCCTCTCGAGGGTGAGGGGCCGCATGTCCGAGTGGATCCGCGATTTCTTCTGAGGCCAAGGGGCGGGAAAGCGAGGAGGCGGGGATGATGGACCAGATCGGTGGTGGACACGGTGGTGCGCGCATCAAGGTGGTCGGCGTCGGAGGTGGCGGCGGCAACGCCGTGAACACGATGATCCAGTCGGGCATGCCCGGCGTGGACTTCATCGCCGCGAACACGGATGCGCAGGCGCTGGCCGCCAATCTCGCGACCGTGAAGCTCCAGATCGGCACGTCGATCACGAAGGGTCTCGGCGCGGGCGCGAATCCGGCGGTCGGCCGCGAGTCGGCGCACGAAGACCACGACACGATCCGGGACCTGCTCGCCGGGGCCGACATGGTGTTCGTCACCGCCGGCATGGGCGGCGGCACCGGCACGGGCGGTGCGCCGGTCATCGCGCAGGCGGCTCGAGAGTTGGGCGCCCTCACGGTGGGCGTCGTCACCAAGCCGTTCCTCTTCGAAGGGCGCCGGCGGATGCTGCAGGCCGAGCAGGGGATCCAGGAGCTCAAGCGCTCGGTCGACACGCTCATCACGATCCCGAACCAGCGCCTGCTGTCGGTCTCCGGGCGCAACATGCCGATCATGGAGACCTTCAAGAAGGCCGACGACGTGCTCCTCCAGGCGGTGCGCGGCATCTCCGACCTGATCACCGTCCACGGTCTCATCAACCTCGACTTCGCCGACGTCCGCACGATCATGAGCGAGATGGGCATGGCGATGATGGGTGCCGCGGTCGCGTCGGGCGAAAACCGGGCGATGGAGGCCGCGCAGCGCGCGATCTCCTCGCCGCTGCTCGACGACATCTCGATCCAGGGCGCGCGCGGGGTGCTGATCAACATCACCGGCGGCATGGACCTCTCGCTGCACGAGGTGAACGAGGCCGCGACGCTCATCCAGGAGGAGGCCGACGACGAGGCCAACATCATCTTCGGCGCGGTCATCGACGAGTCGATGGGCGACCAGATCCGCATCACCGTGATCGCGACCGGCTTCGGCGAGGCCGATCGCCTCGCGGCGCCGGCCCCGGCCGACCTCCGCGCGGGCGCCGCCCCGTCCGTCGGCGAGGTGCGCCGCGGCCCCGTGCCGATCGCGCAGGGCGTCGCCGCGCGCTCGCTCGGCCGCGAGTACGGCCCGCGCCGCGTCGTGCGCATGGGCACCATCATCGACGACGGCGAGAACCCGGTCTGGCAGCGCCGCGAGCCGAAGGAGAGCCCCGAGGAGGAGGCGACGGCCAAGGGCGGCAGCATGGTCGAGGACGAGAGCGAGTACGACATCCCGACGTTCCTGCGGAAGCAGGCCGACTGAGGGGTCGACCGAGTCGCGGACGCCGAGGGGAGGAGTCCGGGACGGGGGCCGGCGACCGAGGTCGCCGGCCCTTTTTTCGTCCGCGGGCGTCCTGCCGGGTCGAAGATCGGTGCCCGTGACGGCGGCGCGAGGGCGGTTCCGCCGGTCGGTCGGAACCAGTCGCCCGACGGCTGCGCGGCCCCTCGAACGGAGATCGCGGGGGGCGCCCGCGGCCGCGCCTGCAGGCGCGGCCCGGCAACCGCCCGTGATACGCTCCGGCGATGTTCCGGAGCGGGGATGCGCGCCGCCTGCTTCTCGGGCTCGTCGCCTACCTGGTCGTGCTCGGGTGGGTCGCGTGGCCGTGGATCCGGGTCGCGGACCGGGCCGTTCCCGCGAGCCCGTTGATCGCGTACCCCGACGACGCGCGATTGATCGTGTCGCAGGTTCGGGCCGGACTCCGACCGCGCCGGCCCTCCGACTTCTTCGAGGCCCCCATCTTCCACCCGGCCCCCGCCCAGGCGCTGGGGAGCGAACTGTTCGCATCGAGCCTGCCGCTCGCCGCTCCCTTCCTCGCGACGACGGGCAACGCCACGCTCGCGGCCTCCGCAGCCGCCTTGCTGACGTATCCGCTCGCGGCGTTCGCGATCGACGCGCTGCTGCTCGCTCTCGGCTGCATCCCGCTCGCGGCCTGGGTGGCGGGACTCCTGTTCGCGCTCGGCCCGTTGCGGGTCCCGGGAAACCTCCAGGTCCTCCAGTACCCGAACTTCTGGCTGCCGATCGTCGCGCTCTCGCTCACGGCGCTGCGCGCGCGCCCGACGGCGCTCCGCGCGGCGCTCGCGGCCCTCGCCGTCGCGCTCGGCGGCCTCTCCTCGCTCTACATGGCGGTGATGGCCGCAACCTGCACCGCCGCGTGGTTCCTCTTCGAACTCGTGAGGGGCGGCCCCGGTCGGGTCCGATACGTCGCCCGCGGTGCGACGGTCGCGTTCGTCGCCGCGATCCCGGTCGCCGGCCTTGCCTGGAACCATGCTCGCTGGGTCGGGTCGTCCGCAGTCCGGAGCCCCTGGATGCAGGCCCCCGAGTTCGTGGCGGGCCTCGGGCGGGCCGTCGCAGCGAGCGCGGGTCCACTGTTCTGGGTGCTCGCTCTCGCCGGCCTCGCGTCCGCGGCGTCGCGGCGCTCGCCGACCCGCGCCTGGGCGCTGGCGGGCGCCGGGATCCTCCTCCTCGCCTGCCTGCTCATGTCCGGGCCCCGGATCTTCGTGGGCGAGCTTTCGGTCCCCGGGCCCTTCTCGCTCCTCCTCGCGTCGCCGCTTCGTTTCTTCCGGGTGCCGTGGCGCTTCGTCGTTCTCGCCGGCTTCGGCGGCTCTCTGCTCGCCGCGGCGGCACTCGACGGTGCGAGCCGGCTTCTCGGGCCGCGCGCGGGAGCGGTGGCGTCGCTCGTCGTCGCGGCGCTCGCCGTCGGCAGCACCCGGATCGCGCCCTTCGGGCTCGACGCGATCGACGGCCAGGTGAACCCCGTCTACGACGAGGTCGCGCGGGTGGCGCGTGCGCGGGGCCCGGGCCCGCTGCTCGAATTGCCGATCGACAAGGGACGCGACGCGCTCGACGGGAGCGAGAGCCGCGTCCCCGTCGGCGACTCGATGGTCGGCGCGACCCGTCACGGCCTGCCGCTGGTGTGGGGCTTCACCGGGTACCCCCCGGCCCACGAACCGATCCTCCGCCGCATGATCGGGAGCCTCGACCGGCCCGGCACGCTCGCCGACGTCGTCGACCTGACGCACGTGCGCTGGATCCTCCTGCGACCGGCCGGCGAGTGGGCCGACCCCGGCCGGCGCGAGCGCATCCTGCGCCTCCCGGCGACCGAGGTCGTCGCGTCGCGCGACGGCTGGGACCTGCTGCGGGTGGGCATGGAGCCCCGTCGTCCCGAGTTCTTCGACGCGATCGCCGCCGGTGCCCGCGCCGGATTCACCCCGCTCGGTGCGCCGGTCGACGGTCCCCGGGAACTCGTCGCCGCGGTGCGGGTGGAGGCGAGCCCGCGCCGGGTCTCGCCGGGAGGTGGCTTCCGCCTCTGGCTCGCGATCGAGAACCTCTCGAAGGAAGCCTGGCCCGCGACCGACGAAGCCGGCGCCCCCGCCGGCGTGGAGATGGTCGTCGAGCGCCGTCCCGTCGGCGCGAACGGACCGATGGAAACGTTCGTCTTGCCGCTTCCCCGCGACCTGTTGCCCGGCGAGACGCTGCGGCTGCCGCTCGACCTGCAGGCGCCGGCGTCGCCGGGCTCATGGCGGTTCTCCGTCTTCCCGCACGCCACGAACGGTGCGCGACGTCGACTTCGGAGCGAGACCCAGGCGGGGGAGGACGAGGTCGAGGTGACCGCGGGGGCCCGGGCCGCGGAAGGCGCGCGCGTCGCGGTGGAGGCGGGCGCAGGTGCTCCGGGAGCGTCGGTCGCCCCGGGCTCGGCTCCGACGGGTCGGCAGCCCGAGGTCTCCGCATCGCGCTGAAGGTTCGCGCGAGGCGCCGACGCGTGCGCGTCTTGCGACGTCGGGCGACGGCGCGGGGCGGTCAGTCGGCCTTCGCGGGCTCCGCGTCCATGCCGGGCTGCCAGAGCGAGAGCCGGCGCGCCTCGACCGTCCGCGCCGGCTCCGAGAGATCGATGCGCCCGAGACCCCGCAGCCAGCCTCCGTTCGGGATCTGACTGCAGTCGATGCCCGGCGGCAGGATCGTGTCCGTCCCGAGCCGCAGCACCGACCTCACTCCGTGAGCCGCGGTCGCGATCGTGCCACCCGCGCAGTCGACCTCGACGACGCGTCCCGCGAGTCGCACGTCGACCGAGCCTTCCGACCGCCGCTGCACGGAGAGGACGTCCGCGAGGACGACGTCGGGCTCGGCGAGCCCGAGGCGGCCCTCGCCGCGGACCTGGTCGCCGATCGTGATTTCGGAGCAGTCGAGCCCGGAGCCCTCCTCCGAGCGGATCTCGGTCGCGGCATCGAGGCCCGTCCATCCGAGCGTCCGCGCGTCGGCCACCGAGACGAGCCCCCGCGAGCAGTCCTTCGCCGCGACGGTGCCGACGACGTTCACCCCGGCGAGTCCCCCGTCGATCGCGGAGCGCTCGCCGTCGATCGAGATTCCCAGCGCCTCGACCCCGGCTGCCGCGAGCGGGTCCAGCGCGAGCCGCCCGTCGATCAGCACCGACCCGCCCGGGACGATCGCGTCGCAGCTCGCGGGCGTTCCGTCCGAGGTCGCGATCCGGGTCGCGTCTCCGATCGCGACGACCCGGGCTTCGCGGAACGTCCCGCTCGCGATCTCGACGACCAGGGCTCCCGCGTCGCAGTCCTTCGAGACGACGCGCCCGAGCAGGTTGACGGCGCGACCACCGTCGAGGAGGGCGCCACCCTTGGCGAGGACGACGTCCGGCAGGAGGACGAGGGCCTCCGCCGGCACGTCGACCGGCACGCGGACGACCCGGTCGGGCGCGTCGAACCGGAGCACGACCGGTCCTGCGAAGGCGCCCGCCAGGAAGAACGACCCGTCCGCGGCGACCGGAGCCGAGACGCCGGGCGCACC
>Ga0075471_10002752_pt1 | contig 11466 bp, 10 predicted proteins | sample DEB19_08_DNA_2_FD_74787 | JGI IMG/M metagenome (GOLD analysis project Ga0075471, IMG submission 74787) | Aqueous microbial communities from the Delaware River and Bay under freshwater to marine salinity gradient to study organic matter... | ecosystem: Environmental > Aquatic > Marine > Coastal ... | reverse complement strand
GCCACGGGCAAATCGCTCGTGCCGGCGCAGAGCACGGCGATGAAGCCGGGGCGCTTGGGCAACGGCTGCTTCTCGATGGTCACGGTGCGTGCGGCCTCGTGCCAAACGGCACGCTTGAACTTGCGCTTGAGCAATCGCGCGGCCTCCGGCGTGAGGCGCGTGACGAGGACGTTCTGCTCGCGCTCAACGAGCTTGCCCGCGATGGCGACGATTTGTGCCGGCGTCTTGCCCGCGCCGAAGATGACTTCAGGAAAGCCCTTGCGCAGCGCGCGATGCGTGTCCACCTGCGCAAAGCCGAGATCCGCGACGGGCGCGGCCTGGAAGGCGCGGAGCACCTCGTCGCGTGTGGTGCGACCAGCGCGGAAGGCGTCAAGAAGGGCGGTGGCTTGTTCAGCAGTCATGGGCGGGAGGGTGCGGGAGCCGCGCGGGATAATGAAGTCTGAACTCTTGCTCAAGTTCCGCCCGAACAGCGAAGCGGAGAAGTGGCTGCCGAAGTGAGCGGACGCCAACGGTTTCTCACGACTTCGTTTTCCGGTTGGGCGCAGGCAGTTTCTTCAACTCCTTCACCGCCGCCTCAAACGCCACATCCACCGCGCGTGGTTGGGCATTCAGCAGCACGCGGTAGCGCTCGTATTCCAGCTCCGCCTTCTGCTTGGCCGCTTCGGTGGAAATCTTCCCGGCGTGATCCAGCAACTCGCGCCCGGAGGCCTTCAGGAAATCATCCAGCTTGGCGATCCAGTCGCGCATCGTCATTGGCTTGCGCTCCAGCGCCTGCAACTCCGCGTATTCGAGGTAGAGGTTCACGATGCGGTTCAGCACCTGCAACTCCTCCTCCGTGAGGTAGTTCTTGGCGATGGTCACGTCCTCTTTCCGCACGATGCCGCCGGGCCGCGTCGTCAGCAGCCCCATGAACGCCTGCCCGGCATCCGCGCGCTCGTGGATGACTTCGGCGGCGGTGCGACCGTGCGTGGCCCAGTGCATCTTGTTTTGCACGGTGGCGAAAAACTGTTGGGAAACTTCCGCGTCCGGCGTGTAGTCCACGCTCGTTGCGTAAATATCGAGCACCTTCTGGTAAAAGCGCCGCTCGGACGAACGGATGTCCCGGATGCGCGCCAGCAGTTCGTCGAAGTAATCCTTGTGCCCCTTGCCCGGCGGATTCTTCAGCCGCTCGTCGTCCATCGTGAACCCCTTCACCAGATACTCGCTCAAGCGCGCCGTCGCCCACTGGCGGAACTGCGTGCCGCGCAGGCTGCGCACCCGGTAGCCCACCGCGAGAATGCATTCCAGCCGGTAGTGACGGAGCTTCCGCGTGACCTCGCGCCCGCCCTCGGCGCGAACTTGTAAGTAATCCTTACAAGTTGCCGCCTCCCGCAATTCCCCCTCGGCGAAGATGGCCTTCAGGTGCAGTGTCACGTTCTGCGGCGTGGTTTGGAACAGCTCCGCAATCTGTGCCTGCGTCAGCCAGAGCGTCTCGTCTTCCAACCGGCACTGGATGCGCGTGCGCCCATCCTCCGTCTGGTATAGCAGGAACTCGCCGCCGGGGGGGGGAGTGGATGGAATCAGGTCGCTCATTCAGGGTTCATTGGTCGACGTCATCAAAAACCGACCGTGAAGCATCATCGCCTCCGACACTCGAAGTTTGTCCGCGGAAGTCGTCATCGTCAGAATCAGGTTCTTGCGGTTGGCCTGCCCGCAGTTCGTCTATTGCCTCCTGAATTTTTGATAAAGCCGACTCGACCTGGGTAGCAGCATCTGGATGTCCTGTTAGCTCATCGCGGAATTCCGTTAGTGCGCTTACCAGCTCGCTGAAGTGGTCCTCTGGGTCTTCTTCTCTGTTTTCGTCGTAGTTGCCGCACCATTGGCGAATAGTGCTGCCAAGATTGGGCAGCAGTCTTGTCCGAACGTCTTCCAGAATTGCCGTAAACTCATCCGGCCTGAGCAGTTTGCGAACTCCGTCCCGAAGAAACCCTGCGTCAGGGGTTTCGACCGCTAGGTCACGAATTGCTGCTACGATGGCGATTCGCTTACTTTCTGGCAGGAGTCCAAATTCGTGAAGCCGCACTAGAACATCCACTTCCGAGACTGCGTAGAGATAAGAACCGACCCGCAAGCCCGGAACAAACTCGGGATGCTTCGCGATGTAGAGTGCGAGGAATTCTCGGTTACAACGGAAGGCCAGAAACCGATGCAGAGGCCACTCCATCCAAGGCTTCTTTGTGCCGAGAGTTTCAAACCGAGTGATGAGCGATCCATATCGGTCTTGGGGAACGATAACTTTCACGCCCTGAACGCCAACATCACCGCACGTAATCTCGTCGAACAGCCTGTCGACGGGTGCGCCAGCGAGGTAGATGTCCAACAACTCCCGGTCTTCCGCGATGACGACGGCGAACGCGTCGCGAACTGTCGGATGCTTGAACCGCCATGAGTAAGTGCCGCCCTGAATCGACTTAAGAATCAGGCTTCCATCGAGTGCGTTCAGGGCGTTTCGCACATCGGAAGCAGAACCGCCCATCAGCAAAACCGCGCGTTCCTCCTCTTCGGTCATCTTGACGGGGCTTGGCAAAAGTCCGCCGCGCATGAAAACCAACGCCAAGGCAGACCGACTTCCAGGGTCAATCGTGCGAACAATTTCACAGAGCAGTTCCACCGGGCGCGCCACAAACTCGTCGAGCCCTTCCTTGGAAACGGTCAACTGCCTTGTGAATAACGGATTGCCTAGCCTTCTCGCGATTTCTGGACTGAAGTTTGAGTGTGCAGCGATACCGGAGAGAAACGGTTTGAGCTGGCTCTTAAATATCCCCGGCTGGCAGCCAAGGCGGATGTGGTTGTAGAGGATTTGGTCGCGTTCTTCCTTACTGAGTTGCTCGACTTGAATCACCACTTGCGATTCTCGGAGCACGGGGAGGGCCGACTCTTTGAGGTGTTGTCGAGCCGAATGATAAATGTAGTTGCGTGAGGTGAATAGCACTCGCGCCCCACGACGAATTGCGGCCTGCAGGTGTGGAAACACCCTGTTCCACGCTGCTGCGCTCGACCAATCGAACTGAGTCGCCCCGAAGGCGTCGTCTACCCAGAAGAATTGCTTCGGCTCTTGTGGATTCGAGTGCGCCACAAAATCGTCAGCGTTGCGAACTTTGAACGTTGAGCACCCCCACTCGTCTAGCGCCCCAACGGCTAAGGCCGCAGCAATGGTCGATTTGCCGCAAGCCGGTTCGCCGAGCAGCAGGACAAATCCATGTTCCACCAAAGCCCTGGCACTGCGTTGATAGGCTTCAGTAATGACGAACTTTCCCAGGTCATCTCCGAGCGCACTTAGTATCTCTGTGGCTTGGCTGTGAGCCCGTTCGTCGAGAATCTGGCTCAAATCGCCCAAACCGTAAACGCGGGGGACCAGCATTCGCAGTCGCGATGATTCGCGAATGATGAGCGAAATGCGGTCCACGCCATACGCTGCGAACTGCTTGATGCCTTCGATCTGCTGAAAGCCCCTACGAATCTTTTCCTCTGCTGCACCTGTGAGACGGGCATTGGTGAACAGAAAGTAGTTATCTGAAAGTCCGCGTGCTGCTAGGCGTTTTGCCTTCTTCAATTCGTCTTTGAGGTCGGCAAGTTGAAGTTGTTTATCCGCTTTTGCGGTGAACTTGCATTGGGCGGTAAAAGACCCTTCGAAAGCCTCCCCGTCTTTGGGTCTCCACATCCCATGAAACGCGCCGTCTCGTCCACCGTCGTGGGAGTCAAAAAAACTCTGCACAGTTTGCCCCCACACTTCTCCCGTAATCGTGACGCAGAGGTTTTGAAATGCCTTCCAGCCCAAAGTGTGTAGTTCGTAAGCGACTTCCGCCGCTTGAGCTTTAGGCCGATTTGGTTGGGAGGTTGGCGACATCCTACGAGGGTTCTCTGGTGAAGGCCCTTCGAAGGACGGACAGGGCGGAGGCGAGTGGCACCCTGAAGTTGTGAGAACCCCACCGCTCGACTTCCGTCACTTTGCCCACTCGTGAAGTGAGCGAAGGTCTGGTTGCGTTGATCTCCAGCATCGGCATGTGGGCGAGGTTAGCGGCGGGCGCGGTGGTTGCAAAGACGGGTTTCGCGTCCGGCGATTGCAAATGCAGGCTTGTTTCAACCTCGGACAAGGTGGACTCTGACGGTCGGAAATTGCCAGCATGACACCCCAAAACATCGCGCGGACGGTCGGCATCGCCCTCCTGATTTTTTGCGCCGTCATCATGGCGTCGTCGGGCACGTATGTGGTGCATCCCGGCTATCGCGGCGTGGAGGTGACGATGGGCAAGGTGTCGCCGGCCTTCAAACCTGAGGGTTTCGGCATGAAGGCCCCGGTGGTGACGCTCATCCATCCCGTTTCCATCCGTCAGCAGACGGCGGAGGACAAGGCGGATTGTTACTCGTCGGACTTGCAGCAGATCCATGTGGAGTTGCGTGTGCTCTTCCGCATTCCGGAGGCCTCGGTGGTGAAGCTCTTTCAGGAGTATCACGGCCAGGTCTTTGACAGCCTCATCGCCCCGCGCGTCCACGAGGCGCTCAAGGAAGTGACGGCCCTCCAGAGCGCGGAGCAAATCGTGAAGACCCGCGAGCAGATCAAGACGCGTTCCCTTGAAATCGCCCGGAAGAAGGTCGGCTCGCTGCTGGTCATCGAGGACATCGTCATCCAGGACATCGCGCTCTCGAAGGAACTGGGCCACGCCATCGAGGCCAAGATGGTGCAGGAGCAGGAGGCCTCGAAGTCCAAGTTCCTCCAGCAGCGTGCACAGATCGAGGCGGACACCGCCGTCATCCAGGCCAAGGGCGAGGCGGAGTCCATCCGCATCCGCGGCGAGGCGCTCAAGGACAACCCGGCCTTTGTGGATTTGAAGATCGTGGACAAGTGGGATGGCTTCACGCCGCTCATCATCGGCGGCGGGGACAATATCCTGCTCTCCTTGCAAGACGCCGAACGCCTCCGTCAGACCCGACCCAATGGACCGCTATCGAACCAACCGCCGGCCGTTCGCCGCCCCACCAAGTAACGCGATGAACCCGAACTTTCTGCCCAGGCTCATCGGCGCGGGGGTGCTGGTGTTTGTGCTCGTCATCCTTGGCTCCGCCACGACCTACATGGTGGACCCCGGCACGCGCGGAATCAAAGTCACGCTCGGCAAGACCGCCGAGCAGTTCCTGCCGGAAGGCTTTGGCTTCAAGGCCCCGTTCATCACCAGCATCGTGCCGGTGAACATCCGGCAGAAGACCATGCCGGTGAAGGCCGACTGCTTTTCCTCGGACTTGCAGCAGGTCAGCCTCGAAGTGCGCGTGCTCTACCGTGTGCCGGAGTCGTCGGTCGTTCAGATTTACAAGGAGTTCGCCGGCGACCCGTTCGACAGCCTCATCGCCCCGCGCGTGCAGGAGGCGCTCAAGGAAGTCACCGCCTCGCAGACCGCCGAGCAAATCGTGAAGAACCGCGAGGAGATCAAGCAGAAGGCCATCGCGTCCGCCGCGCAGAAGATTGGCACGCTGCTCACGGTGGTGGACATCGTCATCCGCAACATCGACCTCTCGCCCGAGCTGGAGCGCGCCATCGAGGCGAAGATGGTGGCGGAACAGCAGGCCGCGCAGGCACGCTTCACGCAGTTGCAGACGCAGATTGAAGCCGAGACCGCTATCATCCGAGCCAGCGGGGAGGCCAAGGCCATCAAGGTGCGCGGCGAGGCGCTCAAGCTGAACCCCGCCTTCCTGCGCCTGCAAATCGTCGAGCGCTGGAACGGCAAGTCCCCGCTGGTCGTGCCCGCCGATCTCAACAACACCGGTGCCGCGTTGCTCCTGCCGCTGGGCCCGGCTGAGAAGCCCGCCGCCCCATGAACCCGCAGGTCCGCGCCGCGCTCAGGTGGTTGATTCTCGTCGGGGTGCTGGTGCTGCTGGCCCTGTTGTTCAAGCCGGTGCTGGCCTTTGTCGAGATGGCCGCGCTCGAGCTGCGTTACTTCTGGTGGCTCATCCTGCTGGTGGCGCTGGCGGTCTGGTTGATCTTGGGCGTGGGCCGAAAGCCCACGGACTAGACGGCTGCCGGCAACTGCTGTTTTCTCCCCCTTCTGCAACTTGCGTGAACACCTACACCACTTCTGATCTGGCAACGCTCCCCGCCCGGCTGTGGAGCGAGCTGGAGCGTGCCGTCGCCGAGCCTGCCAATCCCTTCCGCACACCGGTGCTGGGCACCACGAACCTCTTCGAGTGCGCCCTGCGCATCGTCGTCCTGCGCCGGGCGGAGGCGGCCAAGCGCCAGCTCATCGCCTACTCGGATGCCCGGGCGCAGAAGGTCCACCAGCTCAAACTCTGCGAGCAGGCGCACTGGCTGTTCCACGATCCCGCGCGCCGGACTCAGCTCCGCATCAGCGCTGGCATGATGGTCCACCAGAACGACGCGATTGCCCGCGAGCACTGGCAGGCGTTGCCGCTGGCGGCGCGGCGGAACTACTGCGCCAATCTGCCGCCCGGCACCGACATCCATGCTCCCGGCGATGCGGTTGCGCCTGAGCTGAAGCTGCCATCGGTGACGAAGCAGCAGCTTGAGGTGGGCTATGAGAACTTCGCCGTGCTCGTCGCCACGGTGGACCAGATTGACTGGCTGCAACTGGGTGAGGAAACCCACACCCGGGCGGTCTTCAACTGGACGGCCACCTGCTGGAGCGGGTTGTGGCTGGTGCCGTGATTGTTAGCAGACAGGCTCTCAGGGAAACACGGCAACCGGGCCGGAAGCCCAACAGCTAGAAACCTGCGCCGGTGGCATCCAGCCGGACGTAAATTTTCGGCTGCAGGGCAGAGGTCCACAGTGACGTTCCGATCTTCGAGTCACCGATCTCTCCCAGATTAGGAACCACATCGGAAGCTGCCAATGGATCGCGGGTGGGCATTTTTAGTTGCTCGGCGTGCCCGTCTGCCGCCCCGACCAGCGCTTGGTTTTTGTGGCGGGTCAGCCCGATGCCGTAGCTGCTGCCGTAGTTGTAGTGATTGCGGGTCCAGTCGAAGTCGGAGGCGCTCCAGTTGTAGTTGTTCATGTTGCGCGAGTCTTCGGTGGTGATCAGGAAGTCGCTTGGCGTTGGAACGCGGTCGGTCCGCAAAGGACTCGGCGGAGAAGCTGGAACGATGATGTGGGAGTTGACCACGTAGTCCACCACGTAAGGCAAGTCGGGATACATCGTGCCGGTGTCCCGGTGCGAGGGGCAAATGTAGGAATTGGTGTTGTTGCCCAAATACGGGAGCATGAGCTTGAACCAGACATCGGGGGCCGAGGTCAGTTGGGTGTTGGCAGCAAATGTTCCCGAAGGATAGTGGTCATCGTGATCACCGGCATAGACCAGGAAGCCCAGCGCCATCTGTTTGTGATTGTTGAGGCACTTGGCTCCCAGCGCGGTGCCTTTGGCCTTCGCCAGCGCAGGCAGGAGCATCCCCGCCAGAATGGCGATGATGGCGATGACGACGAGCAACTAGATCAGCGTGAAGGCAGGGGCAGAGCCGTTGCGGACTGTGTTTTTCATTGGGTCCACTCTTCTCCGCCCGTGCTCGCGGAGCAAGCCTTGGTTGATGCGCATCGCGACCCGCTGCCGCGAGGACGGCTTTCGCCGTTTCCACCGGCACTGGCCGTTGTTACCGTCCGCGCGTGTCGTCTCCTGACTACGTTCTCGTCACGCTCGCCAACGGAGTCCGCAGCGTCCGCTCGCTGGCGGAGGCGGAAACCTTTCATCCCGTCATCGGCCCGGTGGCGGAGGCGGAGGCGCTTTACGTGCGCCAGCTCCGGCTGCGCGAGCGGTTTGCGGCGCACGCGGGTGAGTTTGTCATCTGGGACATCGGCCTCGGCGCGGCTGCCAACGCCCTGACGGTCCTGCGTGCGATCGGCGACCTGCCGGGCTCCGTGCGGCTCGTGAGTTTTGACCACACGTTGGAACCACTTCGCTTCGCGCTCGATCACGCGGCGGAACTGGGCTACTTCGGCGGCCATGAAGAGCTGGTGGGCACGTTGCTCGCCCACGGACAGGTCGAGTGCCAAACTGGCCCGCAAACCCTCCGCTGGGACACGCACGTCGGGGACTTCCCCACCTGGCTGCGCGCGGTCAGCCACGCGTTTCCTGCACCGCACGCCATCCTCTTCGACGCCTTCTCACCGGCGAAGAACGCGGCCATGTGGACGCTCCCGCTCTTCACCAACCTCTTCCGCCAACTGGACCCGGCGCGGCCCTGCGCCATGCCCACCTATTCGCGGGCGACGCTGCTGCGCGTGACTTGGCTGCTCGCAGGCTTCCATGTTGGAGTAGGTCACGCCACTGGGGAAAAGGAAGAAACCACGCTGGCCGCCAACACCTTGGCGCTTCTGGATGAGCCGCTGGACCGTAAGTGGCTGGACCGGGCCCGCCGCTCCACCAGCGCCGAGCCGCTGCACACCCCTGTTTATCGGCAAGCGCCGCTCACGGAGGAGACATGGGGACGATTGCTGACCCACCCGCAATTCCGCTGACTGCCGAGGAGCGCCCGTCTCCGACCCGACGCGCTCCGCAACGACTTCACTTCTGCACGAACGTCTCGGCCAGCGCCACGGCCTTCCGCATGGCCTTGGACTTGTTCACCGTCTCCTGGAACTCCGCCTCGGGGTCGCTATCCGTCACCCAGCCGCCACCCGCCTGCACGAAGACCCGGCCGTCTTTCACCAGCGCGGTGCGGATGGTGATGGCGGTGTCGCAGTTGCCGTTGAAGCTGAAGTAGCCCACGCAGCCGGCGTAGGGTCCACGCGTGGTGCCTTCCAGCTCGGAGATAATTTGCATCGCGCGAATCTTGGGCGCGCCGCTCACCGTGCCGGCGGGGAAGGTGGCCCGCATCAAGTCGAAGGCGGTCTGGTTCGCCGCGAGGTGCCCCTCGACCTGCGACACGATGTGCATGACGTGGCTGTAACGCTCGATGATCATCAGCTCCTTGACCTGCACCGAACCGTAGTCACACACGCGGCCGATGTCGTTGCGTGCGAGGTCCACCAGCATCACATGCTCGGCGCGCTCCTTCGGATCGGCGAGCAGCTCCTTCTCCATCGCCAGATCCTCGTCGTGAGTGGCTCCGCGCGGGCGGGTGCCGGCGATGGGCCGGATTTCCACCAGCCGGTCCTCGCAGCGCACGTGAATCTCTGGCGAGACGCCGACCAGCGCGAAACCCTCCAGCTCCAGCAGGAACATGTAGGGCGAAGGGTTGATGCTGCGGGCGGCGCGGTAGAGATCCAGCGGACTGGCCTTCACCGGCGCGCTGAAGCGTTGTGAGCCGACCACTTGGATGATGTCCCCGGCGGTGATGTGCTTCTGCGCCTCAATCACATTGGCGATGAAGCGATCCTTTGGCGTGTTCGACTCGAACGGCGCGGGCGCAACCTCCGATGGCAACGTGGCGGGAATGTGCTCGATCGGATGCTCCAGCAGGGAGATGAGCCGGTCGATCTCCGCTACCGCATTCTCGTAGGCCTCGGCAGGTGTGGCGAAGTCCTCCAGCACAGCGTTCACCAGAATCGTGATGGTCTGCTGCGCGCGGTCGAAGATGAGCAGCTCATCCGCGATCAGAAAATAGAGCGTCGGCGTGCCCAGCTCATCCTTCGGCGGGCGGGGCACGATGGGTTCCACGTCGTGGATGAACTCATACCCGATGAAGCCGACCGCGCCGCCGGTGAACCGGGGCAGGCCGGGGACATTCACAGGCCGGTAGCGACCCAGCACGCGTTCAACCACTTGGAGGCCGTCGCGCACGCATTGCTCGCAGGGCTCCTTGCCGGGGGCGGGAATGGCGAACTTCTCAACCACCTTGCCGTCCGCCAGGACTTCGATGCGGCTGGCCGTCTGCTTGATGACCGTGCGCGGGTTGCAGCCCACGAAGGAGTAGCGCCCCAGGTGTTCACCGCCTTCAACCGACTCGAAGAGGAACGATTCGCCCTGCCCGCGAATCTTTTTGTAGGCGGAGAGCGGCGTCTCAAAATCCGCGAGAATGCGGCGCGTGACCGGGATGAGGTTCCCTTGCGTCGCTAGCTTCACAAAGTCATCCAGCTTCGGCGAATACATATCGTGTTGGGCAGCCTACCTGAAACGGGTTGCGTGGCGGAAGCCCCAACCTGTCGGCTGGCGGAGGCGCTACGCAGCGCCGGCCTCCGGCCGGCCGTGCCGCAAGCGTCCCCACTTGCCCGGCGAATCGAAACCGTGGCGATGTCGGGGCGCCTTATCGCTGCCCGTGGCAAATGCACCGTTGCCAGATGCGGGCTCGTCGCTACAATATCACGCCATGAAAATCGCATTGCGCGCACACGCCCAAACTTCGTTTCTCATCGCCCTTGCGGCCGTCTCCCTCCTGCTCGCCGGTTGTGAAACTCCCACCGGCGGCGCGGCAGGCGGCGCGGCGAGCATCGAGGCCCTCCGTTCCGCTGCCGAGGGCGGCGATGCTGATTCTGCCTACAAGCTGGGCGAGGCTTACTTCCATGGCCGCGGCGTGCCGAAGAACTTTGTCGAGGCGGACACCTGGTATAAGAAAGCCGCCGAGCTCTACCAGAAGAAGTAAGGCCGTCGGCCTTCGCCGCGGTAGTTTTCCCATCAACGGCTCTGATCGATTCGATCAGGGGCTGGGCTCTTGCCCCCGCCCAAGTCGTAGCCGTCCCTTTCAGAACTGTTGTGGCACTGCGGGACAGGAGAAGAGCCGCTCCGTTCTCAGCCCGGCGGTCACAGCCCGCCTCCCCAGGCGCAGCCGGACTTACTTGAGCTCCAGGCCGATGTTGTTTTTCTCCAACGTCGTGCCTTCGCTGAGGGCCAGGTTGGCGAGCGTCTTGTTGTAGTCCGCGAGCGCCCGAATCTCGGCGGAGCGGGCGGCGGTGAGGTCGCGTTGAAGTTGGAGGACGAAGAAGCTCGTGCTGCGGCCGTTCTCCAGTTTCTTTTGCTCGGCATCAAGGGCGGACTCGGCGTAAAGGCGCGCCTGCCGGGTGGATTCGATTTTCTCAAAGGCGGTGCGCGCCTGCCGCACAGCGTTGTCGATCTCGACGATGATGCGCTGTTCGAGCTGCTTGAGCTGGAGGAGCAGCACTTCCTTTTGCACCTTGCTGGCCTTGAAGTTGTTTTTTGCCGTCGTGTTGCTGAGCGGAAAACTCAGCACGATGCCGTAGGAATAAAACTGATTGTCCCCGCGCTGTAGACCGTTGAGGCCGGTGGGCAGGGTCTGGCCGATGCCGTTGTGGCCGTAGGTGAGCGTGAGGTCGAGCGAGGGGAAGAGCTGGTTGTGGTTGTAACGCAGGACGATGTTCTGGCGCTCGACGGCTTCCTTGGAGGCCTGCAAATCGGGCCGGGCCGCCATGCCGGAGCGCCAGCTCTCCTGGGCATCAAGTGATTGTGGCAGCGCCAGGAGCCGGTCCGCAGGCTCCAAGCCGACCGTTGCCCATGAGCCGAAGTCGTCGTTGAGCAGGGCTTTGAGGGCGTTGAT
>Ga0075471_10002751_pt1 | contig 11468 bp, 10 predicted proteins | sample DEB19_08_DNA_2_FD_74787 | JGI IMG/M metagenome (GOLD analysis project Ga0075471, IMG submission 74787) | Aqueous microbial communities from the Delaware River and Bay under freshwater to marine salinity gradient to study organic matter... | ecosystem: Environmental > Aquatic > Marine > Coastal ... | reverse complement strand
ATAGCTGAAGCCGGTCATGGCGCCATCGGCCCCGCGCGACAACTCCTCCGGCAGGAAGAGCCCGCCGCCGTTGCCCGCCAGGATCGAGATGCGCCGGATCTCGCCGCGATCGCTCGCCGCCCGCAACGCCGAGAGCTTGGCGAGCCCGGGGCCCGGCCAATCCTCATGCTTGAGCATCACCGCAGCGGGGATGGCCTTGAAGATCCGGATGAGCACCGGCAGCGGCAGCTGCGGCCCGTAGGCGAGCGGGTGGTCCTGCACGCAGAACGGCGTGTCGGGGCCCAGTGTCTCCGCAGCCATCTCGTAGTACGCCACCGCCTGGTCGTCCGTTTTCACGGTGGCGGCCGGCCCCACCATCACGCCGGAGGCGCCGAGATCCATGACGCTCTTGGCGAGCTCACCCATCGCCGCAAACCCGGGAGAGGAAACCCCTACGATCACCGGCACCCGGCCGCCAACGCGGCCGAGCACGCGCTTCACGTACGTGCGCGACTCCTCGGCCGTGAGCTTGGGTGCCTCGCCCATCACCCCCAGAACCGTCAGGCCAGTGACGCCCTTCTCGAGATAGAAATCGGTGACGCGGTCGATACCCTCGAGGTCCAGCGCGCCGGAATCCGTGAACGGCGTAACCGTGATGAGGTAGACGCCACGGGCGGATTCGTCGAGCTTGGCCATCTCAGTCTGCCTTGATACCCGCCGTGGCAGCGACCTTTTTCCACCGGGCGATGTCGGAGCGGATCACCTCGCCAAACGTTTCCGGCGATACCAGAGCGGCTTCCGCGCCCTCGCGAGCGAGGAACTCCTTCATCTCGTCGGTGGCGAGCGCCTTGTTGATCTCCGCATTGAGCTTGGCGATCACATCCTTCGGGGTTCCGGCTGGCGCGAGGATGCCCCACCACAGCTCGACGTTGTAGCCCGGGGCGCCAGCGCCCGCCACCGGCGCCAGGCCCGGCGCGATCGCGGAAGGCTTCACCGTGGTGACGCCCAGGCCTCGCACCTTGCCACCCTTCACTTGCGCAAGCATCGATGGCGCACTCGCGATCAGCACCTGGACGTGCCCCGCCATCAGGTCTGCGGTGGCCGGGCCCATGCCCTTGTAGGGCACGTGCGTGAGCTTCACGCCCGCCGCCTCGCCCATCAGCTCGGTGGCGAAGTGGTTGATGCTGCCCGTGCCCGAGGTGGCGTAGTTGAGCTTGCCGGGGTTTGCCTTCGCAAACGCGAAGAGCTCCTCGGTGGTCTTGAACGGCGTGGAGGGCGCTACGGCCAGCAGCATCGGGCCCTTGCCCACCATCGCCACGGGCGCGAATGCCGTGAGCGGATCGAAGGGCAGGTTGGTCGCAATCGCCGACTTCGTCGTGTAAGTCGAAGAGATCATGACGATCGTATGGCCATCGGGGGCGCTCTTGGCGACGAAGCCCTCGCCGATAGAGCCGGTGGCGCCGGGGCGGTTTTCCACCACCACGGGCTTGCCGAACGACTCAGAAAGCTTCTTGCCGATCGCCCGCGCAAACGTATCGTTCGAGCCGCCCGGTGGCGACGTGACGACAAAGAGAATCGGCTTGCCCGGGAATGCGGCGGCACCCTGCGCGAGTGCTGCGATAGGCCACCACGCAGCGATAGCGAGAACGAAAGCGAGGGCGTGGGTCGCGCGAAGCGGATGAAGGCGTTGGGTCATCGTCGTAGTTCCCGAGCATGTTCTTGGGTAACCCGTATTTTGCCGCATGACCGAAGGGGCGAGCCTCGGAGTTATTATCCTCAGGGCGTCCACATCGATCGGCGGGCTCTCCGCCTTCATCCCCATGCCCCATTTGCCCGCCTCCCAGGCCCTCGCTCACATTCGCGTTGTCGACATGACGCAGGTTCGTGCCGGGCCCACCGCTGCCCGGCAACTCGCCGATTGGGGCGCCGACGTGATCCAGGTTCAAATGCCCGAGCACATGCGCGGAGACGACACCCTCGGCGGGCAGGACGGATCGGACTACCAGTACACGCATCGCAACAAGCGCTCGATCACGCTGGACCTCAAAAATCCCGAGGGCATTGCGGCGCTAAAGAAGCTCGCCACCACGGCCGACGTGCTGATCGAGAACTTTCGCCCGGACGTGAAAAGCCGCCTGGGGATCGACTACGAATCGCTCTGCAAGGACAACCCACGCCTGGTCTACGCGAGCATCTCCGGTTTCGGCCAGACGGGGCCGTACGCTACCCGCCCCGGTTTCGACCACATTGCCCAGGGCATGGGCGGCTTGATGTCGGTCACCGGATCCCCCGGCGAGGGCCCCATGCGGGTGGGAATCGCGATCGCCGACTTGACCGCCGGCATCTTCGCCGCCTACGGCATCACGGTCGCCCTCCTCGAGCGGGAGCGCTCGGGACGCGGGCAATGGCTGCACACCTCGCTGCTGGAGGCCATGGTGTACATGATGGATTTCCAGACCGCGCGCTGGACTGTCGAGGGCGAGATCCCCAAGCAGGCGGGCAACTACCACCCCACCAGCATTCCGACTGGCGTCTACCGCACGAAAGATGGGCACATCAACATCGCGGTGTTCGGCTCGAAGATCTGGGAGCGCTTCTGCAATGCGCTGGGCGCCCCGGAGTGGGTGAACGACTCGCGCTATCACAACAAGTCCGCGCGTTCGGTGAATCGTGACTCGCTCAACGCCGCGATCGAGGAGCGCCTCGCCGCCCACGGCAGCGCCCACTGGATCGAGCTTTTCAACGGCCTCGGCGTGGCGTGTGGCCGAATCAACGACATGAAGCAGGTGTTCGAAGAGCCGCAGGTGCAGTACCTCGGCATGGTGAAGACTGTGGCCTCGAAGCACCACGGCGAACAAAAGCTGGTCGGCCAACCGGTGACGCTCGAGCGCACGCCCTCCACCATCGCCCGCGCGGCGCCGAAGCGGGGCGAGCACACGGAGGAAGTGCTCACCGAGATCGGCTACGATGCCGCGACCCTTGCGCGGCTCAAGTCCGCCGGAGTGTTCTGATGAGTCATGCCGCCTTCATGTCCCCCACGGAGCGAGTCAAGGCCTGGCTCGACGGCCCGGCGCTGCACCTGCGCTTCAACAACCCCGCCAAGCACAACGCGCTTTCCGTCGACATGTGGGAGGCGGTGCCGAAGCTGCTCGCGCAGGCAGAGGCCGACGATCGCGTAAGACTCGTGGTCTTCTCTGGCGAAGGACCGAAAGCTTTCGTCTCGGGTGCCGACATTTCGCAGTTTGAGGACCATCGCGCAGCAAAGGAGGCGGTGAAGCGCTACGAGGCCATGGCCGAGGATGCGCTGATGGGCATTCATGATTTCTCGAAGCCCACCATCGCCGCGATCCACGGCTACTGCATCGGCGGTGGCGTGAACGTCGCGATCAGCTGCGACATTCGGCTCGCGTCAGAGGACGCCGTGTTCAGCATCCCCGCCACGCGGCTGGGCCTGGGCTACCGGTTCTCGGCGCTCAAGAACCTGGTGGACTTGGTCGGCCCCGGGCGCGCCAAGGACCTCTTCTTCACGGCTCGCCGCATCAAGGCCGATGAAGCAGCGCAGATCGGCCTCATCAACCGTGTTGCGCCCGCCGATGGCCTCGAGGCGCTGGTGAAGGAATACGTCGACATGATCGCCACCGGCGCGCCGCTGACCATCAAGGCGGGCAAGCGCATCATCCGCGAGGTGCTGAAAGCCGATGCCGACATTGACATGGCGCTCTGCCGACAGCTGATCCTCGATTGCTTCGAGAGCGAGGATTACGCCGAGGGCCGCGCCGCCTTCATGCAAAAGCGCAAGCCCGCGTTCCGCGGGAAATGAGCCCAGTCCGCCCCACCCGCATTCAGGAGACGACCATGATTCGCCGACTCGCCGCTCTGCTCGCTACCCTCACCCTCGCCTCGCCAGCGCTCGCAGCCTGGCCCGAGCGCCCCGTGAAGATCCTCATCGGATACGCCGCAGGGGGGTCGACGGATGTGGTTGGCCGCCTGCTGGCACCGAAGCTTTCCGAGCGCCTCGGCCAGCCGGTGGTGATCGAGAACAAGCCTGGCGGCGCGGGCGACCTTGCAGCGGAAGTGATGCTGCAGGCGCCGGCCGATGGCTACACGCTGCTCATGTCGACGGTGGCGCTGCATGCCATCAACCCGGGCCTCTACAAGGCGCGGCGGTTCGACCCGGTGAACGACTTCGTGCCGATCGCGATGGTCGCGTCCTACCCGATGATCCTCATCGCTGCGCCGCAGACCACCTTCAAGACGCTGCCGGAGCTCAAGGCAGCCGCCGGCAAGGGCAATCTCTTCTACGCTTCCTCGGGCATCGGCTCGCCGGGGCACCTCGCGGGCGAGCTGCTCACCAAGGCGCTCGGTGCCAAGATCACGCACGTGCCCTACAAGGGCGGCTCGCCTTCCGTGGTGGCCGTGATGTCGGGCGAGGCGCAGATGTCCTTTGCCACGCTGCCGGCCGTCGTGCCGCAAATCCGCTCCGGGAAGGTTCGCGCCGTGGGCCTCGCGTCGAAGTCGCGCAACCCCGCCGTGCCCGATACGCCGACGTTGATCGAGATGGGCGCTGCCGATTTTGACGTGGGCACCTGGACGGGCTTCGTCGGGCCCAAGGGCACGCCCGCCGAGGTGGTGCAGAAATTGAATGCAGCGGTGTCGGCAGTGCTCGCCGACCCCGCCATCCGCCAGCGCCTCATCGACGAGGGCGCCGAAATCCGCGCCATGACGCCGGCGGAGTTCGGCGCCTACATCAAGGCCGAGAACACGCGCTGGGTGAAGGTCGTGCGCGACGCAGGCGTTCAGCCGCAGTGAGCCACTGCGGGCAGCCTGACTTCCAATGAGTTCCGGATTCTCAAAGGGCCTCACGAGCTACGGCGACACGGGCTTTTCGCTCTTCCTGCGCAAGGCCTTCATCAAGGGCGCGGGCTACACGGATGACGCGCTCGGCCGGCCCGTCATCGGCATCGCCAACACCGGTAGCGGCTTCAACCCCTGCCACGGCAACGCGCCGCAGTTGATCGAGGCCATCCGGCGCGGCGTCATGCTCGCCGGCGGTTTGCCAGTCGAGTTCCCGACCATATCGCTGCACGAGAGCTTCGCCAACCCCACAAGCATGTACCTCCGGAACCTGATGGCCATGGACACGGAGGAGATGATCCGCGCGCTGCCGGTGGACGCCGTAGTGCTGATCGGCGGCTGCGACAAGACGGTGCCGGCGCAATTGATGGGGGCCGCCTCGGCGAACGTGCCGGTCGTTCAGCTGGTGACCGGCTCGATGCTCACCGGCTCGCATGACGGCAAGCGCGTCGGCGCCTGCAGCGACTGCCGGCGCTTCTGGGCGAGCTATCGCGCCGATGAGATCGACACCGACGAGATCACGCGCGTGAACGACCAGCTGGTGGCGAGTGTGGGCACGTGCTCTGTGATGGGCACCGCGAGCACCATGGCGTGCGTGGCCGAGGCGTTGGGCATCGCGGTTCCGGGTAGCGCTTCGCCGCCCGCTGTCACCTCGGACCGCATGCGCGTGGCGGAGCGCTCGGGCGCCGTGGCGGTCGGGATCGCGAAATCGACGCTCACGCCGGCACAGATCATCACGCCCAGCTCCATCGAGAACGCCCTGCGCGTGCTGCTCGCCATCGGGGGCTCGACCAATGGCGTGATTCACCTGACCGCCATCGCGGGCCGCCTGGGCATCCCCGTGCCGCTGGAGCTGGTCGACAGGCTCGGGCGCGATACGCCCGTGCTGGTGGACCTCAAGCCCTCGGGCCAGCATTACATGGAGGATTTCCATCACGCTGGCGGCATGGCCACGCTGCTGCGCGAGCTCAAGCCCCTGCTCCGATTGGAGGCGATGACCGTCACCGGCCGCTCGCTGGGAGAGGAGATCGAGGCTTCCGGACCTGGCTTTGCGCAGGATGTGATCCGTTCGCGTGCAAACCCCATTCACCCGGAAGGCGGCATCGCGGTGCTGAAGGGCAACCTGGCGCCAGGCGGGGCGATCATCAAGCAGTCGGCAGCGTCGAAAGTCCTCATGCAGCACGAAGGCCGCGCGGTCGTGTTCGAGAACCTCGCCGACCTCGCCGAGCGCATCGACCGCGACGACCTCGACGTGCAGGCGGACGACGTCCTCGTGCTTCGCAACATCGGCCCCAAGGGTGCGCCTGGCATGCCGGAGGCAGGCTTGATCCCCATCCCGCGCAAGCTCGCGCGCCAGGGCGTGAAGGACATGGTGCGCGTTTCCGACGGCCGAATGAGCGGCACAGCCTCGGGCACTATCGTGCTGCACGCCACGCCGGAATCGGCGATCGGTGGCCCGCTCGCCTACGTGCGCACGGGCGATCGCATCAGGCTCGACGTCCCGGCGCGCGAACTGCGCCTGCTGGTGGAGGACGCCGAGATGGCCCGCCGCGCCAAGGCGGCGCCGGTCGCGGAGCCATCAGCCGATCGCGGCTACCGGAAACTCTTCCTCGACACCGTCACCCAGGCGGACCAAGGCGTGGACTTCGACTTTCTGCGCCGGACGCCTTAGTTCGCCTTGATGTCCGCTTCGCGGATCAGCTTGCCATAGCGCTCGTGCTCGAGCCGCACCAGGGCCGCCAGCTCCTGCGGTGAGGAAGGCGACACCACCGCCCCCAGGCTCACCAGCCGATCGCGCACCTCGGGGTCGGCCAGCGCCTTGTGCACTTCAGCACGCAACCGCTCGACCACGGCAGCCGGCGTGCCCTTCGGCGCGATGAAGGCGTGCCAGACGGACGCCTCGAAACCGGCGAACCCGGATTCGGCGATGGTCGGGGCATCCGGAAGCGTGGCGACCCGCTCGCTGCTCAACGCCGCGATCACCCGCAGCTTGCCGGCCTTCACGTGCGGCAACACCTCGATGGCGTTCACCGCCACCATCGGGAGCGACCCCCCAAGAACGTCGGAGATGGCAGGCGCGCCGCCCTTGTACGGCACGTGAGTGAGCGAGATACCAGCCGCGCGCGCGAAGAGCTCGACCGCCAGGTGTGGCGTGGAGCCGCTGCCGGGAGTGCCGTAAGCCACGCTCGCAGGCTTCGCCTTCGAGGCGTCCACCAAGCGCTTGATCGAAGTGAGGTCGGCGCTGGCCCCGGTTGCGATCACCACCGGCAGCCGCGCGACGAGCGAGATCGGCACCACGTCCGCGTTCGGGTCGAATGGCTGCTGCTTGTAGAGGAACGTGTTTGCCGCGAGCCCGTTGGCCACCAGCATGACGGTGTAGCCGTCCGGCGGGCTGTCGATCAGCTGCCGCAGCGCGATGTTGCTCGCCGCGCCAGGCTTGTTCTCGATCACCACCGACTGGCCGAGGCCAGCGGCCATCTTCGCGCCTACGGCCCGCGCGACGATGTCCATGGCCCCTCCCGGAGCGAAGCCAACGAGAATCTTCACCGGCTTGTTCGGGTACGCCTGGGCGAGTGCGGGGGGCGAGGCGAACGCCAGTACGGCGAGGGTGGCGCTGGCAAGCGCGACACGAAGGCTGAGCAGCATGGGAAAGTTCTCCACGAAACAGTTAGGAAAAATTCAGGCCGGGATCTTCAGGCGCGGGTACACGCGCCGGGTGTTGCCCTCGAAGATCTTGCGGCGGCTCTCGGCTGAAAGGCCGGGAGCCGCCTCGATATAGCGCCGCGTGTCGTCAAAGTAGAAGCCCGTCTCCGGGTCTACCCCCCGAACGGCACCCACCATCTCGGAGGCGAACAGGATGTTGTCGATCGGCACGACCTTGAGCAGCAGGTCGATGCCCGGCTGGTGGTAGACGCACGTGTCGAAATAGACGTTCTTCAGCAGCAACTCCCCGAGCGGCGGGCGTTTCAGGTCCTGGGCGATCCCGCGATAGCGGCCCCAGTGGTAAGGCACCGCGCCACCGCCGTGCGGGATCACGAAGCGAAGCGTCGGAAAATCCTTGAACAGGTCCGACGTGAGGAATTGCATGAAGGCCGTGGTGTCGCCATTGATGTAGTGCGCGCCCGTGGCGTGAAAGCACGGGTTGCAACTGGCGCTCACGTGCACCATGGCCGGCACGTCCAGCTCCACCATCTTTTCGTAGAGCGGGTACCAGAAGCGGTCCGTGAGCGGCGGGTCGCGCCAATGGCCGCCGGAAGGGTCCGGGTTCACGTTGCAGCCGACAAAGCCCAACTGCGCGACGCAACGCTCGAGCTCCGCAACACTCTGCGCGACCGGCACCCCTGGTGCCTGGGGCAATTGGCAGACCGGCGCGAAATTGTTCGGATACAGCGAGCATACGCGGTGGATGACATCGTTGCAGGCGCGAGCCCACTCGGCGTTGGCCTCCCCGGAGCCCACGTGATGCCCCATGGCCATGGCACGCGGCGAGAACAGGGTGAGATCCGTGCCCCGCTCTCTTTGCAGCCTGAGCTGGGCCCGCTCCAGCCCCTCGCGCAGCTCGTCGTCGCTGAACGCAAGCGCCGCGCGTGCAGGCAGTGCCTCGCCGCGCTCCAGCGCGCCCAGTTGCTTCGCGCGCCAGCCCTCGAGGCCCTTGGGCGCCGTCGTGTAGTGGCCGTGACAGTCGATGATCATGCTGCAGTGGTCAGCCGAATGGCGCCACGCCGATCCAGGACGCGTGCAACCGCTTTGCAAACGCCACGGTGACCGCCAGGCCGACGACCACGGCGATGATGTCGCGGGATGCCGCGACGGCGGGGTATTGGATGCCCGCCACACGGTCGCGCCTGCGGGCGGCGATGTAGACCAGCACGGCCCAAACTAGGAACGAACCAAACAGGACGATGTCCGCGAGCCTGCCGTTGGAAAGCAGGTGTGCGAACGCCCATACCTTGACGCTCATCGTCATCGGGTGCCCGACCCGCGCCTTGATGTGCGTTCCCGGCACGAAGGCGGCGGCGAGCAGGATGAATGCCAGCGCCATGAGGAGCGCAGCTAGATGTCGCGTCCAGGCGGGCGGCGACCACACCTCGATCGGCGCCTGGCGCGCCAGGCCGTAGCCCTGGACGATCAGCACCAGCCCGGCAATGGCGATCACGGAGTAAATCGTCTTCCACGCGCCGGGGCCAACGCGCTCCCGGGCAGAGGTGCGCCAGTCGTTGGCGACCACGCGAGTGAGATGGCTGCCGAGGAACAGCAAGAGGCCCGCGAGCAGGAGAGTCATGAAGTTGTCCTCGTCGATTGAAGGAACGCATCATAGTGCGCGATGAAGTCCTCCTGCGCCTCGAAATAGGGCAAGGCGCCGGTGGGGAACACCGTGAAGCGCCAGTTGCCCCGCGATTCATAGAGCGACTTCTGGCGATAGTCAGTGAAATCGCCACGCACGCCGTGGCTCGCCCAGACCGGCATGGGCAGCTTGTCATAGACCGCATGAATGTCAGCGCTGAACAAATGCCCGGAAAGGAACCTCAGCGGCGCGAATTCCGCGCCGGGCTCCCGCGCGGTGAGGATGGCGTAGCGGGCCATCTCCTCGTCGATGGCGTCCCCACCCCAGGTGCGGCGCAGGAAATAGCGCACCACGCCGGGTTTGGTGAGGCCACGGAACAGCGCCCCGCCCCAGCCCGGGCCGCGAAGCACGGACTGGAACCAGCCCATCCCGAGCGTTGCCTCCGCCTCTGCACGAAGTGAACGACCGCCGCGCAGCCCCGTGGGGCTCACCAACGCAATCGACCGGAAGCGCTCGGGGCGCTCGGCTGCTGCCCGGGCGAGAAACTCGCTCCCCAAGGACACGGCGAGCGCATCCACCGGCGCGTCACCGTAGCGCTCGCGGATGAGGTCAAGCACGTCATGCAGCGCATCGGTCATCAGGCGCGGCGAATAGGGGCGATCGCTGCGCTCGGAGATGCCGAAGCCGGGCAAGTCCGGCGTGATCACAGAACGCTGCCGCGCGTAATGCTCATGCAGCGGGCGAACCTCCGCAGCAGACGCTGCGGCGTTGACGCTGTGCACGAGCAGAAGCGGCGGCCCCTCACCCGCCACGTAAATGCCGAGGCGACCGGCGCGACCGGCTCGCTGAACCCGCTCGCCGCTGACGGCAGCAGGCAGCATGGGCGTCAGGCGATCGCCACGGCACCCGACCCGGAGGCCGCGGCCACGAGGGAGACCGAGAGGTTGTCGATGAGCCGCGTCTTGCCGAGCCACGCAGCCCCGAGCACAACCAGCTCTCGAGTCGTGGCGCCCACGGGGCCCAGGCCATCGGCATCCCGAGCAGCGACGTAGTCGACCTTCCAACCCGCGCGGGAGAGCTCGTCGGCGGCGAGGGCGCAGCGCGAGTGGGCGTCGCGGGCTCCGGCCCGAATGCCATCGACCACGCTGCGAAGCGCGCGATTCAACCGCACCGCCTCGGCGCGCTCGGCTGGCGACAGATACCCGTTTCGAGACGACATGGCGAGGCCATCGGCCTCACGCACGGTATCGATGCCGACGATCTCGATCGGGTAGTTGAGTTGTTTCACCAGCGCACGGATGACCTGCAGCTGCTGGTAATCCTTGCGCCCGAAGATGGCGACCTGCGGTGTGACAGCATTGAACAGCTTGGCCACTACCGTGACCACACCCTCGAAATGCCCCGGGCGGAAATCCCCGCACAGCTGGCGCGCCACCGCGGGCGCAGAGAGAACGATTTCCTGCTTCTGCGGATAGAGCTCCGATTCGGTCGGGCAGAACAGCACGTCGCATCCCGCCTCGGCGAGCATCGTCGCATCGCGCTCGAGGGTGCGCGGGTAGCGATCGAAGTCACCACCCGGCTCGAACTGCAAACGGTTGACGAAAACGGAAGCCACCACGCACTGGCCCCGCCGCCGGGCTTCGTGCACCAGGGCAAGATGGCCCGCGTGCAGGTTTCCCATGGTCGGCACGAAGGCCACGGACTTCTCGCCGCCAAGCCTTTGGCGCAGGGCCGGGATTTGCTCGATGGTGTCCATGAGGGAAACGCGGCGGCCCCGGGCCGCGCCTAGAACGCGTGCTCGGGCGCCGGGAAGGCGCGCGACTTCACCGCTTTCACGTAGGCCTCGATGCCTGCCTGGATGGAGGGCGCGCCCGACATGAAGTTCTTCACGAACCGCGCCTTGCGGCCCGGGTAGATGTCGAGCATGTCGTAGACGACCAGCACCTGCCCGGAGACGTCCACGCCGGCCCCGATCCCGATGGTAGGCACCGAGAGCGACTCGGTGACGCGCCTGGCCACCGTGGCTGGCATGGCCTCCATCAGCACGATCGCCGCGCCGGCTGCCTCGAGAGCCTTGGCGTCGGCAACCAATCGCGAGGCTGCGTCGTCACCGCGCCCCTGCACCCGGTAGCCGCCAAAGGTATTGACCGACTGCGGCGTGAGGCCGATGTGCGCGCACACGGGAATGCCGCGCTCGACCAGGAAGCCCGTGGTCTCCACCATGAGCGCGCCGCCTTCGAGCTTCACCATCTGCGCGCCTTCGGCCATGGCCAGCGCCGCGTTGCGGAAGGCCTGCTCCTTCGACTCCTGGTAGCTGCCCCAGGGCATGTCGACCAGGACCAGCGCGTTC
>Ga0075471_10002750_pt1 | contig 11468 bp, 9 predicted proteins | sample DEB19_08_DNA_2_FD_74787 | JGI IMG/M metagenome (GOLD analysis project Ga0075471, IMG submission 74787) | Aqueous microbial communities from the Delaware River and Bay under freshwater to marine salinity gradient to study organic matter... | ecosystem: Environmental > Aquatic > Marine > Coastal ... | reverse complement strand
CCGTTCAGCGGTTCTTCCACTGCGGGGTGCGCTTCTCGGCGAATGCCGTTGCCCCCTCGCGGGCGTCCTCGCTGCTGAAGACCTTCGACGTCGCCTCGCGCTGCTTGTCGGCGCTCGGCTGCCCGAGTTCGTCCCACATGAGTTCCTTCGTCCACCGCACTGCGAGCGGACCGTTCACTGTGACTCGCCCTGCCAGCGCGGTCGCCGCGGGGAGCAGCTCCTCACGTGCCACGACCTGGTTGATGAGGCCCAGTTCCAGCGCCCGCTGCGGGGTGATGGGATCGCCGGTGAGACCCATCTCGAGCGCGACGGCGAGAGGTATCCGGCGCGGGAGCCTGGTGCCCCCGCCCGCGGCGTAAAGACCCCGCTTCACCTCGGGGATACCGAAGCGCACGCCGTCGACGGAGACCACGAGGTCACACTTCAGCACCAGTTCGAAACCGCCGGCGAGAGCGTGGCCGTTCACCGCCGCGATCAGCGGCTTCTTGCACGTGTCGAGCGCGTTCATTCCCGCACCGATCTTGTCGACACCCTGGCCCGACGCGAACGCCTTCAGGTCCATGCCGGCGCAGAAGATCTTCTCGCCCGCACCGGTGAGGATCACCGCACGGACGTCATCGTCGTTCTCGGCGCGCTCGAACGCGGCGACGAGGCCCTCGCCCACCTCCGCGTTCAGCGCGTTGCCCGCATCGGGACGGTTGATCGTGACGGTGAGGATGTTGTCCTTGAATTCGGTCAGTACTGCCATGCGGCAGACAGTACCGATGGCCTCAGGCCGCGGACGAACCGACAGCGATCAGGTTCTTTCCCGGCCCGCGTCGGCCGGTCACGCGGGACACCGCGCGGGACAGCGGGATGATGATGCGGTCGTACACCCCGACCGCCGCTCCGCCCAGCACTCTGCGGCGCACCACCCTGTAGGCAAGCCAGTACGGGACGATCCCCACCGCATCGAAGCTGCGCACGGACACCGTACGGAGTCCCGCCGAACGGATGACGGATGACAGTTCCCTGCGGCGGTAGCGCCGGTGGTGGCCGGACACCGCGTCCATCGTGCCGTAGAGCGACGGCATCGCCGGCACGAAGATGACCACGTTCCCGCCGTCCCGCAGCATCCCGCGCGCGCGGACGAGCTCGCCGGTGTCGTCCTCGATGTGCTCCAGCACGTTCACGTACAGCACCGTGTCGAACGTGCCCGTGAGCCCGCTGGTGGCGAGGGTTGCGTTCAGCACCGTGGCGCCGCCGGCTCTCTGCCCGATGCGTGCGTGCAGCGACGGGTCCGGTTCCAGTGCCGTCACCCGCCGGCCTGCGGCGACGAGCCTCTCCGTGACGAGCCCCAGGCCTGCACCCACCTCGAGCACGTCCGCGCCGATGTGCGGGAGCAACTCGTCGAGGATGATGCCGGTGGACACGGGAGTGGCCGAGAGGACCTCGAGCTCGCGCGCGGCGTTGTACTCGTCGGGCCCGGCGGCACCGTGACCGGCGGCGAGGAAGTCCCGCTGCCTACGGCGGACCATGGCGGCGACGGATGCGATCTCGGGCAGGTCCCGCACGGCCCGCGCAACCTGTGCGGTGCGCAGGTTTGACCTGCCGCCGAGTCTCGGGCGGAAGATGATGGGTGTCTCGATCACCTCGTAGCCGCGCGAGTGCGCAACTGCTATCGCGGCACCGAAGAACGAGAACCCGGAGAAGCCGGTGATGTCGCGCCGGATCGCCTCCACCACCCCGCGGCCGTAGACGCGGAAACTGGTGGTCGGGTCCTTCACGTGGCGCGGCACGCCCGCGAGATGGAGGGCGACGGCGCTGGCCCGCGAGAGGACACGGCGCGCCGGGGACAGCCCGTAACACCTGCCCCCTCGCGTCCAGCGCGAACCGATGGTGATGCCCGCACCGCGGGCGATGTGCGCCCGCAGCAGGTCCCCCATCTGGCGGGCGTCGTGCTGGCCGTCCGCGTCGAGGTTGATGACGTAATCCACCGACGGGTCGTCGAGTGCGGCAGCGAAACCGTGGAGCACCGCACCCCCGAGGCCCGCGCGCGGGCCGTCGACCACGTCGAGTTCCAGCCCGAGCGCAGTGCCGAGACGGCGGCAAAGTTCGTGGAACTCCCCCGACCCCCCGTCGTCCACCACGAGCACGCGGAATGACCAGTCCAGCCGGGACAGTTGACCGGTCGCCTCGGCGACCTCGCCGAGCACCGACTCGATCGTGTCGGACTCGCTCATCGTGGCGAGCAGGACGAGTGCGCGCCTCATTCCGCCGCCGGACTACCCGGCTGCACCGACCCGGTACACGCTGATGAGCTCGGCGGCGTCAAGCAGCCAACCGGGGAAGAACCCGACGAAGAGGGTGAACGCGACGGTGGAGACGATGACGGCGCCGGCCAGGCGGGGAACCGCGGGGCTGCCGTCGTCGGCAGGGTCCTCAAGCCACATGCTCACCATGATGCGCAGGTAGAGGAACGCGCCGATGACCGCCGCCACCATCGCCGCGACGGCGAGCGCGTAGCTGCGGGCCTCGACGGCGCTCTTGATGACGCCGAACTTCGCCACGAAGCCGCCGGTGAACGGGACACCGGCCTGGGCGAGGAGAAGGGCGGTGAACCCGAGCGCGAGCGCGGGACGGCGTCTCGCGAGACCGCGGAAGTCTTCGAGGGAGGTGGCACCGTCACCCTTGCCGGCGACGACGAACACCACGGTGAACGAACCGATCACGAGCACCGTGTAGAGCAGCAGGTACGTCATGGACGACGCCATCCCGTTGCTGCCGGTGTGCGCCGCGGCCTCCACACCGACCAGGATGAACCCGGCGTGCGTCACGGACGAGAACGCGAGCATCCTCTTCACGTTGGTCTGCACGACCGCCAGGACGGAGCCGACGAACACGGAGGCGACGGCAAGCAGCCACACCACCGGGCGCCAGTCGTCGACGCGCCGCTCGAGTGCCGTTGCCAGGACACGCAGGAGGGCGGTGAACGCGGCGACCTTGCCGGCGGACGCCATGAACGCGGTGACGGGTGACGGCGCACCCTCGTACACGTCGGGCGTCCACACATGGAACGGCACCGCCGACACCTTGAACGCGAGACCGACGAGCAGCAACCCGATGCCCACCAGCAGGAGCGCGTCGGCGCGCTCGATGGAGAAGGTGGTGTCGAAGGTGCCCATGATCTCCGTGAGGTTGGTGGACCCGGACGCCCCGTAGATCAACGCGATGCCGTACAGGAAGAACGCGGATGCGAACCCGCCGAGCACGAAGTACTTGATGCCCGCCTCCTGGCTCTGTTCACGGCGGCGGTTGCTGGCGACCAGCACGTAGAGGGAGAGGCTGAGCGTCTCGAGGCCGAGGAACAGCACGATCAGGTCGTTCGCGCTGAGCATGATCTGGGCACCCATCGCCGCCGTGATGAACAACGCGTACAGTTCGGGGCCGTCGTTGCCCTCGCGGGTCAGGTGGTCATGGGTGACCAGGGCGACGAGCCCCAGTGCGACCGCGACGATGATCGTGCCGAAGACGGAGAACCTGTCCACGGAGACAACGTCCGCGAAGGCTGCCTCGGTCCCCTCCCGGCCGATGTCACGCCATTTGAAGAGTTGCTGGATGACCACGGCGACGCTGGACGCCGCGGTGACGACGGCCCACGTGCCGCGCGGCCAGCGGGGCACGAGCGACCCGAGGAGGAGCACGGCACACACTGTTCCCAGCCAGATGAGGAGCGGCAGGACGTCGGTGAACGCGAGGTCGGGGCCCGTGAACGCGAGGAAGTTGTTCATCTCACTCTTCCTCCTTGCCGTGGTCCGACGCGTGCTCCGGCGCACGGTGGTCGCTGTGCTTCTCCACGTGCTCGATCAACCTGTCCACACTGGGCTCGATGCGCTCGAGCATGGGCTTCGGGTAGATGCCGGTGAAACCGATGAGGCCGATGAAGCACAGCATCAGGGCGCCCTCGCGCAGTGTCATCTCGCGGAAGGTCGAGTTGGCCTCGTCCGGCTCGCCGTGGAACACGCGCTGGTAGGCCCAGAGCAGGTACAGCGCCGCGAGTATGACGCCCGACGCGGCGACCACGGTCCACCAGCGCGCTGTCTCGAAGGAGCCGATCAGCACGAGGAACTCGCCGACGAAACCGTTGAGACCGGGAACGCCGATGGAGGACAGCATCACCACCATGAACGCGGCGGCGAACACCGGGGCCACCGACTGGATGCCGCGCAGTTCCGCGATGGCGCGTGTGTGCCGGCGCTCGTAGATCATCCCGACGAGGAGGAACAGCGCGCCGGTCGACACGCCGTGGTTCACCATCTGGGCCACGGACCCCGTCAACGACTGCGACGTGATGGCGAACGTGCCGAGCACGATGAACCCGAGGTGCGCGACGGACGAGTACGCCACCAGGCGCTTCAGGTCCGTCTGCATGGTCGCCGCGACGGCGCCCCAGATGATCCCGATGGTGGCCAATGTGAGGAACAGGGGCTTGGCCCACACGGCTGCCTCGGGGAAGAGGTACAGCCCGAACCTCAGGAAACCGTACGTGCCGAGCTTCAGGAGGACGCCGGCGAGGATGACCGAACCGCCGGTGGGCGCCTGGGTGTGTGCGTCGGGGAGCCACGTGTGCAGCGGGAAGAGCGGCACCTTCACCGCGAACGCGACGGCGAACGAGAGGAACAGCCAACGGCCGGTGGACACGGCGAACGAGGACTGCTCCGCGATCGTGACGAGGTCGAAGGTGAAGTACCCGATGTCGCGGCGGGCGAGGGCGGCGGTCGCGATGATGCCGACCAGCATGAAGGCCGACCCGAACATGGTGTACAGGAAGAACTTCGTGGCGGCGTACACCCGTTTGTCGTAGCCCCACCCGCCGATCAGGAAGTACATCGGCACGAGGACGATCTCGAAGAAGATGAAGAACAGGAACAGGTCGAGGCTGAGGAAACTGCCCATGACGCCCGCCTCGAGGAGCAACAGCCACGCGAGGTAGCGCTTCTCGTCGTGGTGCGGGTCGATTCCCACGATGACGAGCGGGAAGAGGATGCCCGTGAGGACGACGAGGAAGAGCGAGATGCCGTCGACGCCGAGATGCCACGAGATTCCCCATGCCTCCACCCAGTCGTGGCGGGACACGAACTGGAACCCTCCCTCGTGGGTGGAGAAGGAGGCGAGCAGCCAGATCGACATGCCCGCCGTGACCACGGAGGAGAGGACGGCCGAGAGCTTCACCCATTCGGGGCGACGGTCGCTGAGCAGGGCCACCAGGAGCGACCCGAGAACCGGCACGAGGACGAGCGCGGAGAGGACGGGGAACGACGCGGAGTGCCCCGCGGCCGCACCGGCTGCCGACACGAGCATCACAGCACTCCCCTCAGGAGGAACCAGGCGAGCATCGCGACCACCGCGATGCTGATGATCGCCGCGTACGAGCGGACGAAGCCGTTCTGCACGCGGCGGAGCAGACCGCTGAGGGCCCGCACCTCGATCCCGACCCCGTTGACCACACCGTCGACGATCCTCGCGTCCACGTCGGCGACAGCCTGGAACGCCGCACGCCCGGGGCCGCCGACGACACCCGAGATGGCGGCGTCGTAGCGCCAGCCGTCAGCCAGGATGCGCGGCTCGACCGGCCTGGCCTTGCCCTTGGCGTACACCGCGACGGACGCGGCGATGCCGGCGGCGGCGATGACAACCGCGAGACCGAGCAGCAACCACTTGTTGTCGTACGCCCAGGTCTTCTTGATGTCGGCCTCGGCCCCGTGGACCACGGGCTCGAGCCAGTGCTCGAGGAAGTGCGTGCCCTTGGTGAACGGCAGCTGCATCGCGCCGCCGACGATCGACAGACCGGCGAGGACCACCAGCGGCAGCGTCATCATCCACGGGCTCTCGTGGGGGGCGTGGCTGTCACCGTGGGCACCGTGCTCCTCGGCGTTGTCGTGCCAGCGCGCCTCGCCGAAGAACACCATGATGACCTGGCGGGTCATGTAGTAGGCGGTGAGGAGGGCGGTGACGACACCGACCAGGTAGAGCGCACGGTTGTTCGCGAACGCGTACAGCAGGATCTCGTCCTTCGACCAGAAGCCCGCGAATGGCGGGACACCGGCGATGGCGAGCCACCCGATGATGAACGTGAACGCGGTGACCGGCATGACCTTGCGCAGCGCTCCCATGCGGCGCATGTCCTGCTCGTGGTGCATGCCGTGGATGACCGAGCCGGACCCGAGGAACAAGAGGGCCTTGAAGAACGCGTGGGTGACCATGTGGAAGATTGCGGCGACGTACGCACCGGAACCGACGGCGAGGAACATGAAGCCCAGCTGGCTGACCGTGGAGTACGCCAGCACCTTCTTGATGTCGGTCTGGGCCACGGCGATGGTGGCGGCGAAGAGGGCCGTGAGCGCACCGACGGTGGCGATCACGTCGGGGGCCCACGAGTACGTCTCGGCGAGGACCGGCGCCATGCGGGTCATCAGGAACACGCCCGAGGTGACCATGGTGGCGGCGTGGATGAGGGCGGACACCGGGGTGGGGCCCTCCATGGCGTCGGGCAGCCAGATGTAGAGCGGCAACTGGGCCGACTTGCCGCACGCACCGACGAAGAGCATGAGGGCGATGCCCGTTGCGGTGACGTGGGCGATCTCGCCGGCGTGTGCCGCGTGGTTGATCCCCTCGTAGGAGAGCGTGCCCACGGCGGCGAACGCCATGAACATCGCGACCATCATCCCCCAGTCGCCCACGCGGTTGGTGACGAACGCCTTCTTGCCGGCGGTCGCGGCCGAGTCGCGGTCGTGCCAGAACGAGATGAGGAAGTAGGAGCAGGCACCCACGCCCTCCCACCCGAGGAAGGTGACCAGCAGGTTCTCGCCGAGCACGAGCATGAGCATCGAGAACACGAACAGGTTGAGGTACAGGAAGAACTTGGGGAACTTCGGGTCGCCGTGCATGTAGCCGATGGCGTAGAGGTGGATGAGCGAGCCGATACCCGTGACGAACAACGCCATGGTGACGCTCAGCGGGTCGACCAGGAAGGCGAGGTCCACATGCAGCCCGCCGACCGGGATCCAGGAGAAGAGCGTGACGGTGTGGTGCCGCTCCTCCGCCGTGCGGGACAGCAGGTCGAAGTACACCCCGGCAGTCACGACGAAGGCCGATGCGGTCATCAACGTGGCGAGGATGCCGGCGCGCGGCTCGCCCAGCCTGCGGCCGAGGAGGAGGATGGCAAGGAACCCGGCGAGCGGGAGGGCAGGGATCAACCAGGCGAGATCGAGCATGACCGGTTATCCCTTCAGCACCGTGAGGTCGTCGGCGGTCGCCCCGGTGCGGCGGCGCATGATGGACACGATGATGCCGAGGCCCACCACGACCTCGGCCGCCGCGACGACGAGGACGAAGAACACCGCCGACTGGCCGCCGATGTCCGCCCTGGCCCGGGCGAACGTGACGAACGATAGGTTCACCGCGTTCAGCATGAGCTCGATGCACATGAACATCACGAGCGGGTTGCGCCGCACCATCACCCCGACCGTGCCCACGGAGAACAGGACGGCGGAGAGTATGAGGAACCAGCTGGTCGTGGGCTCGATCACTGCGCTCACTGCGCGGCCTCCGCCTGCTTCGGCAGCCTGCGGGCCAGGATGACGGTCCCCACGACGGCCACGAGCAGCAGGACCGAGGTGATCTCGAAGGCGAACACGTTGTCGCCGAATATCGACTCGGCGAGCTGCTTCACGTTGGCGTCGGGCGAGTCGAGCGCGGTGGAGTTGAGTCCCTGGCCGGACACGGTCACCGCGGACTCGGACGTGAGCACCGCCGCGGTGAGCAGGCCCACCATCGCCGCGCCGACAGCACCTGCCACGATGCGCTGGCCGGCGAGCGGCTCGATGCGCAGGTTCTCCGCCCGGTCGACACCGAGCAACATGATGACGAAGAGGAACAGCACGACGATTGCCCCCGCGTAGACGATGATCTGCACGGCGGCGAGGAAGTGGGCGCCCTGCTGGACGAACAGCACGGCGACACCGAAGAGCGTGAGCACCAGGCTCATCGCCGCGTGGACGGGGTTGCTGCGCGTCACGACACCCAGGGACCCGACGACTGCCATGAGTGCGGCGGCGACGAAGACGAACAGCTCCATCAGTTGTCCTCCAGGTCGCGGGAGTCCTGGTCGGGCTCGGGGGCGCGCACGCCGTACCCGAGCTCGCCGCTCCACGACACGGTGCCCTCGAACGTGGCGTCACCGGACGGCGCGGTCGCCCGCATCCAGCCCGACGTGTGCTCGTCCTCGCCCTCGCGCCAGTCCTCCCACGGCAGGTGCCTGGGCTTCCCGTCGTCGCCGACCAGCAGTTCGTCCTTGGTGTAGATCGCGTCCTTGCGGTTGGTGAACGAGAACTCGAACAGCTTCGTCTCGGTGATGGCCTCGGTGGGGCACGCCTCCACGCACATGTCGCAGTGAATGCAGCGCAGGTAGTTGATCTCGTACACGAAACCGAAGCGCTCGCCGGGTGACGTGGGGTTGTCGGGGTCGTTGTCCCTGCCCCGGACGTAGATGCACTTTGCGGGGCACACGCCGGCGCACAGCTCGCACCCGATGCACTTCTCCATGCCGTCCTCGTACCGGTTCAGCACGTGACGTCCGTGCAGACGCTCGGGCTTGTCGATCTTCTGGTCCTTGTCGTCCCGGTTCTTGCGCCGGAAGACGCGGCCACCCGAATACTCGGTGGTGACCTTGTTCTTGTAGCCGTGCTGGCGCAGCGTCACCAGGAATCCGCCGAAGTAGCCCATCAGAAACTCGCCCCGTCCCTGTCGCGGTTGTCGCGACTCACCTTCATCGCGAGCTGCATGAGCGCATAACCGCCGATGAGCACGAGCGCGGTCACCGTGGTGACGACCACGCGGTCCCACCCCTCGTCCTCGCCGACGCGCTGGGCGGCGAGCAGCATGAACCAGCCGAGCGAGGCGGGAATGAGCAGCTTCCAACCGAGGTCCATCAGCTGGTCGTAGCGGAAGCGCGGCAACGTGGCCCGGAACCACACGTAGACGTAGAGGAAGACCAGCACCTTGAGGAGCAGCCACACCGTGCCCTCGAGGGCGTTCGGGATGAGCGGGATGTCCAGCGTGGTGGACCCGATGGACACCGGCTGGGGCCCGCCGAAGAAGAGCGTCACGATGAGGGCGGACATGGTGATCGTGTTCATGAACTCGGCGAGATAGAAGAGCGCGAATCGGATGGAGGCGTACTCGGTGTTGAAGCCGCCCACGAGCTCCTGCTCGGCTTCCACGAGGTCGAAAGGCGGACGGTTCAGCTCGGCGGTGGCCGCGATGACGAAGATGAAGAACGGGACGAACCCCGTGGTGACCACGTTCCAGTTTCCGATGGAGCCCTGCAGGTTGACGATGCCGCTCGTGGACATGGTGCCCGCGACGAGCAGCACGCATGCGATGCTCAGCCCGAGTGCCGCCTCGTACGAGACCATCTGGGCCGACGCGCGGACCGACCCGAGCAGCGGGTACTTCGAGCCGCTCGCCCACCCGGCGAGCATGATGCCGTAGACGGCGATCGCCGAGATGGCCAGCGCGAACAACACGCCCACCGGCGGGTCGGCCAGCTGAACCCGGGTCTGGTGACCGAAGATCTCCACCATGCCGCCGTTGCCGTTGCGGTAGTCACCGCCGAGCGGGATGATCGCGAACGCGAGGAACGCGGGGACGAATGCGAGGTACGGCGCCAGCTTGAACACGAACCTGTCGGCCCTGTCGGGGATGAGGTCCTCCTTGAGGAAGAGCTTCGTGCCGTCGGCGAGGGTCTGGAGCAGTCCGAACGGGCCCGCCTTGTTGGGGCCGACACGGTTCTGCATGCCCGCGATCACCTTGCGCTCGAACCAGACCATGAGCATGGTGGCCACCAGGCCGACCACGAAGACGACGAGGACCTTGAGCAGCACGATGAGGAGCGGCGTCCACAGCAGCTTTCCGTCGAGCAGCGGGTCGATGGCGAGGATCGGTCCCATCAGATGCTCTCGATCCTCACGTCCGTGACGGAATCGCCGCGGCGGACGAGCTCGCGGATGTCGGCACCCGGCTGGTTGAACGGGACGATGGCGGTGCCCCGCGGGACGGAGGCCGACGCGACGAGCGGGAGGACGAGCGAGGAATGGGCGTTGGACACGCGCACGCCCGCACCGTCTCGCGCACCCACACGCTCCGCATCGAGCGGGTTCACGATCACGGCGGCGCCGGGAGCGAGGTTGGCCATGGACGGGCTCTTGGCGGTTCCGAGAGCCTTGTCGTAGAGCTTGCGCGACACGACCAGACGGAAATCGTAGGAACTGCGCGGTGCGACAGCCGGTGCGGACGCGACCGGGCGCGCGGCTGGCGCCGTCACCACGACGCCGTTCCGGCGCACCTCCACGGAGGACACCGCGGCACCGAACGCGGGATACCGGGTGGCCATCAACTTCTGCACGTCGGCGAGGGTGGCCACCCCCGCGTCCTTTCCGAGCATGTGGAGCAGTTCGGCCGCCACCATCCAGTCGGCACGCGACGTGCCGCGCGGGGTGATCTTCTGCACCACGTTGGACACTCGGCCCTCGAGGTTCGTGGTGGTCCCGTCCTTCTCGCCGTACGCGGCGGCGGGCAGGACCACGTCGGCGTGCGTGGCGCTCTGGGTCATGAACGTGTCGATGGCGACGACGAAACGTGCGCCGGCTATCCCGCGGCGGGCGAGGTCCGCGTCCGCCACGTCGCTCAGCGGGTCGGCACCGAGGAGCACGAGGCACCCCACCTTGCCGTTCGCGGCCGACTCCAGGATTGCGGCCGCGTCGTTGCCCGCGGCGGGTGCGAGACCCAGGCCGAGGGCACCGCGCACGTTGCCGCGCCGGAGAACCGGGAGCACGGTTGCCGCGGGCACTGCGGCGAGGAGCGCGTCGATCGCCGCGACCGTGTGCTCCGCCGACTCCGCGAGGTTCGCACGTCCGGCAACGACGACCACGTCACCCGATGTCAGTTGTGACGACACCGCCGGGTCGGCAAAGAGCGCACGCACAGTGTCAGCCTGCGCACCGGGCTCGCACCTCACGGACCTCCACGCGTGAGCGGTGAGACCTGTGTCGTGCGACGAGACCTCGATGATCCGCAGGCCGCGCTTCGTGGCGGCGTCGCGGAGCCGGATGTGCAGGACCGGCAGCTCCTCCTTCAGGTCGGGCGCCAGCAGCACCACCGTGCCCGCCGAGCAGGCTGAATCGATGGTGGCCTGCGGCAGGCCGAGGACCGCGGCCGGGAGGCCGTCGTCGAGTTGCGCGTCGCGCATGTTGCTGCCGACCGCGTCGGCGAGGAGGCCCCACATGAACGCGTCCTCGTTGGTGCCGCGCGCGCCGCCCAGCACCGCGACCGCACCGCCGGCGCTGCGCATCTCGCGCGCGACCGCATCGAGCGCCGCCGACCACGACGTGGCCGCCAGCTGCCCGGACTGCCGCACCAGCGGGGTGTCG
>Ga0075471_10002749_pt1 | contig 11468 bp, 9 predicted proteins | sample DEB19_08_DNA_2_FD_74787 | JGI IMG/M metagenome (GOLD analysis project Ga0075471, IMG submission 74787) | Aqueous microbial communities from the Delaware River and Bay under freshwater to marine salinity gradient to study organic matter... | ecosystem: Environmental > Aquatic > Marine > Coastal ... | reverse complement strand
TATGGAAGAACGGGAACATGAATCGACCAATCCATCCTATCAGTTCTCCGCACTTCTGGCAGCAATAGCTTGGATACTTCATGGCAACGGCCCTCCATTCTCCCACAGCAGCAGATCGGCTCTCAGAGCGTCGTTCTCCTGCTCTAGTTGGGTGATGCGTTTGTTGAGTCGATTCAGCTCCATAACGATTCTCCGTGGGCGTATGTCGCTTAGGAACTTTCCACTTGGAGTCTTAATGCTGAATCCATTGAGTGGTGGCGCTCGGTGCAGAACGATGTGGGTGTAGCGTTTCACCGATTCACCTCCTTCAGTATGAAGTAAGCCGAACCAGCAATCACAAGTGCAAGCCACAGTTCTGGATGTCGCTTATGGAACTCCAGCTCTACTTTAACCCATGCAAGAACCTCTTTGAGTTTCACGGCTTATCCTCCTTGGCTTCCTTCCAGTCACGCGCTAAGATTGTATCGCAATAAATCTTTATCTTATCCCACGCCTCCTCCAGCCGCTGGATGCGCTGCTTCTGTTGCTCAGCGCATTTGTTGAGTTGCTTCACTTTCTTGGTTAGCCGTTCGTTCTTTTTGCTGTAGAAATCAATAGTGCCAGAATATCCATTCAATCGGTTGTAAACCTCTGAGAGCCTTAAGATTTCATCGCTGTATTTCTTGATGCGTTGATTCAGCTCTTGTATTAGTTGCTTTTGCTCCTCAGCACCTTCTCGGAGTTGCAGGTTGGCTTTGCAGAGACGCTCAATCTCAAATGTTGCTTCTTGCAGCTCGGTTTCCAATTCTATTGCGAATCCAACCCATTCCCTTGGGCAGTTTCGTTGATTTACGAATCCATGAGTATTTCCAATCTCATCCAATAACCTGTCTGTTCTGTAGGTATAGGTCTCTTTCACTTCACGCCCTCCAGCAGCATGGCGTGCTCCAGCAGCAGCACCGCGTCAGCCGTCTTCAAGGTGATCAGGATGCCCGGCTGGCGCTGCTGGGCGAGCTGCTTCAAGTGCGCCTTCCACTTGGGGCCATAGCTGGCCTTCACACCGGCGCCTATGGTCTTCTGCCAGCGTTGCGGCGGCACCTCGATCACCCGTGTCTTCGAGGCTGCGATCAGGCCGTGCAGGAACCCGACGTTGCGCCCGAAGTTGAACATCGAAGATCCCGGGGCGCCCTTGCCGCCGACGTAGCCGCCCACCTTCTCGATGTAGCAGACATCCGAGATCGCCAGCCTGTCGGTCACCAGGATGCTGACGTCCAGGTCGGTCGCAGGCATCGAGTCCAGGATGATGCCCGCGGCCCCGTAGTATGCCAGGCCGCCTGATAGGCCCGGGTCGATGGCAAGGATGCGCTTCACTTCGCAGCCTTTCTCAACCAGGCGAGGATCGCCTTGTCGGCCACGGCCTGCATCTTGAGGCCTGCCTGCAGGCAATAGGCCCGCAGCGCTTTGTGGGTGTCGTTGGTCACGTTGATGGTTTTGGGTTTCATTTGAGGTGCTTCTTGACCTTGGCCCAGTAGGCCTCGGTGGCCGTCTTGCGGTCGCCGGTGGGGCCCCCGTTCCAACGGCGGGCGAGCTGCTCGGTCGTGGCTCCCTTGCCGTATGCCTTGAGGTAGGCCTCGCAGACCGCCCGAGCCTGCGCCCGGTTGGTCATGTCCTGGTGCCGGTAGTTGGATCCGGTGATCCGGTTCACGTCGAGGATGACGGCCTTGTGGATCTGCAGCGGTCCGATGGCCTTGCCGCCGTCGCCGACGGCAAGGTCGTTGCCCGATGACTCGACGATGATCAGGGCGCTGATGAGATTGGAGATGGTGGTCATGGTAGGAAAAAAGCGCGTTGGCCGGTCGCGCCCCCGGGGGTTGGTTGGCTTAGTTCCAGTCGGGGTGATTGCTGGTGATCAGCGCGATCCGCTTCCAGCCGCGGCAGAGGGCGACGTGTCCGCCGCCGATGTGCACGTAGCCGACGTTGGCCGTGTTGCGGAGGATGTAGGCGGCCTGGTCACGGGTCAGGCTGGCTTGATCACCGGCGACCTGCAGGGCGGTCAACGCCTTGGTCTCCTCGGTAGTGGGAATGCTCTCGATCTGGATCTTGTAGCTCATGGTGTTGTTCCTTTCGACGGGAACAACATCGCATGAACTTCTTGACCTGTCTACAGAGAAACGCAGTTTTCTACATTTATTGCAAAAAACCCAATGTTTATGCGGGTCAAACAGGGGTCAGTTTTTCGGAACGTAGGGCTCGCCAGGGTGTTCCTGAGCGTGTTCCGCAAAGGCAGCGTAGGCCCGCAGGTCGACGTAGTTGTCGGCATGGAACACGCGGGAAGCCCGATGCACCTTGAAGGCGACCATCATCAGCTCGACCAGGTGCGCGGGCAGCGCGTGCGGCAGGGTGATGCCGTAGTGCTGCTGGATCAGGCCGGTCCATGACAGGCCGATGTTGGTGTGGCTGTGGTGCGGCTCGCCGTAGACCTTGCCGCGCTCCTGGATGGTGGCCGAGACGATGTCGCTCATGGCCAGCTCGAGTAGACCACCGTGCCCTGGCCGTTGGCGTCGACCAGCTCGACAGCGTTCACGCCCTTGAGCTTGGCCAGCGCGGCCAGAAGCTGGGTGTCGTTGTTCGCCTGCGCGATGCAGGTGCTGACGATGTCGGCGTCGTCATAGCTGGCGGACAGCAGCTCCTTGGTCCGGTCGCGCCAGACGCGCACCACACGGCCGTTGGAGAGGTTCACGCGCCGCATCGACTCGACGCAGGGGAATGAGTGTTTCATCAGGGGGAAGGTCAGTTGTTGTCGAACGTCTTGAAGGTCCATCCGTCAACCGGGTCGTGAATGTATAACCGTTTGTTGTCTGCGTCCCAGTACAAAGGCACTCGTTCGTTCAATGTTCCTGCCTGACCTGGTGTCTCTGTCGGTGGACCGGCATCGGATGGTATCCAGACGAACCCGTATTCCATGTTGGTCGCCCCGGCAACGCCGTAAAGATCGGCGGCGTTGTCAGACCAACTGCCTTCCTCGATTTCCTTGCCTGTGGTGTCAGCAAACCGTGCCAATGCGTACTGTGTGCTGCTGCCAGGCCCCACCACGTTCCCGGAGCCCGCCCCGGTGGCTGAGATCGTGATCGTCCCGGGACCGTTGGTGACCGTGATGATTCCGCTGCCGGTCAGCGTGGCCTTCTTGAACTCGCCGTCCACGCTGTCCCCGATCAGCAGCTCGCCGTCGGCATAGCTTGGAAACCCGATGCCGCCATTGGTTGCGTTCAAGAAGCCCGCCATGGTCATCGTTCCGCTCGAGGTGATTGGACCTCCGCTGAATGTCAGCCCGCTGGTGCCGCCCGACACGTTGACCGAGTTCACCGATCCGACAGCCGAGATCGTGATCGCCCCGGAGCCGTTGGTGATGCTCACGTTGCTCCCTGCGTTCAGCGTCCCGCGGAACAGGTCGTTCGCGGACGTGCTTCCGATCAGCAACTGCCCATCCTGCCAGCCCGTGCTGTAGCCGGTGCCGCCGTGCTCGACGGCCAGGATGCCGCTCATCGTGATCGTGCCCGAGGTGGTGATCGGGTTCCCGCTGAAGGTCAGGCCGGTCGTGCTCCCGCTGACGCTGACCGAGGACACGCTCGCGTTGGGCTGGATGCCGTCCAGCTTGGCAGCATAGGCGCTGGTCATGTAGCCATTGGACGTGCTCGAGGCAGCGTTCTGGCTGATGACCGGGGTGCTGTTGGGGTTGGCAACGCTGATGTTGGCGCCGCCCGTGGCCGACACGTTGGTCACGGTGCCGACGTTGCTGGTGTAACCATTCGGGTTGGTAGCCGGGTAGGCCCCGAGGTTGGCGAGGGCGCCTGCGGCCGTGGTGGCTCCGGTGCCGCCCTTGTTGATTGCGACCGTGCCGGTGACGTTGGATGCCGTGCCGCTGACGTTGATCGCCCAACTGCCGGTGGCCCCATTGCCATTGGGCGCCGGGATGTCGGTGCCGATGACCAGCCCGAGGTTGGTCCTGGCATCGCTCGCCGTCGTCGCCCCGGTGCCACCGTTGTCGACGTCCAGCGTGCCGCTAAGAGTCAGGGTGCCGACCGAAATCACCGGACCGCCGGAGAAGGTCAGGCCGGTGGTGCCCCCGGAGGCATCGACGCTGGTGACCGTGCCCGAGGCCACAGCCGCGTTCAGCGTCGTGCCGGACATGGTCAGGTTGGTCCCGAGGGTGATCTCCTGCACATCACCGCCGCCAGCCCCGGCGCCACGCCCCAACAGCAGCGAGGCACCGCTGACGTTCTGCATCTTCGCATAGGTGACGGCGTCGTTGGCGATCGTCGCCGAGAATGACCCTGTGCCAGATCCTGTCACATCCCCGGTGAGGGAGATGGTCTGGTCGCCGGTATTGTTGCCAGACAGGTTGGAGCCTGTGACAGCGCCCGAGGCAGCCACCGAGCTCGGGGTGATGGCACCCAGGGTCAGGCTGATGGCCGGTGTGGTCGACGGGTTGCTGACGGTGCCGCTCACGCCATTGGCCGTGGTGACCGACACGCTGGTGACCGTTCCACCGTTGCTCGTATACCCGCTCGGATTCGACGCAGGATAGGCCCCCAGGCTCGTCAGGGCGGCCGCCGCGGTGGTTGCACCCGTTCCGCCGTTGGCGACGTTCAGGATGCCATCCAGCGTGATTGTGCCGCTACTAATGATGGGGCCGCCCGAGGTGGTGAGTCCGGTGAAACCGCCCGAGACGTTGACGCTGGTCACACCGCCGCCGGGAGGTCCCGGGGGACCTGGAGGGCCTTCCGGGCCTTGCGGTCCCTGCGGTCCCTGCAGGCCGCCCGCACCGAGTGGCTTGGTGGCGCCGGTGTCCAGCCGGGTGATCTCGCAGATGGCGAAGGTCTCGTCGACCCCGGCAATGCTGGTGGGCACACCGAGGTGATCGGCTCCGGTTGCCGTGATGTAATACTCCAGCCGGTAGACCGTGTCCTTGTGCGGTGCGATCCGCACGTTGATGTCCAAGTACTGATTGGACTGGTTGGAGACATCGACCGACACGCTGTAGCCAATGACCACCGCGTTGGTCACATCGTAGATGCGCATCCGGGTCTCGCGGGTGTGATGGAAGTCCGCGATGGCCCGGATCTGGTAGCTGCCGGCAGCCAGTTTGAAAGTGTTGCTTTCCAACTGAAGGATCAACCCCTGCGGATCGACCGCGATGGTGTTCAGCTCCCGTGTCGTCCAGGTGGTGGCCACACCGGAACCACCGCTGGTGCCCGATGTTTTGCTGTCGGTCAGGACGGCGATCTTCAGCGTAAGGCTGTCGACATCCTTGCGGAGCTTGTTGATCAGCGTGGTGGCCGTTTGCGCGTCGTAGCTGCTCATTGGCGTGTCTTGCGTCGGATGATTCGTTGGGCCTCGTCAAGGCTGGCGGCAATGCCGATCAGGCTGCCCGCGGGGCCGTAGAGGCGCAGGCTGCCCTTGGCCTTGCCCGGGAGCGCACGATAGCCGCCAGGGAAGCTGTAGGCGCCGGGCATGGCTGAGTCGGGCTGGGGCATATACCGGATGTCCTCCGAGCTTGCTTGGAAGCGCTTGGACAGCGGGATGACGTTGCCCTGTGCATCCTTGGTCACAGGGTCGGCCAGCTTCACCTGACTTGAGTCGGCCACATAGTAGATCCGCTCGTTTCCGGGCAGCTCGACAATGCCGGCCTTGGTTGGCTCCCGTTCCGCGCTGAAGTCGCGCATGACCATCCCGAGCGTGCTCGGTGTGGCTTGGAAAACGGGAGCGTTTTCAGGAATGCGCAGGAAGACACGCTTCACCTCAGGCACAGCCTTTGTCGAGGACATCACCTTGGCAGCATCGATGAAGCTGCTGGCCAAGTCGGGATTGATCGGTTTCAGATCCTTTGCATAGCCGCGCAGTTCCTTGATGAACTCCGGCACGTCCTCAATGGCACCCCAATCGAACTCCGGCAGCATCCCGTCCTCGACCGAGGTGTAGCCCTTGGACGAGAAGTATTCCTGCGCAGCCACGTCATCGTCGAACCTGCGCATGGCGTCGTTGGCAACGCGCAGGCCTGCATCCAATCGCACGGCCTCGTCACCCAGCCGCTTGGAGTAGTTCTCGGCAGCCTTCTGGTTGGTGGTGAACGAGAACGCCTGACGGGACACGCCCGAGGTCTCGCCACGCATCCGCTTGTCGAACACGTTGAACCCGCCTGTGGGCGTGCCGTGGTAGACAGGCCCGACGGTGTACCCCGCCGCCTTCGCAGCCTCATCGACCATGCGCTGCGCTGCCTGGGTGTCGCCCTGCTGCACCGCCGAGAGGTAGTCGGTGTCGGATGGCATGAAGCGCGGCTGGCCAACCGTCTCCACCGACTTGCGCATCTCCGGCGTGATGTCGACGCGCCATATTGGGGCCTCCTTGATTGAGAAGTTGGATTTCCTGACTTCTCCTCCCCATTGCTTCACGTACTTCTGAACCTCGGCAGGCAGGATCTTGTCATAGAATCCCTTCATCCCTTCGCCACCGATCTTTAGATCAAGTCCGCTGTATGAAGCAGCCTTTCCTGCGTCGATGTCCGACAACGCCTTTTGCGCCATTTCCTTGCCGACAACGTCGGACAGCGTATCGCGTGATGCGTGCCGCATCAGGTTGCCATTTGCGTAAATCGCAAACTTACCTGTCTCGTCTTTGAGCGGTTCAACTGACAGCGTCTTGATCTGCTTGCTCAGATCGTACCGATTCGCCTGCGTCTCTCCAGTAGTCCACCCAATCCATTCCTTGCCGGAGGCAACGGCATCACGCAGCGCACGTTTGAACATCTGCAGCGACCAGTCCTTGCGGAATGGGGCGTCAGAAACACCTTCGATTCTTCTGCTCAGGTCGTAGTTCTTCTTCAGCTTTTCAAGAGATGACTCAACAAAAGCAACACCACCGTCAGGCTCAACGAGCCTGTAAATGCCATCTCTCACCTCAATATGCCTGACTTCTGGGAATACTCCACCGGCAACTAGGTCCTTGTACTGGTACACAGGAACCTTCGACCAATCTGTTCCCTTGTCTTCTCTGTACCCTTGTTCGCGTGCCTGCTGATGGCGGTCGCTCTGGATCTCCTCGATGAATAGTCCAGGCTTTCCTGCTTCAGCGGTGCGCTCGTTGACGCGCATATGCGCGACGTAAAACGGGATGTCCCGGAAGTGGCTCGACGTGTACGGAGCAGCGGTTTCTGAAGTCAACACAACTTCTCGATAGTTGCGGCCCCCTGGAAGTTGGTAATCTGAATAAAAATCAGCACCTTCCTGTGATTCGTTCCAATAAACATGGGATCTGGCGACCTCTTTTGCTCCATTCTTCAGATCCGCATACGCTTCTGATTCCGATTTGTAAGACGATTCAGGTTCCCAGACCTCTCTACCAGAATCAGATTTTTGAACACGAACCGGATCGCCATATTCGTCTACAATTACGAAATCACCATCTTGCTCAACAACATCCCATCTTCTCTCAATTTCCCCCGACAAGAAATCCTCAACTTCTTGTTTTGCTCTAAGAGCTGACTGAAGATCCGTGTATTTTTCGGAGTATCCACGATCACCAACTGTCCAAATTGTTTTCTCTGAGAGGTCCACCTCCTCAAACCGCACTCGCCCTTCGTTCTTGAGGTGCTCGATGAGCTTCTCCTTCGGAACCTTGCCGCCATTCTCCTTGGCAATGCGTTCGACGGCCTGAGCAAACCCGGTCCACTTCAGCTCCTCGGGTTTGACTCCGCTGCCCTTGGCAGGGTCAACGGAGGAAAGCACCTGTTGAGGCGAAGCAACCTTTGGAAGCTTCGCATTCACTACCTCTTCCAGCTTGCTGTAGAAGCCTTGCTGGTCGGGCATATACCGCTGGGAGCCTACTTCGCTGGCGCCTGCTGCACCTGCACCCGGTCCCGCAGGTCCTCCCGGACTCCGGCCCGCATCAGGCCCGATACCTGCCGCACCAGCTCCTCCATCGTCGGCTCCGGGCCTTTGCCGGATCTGGGGGCGTTCTTGACCTTTGACTGAGAAGACATCGAAGACTCCTTTTGCATATTTTTCTGTGCGTTTTTCCGTCTCGGCGAACTTTTGCGCGAACTCAGGATCGCCGTAAAGGTTTTCGGTCAAGAACTTTGCTGTGGCATCCAAGCTAGAATGTCCGACTGGCTCGTTCTTGATGATGTTCCAGGTCAGCCAATGGATGTCGAAGGGCTGCGGCTCGCGCCCCAGCATCTCACGCAACCACGGGCTTTCCGCGGCGATCTTGCGCATCCCGTTCTCAATCAGCGAGTAGGCTGTCTCGGCCACCGTCTCGTTGTTGAGCATCCCTCCGATGACCTTGTAGGCTCCGGTGGTGTCTTCTGGCACACCGTTGCGGTCATAGGCGAAAACTTCGGTAGAACCGCCTTGAGCCTTGCGGGCTGCAGCAGCCTTCTCAAGGTGCGGGAACCACAGGTTGACAACCTGCCACCTGTCACCAACGAACACGTCATTGCGGGCCAGCGTTGCCAGAACGAACGAAAGCACCTTGTGCTTGATGCCAGCGCCTCCGAATCCCTTTTCGTTGAACTGCCGGCGCATCTGCGGACCAGTAAGGTCCGGGTTGTTGATGATGCTCGTCAGCTCATCCCATCGACCGTTCCACCGAGACAACATCTCGTGGAAGGCGTTGGCGTTCTGGATGGCATTGCGTCCTACCGAAACGTCGGGGAACTCCGACATCTTGGTGCTGACGATTTCCTTCCATTGATCCTTGGTGAACTTGTAGCGCCCCTCCACCGAGTCCTCGATAAGGCGCAGGACTTTCGGCTCACTAGTCAACCTAGCCCATCCAGCCTCCTGGTTGTACGGATCAAGCATCCGAGACAAAAGGCCCCAGAACATATGCAAGGCCACCATCTTGGACGGTATCTGACCCTGACGGGCAAGCTCGTGGATGGGCTGCAACGCATTCAGACCACCGACAGCCGACTTGACCAGCTCAGGGTTCCTTTGCAGACCGTCTTCGATGAACTTCCTGAAAGCGCCATTGTCCTGCACCCATTGCGCCAGCCGCAATGGAGCTGGAGGTACTGAGGCACGCGAACCATTCAATGCCCGGCTGTAGGCTTTGATCCATCCATCAGAATCAAGTCCCAGGGCTGGGCTGTCTTTGACCAAATCCAACGCAGCGTCCACCGCATTGAACATGGATGTGAACTTCTGCGGAGTGCCCGGGTTCAGGACGATCTTCGGCGATTTCGGATCAGCAGGCTTACCAGTAAGCTCGGTGACCGCAAACTGCCCTTTGATCTCCGGCTGAGAGATTGAAATGGTTGATCTCAGCACGGTCGGATCGTCAGTCAGCTCCTTCATAATTGCGGCCTTAGCCTTCTCCTTGGCCTCGCTGATCGAGAACGCCGAGATGGTTTCAGTCGCAGCCTTTTCACGCGCTGGCTTGCCAGGTGTCTTGGTCTTGTACGTGTAGTCGAACTGGTACAACGAATTGACCGCACGCTGTCCTTTGACCGAACGGATGGCTTGGGTGGATGGCTGGCTTGGGTCGGCTTCTGAAGCCGCCATGAATCGCGCTCCTACATCCCCCTCTTGTCGAACCGCCCCGAGTTCTTGCCTGCCTTCTTCTCGGCCTTGCGTGCGACCGAGAGCGCGATCGCCACGGCCTGCTTCTGCGGCTTGCCGGCCTTCATCTCGCGCCGGACGTTGCTGCTGATCGACTTCTGGCTGTAGCCTTGCTTGAGTGGCATCTGCTTTCCTTTCTGCTTGGGTTTGGGTGTCGAAGATCCCGAGCAGCTTGCCGTCGGGACCGTAGAGCTTGTGCTTGGCGCCGCTGATGATGCGGTAGCCTTCCTCGGAGTTGATGACCGACTTGTCGCCAACGGTCTCCGCGGGCATCCAGCGGAGCTTGGAAAGCTGGATGGCATCCTCGGAGATGCGGGCTCGGAACGGCATGGAGGCCGTCGATCCGATACGGTCGAGGCGCAGGTCCCGGACGAACTTCCGGCCGCCCTTCTCCTGCTCGTTCACGAAGTCGCCGAGGAAGCGGGCCTTGTCCGCCCCGAACAACTCCGAGGACCTTCTGGCATTCTCCTTGGCGTCCAGGTTGGTGAAGTACTTCGCCAGGTCGCCCATGAACCCATCGACATTGTCCCACAGGCCTCCGGCAATGCTGCCGTCCGGTGCCGTCAGGCGCTCCAAACCACCCCGGATCTTGGTCAGGTCGATGACCTTCACCACCGGGTTGTCCGCCTTCGACAGGTAGAAGCTGTAGGGCAGCACCTCGCGCTGAGAGAGCCGGATGCCGCTGCTGTACTTGCTCGATAACTTGCCGGTCAGCCGGTTCTTCACCCGGCGGGTGGCGGCCCCGTAGTTCACGAAGATGCTGTTGCCGTTGTCCATCGCGGAGGCCACCGCCCGGATCTTGTCCTTCATCCGGCTGCTGACAGCCTGGGACTGCTCGATGGCCGACAACTGCTGCGGGCTGAACCGACCTTGGATCTCGCCATCCACCACGCGGGCCCCTGGAAGGCTCTCCAGGATCGTTTTCAGCGTGGTGGTGTCCTTCTCCTCACGGACACGGATCTCCTCGTCTGAGAGGCTCCTGACGCTGCCGTCGGGCATCCGCTCGGCAAGCCCCAGCTCGACCAACTGCGTGGCGGCCACGGGGTTAGCGACGTCTTGCGGCTTCAGCGTCCGGGCCGGGCTGGCGTCCTCCGCAAGGATGCGCTCGTCCAGCTTGCGCCGCGCACGCACCAGGTCGCGCAGCATGGCGTTGAGCTGGGGCGAGGCCTGCTTCAGGTCCGGGAACAGCACCGAGTCGGTTGGCTTCACCCCGAAGGTGCGCTCGATGGATGCCGCAGCGTTTGCTATGGCCTTGCTGACATTCTGGGTCAGCGCCGCGTCCATGAGCTGCCTAGTCAGCCCGGAGAAGCCCTTGAGCATCGCATCGGGCTGCTGCCCGGCGATCAGCCTGGCGAAGTGCTCGGCGGCGATCTCGGATGCGATGTAGTCCGCCTTCTTGTTGATGGTGTCGTACCGGGCCAGATCCGCGGCTGCCTCGGCGTTCCCGGCCGCCAGCTTGTCCCGGTACTGGTTGAAGCGGGCCTCGATGTCTGCATCGGTCAGCGCACCCTCGGCTAGCTTGCGGGTGACGTCTCCCTCCTGAATCCACCGCCCCACCAGCGCATCCTTGATCTCGGTGGCGCCGGCCGAGAGCTGCTCGCTCTTCTCGAGCGCATGGAAGAGCTCGTGCCCGAGCGTGTAGAGCGGGGTGTCACCCTGGCCACGGCCGATGATGTCGGCGTTGATGACGATGGTCGGGCGCTCGGCCTGTACCACCTGCACGCCACGGGCGCTGCCTCCGAACTGGTCGGAGAAGTCCTTGTTGGAACGGTAGAGGACGTCGACGTCACCGAACCGTCCCTTGGTCAGCGCCTCGACATCCATCAGCGCCGAGGCCGCATCCACACCGTGCGTGTCGCGCACCCGCTCGAA
>Ga0075471_10002748_pt1 | contig 11472 bp, 8 predicted proteins | sample DEB19_08_DNA_2_FD_74787 | JGI IMG/M metagenome (GOLD analysis project Ga0075471, IMG submission 74787) | Aqueous microbial communities from the Delaware River and Bay under freshwater to marine salinity gradient to study organic matter... | ecosystem: Environmental > Aquatic > Marine > Coastal ... | reverse complement strand
TGCGAGCGTAGGCGCACGCGCAGCTCAACACGCTGAGGCAGTTTCATCTCGAACCGTGCGGCATGGTTCCAGCCAATCTGGCTGATGTAACCAGTTGGCACATGGCGCCAGAGCTCTTTTTTCGTCTCGTTGTCCGGCTTCCATCCGTTTCGTCCGCCGGGTCCCGCGATGAGCAATCCTTGGCCGGACATGCGTTGCAGGCTTGTGATCGCCGAGCGGGCCACCTGCACGGTGCCAAAGCGCGCCGCTTGAATCGTCACGTTTGTGGCGTCGAAGGACGTGAGGGCACCCAAAAGCCGCGTGCCGTCATCCAGGCGAATGCTGAGCGGTTCACGCGTGATTTCATCCTTACTCCAGTCCTTGTGAGCGTCTGCTTTGAAATAGATGCAGCGGAGCACATCGGGCCGCAGCTCCAACGGTGCACCAAAGCGCTGCGGCTCGACCCGCCAAATGAGCTTCTTTTCCGTGCTGCTGATAATGCCGCCATCCACGGTCTCTCCATTCTTCCATTCGAGCGTAGCTGCGTGAGCCGCAGAAGCAAGAAGGCACAAGCTCATGGCGGCATGGATGTCACCTTTCATAAATGGGGAGAAAGCGATAGTTCAAAGCCACGGCAAGCAGTGACATGCCGGTCTGGTAGGCATCGCCGAATCCACCGTCATCTGCCTGCGTTTCGCTGAGTGTGCGCACGGTGGCGGCGTTCCATTTTTGCCAAGCCTCGTAGTCTCCTTGGAAAAGGGCCTGGGCCATGTAGTAGCGAAAGTATTCCTTATAGTGACCTTCCTGGTGATCCAGCCTTGTGTGGATGTGCTCCAGCGTTGCCTTGTACTCGGACGTATCTTTCTTCTTGGCCACGGCAGCCACGAGTGTGGCGATGGCACTGCGGTTCATAGAGTCGCCCATGCCGCCAAATCCACCACTGTAGGCCACGCTGCCGTCCTTCCCCGTACTGCGGCGCATGTATTCGAGCGCTGCCTCCAGCACCTCGTCACTCACCTTCAGGCCGGCATTTCGTGCGGCTAGCAGGCCCATGAGCATGGCGCCAGTGACGGACGTATCGGCATCGCGGGCTTCCGGCGAATAGCGCCAGCCGCCCCAGCGGTTGTTGCCCTGCGAAGTGCCACTCAGTCGTATGGCCAGATCAAGCGCCTGCGAGATCGTGCGTGCAGGCTTCTCACCTTCCCAGAGCAGCGCCTCATCCACCGCGCCATAGGCCTCCGACAGCGCTAGCATGGCGAAGCCATGATGATACATGCTGTGCGGGAAGTAGCCAGAGTCTTGCTGCGACTTCAAAATCGACCGCACCCCGCGGCGGATGTTGCGTGCATACTTTCCGAAGTTTGGATCATCACCACTGGCGAGAAACGCCATCACGCAGATGCCGTTGACACCGGGGCCATCATTGCCGCCCGGCCATCCACCCTCATCACTCTGCTTGGATGCTAGCCAGGTCAGCCCGCGTTCATAAATCATCTCAACCTCATGTGGGATAGCGCCACCGAAGCGGAGCTCAGCTGCATTGACTGGCGCTGACAAATGCACCATCACAAATGCGGCCAGCAGTCCGCGCATGCATCCATTCAGCATGAGCCATTCGACATTTCTGCTCAGACATGTTTTCATTTGTCAAAAATTCCCGCGCCTCCGGTTGTGTTCCCACCCTGTTCTTGGCGTTGCTTGTGATAGCTCTTGATGCCTTCCCAGTATTGCAGCGCATCGGGCAGATCGCGCTCCTGAACGAGCTTCCATTGGCGTTCGGTGAGCGTGGCCTTCAGATCGGCCTCCTTCACACCGGCGAGCGGCAGCAGCGCGTAGTAATATTGCAAATGCCAAGTGTGGTTCATGTAGCGCTCAATATCCGGCAGGTATTCGTCAAGCACGTCGGAGATCAGTTGATGCATCTTTTTGACCTGTTCAGGCGTGAGTCGGCGACGACGGTCCAACTCGTTCACACTCAGTGTGGCTATAGCGGCCGTGCGGTAGGAATGGCGGGCGTCCACGACCTTCTTCCAAGCTTTCTGCTCGCTTGCGGAAAGCAGAGTTGTGATGGTCCCTTGCCAGAGGTCCTGCGTTTGAGGTCCTTTGCCATGTACGGTGTAGCTGGTGCGGGCGAGGTTCGTGAGCGTGGCCTTCACCGTGGCTGGGGTGGCACGCTCAACCGAGTTGCGCACCCAGCTCTCTACCTGAGTGCGCCATTCCTGCATGGAGACCTCCACGGAACCCTTCGCAGCAGTGGTGAGGCGCTTCAACTTCTCTTCCGGAAGGTTCAGCACGCGTTTGGCATCACCCACCTGCGCCATCATGATATCAAGCAGGCGTTTGCGTTCGTTCACACCGATGTGATAAAGATGGCGTGAGATCTCCACCTCCATGTCTGGTTTCTCCTCCTCCGGATCGACTTCACTCGGATGGTGAGCGGCAGCATCGCTGCGATTTTGGTTTGGCGATGCACTGACCAGTGCCTTCCACTGTTTCAACTGTGCGCTGTCGAGCAGCGCGGCGAGCTTATTCTCGTCCACCTTGGCAGCCGTGTTGAAAAGCTGGTAGGTTGGATAGCTCCAATACTCCTGCATCTCGTCACGCAGCAGCGGCTCCATCAGCGGGCGCAGCAGCGGTTCGAGTTCTGAGCGCTGCCTCGTGCTAAGAGCGAGCGTCTTGTCCATCTCAGCCAAAGTGGCCGCGGCGAGGGCGCTGCTCATGCGCGTCTTCCGCTCGGAAGCACCTGCTTGCATTTCATGGAGCTCGCCCTCGCTGAAAAGCTTCTTCAAACCCTCCTCCCATACTTTCTGCTTGGGCGGTTGGTCTTCTTCCATGACGCCAAAAAAGTAGTTTCGGCGCGACTTCCGGTCTGCTGCAGACCAGCCTTGGATGATCTTGATCCACTTCTTTTTCGACGTGTCCAGACTTGCTGTTACCGCCTGCTTCGCAAGGTCTTCGAGTTCTCTTTTGCGCTTCGGATCGAGATTCAGGCCATTCACATAGCTGTCCAGCTCTCGTCCGATGAGTTCCTCCATCTGCATTTGCGCCTGCTGCTCGCTGGGTTTGAGTGAATCGACTAGTTCCGCTTCCTCTCTGATTTTGTTTTCAGCCATCAGCTGCTGCCACTGCTTCACCAAGTCCGTGCCGATCAGGCTCGAGATGGTCTCCACCCATCTCTTTTCGAGGTCGGTGCCCTTGGGTCGGACAAAGCGCGCGGCGAAGCTATTGCTCTGGCCCATCGCCGCGAGCCGTTGCTCCTCTGGTAATGACGAGAGCAACTCCATGCCCGCAGACAGTTCGGTGGCCACATGCTCATCTACCAGCTTCTTTGCCGCTGTGAACAGCTCATCCACCTTGGACTGCGCGAGCTTCAGCTCCTTCCGGAGGCTCTCGATGAGCAGGCGCAGCTCCTCATCCATGGACACTCGGCCGGTGCTGGCCCAGCGTTCGAGAAAGGACTCCATCTGCTTTCTGACCTCTGCCCTTTGCTTGGCTCGTTTGGCGATGGCTACGGCTGCGCGTTCAGGGCCAAGACGCCTCTTCACGATCTCCTGCCACTCCATTGAAAGGTCTGGCAAGGTCCAGCCCTCGATGGAGAGACGTTTTTCTGTCTGATCCATCTTCCACTGGGCGATTCGCCGCGCCGCGGATGCGTCATCTTGGTGATTCACGAGGTAAAACCGCAGCGACTCGATGTAGCGAGGTCGCCATGCCTTGATCGACGCCGCGATCAAAGGCTCCGCATCTTTCAGAATCGACACCTTTTCCTCTGCAGTCATCTCCACCTCCTTCTCTGCCAATTTGAGTGCCCATTCCAACTGCCGCGTCAGCTGCTCTTTTTTTCCAGCCTGCCCATCATCCGCCAGTTTTTCGAGTGCTTTCTCCGAATCGGGCCCGAGGGACTTCTTGGAATCCGCTCGTGTTGTGAACGGTGCGGCTTGAAGAGTGAACGCAGCATGCAAAATGGCCCAAGCACCTGCCAACGCGTGCCAGCATGGATTTGTCATTTGCCGTTCGATCTTTCTCATTTGGCTTCCTCCAGCTTGCTGAAGTAATTATCCAACCCGGTCTTGAATTCTTCCGGCAGTTCGCGGCCAGCTTTGCCAGTGGCTTGGCCAACAGGCCGTGTTTCGACTTGGCTGGCGGTGTCATTGCCCTCCCCGAGATCCGCGAGTGCGGCGAGGCTGCTGGAGGCAGCGCTGCCTCCTCCGCCCGGGCCTCCGCCACCACCGCCCCCTCCTTTGGGATTTGGGCGCTTGGCTTGCAGCAGCAACTCAATGGCTTCCGTCTCCGCTGCGATCGCTGGAGTCCCTGTGTTCGGCTTATCGAGGATCGTGCCGGCTTCGTCCATTACCTGCATGACAGCATCGAGCAGTTTGAGTTCCTTGCCAAATTTCTGATTGCCATCAGGAAGCTGCATAATGGCATCCAAAGCACCAAGCACATTTTGGCGGATGCCAAATTGTTTTGAGGCGAGGCCGTTCGATTTTGTCGAGTAAACCTCGGTATTCAGTGCTGGCTTCGCATTCTCGAGCTCGCGGGTTTCATCTCGCAGCTTCATCTCATCTCGCAGCGCCTTCATCACTTTCAGAACGATTTCTGGCGGCAAGCTGTCGGAGCTGCAGGAGCTGCAGGCCTTGCATTCGCTGGCTGCTACCATTTCCTCCGCCCAGCGGTCAAGTGTGTCAGCCCAGAACTCCGCCCCAATCATGCTGCTGCCGCTGAGATTCAGTGCGGCTTTGTCTCCAAGGGTTTGGAGCGCTTTCACAACCTGCATTTCCTTCATTTGGCTGATGACCTTCTTGAAGTGCAACTCCGGCTTGCGTGCGTAGTAGGCCTCAAGGTCGCTCTGAATGATTCGCACCACCTCGCTCTGCCCCTTTTCGTGTTCAGCAATGCTTGCCGCCTCTTTGACCGGCTGTTTTTCCAGCCCGAAGGCGCTGAGTGTCTTCGTGTTTAAATCCTTCGCCGCCATCATTTGATCGCGTGAGGCCTTTTTGAGCCGCTTTACGAAGGTGCTGGCCTCCAAACTGGCCAAAACAGCCGCCAGCTCGTCGGAGACCTTCGCGAACTCGGCGAGCAGCAATTCCTGCTCCTCGATGGCCTCGTCCATTTTTTGCTGCGCGGGCGTTTGTGGCTGTTCCTCGGCCTTTTTGCCTTCTTTCGGCGGCGCGGCGGCCATCTGCGTCGTCGGCAATTTCAGCGTGCTGGGCTTCGGCGGAGCCGGTTTGGCATTGGGATCGTTTTTAGCCTCCACCGGCTTGCTCATCGAACCTTCGCGATCCGCGATGCTCGGCATGTTGGCCTTCTTTTGCTCTTCATCGCTCGGTTTGCTTTGTGAGCCGCTTTTCGGTGATTGTTCGCCGTTTGCGAGCTGTTGAGCGGAGTTTTTTTGACTTTGTTGACCAGATTGACTGGTCTGAGTTTTCGCTCCGGCGCTCTGTTTGAGCAGATCCGCGACACTCGGCATTTTTTTCAATGCGATATCTTGGAGCGATTGGAGCATCGTGGCCCAACTTTCGAGGCGTTGGGCATCAAACTCATCATTCTGCGTGGCCTGTTGGACGAGGCTGCGACCGCTTTGATTGAGAGCGCCGAGTCGCGCGGCATTCGCGGTTTCCGCGCTGGCTTGTTGAGCGACTTTTCGGCGATTTTCAGGCCGATCAAGCTCCTCGGGCTTCATCTGGCGCAGTTCGCGATTCGTGGCGTGTAGCTGCTGCTCGCGTTCGTAGGTTTCGCGGGCGGATTCGAGCCATTTGCCGAACTGCTCGGTGAGCCAGAGCGCGTGATCCGTCTTGTTGAGAATCTGAAGCTGGAAAGCGGCGGAGTAGGCGCGTTTGCGCCCCGGCAGGTAATCTTCGGCCCAGGCACGGATTTCGAGCGTTTGCGGCGTCACGCCATCGCGCACGGCGGAGAAGGTGGCTTTCGCGTTGAGAGTCTTCTTCTCCGGTTCACCGGCCGCGGCGATCTTGTCGCCCTTGGTGGATTCGTCGTTTACGCTGCGCCATTCGAGACCGACGCGTTGAATGCCAAAATCATCCTGCGCATCGACTTCGAAGGTCACGACTTCGGTATCGAGAACGACCTGCTCAAGCGATTCGCGACGCGCAGCAAGCCTCGGCGCCTCGTCCTCAACCGCGTGCAGTCGCAGCACGAGCGGCTCGCGGGGTTCTAGGCCATCGCGATCCTTCCACGTCATCGTTTTCTCCGCGTCCGCGGCGAGCTCGCTGAAGCTCGTCGTCATTTTGTCGCCGGAAACCGTCTGCGATTGGCCATCGAGCGAGGCGCTGGCGAGTTCGCGGCTCGCGGTGGCTTCGATGGAGGCCTGCGCACCTTTCAACACGCTCAACGAACCGCCGCGCACCTCGATGACGGGCTGCGTTTGGTATTTCAGATACGCTGGCAGCTTCGTGCGCACGGCGAGCGTCGTGAGTTCCGGTCTCGCCCGCGGCAGTACGGCGATTTGCTCGCGCACGTCGCCAAGCGAGAGCTTCAAGGTGGCGTCGTCCTTCTGCGGCGGCAGGGCGAGCACATACGCGCCGTCTTTGAGCGTGCTTTGAATGAGCGGCTGGCCTTCGAGGCTCGCCTTCGCGCCTTGCGGCGACCAGCGCGTTTCTTTGTCGAGCTTTACCGTGAGCTTCACCGGCTCTGCGAGCGGCACGACGAGCTTTTCAGGCAGCGGCACGATGCGCGCAAAGGTGAAGCGCTCAATGTTCTTCCACGGCATCAGCCATCGGGCCATTGTGTTTTTCGTAGCAAGGGGAATACCAAACCACGCAAGAGCGAAAAGGAGCATCAGCAAACTCGCCGCCCAGGTCCAGCGCGTGAGAACACGGGTTGGCATGGCAGAGTTGAGCTCTTTGTCTCGCACCGCGTCAGCCGCCTGCTGTGCAGCAGCCTGTACCAGCCGCTCGCTGCGGCTTGTGTCTTCTTGCCGTGAAAGCTCCACGATGCCGAGCAGTTGATCGCTAAGGCGTGGGAAGGTGCGCTTGAGCAGGCGAGCCGCGTCTTCAAGACGGCGCTGACGCCACACCCACCGATGCCATTTGAGCGGCAGCCCAAGACCCAACACCGCCGAACCACCCAGCATGAGCATCCAGCGCGCCCAAACGGGCGTGTCGATGAAACGATCCAGAACAAACAACATCAGCCATGACACATAGACCCCTGCTACTCCAGCAAGCAGACCCTCCAGCACCTTCACTACCCAAACGCGCCGGCGAAAGTCTGCGAGCTTGGACTCCAAGATTGGAGGAAGGGTCGTTTTCATCGGCAGAATGGTGCGTGGAGAAGCGCGCCTGTGCCAGAAATAAAATGCGGCCCATCGGTGAAAGTGTGCTGTTCAGATGCTTTGAATCCGCTTTTTTGACGGTCGTGCCCACGCCCCCAATGTCATCATCACAGGTGTCTCGAAAATTCAGGTCGTGATTTGATTGATGATCGAAGAAATGATCTGAGCTTCACTGGATTGGAGAAAAGTCTGCCGCCTTCATGTACACACTCTTTACGCCTTCCGAATGGGGTTCGATCGTGAGTGAGCCATCCTTCTCGGATGCTGCTTTTGCCTGGATCCATTCCGGGTCGGCACGGAAGGCCCCGAAGGAGGCAAGGCCCGCCTGCTTGCTGTCATGGGCGAGAATGTAGATGAGCTTCGTCCCTGCGCCTTTATCGGCATCGATCGGCGTCCAGTAGGCGAGGTGGCTCATGCCGTGTTTGCTGAAAAGCTTCATCGTGTGATCACGGAAGCGGGCGTGCAGGGCATCGAGCTTGTTGGGAGGCGTGGTGTAGGTGCGCATCTCAAAGACGCGTGGCTTGCCACTCTTTTCGATCTTCAAAGCGGGCGAGTAATTCGTCGGTATCATGAAAATGGACTCTGGTGCCTTCGCAAGGATCTTACCGCCCTCCTCACTGGCTTTTCGGGCCGCCTGCCACTCAGGATCGGTGCCGAAGGCTTTGAAACTCTCTTTTGCTGCCTCGCGGCTCGCATGCTCCAAAACATAGATCAGCGTCGTCTTCGAGCCGTTGTCCTCATCCACCGGCACCCAGTAGCCGATGTTCTTCATGCCGTGTTTTTCGAAAAGCTTGCAAGTGTGATCACGGAAGCGCTTCTGCAGCGCATCGAGCTTCCCATCATGGCAGGTATAAATCCGCAGTTCATAGATGGGATCGGCAGCAGCCCGTGAGAAGGCGGAAAGGACAAACGCGGCGGCGAGGGTGGTGAGGAGCTTCATGGGTCTAAAGAACCTGCAATGGCATGCGCTTCTATCCTCGACTTCTGCCAGCCGCGCTGCTCTTTCCGCGCATGACCACTACCTTCATCCTCAAGTGTCTAGGCATCGGCATTGTTAGCGGCATCATTGCTGCGCTTTGCGGTGTGGGTGGGGGTGTGGTCATGGTGCCGGGCTTTGTGCTGCTGATGGGACTGTCGCAGAAGACTGCGGTTGCCACCTCTCTGGCCATCATCATCCCCACCGCGCTCATGGCCACGACTCAAAACATCCGTGCTGGGCTGGTCAACTGGCAGGTGGCGGGGATCACTGCGGTTGCGTCATCGCTATTGGCTTACTTTGGGTCCAGTTGGCTCAAATCCATGAGCGATGAGCGGCTAACGAAGATCTTTGGCGTGCTGCTGATCGTCTTCGGTGTGCGTATGCTTTGGGTGGGGAAGGCTTGAATAAGGCTTCAGCCGCCTTGAACAGGTGGCATCACCGCCACCTCGGCCCCCTCGTGCAGTTTCGCATCACGCTTCACATAGCTTTGATCCAACGCCAGCAGCAGGCTACCATCCCAGGCACGGAGGCCAGGCCAGCGTTCGAAGAGCGTTTCGAGCAAAGCACCCATCGTCGACCCTTCGCCGCAAGTCACCGGCACCTCGTCTGCGCCAGTGATGTCCTTGAGCACTGAGAAAAATAGCACGCGCACGGTCATGGCTTAGGAGGGGTTCAGAATGCCGATGCAAGGCAGGTTTCGAAAGTGGCCTTGATAGTCCATGCCATAGCCAACGACGAACTCGTTTTCGATCTCGAAGCCAATGTCCTCGACAGTCACATTCCGCACACGTTCACGCTTCTTCGCCAGTAGTACGACTGTGCGCAAGCTGGCCGGCCGCTGCGCGTTGATCTTGTCCCGCAAAACGCTGAGGGTGAGGCCGGTGTCGAGGATGTCATCGAGCAGTAGCACATCCTTGCCTTCGAAGTTGAGGTCCGCAGGCCAGTCCATCCGCACGTCACCGCTGCTCGCGAAACCACCGTGGTAGCTGTTGGCGCTCAGCGTATGGAGTTTCACAGGTATTTCGAGCTGCCTCAAAAGGTCCGCTACAAAAAATAATGCGCCATCCATCAATGCCACCACGCTTACCGTGCGCCCGGCAAAAACGCGATTTAGCTCTGCGGCCATTCGGACCACACGTGTCTGGATCTGCTCCGCAGAGAGCAGGATTCGTTCGAGATCAGCAAACAGTCCTGTGACAGCTTTTGCCATGGCGTAGGTGTTCTAACGCGCGGCTGCGGAGTGACAAACGGTATCTGCACCTGCGCGAGAATACCGAAACAAGATGCTCGCTGCCTTCGTCACTACGCCATGCGCCTTCTGCTCATCCTCGTCGCCCTCTGCTCGTCGCTCCAAGCGGCTCCTCCAAACATCATTTTCGTTCTCGCCGATGACCTTGGTTATGGCGACCTTGGCTGTATGGGTGGAACGGATATCGCCACGCCGAACATAGATCGACTTGCGGCGGAGGGCGTGAAGTTCACCGATTTCTATGCGAATGCGCCGGTCTGCACACCCACACGCACCGGCTTTATGACCGGACGCTGGCAGCAGCGCTGCGGTATCGAGTTCGCCTTTGGTTATCAGGTCGAGCAATTCCGTCGCGTGAACGACGAGTGGGTGGCGGAGAAGGATTTTCATGGCTTGGGACTACCTTTGACCGAGATTACGCTCGCGCAGAAGCTTAAAACCGTGGGCTATGCGACCGGTGTATTTGGCAAATGGCATCTAGGCTTCAAAGACGAGTTTAACCCAGTCAATCGGGGCTTTGACGAGTACTTCGGCGAATTGCTAGGTCACTGTGACTACTATCAGCATGCTTACTACGACGGCACTTACGCGCTGCGGGAAGGTCTCAAGCCTGTGAAGCTCGAAGGCTATTTCACTGACCTGATCAACAACCGGGCTGCCAAATTTATCCGAGACCATGCAAAGCAGCCTTTCTTTCTCTATGTGCCCCACCTCGCTGTTCATGCACCGTTTCAGCCGCCGGATGCACCGCAGACACCGAGGGTCACGAAAAAAAGCATGCATCATGGCAGCCGCTTGATTTACAAGGCCATGGTCGAGCGCATCGACAAAGGTGTCGGCATGATTCTCGCCGAGCTCGAAAGAAGCGGACTCGCGGAAAACACACTGGTCGTTTTCTCCAGTGACAATGGTGGCGAGCGCTACAGTCGTAACACGCCGCTTTTCCATCATAAGGCCACCCTCTGGGAAGGCGGCATTCGCGTGCCCTGCCTCATGCGCTGGCCGGCGAAACTACCGAAAGGCAAAACGACCTCGCAAATGGCCATCACGATGGATTTGCACGCCACCTTCGCTGCTGCCGCAGGTGCCAAAACGCCACCCGGAAAGCTCCTCGACGGCATCGACCTCGTCCCGCTGCTCACTAGCGATGCCAAGCCCGTCGACCGCACTTTCTTTTGGCGAATCGACCGCTCGAATCGCAAGCAGAAGGCCATCCGCCACGGCAAATGGAAGTACATCAACGATGGCAACACGATGGACCTGCTCTTCGACCTCGAAGCCGACATCGGCGAGCGCACGAACCTCGGTTACCAGCATCCTGAAATCGTCGAAGACCTCCAAGAGCGTCTCAAAGCCTGGGAAGCGGAGATCGATGCCACCGAGCGGGAGATTCTCGTGAAGTGAGATGAAATGCGCCGCCGGTTTCGCCGTTCTCGCGCGGCCATGAAACGTGCTTTTCTCTTCCTCGCCCTTTGCTCATCGCTCTTTGCCGCGAAGCCGAATATCGTCGTGATCCTGAGTGATGACTACGGCTGGGGCAGCGTCGGCTGCTATGGCGCGAATCCGGAGTTGGTGAGCACGCCGAACCTCGACCGGCTTGCGAAGGAAGGCCGCCGCTTCACGGATGCGCTCACAACTTCGTCCGTTTGCTCGCCCACACGCTACGCGATGATGACAGGCCGCTACTGCTGGCGCACATCGCTCATCAGCGAGGTCTTGAGCACGGTGGCGCCGCTGCACATCGAGACGACTCGGCTGACGATGGCTTCGATGCTCAAATCACAAGGCTATAACTGTGCCGCCGTTGGCAAATGGCATCTTGGTTACGGCATGGCGGAGCGCTGTGATTACACGAAGGAGTTGAAGCCCGGGCCGCTCGAAATCGGCTTCGACTACCACTTTGGCGTGCCGAGCAATCATGGCGATATGGCCGGTGTGTATGTCGAAAACCACTGGGTGGCCGGTTTGAACAAG
>Ga0075471_10002747_pt1 | contig 11473 bp, 9 predicted proteins | sample DEB19_08_DNA_2_FD_74787 | JGI IMG/M metagenome (GOLD analysis project Ga0075471, IMG submission 74787) | Aqueous microbial communities from the Delaware River and Bay under freshwater to marine salinity gradient to study organic matter... | ecosystem: Environmental > Aquatic > Marine > Coastal ... | reverse complement strand
AGGCTGGCCAAGGAGCTCGGCCGGCTCGACATCGGACAGACCGTGGTGGTCAAGAACCGTGCGCCGTTGGCGCTGGAGGCGATCGAGGGCACCGACGAATGCATCCGCCGGGCTGGCCGGCTGTGCGCGGCCGGCGGCATGGTGGTCGTGAAGGTCGCGAAGCCCAGGCAGGACCTGCGGTTCGACATGCCGACGATCGGCATCGGCACGCTGCAGTCGCTGCGGGCGGCGGGGGCGAGCGTGCTGGCCGTCGAGGCGGGGCGCACGATCCTCGTCGATCCGCGGGAACTCGCCGACTTCGCCCAGCGCAGCGGAATCACGATCGTCAGCCTCTTCGACGAGGCGGGTGCGCCGCGGCAGGCCGCCGCCTGATCCGTCGCCACCGTATACTCGAGGGCGGCATGCGTACGACCGTCCTCATCTGGCTGCTTCTTCCGGCGTGGTGCTCCGCGCCGTCGTCGGCGACGGCGCAGCCGGCCGTGGCCCGGTCGCCGCTGGCGATCGACGACGCCATCGACCCGCGGGTCGAAGTGCCGGCGCCGGCGCTCTTCCACATGGGCCGCGAGATCGCGCAGACCATGCACTACACGGGCGCACCGTGGCTCGTCCGCGAGAGCCGGCAGCGGGAGGAGGACTGCCGCATGCTCCTCGACGCGCTCGAGGTCAAGCCGGGCCAGACGGTCTGCGACATGGGCTGCGGCAACGGCTTCTACACGCTGCAGTTGGCCAGGAAGGTCGGGCCGCGCGGCCGCGTTTACGCGGTCGACATCCAGCCGGAGATGCTGCGCATGCTGGTCCACAACGCCGCCGAGGCGGGGCTGACGAACATCCGGCCCGTGCTTGGCACGCCGATCGATCCCCGGCTGCCGAAGGATGCGATCGACATGGTGCTGTGCGTCGACGTCTACCACGAGTTCTCGCATCCGGAAGCGATGCTCGCCAGGATTCGAGAGAGCCTGACGGCCGATGGCCGGCTGGTGCTGGCGGAGTTTCGCGGCGAGGATCCGGCCGTGCCGATCAAGCCGCTGCACAAGATGACGAAGGCCCAAGTGCGGGCGGAACTGCAGCCGGCGGGGTTCGTCGTGGTGCGGGAATTCGATCGGCTGCCCTGGCAGCACCTGCTCTTCATGGGCATCGAGCGGCCGGGAGAGTCCGCCGGGCCCGCGGCCGCGGCACGGCCGTAGCCGGGCGGACGGGACGAGGTGTCCGCGGGAGTGGCGGGGTACACCCCCGAAAAAACCGCTCTTTTCTTGGGTTTTTGGGCAGGTTCTGCGGATTTTTCCGATTGTATTGCCTCGGCCTTCCGGGGCGCCCATACTGTCGGCCCTCGGGGCAAGGATGTCGCGATCAGTCACGCGTTCCTTCGGAATGGGGCCGGTGCCCCCAAAGACCGGCGGCCTCCCATGAAACAGTTCCCCAGCTTCGACCGCACGATAGCGAGCGATCGCGCTTCCCGGCAGCCGCGGGGGGGCTCGCTCGATCCGGCCGTGACGAGTTCCGAGACGGCGGCGGTCGTCGGGTCAGCAGGGGCCGCCGTCGGCGACGCCGACCCCAACTGGCTGCTCGGCGACAACCCGGTCATGCGGCGGATCGCACGGTCGATCGACCGGGCCGCCGAGGTGGAGTGCACCGTGCTCCTGCGGGGCGAGACGGGCACGGGCAAGGAAATGTGGGCGCGGCTGCTCCACCGCAGCGGCCCGCGAAGCGGCCGGGCGTTCATTCCCGTCAACTGCGCCGCACTGACGCCGTCGCTGGTGGAAAGCCAGCTGTTCGGACACGAGCAGGGCGCGTTCACCGGCGCGAAGGGCCGGACCCTCGGCGTGTTCCGCGCCGCCCAGGGGGGCGTCGTGTTTCTCGACGAGATCGGCGAGATGCCGCTGGAACTTCAGCCGAAGCTGCTGCGGGTGCTGCAGCAGCGCGAGGTGATGCCGGTCGGCGCCGAGCATCCGGTGTCGGTCGACGTGCAGGTGATCGCTGCGACGAATCGCGACCTCGAGAAGGAAGTCGAGCAAGGCCGGTTCCGCGAAGACCTCTACTACCGGCTGAACATGATCGAACTGCGCGTGCCCTCCTTGCGGGAGCGGATCGAGGACATTCCCGCCTTCATCGAGTTCTTCTCGCGGAAGTGTGCCGCCCGGTACCGCCTGCCCGTCTGGCGGCCTTCGGCCGACGTGCTGGCGAGATTCTGCGAGTTTCCCTGGCCGGGCAACGTGCGGCAGCTGGAACACGTGATCGAGCAGGGGTATGTGCTGCAGGTCGAGCCGCAGCTGCCGACGCGGCCGACGCCGGTCTCCGGCGGTTCGGCGGGGCTGCCCTGCCTCGATCTGGCGACGCTGCGGGAACGGGCCATCAGGCAGGCGCTCGAGGTCACGCGGGGCCACAAGGCCCGGGCGGCGCAGCTGCTGGGCGTGCATGCCAACACGATGACCCGGCTGCTCAAGGAACTCGACCGCCCGGCGACCGGCGGCGATGCGGGCTGATCGGCGGCGTCGGAGTCACGGCAGGCGGCAGGTGCCGTCGTCGCACGAGCCGGCGATGAGCATGCGGCGGCGGGCCACGAACGCGTAGAGCCGCTCCCACAGCGGCATCGTTCCCGGCAGATGCAGCAACACGGCCAACGGCCACAGCAGCACGAGCCGTCGTGACAGGTAGCGCACCGCATCCGCCCCGCCGCGGGCGTTGCCGCGGCGATCCACGACGTACATCTGCTGCTCGAGGCTCTCGGGCGGGATCTCGGGAAAGTCGCGGGCCACGCTCGGGTCGTGCAGTGAGGTGAATGCAAGCCTGCCCGTTGGATCGAGCCGCTCGAGGATGGCGATCTGCCGCCGACAAAACCGGCAGTGGCCGTCGTAGAGGACGGTGTCGCGGGCGGGATGGTGGCGGGTGGTGATCATGCCTCGCGGCGCCGTGCCGAATCGGCAGCCCTCCAAAGTGAGAACCGCATTCCGGAGGCCGTCGTAACCGCCCTGCCCCCGGCCGCCGGATCAGCGAAACCGCGGTTCACCGGCAAGCGACCCCATCCCCGCCTTCGCGTTCGGCGCCGGGAGGCCGCAGACGTGGAGGATCGTCATCGCGCCGGCTGAAATGAGGCTCCACGGAGCCCAATCCGGCGCCGTGAACACCTGCGGCTCGCCCCGGCCATCCACGGGGAGCACGACCGCAGAGTCGATCAGGAGCAGTTCCACTCCGGCCACGCAGGCGCAGATGCCGGCCGCCAGAAACACGCTCTTCCACATCGGTGTCGAAGCCCTCGGGAGCCACTGCCATGTCATGCGCAGCCCGCGCACCGCGGCCGCGGAGATCCGGCTGGAGATATCGTCCGGCGGCCCCGGCAGAATGGACCGGCCGGGTCATCGCGATCGGTCATGACGATCGTGCCGGATGGTGGGCCGCGGTTCGCCGGTGACGGATCAGCCGGAGGCCTCGCCCTGGCCGGTGTCGGCGTCGGCGGCCAACGTCCTCGACGGCCGTCGCTCGGCCTCCGTCCCGGGCACCAATTGCGGTGCTCCCATCGCCGACTCGATGATCCCGCGGAGTTCCTCGCCGTCGATCACCTCGCGCTCGATGAGCCGTTGCGTGATTGCCTCGAGCGCCGACCGCCGCGATTCCATGATGCGGCGGACCCGCTCCATGGCCGTGTCGATGATACGCCGCACCTCCTCGTCGATCTCCCGCGCCGTCTGTTCGCTGTGCGTCCGGGCGGGAGGCACGTCGGCGCCGGCGCCGGCCAAGAACGGCGACCGCGGGCTCTCGCGGTAGGCCACGCGGCCGAGCCTGCTCATCCCGTAGTCCATCACCATCGAACGGGCGATCTCGCTGGCCCGCTCGAGGTCGTTCTGGGCGCCGGTCGAGACGTCGGCGTAGACCATCTCCTCGGCGATCGTTCCGGCAAGCAGCACTTCGATCCGGCTCTCGAGCTCGCTCTGCGTTCGTAGGTAGCGGTCATCCTCTGGCCGCTGCATGGTGTAGCCCAGCGCCGCCCAGCCGCGCGGGATGATCGACACCTTGTGCACGGGATCGGTGTTGGGCAGCGAGAAGGCGACGAGCGCGTGGGCGGCCTCGTGGTAGGCGACCCGCTTCTTCTCATCCTCGTGGATGACCCTCTTCTTCTTCTCCAGGCCCGCCGTGACCCGCTCGACGCCCTCGTTGAATTCCTGCATGCCCACGGCGGTCTTGTTGTTTCGGGCGGCCAACAGTGCGGCCTCGTTGACGAGGTTCGCCAGGTCGGCGCCCACGAAGCCCGACGTGATCCGGGCGATCTCCTCGAGGTTGACGGCGGGGTCGAGCTTCACGTTGGCGACGTGCACGCGCAGGATCGATTCACGACCGCGGACGTCGGGCCGGTCGACGAGCACGTGCCGGTCGAATCGGCCCGGCCGCAGCAGTGCAGGATCGAGCGTTTCTGGTCTGTTCGTGGCGGCCAGCACGATCACCCCGCTGTTCGTGCCGAAGCCGTCCATCTCGACGAGCAGCGCGTTGAGTGTCTGTTCCCGTTCGTCATGCCCACCCACGACGCTGGAACCGCGAGTCTTCCCCAGGGCGTCGAGCTCGTCGATGAAGATGATGCAGGGCGCCTTGGCCGCCGCCTGCTGAAACATGTCGCGGACCCGCGCCGCCCCCACGCCCACGAACATCTCCACGAAGTCGCTGCCCGAGAGCCCGAAAAAGGGGACGCCCGCCTCGCCGGCGATCGCCTTCGCCAGCAGCGTCTTGCCGGTGCCGGGCGGACCGACCAGGAGCACGCCCTTCGGGATGTGGCCGCCGAGCACCTGGTATTTCTCGGGACTCCGCAGGAACTCGACCACCTCGCGGAGTTCGTCGACCGCCTCGTCGATGCCCGCCACGTCGTCGAAGGTGATCCCGAGATCCTCCTGGGCGTACATCTTTCCGCGGCTGCGACCGAAGGCCATGGGGCTGCCGGCGCCGCCGATCCGACGCATCATCGCGAAGAAGAGCACGCCGAAGAGGCCGGTCAGGAAGAGCATCGGCAGCCAGTTGCGCCAGGGGCTGGGCGCTTCCTCGTAGCGGAAGGGAATGCCGTGCTCCGTCAGCTGCCGCATCAGCTGGCTCTCGGAATTCTCACTGGGCAGCTTCGCGGTATGAAACCGTCGCAGCGTCGATCGGCCTTCGTTGCCGGCCGGCTTCGCCGTGCGCGGTGCTTCCCGGTCGTCTCGCGCGACACGTGTGGCATCAGCGCCGGCGAGTTCGCGGACGCTGCCCGATACCTGGAAGGCGCCGATGACCACATCCCGCAGGTCGCCGTAGCGCGCAGTCTGCCGGCCATCGCTGCCGGTGCGGCCGATCTCGACCCAGCTGATCTCGGCATCGGGGCCGGACTCCGGCCCGCCCTCCGGCCGACGGTCCGCGGCCTGAATGAGCTTCTCGAGGTCGCTGTAGGAAAGCTCGATCTCCGGCGTGGCGCTGATGAGGCTCATCGCGAAGAGGCCTGCGACGGCCGCGGCGATGAGTGACCACACGAGGTTGGATCCGCCCATGGCCGGCTTGCGGTCGCTGGGACGCCGGGCACTGTCGCGCTTCTTCGCCATGAGCGGGGAAATCCTTTCAAGCAGGCCTGCCGTCGGCGCCGTCTCGGGCCGCGTGGCTTCCCATACTATGCCGGGAAAAACCGGCCGACAAACGCGGGCGGAAGTGGAAGTTTCAGCGACGAACTTCTAGACTTGCGCTGGAAATTCCCTCCGCGTTGCGGCCTTTCGTTGCCATGCCTTCAATCCACCGCAGCGCCGTGCATCCGTCGGCAGCAGACGGCGGGGCGGCGGGGGCCGTGGCAGGCACCGTCGGCCGGCTGGTCGAGGCCGACCGCGAGACGCGGCAGCTGCAGGTGGCGGTGCTCGGATCCACCGGGAGCATCGGCACGAGCACGCTCGAAGTGATCGCCGCGTCCCGGGGGCGGCTGTGTCCCTTTCTCCTGGCCGCCCATCGCAGCGTCGGCCCGCTCCTGGAGCAGGCGCGATCCTGCCGGCCACGGTGGGTGGCGGTGGTCGATCCCGCGGCCGCATCCCAGATCGGGCCCGCGGCCCTGCCGGTGGGCACGAGGCTCGCCGTGGGGCCGGACGCGCTCGACGAGCTCGTCCGCGCGCCGGAAATCGATCGCGTCGTCTCGGCGATCGTCGGCGCGGCGGGCCTGCGGAGCACCTGGGCGGCGCTGGAGGCCGGCAAGACCGTGGCCCTGGCCAACAAGGAGACGCTCGTCATGGCGGGCCCGCTCGTCACGCGGCTGGCCGAACGCACCGGCGGCGCGATCGTGCCGGTCGACAGCGAGCATTCGGCCATCCACCAGGCGCTGCGGTGCGGCACGCCGTCGGAAGTGCTGCGGATCGTGCTCACGGCCAGTGGAGGGCCGTTTCGCACGCGGCCGCGGGAGACGCTCGCCGACGTGACGCCCGCCGAGGCCCTCAAGCACCCGACCTGGTCGATGGGCCCGAAGATCACGATCGACTCGGCGACGATGATGAACAAGGCGCTGGAGCTGATCGAGGCCCGGTGGCTCTTCGGCCTGCCGGCGGCGAAGCTCGCCGTGCTCGTCCATCCGCAGTCGATCGTGCATTCGATGGTGGAGTTCGTCGACGGATCGGTCATCGCCCAGATGAGTCCGCCCGACATGCGTCTGCCGATCCAATACGCCCTTCGGCATCCGCATCGGGAGGAATGCCCGACGCGGCGGTTCGACTTCACCCGGCCGCTGGCGCTGGAGTTCGAGCCCCCCGATCCCGAGCGGTTTCCCGCGGTGCGGCTCGGGCACCAGGCCGCGGACCGCGGCGGCACCTGCGGCGCGGTGCTCAACGCCGCCAACGAGCAGGCTGTCGGCGGCTTCCTCGAGGGACGCCTGCGGTTCACCGACATCGCTGACGTGTGCGCGCGGGTGCTCGACGAGCACCCCTTTCAGCCCGATCCGTCGCTCGACGAAGTCCGTCGACTCGATGCATGGGCCAGGCAGGAGGTCGTGAAGTGGGCGAGTGCGTGATGGCGGCGGGGCTGCCGCTGGCGGCGGGAACGTGGCTGGGATGGATCCTCCAGCCGGCGAGCTGGTGGGTCATCCTGCAGGTGGCTCTCGGCCTGGGATTCGTGATCTTCGTGCACGAACTTGGCCACTTCCTCGTGGCGAAGGCCTGTGGGGTCAAATGCGAGAAGTTCTTCCTGGGCTTCGACGTGGGCGGGCTCAAGCTCGCCAGCTTCAAGTGGGGCGAGACGGAATACGGCATCGGGGCGCTTCCGCTCGGCGGGTACGTCAAGATGCTCGGCCAGGACGACAACCCGGCGGCTGCCGCCCAGGAGGCCCACCGTGCGCGGGCGTTGATCGAGTCGGGTGATCTGCCGCACGAGCCCACGTCGGATCCGCACCCCGCGTGGGATCCGCGGAGTTATCCCGCCCAGAGCGTTCCAGAGCGGATGGCGATCATCTCCGCGGGCGTCATCATGAACGTGATCTTCGCCGTGTTGATGGCGTCATGGGCGCTGGGGCTGGGAGTGAAGGAGATGGCGTGCGCGCTTTCCAGCGTGCGGCCGGGGGGCGCCGCCTGGCGGGCCGGGCTGCGGACGGGAGACCACATCACGGCCATCGCCGGTCGGAAGGATCCGATCTTCACCGACCTGCGCAACGGCGTCACCCTGGGCGACGCCACGAAGGGGGTGGAGTTCACGATCCATCGTCCCGGTGACGATTCGACCCGCACGGTGACGCTCCATCCCGACACCGACCTGGGCGTGCCCACCGTCGGCGTGACGAGCCCCTTCTCGCTGACGCTGCCGATGGATCTCGCCGAAGGTCTGCCGGGAAGCGCGGGGCAGGCGACGCCGCCGCTCGAAGGGGGCGACACCATCCGCAGCGTCGACGGCAGACCGGTGAAGACGTATGCCGAGTTGATCGCGGCGTTGGCCAACCAGGCCTACAAGCCGGTGCGACTGGCCGTCGAGCGCATGGGGCAGTCGGTGGTGGTGGAGGTGCCTCCGCAGCAGGCTGCGACGACGGGGATCGTGATGTCCTGTGGGCCTATCAAGGCCGTGCAGGACGGCTCGCCCGCCGCCGCCGCGGGACTCCGTCCGGGTGACCGCATCACCGCGATCGATGGCGAGCCCGTCGGCGACCCACTCACGCTCGACCAGCGGCTACGGGGCAAGGCCGGCCGGAAGGTTCGCATCACGTGCGATCGCGACGGTTCCACGTCCGACGTCGAGGTCGAGCCGCGCGAGGTCACCTGGATCGAGGATCCGCGGTGGCCGTCGAGTCCGGTTGCGCTCTCCGCGATCGGCGCCGCCGTCTGGGTCGATGCGGTTGTCGCCGCGGTCGAGGTGGGCAGTCCGGCGGCAGAGGCGGGCGTGAAGCCGGGTGAGCGCGTCGTGCGCGTGTCGTTCATCGAGCCCGGCCGCAAGGATCCGGCGGCCGACGCCGGGCTCGACGTGTCGGACAAGTCGCCGAACTGGCCCTACGCGACGTCGTTGCTGCAGCAGATGCGTTCCGGAACGAATCTTCGCGTGGACCTCGAGGCGGCGGAGGGTGGCGCGCGGCGGTCGGTCGACATCGCGCCGCGGGTATCGGACGAGCAGTTCGTCGTGGATCGCGGGCTCGTGTTCGAGCCGGTCTACGAGATCGTGAGGGCCGGCTCCTTCCTCGACGCGCTTTCCCGCGGCGGCCGCAAGGCACTGGAGAACCTGTCACTCGTGTATCGCTTCCTGCACAAGTTGACCAGCAACCAGATCAGCCCCCGCCTGTTGGGTGGGCCGATCGAGATCGCCAAACAGGCGGGCAAGTCCGCGTCGGAGGGCTTCAGCAATTTTCTGCTGTTTTTGACGATGCTGAGCGCGAATCTGGCAGTGGTCAATTTTCTCCCCATCCCCGTCCTGGACGGCGGGCATATGGTATTTCTGCTGTACGAGTGGATTCGCGGCAAGCCGCCGAGCGAGGGCGTGGTGGCGGTCCTGTCGTACATCGGCCTGGCGTTGATCCTCACGCTGATGATCTTCGTGTTCGGGCTCGACCTGGGGCTGATTCCGCGACGGTGAGCGTGCATGAGCGGTGACGCCGGGCCTGCCGTCGTGGATCTCGACGCCTCCACGGTGTTTCCGCCGCCGGGCGTGCGGGTGGTCGTCTTCGACGTCGTGGGCACGCTGATCGAGCCGACGCCATCGGTTGCCGAGGCCTACCGGACGGCTGCCGCCGGGCACGGCATGCTCGTCGAACTGGCCGAGATCCGGCGACGCTTCCGTGCGGCGTGGCGGCGTCAGGAGGCGGTCGATGCGGCGCAGGTGCCGGCCTTCGCGACCAGCCGCGACCGCGAGGCGGGCCGGTGGCGGGCCATCGTGGAGGAGGTGTTCGACGGCGATGAACGGGCCGAGGGCATCTTCGCAGAGCTGTGGAGGCACTTCGGCACGGTAGACGCGTGGGCGCCGATCGACCGTGGCCGCGAGCTCGTCAGAGCCGCGGTCGACGCCGGCGCGACGGTCGCCTTGGCGAGCAACTTCGACGAACGCCTCTTGACGATCGCCCGGGTCATCGAGCCGCTGTCGTGGGTGCCGCACGTCTTTCCGTCGTCGGAGATCGGCTGGCGGAAGCCGGCGCCGGAATTCTTCCGGGAGCTCGAAGCGCGACTCGGATGCAGACCGGAGGAGACGCTGCTCGTTGGCGACGATCCCGATCTCGACGTGCGTGCCGCCCAGCGGGCCGGCTGGCGCACGCTCGGCGTCGGCGCCGCTGCCGGCTGACGCGCTGTCGAGCGCCGCGTTCAGGTCGCGAGCAGGTCGGCGGGCAGCCGCGGCGTCGCCCCGGGCTGCGAGGCCACGAATCCGCCCACCAGCGCAGCCGTCTCGAGCGTCTTGGCGGCGGTCCAGCCGAGCAGTCGGCCCACGATAACCGCCGCGGCGAACGCGTCGCCGGCACCCACTGCGTCGGCGTTGGGCCCACGGGGAAACGTTCGGGCCGCGGCCAGCGTGACGCCGGACTCGTCGGCCAGCCATGCCCCGTCGAGGCCGCGAGTGAGAACGACCGCTGCGAGTCGCTCGCGGCGGCGCAGCACGTCGAGCTGTTCCGGTGCCGGGGCCTCGGGCAGGCCGAGCATCCCGGCGACCAGCGGCAGTTCCGCCTCGTTGAGCTTGAGGATCGTCGCCAGTCCGCAGCCGCTGCGGATCGTGTCGGCCGAAAAGAAGGGGGCGCGCAGGTTGACGTCGAACACGCGGACCGCCTGCGGTGCCGCGGCGAGAAACGTCTCGATTGCGAGCCGCGCGGGGTCCGTGCGCCGGCCGAGCGTGCCAAAACAGATGGCATCTGCACGGGGGGCGAGCGACTGCCACACGTCGTCGAACGCCATCCGGTCCCAGGCCGATCCTTCCGTGATCGTGAAGCTGGGCTCGCCGTCGACGAGCGTGATCATGGCCGTGCCGGTCGGCAACGACTCGTCGATCTGCACCGCGGAGACATCGAGGCCACGGTCGGCCAGTTCCGTGCGAAAGCGGCTGCCGAGCGCGTCACGGCCGACCCGCGTGGCCACCGCAGCGCGGCCGCCGTGCATGCCCATCAGCGTGAAGAGCTGCTGCACGTGCACGGCGACGTTGATCGGCGCGCCGCCGAGCACGGGCCCGTCGGGCAGGAGGTCGAAGAGCGATTCGCCGAGGCCGACGACGAGCGGCGCAGCGGGATTCACGGGGGCGTGGGGATTCATGGAAATACGAGTCTACCGGTCCTGCGGCAGGCTCCGAGCCCGTGAAAATGGTCCGATCCGCTGGAGTCGCCCCATGAAGGTCTGTCGGGTAGAGTTGTGGCGGGGCGCGAGCCGATGGTGACTCGAGCCGGTCAGCCTGGATTCAGCAGCTCTGGATCAGCCATCCTGCCGCGGTGCACTCGATGCTCTCGATCCTCGGCGATAGTTCCGACAGCCGGCGTTTTTGCGACCGGATGTCGCGCCGTCGCATGCTGCACATCGGCGGCCTGTGCACGTTCGGGCTGGGGCTCGAGGGACTGCTGCGGGCCGAGCAGGCGGGACTGGTGCATCCGGCGGCGAGATCGAAGAAGTCCGTGATCCTCGTCTGGATGCACGGTGGGCCGTCGCAGCTCGAGACGTTCGACATGAAGCCCGACGCGCCGGCGGAGGTCCGGGGGGCGTTCTCGCCGATCGGCACCAACGTGCCGGGCATCGACATCTGCGAGCTCCTGCCCGAGCACGCCAAGGTGATGGACAAGTGCACGGTCATCCGCAGCTTCTCCCACGGCAACGCCGACCACTGGGCGGCGGCCCACTGGATGCTCACCGGCAGGCTCGGTGCCACCGGCAACGATCGCGTGCCGCGCTATCCTTCGATGGGGGCCGTGGCCGCCAAGCTGCTGGGGCCGACGCAGCGCGGGTCGCTGGCCAACGTCAACATGAACGACGGTGGTTTCGGGTTCCACGGCGCGGCCTGGCTGGGGGTGAACTACAACCCGCTGCAGTACGGCGACTTTAGCTATGGCAACGAGGCCGGCCGGCTG
>Ga0075471_10002743_pt1 | contig 11478 bp, 12 predicted proteins | sample DEB19_08_DNA_2_FD_74787 | JGI IMG/M metagenome (GOLD analysis project Ga0075471, IMG submission 74787) | Aqueous microbial communities from the Delaware River and Bay under freshwater to marine salinity gradient to study organic matter... | ecosystem: Environmental > Aquatic > Marine > Coastal ... | reverse complement strand
TGCGCGGAGATCGGCGGCTCGAACGGGACCCGCTGGCCTGAAGGGGGCGGCGGTCAGCTGACGCGCAGCTCCGGCGACGGGAGCGGAGCGCTGACCTCGCGGTCGAACTCCTCCTCGCTGAGCTGACCGAGACGGACCTGGGGTACCCGGACGTGCTGCTGGACGAGGGCGCCGGCACGCGCCGCATCGCCGTCGCGAACGGCATCGAGGATCGCGCGGTGCTCGGCGATCGATGATTCGATGTTCCCGCGGAGCCGGGCGGAGGGGCGTCGGTACGGCGCCATCTGGGTGATCAGGCGCCCGTGGACCTCCACCAGCTTGCGGTTCCGGGACGCCTCCATGAGGACGCCGTGGAAGGCGAGGTTCGCGTCGAAGAAGAGATCGAGATCGCGACGCGACGCGGCCTCGTGCATGCGCGCGATGGCCCCCTCCATCCGGTCGAGCTCGAGGGGTGTGATGGACGGGACGGCGAGCCGGGCAGCAAGCTCCTCGAGCACCTCGCGGACCTGGTAGGCCTCGAGGAACTCGCCCTTGGAGAGCTGCGTGACGACCGCGCCACGGCGAGGCGTGATCGTGACCAGCCCTTCCGCGGCCAGATCGCCAAGGGCCTCACGGAGCGGACCACGGCTCACTCCGAGGGACTCGGCGAGCGGCACCTCCTGGAGGACGGTGCCGGGCACGATCCCCCCGGCAAGGATCTCCTCGCGAAGGTGGAGGTAGACCCGCTCCCGGAGCGTCCGGTTATCGAACCGCTCCATGCTCACCGCGCCTGCCTCCCTCCGGTGCCCCGATGCTCCGTCCGTCGGTACGTTTCTTTGTTGACTGTCAACACGAGCCTCTCCATACTAGCTTCCGTGATCTTCGATAGCCATATGCACGTCGGCGACTTCCCGGCCTTCAACGTCCGGCTGGACGGTGACGGCCTCGTCACGCTGATGCGCGAGCAGGGGATCGCGACCGGTCTCGTCTTCCACCCCGACAACGCGCTCATCCGTTCCGCGCTACTCGAACGGCCGGGGATCTACGGCCTGGTCTGGGCGAACCCACGCCTGCCGGATGCGGTCGAGGAGACCCGGCGCCTCCTCGATGAGCCGGGATCGCGCTTCCGCGGCGTGAAGCTGCACCCCCTCCTCGACGGCTACCACCCTGACGACCCGATCGTCCACCCCATCATCGAGCTCCTGATCGAACGCAGGCTCCCGGCGCTCATCCACTGCGGCCATCCGATCTTCACGCTCCCGTGGAGTATCGAGGAGCTGGTCCGCCGATTTCCGGACGCCCGGATCATCCTCGGCCATATGGGCCACGGGAACATCGTCTATATCAACGCCGCGATCGATGTGGCTGCGCGGAACCCCAACGTCTACCTGGAGACGTCGGGGATGCCGATGCACACGAAGATCCGCGAGGCGGTGGAGCGCGTCGGACCGGACCGTGTCCTCTACGGGTCCGACGCCCCATTTCATCATCCGTCGGTGGAGCTCGCCAAGGTGCGGGTGAGCGGCCTGACGACGGAGCTGGTCGACCGGGTCCTCGGCGAGAACGGCCGTCGGCTGTTCTTCGGCGAGGTCGCACCGGACGCGGTCATGTGACCGTTCGACCGGACCATCAGGGCGGCGCCATCCGCCGCCGTATCGGGAGGCTCCGCTCACGGACCCCCCGAGACCATCGCGCACCGGTAGGAGGAAGTCCGATGTCCAAGTCGAGGGTCCTGGCCATGGGCCTGGGCGCCACGCTCGCGCTGGGAGCCGTCGCGTTCCCGGTCGCCGCGCAGACCGAGATCATGAAGATCGGGTACATCTCGCCCGAAGCGGCCACCGACTACGGCTGGAACCAGCAGGGCCTCATCGGCGCACAGGCTGCCGCCGCGAGCATCGGGGCGGAGCTCATCCAGGCGGACAACTCCGGCTACGGAGACCCCGGCCCGGTGCTCGGCCAGCTCAAGGATGACGGCGCGCAGCTGATCATCGCCCAGGCGTCGGGCTACACGACGGTCGCCGCCCAGTTCGCAAAGGACTCGGGCATCCCGGTCATCGTCTTCGACCAGCCCGAGATGACCGCCGCCGACCTCGTCGCGGACGTCGCCACGAACAGCCAGCAGGGCGGTTACCTGGCCGGCGTCCTCGCTGCACACGCCTCCAAGACCGGGGTGCTGGGCATCGTCATCTCCGCGGATGACACGAACTGGCACAAGCAGGCGGGCGGCTTCGTCGCCGGCGCCAAGTCGGTGAACCCGGAGATCCAGATCCTCCAGGCGCAGGTCGGCCCGGCCGGCTATGGCGACGCAGAGGGTGGCAAGACGACGACCGAGACGCTCATCGCGGGCGGGGCGGACATCGTGTTCGGCATGGGCGACGGCTCGTCCTTCGGCATGCTCGCGGCGGTCGAGAACGCGACCCCTCCGGCCGGCGCGGACAAGGTCATGTTCATCGACGTGATCGGTGACAAGACCCCCATCGACGCCAAGGACGTCCTCCTCTCGTCCGTCCTGTGGGACTTCACCGGGACCTACACCCAGGCCGTGGCGGATATCGCCGCGGGCACGTTCGGCGACGCGGGCTACACGCTCGATGCGGCGAACGGGGGGATCTCGCTCCTGCGCACGGACAACGCTTCGGACGAGGCGTGGGCGGCGGTCGATGCGGCCGCGGCCGGCATCGCCGACGGCTCGATCGAGGTCCCGCTGACCGCGACCCAGGCCGACGTCGACGCGCTGATCGCGCAGTAAGCGGACGCCGGGCACGCGGGCGACAGGGTCCAGGGGAACAGGCTTCGCCCGCGTGACCGGATCGAACGATCGGATCGGCAGCTCGACCGTGGGGGTCTCCACCCCTGCGGTCGAGCTGTCGGGTATCACGAAGGCCTTTCCCGGGGTCATCGCGAACGACCGGATCTCCCTCCGCGCGCTGCGCGGAGAGGTCCTGTGTCTCCTCGGGGAGAACGGCGCCGGCAAGTCGACGCTGATGAGCATCCTCTCCGGCCTCTACCAGCCGGATGCGGGCTCGATCAGGATCGATGGACGCGAGGTGCGGATCGGCTCCCCCCGGGATGGGCGCGAGCTGGGGATCGGCATGGTCTACCAGCACCTGAGCCTCATCCCCACGCTCACGGTGCTGGAGAACCTGATGCTCGGGTCGAACCCCGGGATCGTGCTGGACGAAGTGCGCGCGCGCGCACGACTCGGCGACCTCGCGGCGAGGCTGGGCGTGCACGTGGACGCGGATGTGCGGGTCGGTGCTCTCTCGCTGGGACAGCAGCAGCACGTGGAGATCATCAAGGCGCTCTGGAAGGACTCGACGGTCCTCATCCTCGATGAGCCCACCTCCATGCTCACGCCACAGGGGATCGAGGAGCTCCAGAAGGTCCTGCTCGGCCTGAAGGCGAGCGGCCTGGCGATCATCTTCATCACCCACAAGCTCCACGAGGCGATCGCGATCGGCGACCGGGTGGTCGCCCTCCGCCAGGGGCGGGTCGTCGGCGAGCTCGGCCCGGAGGTCCTTCGGACGGGGACGCCCCACGAGATCCAGGGGCGGATCGTCGAGGTCATGTTCGGCGAGGATCCGACACGCGGCCCGCAGATCGCCGAGCTGCGCGAGGATCTCGCCGCGGAGCGCTCGGACGCCCGTACGCGCCTTGAAGGAAGCCCCGAGATCCTCCGCCTGGACGGCGTCTCGGCGCCCGGCGCCCGAGGCCAGCACGGGATCGAGGGAGCGACGTTCGTGGTCCGCGAGGGGGAGGTCCTGGGGGTCGCCGGCGTGGACGGGAACGGTCAGCGCGCCCTTGCAGAGGCGATCGCAGGCCAGCGGCGTTCGTCGGTGGGAACCATCCACCTTGGCGGCGAGGAAGTGACGAACCTCTCGGTCGGAGCTCGCCAGAGGCTGGGACTCCGCTATGTGACGGATGACCGCCTCCACGAGGGCGTCGTGGGGCGCTACGCGGTCGGCCTGAACTTCGTTCTCAAGCGGATCGGAGACGAGCCGTTCTGGCGGAAGGGAACGATCGACCGCAAGGCGATCGAGACCACCGCGCGCTCGCTGATCACCGAGTTCGACGTCCGGACCCCATCCCCCGCCACGCCGATCGGGAAGCTCTCGGGCGGGAACATCCAGAAGGCGCTGCTCGCGCGCGAGCTCTCCTTCGACCCCCGGGTCGTGGTCTTCCACAAGCCGACGCACGGGCTGGACGTGAAGACGATCGCGGCCGTGCGGGACCGGATCCGGGCCCTTGCGGCGCGCGGTGTGGGCGTCATCGTCATCTCCACGGACCTCGATGAGCTCATCGACCTCTCGGACCGGGTAGCCGTCCTCTTCGCGGGTCGGATCGTGGGGGTCGTGGAGAACGGCCCGCAGGCAGCGACCCGGATCGGCGAGCTCCTGGTGGGTGGGGAGGCAGCGGCATGAGCGAAGCCGCAGGCCGGACCGCGGTGAACCCCAGGCGAGCCGACGGTCTGATCGGCCGCATCGGCCTGGCCCTCGGGCCGATCCTCCTCGCCTTCCTGACGACCGCGGTCCTCCTCGCGATCCTCGGCCGGGACCCCGTCGCCTTCTACCGGGACATCCTCCTCGCCGGGGTCCTGCGTCCCTCCGGGCTCCAGGACAGCATCACCAGGATGGCGCCTGTCCTCCTCGTGGGCGCCGGCCTGATCGTCTCCTTCCGGGCAAGCCTCTGGAACCTGGGAGCGGATGGCCAGTACCTGCTTGCGGTCGCCTTCGTCGCCGGAGTGGGCTCGCGCGTCATCGGGGACCTGCCGCCGGTCCTCGGCTGGGTCGTGCTCGCGGTGGCCGCGATGCTCATCGCCGGGGCGTGGACGTTCGTCCCCGCCCTTCTCAAGGCGCGCTACGGGTTGAACGAGATCGTCACCACGTTGATGATGTCGTTCATCGGGATCGCGATCGCGAACGTGCTCATCAAGGGCCCCCTCAAGGGCGATGAGATGGTCCCCCAGACGTTCGTCTATCCGGAGGGGACGATGCTCTGGGATCTGCCCGGAACCACGATCCACGTCGGGGTCGTCGCGGCGCTCGTGGTGGTCGTGCTCGTCCACCTGGTCCTGACCCGGACGTCGCTGGGGACCCGCCTGGACGTGCTCGGTGCCAACCCGCGCGCCGCGGTCCACATGGGCATCGACGTTCCACGCCTGATCGTCGTCGCCTTCTTCCTGAGCGGGGCGCTGATCGGGCTGGCCGCGGCCTCCGACATCATGGGGATCTTCGGGTACGTGCGCGCCGACTGGGACCCGGGCTACGGGCTGAAGGTCGTCCCGCTCGTCTTCCTCGCCGGCCTGAACGTCATCGCCTTCATCCCCATCGCCGCCTTCTTCGGCGTCCTCTCGATCGGTGGGGACTATGCGACCCGCAAGGCGGACCTCCCGAGCGACTTCATCCTCGTCTTCATCGGCCTCCTCTTCCTCTTCATGATCGTCACGCAGTACGTCTCGGCGCGACGAGCACGAGGCGAGCCGGTCCTGCCGGCGTGGTTCCGCCGGACGCTGCCGGCGCGGGACGCCACGGAGGGCGACGGTGGTTGACCTTCTCTCCCCCACCTTCCTCACCGCCGTCCTTGCGGCGGGGATCGTGGCCGGGATCCCGCTCCTGTTCGCGAGCCTCGGCGAGACCCTCGCCGAGCAGGCCGGGGTCCTCAACGTGGGGCTCGAGGGGATGATGATCAGCGGTGCCTTCGTCGCCTTCGTCACGGCGCTCGCGGTCGGCGACTACTGGATCGGCCTCCTGGCCGGGGGGATCGCGGGTGCGGTCGTCTCCCTCGTCATGGTCGTCTTCTGCATCCGGCTCGGGCTCGACCAGATCGTCGTGGGCATCGCGCTCGTCCTCACCGCCGAGGGCGCGACGAGCGTCCTCCACGACATCTGGTACTCGCGCTCCTATCCGCGACTCCCGAATGTGGAGCCGTTCCGGATCCCGCTCCTCTCGGAGATCCCCGTCCTCGGGGGCAGCCTCTTCAGCCAGCCGCTCGTCGTCTACGTCGCCCTGGCGGGCGTCGCGTTCGCCGCGTGGGCGATCCGGCGGACGCGCTGGGGACTGGAGCTCCGGGCGGCGGGCGAGCGTCCGGATTCGCTCGATGCGGCCGGGGTGAGCGTGGTCCGCACGCGTACGGTCGCGGAGCTCATGTGCGGGTTCCTCGCGGGGGTGGGCGGGGGCTACCTCGCGCTCGTCGGCGCGGGGACCTTCGTCCCGTTCGTCACCCACGGTGCGGGCTTCATCGCCATCGTCATCGCCATGCTGGCCCGCGGTCGCCCGTGGTGGTGCGTGCTCGGTGGTCTTCTTTTCGGGATCTCCCTCTCGATCACGACCGCCCTCCAGGTGGCAGGGATCGCGATCCCGGTCGACTTCGTCGAGATGCTCCCCTTCATCTCGGTCCTCGTCGTCCTCGTCCTCTTCGTCCGGGAGTCCCGGCTGCCGTCGGCGCTCGGCCTCCCCTACCTCCGTGGGAGCCGCTGATGCGCCTCGTCGACGAGATCCTCATCCCGGCACCGCCGGACCGGGCCTATACGTGGCTCCTCGACCTTCAGCAGGTCGCTCCCTGCGTCCCCGGTGGTGAGATCGGCGCACCGGATACGGACGGGATCTACCCGGGGAAGGTCTCGGTGAAGCTGGGCCCGATGCGGTTCGTCTACGAAGGACGCGTGCGGATCGCAGAGCGCGACGCTGCGGCGCGGACCGCGCTGATCGAGGGCGAGGGGAAGGCCGGTGGCGCGGAGAGCGCCAAGGTCCGCGCGCTCATGGAGGTCGTCCCGGATGGCGAAGGATCGCGCGTCCGGATGACGACCGACCTCGAGATCCGCGGGCGTGCCGCCCAGATGGGAGCCGGCATGATCGGCACGGTCAGCCGGCAGCTCACCGCCCAGGCCGCCGCCTGTATCGCGGCCCGCATCGCTGCAGGAGGCGATGCCGGTGACGGGGCACTGCCCGTGGCGGGCGAGGTGAGCGGGATCGGTCTCATGGCCTCCGTCGCGTCGGCGAAGGTCGGTGACGCGATGCGCCGCCTGGGGCGGAAGGGGGAGGAGGAGAAGGGATGAGCGCGATCGACCCTGCGGACCTGACGCTCTGCGCCGGACCGAACGATGTCTCGGCCGAGGTGCGTGCAGCGCTCGGCTCACCGATCCTCTACCACTACGATCCGGCCTTCCTCGCCCGCTTCACCGCAGCCGAGCGTGCGATCGGGTCGATCTACCGGACGACGCGCCACGAGATCATCCTCATGCAGGGCGAGGCGGTCCTCGGGCTGGAAGCCGCCGCGCGCGCGCTTGCCGGACCCGGTGTCCCCTGCCTCAACCTCGTCTCGGGGGTCTTCGGCAAGGGCTTCGGCTACTGGCTCAGCGCGATCGGTGCCGAGCTCCACGAGATCGAGGTGCCGTACGACGAGGCGATCGATCCAGCGGTCGTGGACGCGTACCTGGACGCGCACCCGGAGATCCGGGTCGTCTCCATGGTGCACAGCGAGACCCCATCCGGAACCATCAATCCGATCCGGGAGATCGGGCCGATCGCGCGGCGCCATGGGGCGGTGACGATCGTCGACTGTGTCTCCTCGCTCGGCGGGATCGAGCTGGATGCAGAAGGCTGGGAGCTGGATCTCCTCGTGGCCGGTCCGCAGAAGTGCATCGGCGGCCCCCCCGGCATGTCGCTTGTCGCCGTGAGCCCGGAGGCGTGGGCCGCGATCGAGGCGAACCCGCATGCGCCGACCGGCTCGTTCCTCTCGCTGCTCGACTGGAAGCGCCAGTGGCACGGGCAGGGAAGGTTCCCCTTCACGCCGTCGGTCTCGGACCTGCACGGGGTCCTCGCGGCGGCGGAGGCGCTGCTCGCCGAGGGGCTTCCCGCCGCGCATGAGCGGCACCGCAGGGTCGCGGCGGCATGCCGGGCGGGGGTGACGGCGATGGGCCTCCGGCCATGGCCGGCACGGGCGACGATCGCAGCCGATTGCGTGACTGCGATCCGCGTCCCCGATCCCATCACGGACATCGCGCTTCGCGACCGTGTCCGCTCTACCTACTCGGTCCAGCTCTCCGCCGGCCAGGGGGCCGGGAACATCATCCGCATCGGGCACATGGGGGCCACGGCCCGGCCGATGCTGATGATCGCAGCGCTGGCGGCGGTCGGCCGGTCACTGATCGACCTGGGGGCTGACGTGGACCTGGGCAGCGGCATCGAGGCCGCGATGGCGAGCCTGGCGGAGCCTGCCGGATGACGACGCTTGCCCCCTTCGCTCTTCACCGTGCCACCACCGTCGCAGAGGCGACGGATCTGCTCATGGAGCACGGTGACGATGCCGTCATCTATGCCGGCGGGACCGAGCTCCTCCTCCTCATGAAGCTCCGGTTCGCCAACCCGGCCCACCTCGTCGACATCAAGCCCATCACGGAGCTCGGCGGGATCGACGTGGTGGAAGGGCACCTCCGGATCGGAGCAGGCGTCGCGCACCGGGAGATCGAGCGCTCCCCGATCGTCCGTTCCGGATGGCCGGGGATCGCGGCCATGGAGCGCTGGGTGGCGAACCTGCGCGTCCGGAATGTCGGGACCCTGGGTGGGAACCTCGCCTTCGCGGATCCCCATTCGGACCCCGCCGCGTATCTGCTCGCCTCGGATGCGCAGGTCGTGCTCGGCCGCGGAGAGTCGCGCAGGCGCCTTCCGATCTCGGAGTTCCTGGTCGGCGCATACACGACGGCCCTGGAGCCCGGGGAGCTGCTCGTCTCCGTGGACGTTCCGGCGCTGGAGACGGGGACCGGGTCCTCGCATCAGCGGTTCGCCTTCCATGAGCGACCGGCCGTCACGGTCAGCTGCCTCACCCAGGTGGTGGACGGGACGCTCCGCGCGGCTCGGATCGCGATCGGGTCGGTCGGCGCAGCGACCCTCCGGGTCCCGGAAGCCGAGGCCCTGCTCGCAGGCCTGGATGCACGCGATCCGGACCCGGACCTCCTTGCCCGGGCAGGAGCGATCGCCGCCCGAGTGAGCGACCCGGTGGAGGACGCAAACGGGTCGATCGACTACAAGCGACACCTCGTGACCATCCTGACCGGTCGGGGCCTGCGCGCGGCGCTCGAGCGCGCGCAGGCGGCCTGACGGGTCCGGCGATGACCGGTGAGCGGAGCCGCGCCGGGACCCGCAACGCGCTCGCCGTCCTCATCGCGGTGACGGCCGGCCTGACCTGGGCCTTCCTTGCTGCGATCACCCCGCCGCTGGCGATCGGCTGCGACCCCGCGATCCCACGTGAGATCTGCGAGGACACCGCCGACGCAGGCCTCCGGCGCGGGATGCCGAACCTGAGACCCCTGATCGTCCGCGCCGATGTGGCGCCCGGGCCGGCATGGCCGGACGGTGCAGGACACAAGGCGACCGTCGTCTACTCGATGCTGCCCGGCCCTGCCGTGACGGAGCGGATCTACTACGACGCGGGCTCCCACTGGGGCGTGGAGGCGGACCGCGGGAACGTGGAGCTCGCGCTCTGGTCCCTGGTGCCCGCCGTGCTGGCGGGGATGGTCGCCGCCGTTGTTCCCGCCGTGCGGCGAAGGCGCTCCCCAGGCTAGGGCCGGAGGATGACCTTGACCGCCTCACGAGCGTCGAAGGTCCGGTAAGCCTCCGCGGCATCGGACAGGGCGAACCGATGGGTGATCGCCGGGGTAGGGTCGATCTGCCCCTCGGCGAGGAGGGCGAAGATCCGGTCCCGGTCGTTGAAGGGGTGCCCCCAGGTGACCCGGAGGGTGAGCTCCTTCTCGAACATCAGGCCGAGGTTGAGCGGGAAGTCCGGCTCGAAGTGGGCACCGACGACCGAGATCGTGCCCTGGCCGCGTGCCATCCCGATCGCGGCCGTCAGCGCGCCGGCGCTTCCCGCCGCCTCGATGACGGCGTCAGCGCCGAGACCGCCCGTCGCGGCCGCGATCGCCTCGGCGGCCTGATCCGGCGCCACCGCCTGGGCCCCCAACCGAGAGGCGAGCTCCCGGCGGGCGGCGATCGCGTCGACAGCGATCACCCGGCGCGCCGTCCGCACGGCGAAGAGGATCGCCATGAGGCCGACCGTCCCGCATCCGACGACCACAACGACATCGCCGGGCGTGACGTCCGCGCGGCGGACGGCGCTGTAGCCGGTCGGAAGCATGTCGGAGACGAAGACGGCGACCTCGTCCGCGATCCCGTCGGGGATCACCCGCAGGCACCGCTCGGCATTCGGGATGAGCACGCGGTCCGCCTGCCCACCGTGGAGCTGGCGGTAGACCCCCGAGTAGCCGAAAAGGGCACGGTCAGGACACTGCGAGGACCGACCGGCGCGGCAGTGGGCGCAGGTCCCGCAGGAGATCGTGCTGGTGCAGGCCACCCGGTCGCCCGGCTTCACGGTCCGGACATGGTCGCCCACCGTCTCCACGACGCCGGCGAACTCATGGCCGAGGATGGTGCTCATCTCGAAGCCCGGCACATGGCCGTGGTACGGGAAGAGGTCTGCTCCGCAGATCGCGGTCGCGGTGACCCGGACCACCGCGTCCGTATCGGCACCGAGAGAGGGGTCCGCGACATCACGGACCGTGAGGACGCCGGGGGCGTCCAGGATGACCGCGCGCATCAGTGCTGCTCCACTTCCACGAGATATCCGTCCGGGTCGGCGACGAAGAAGCGGCAGCCGCCCCACGGCGGCTCGAAGGGCGGCGCCACGGATGCGAGACCGTCGGCAGCGAGCGCTGCATGCACGGACCTCGCATCCGCGACCTCCAGAACGAGAGCGACCTGGAGCTTCGTGGGGTCCAGGGGGGCCAGGAGGTCGATCCCGGGGCGGTCCGGGGCAGGATGCCCCTGCTCCGCGAGAGAGAGGCGGACCCCATCGCGGACGAGCGTCGCATAGCCCGGATCCTCGTAGACCGCCTCGACGGCGAACCCAAGGTGCCGGGTGTAGAACGCCACCGAGGCGCTGACGCTCCGGACCGCGAGGATCGCGCCGATCCTGGTCACCGGGAAGACTGCCATCCCTTCGCTCCCTCCCGAGCCGGCCCACGAGCCGGCCCACGTCTCATGGAGCGCCGCGCCGGACGGCGCGGCGCGGGTCAGCTGCGCGTATGCCCGCCGTCGACGACGAGCATCTGGCCGGTCACCCAGCCCGCCTCCTCCGAGGCAAGGAAGGAGACGGCCGGAGCGATGTCGTCCGCGTAGGCGCGACGCGGGATCGCCTGGAGCATCTGGACGAAGTCGAAGGCGTTCGCGTGCGGGCTGACGACCGTGCCCTCCGTCTCGGTCAGGCCCGGCGCGACCGAGTTCACCGTGATCCCGTGCTTGCCGAGCTCCGTGGCGAGCGCCCGGGTGAACCCGAAGACGCCACCCTTCGAGGCCACGTAGTGGGCGAGATTCGGCGTCCCGGCCAGGACGACGTTGGAGCAGATATTGACGATCCGGCCATATCCGTTCCGGCGCATCTCGTCCGAGGCGTGGCGGTTCGTGAGGAAGGTGCCGTCGAGGTTGACCGCCATGATCCGGCGCCACTCGG